>Ga0194123_10005344_pt1 | contig 13854 bp, 13 predicted proteins | sample TA2MahsurfametaG_5_FD_155479 | JGI IMG/M metagenome (GOLD analysis project Ga0194123, IMG submission 155479) | Freshwater microbial communities from Lake Tanganyika, Tanzania - TA2015023 Mahale A surface | ecosystem: Environmental > Aquatic > Freshwater > Lake | place: Tanzania: Lake Tanganyika... | reverse complement strand
CGGCGAGGCCCTCCAGGCCGCGGAGGCGGTGGCTGAAGAAGGCCTCTCCGTGGCCGTGGCCAGCCTTGGCGGCGTCAAGCCCCTCGATGCCGCCTTTCTGGAGACGGTGGCGCAGCGCTTCCCCCGCTGGCTGAGCCTGGAGGAGCACGGCGTCACCGGCGGCTTGGGCAGTACCCTGCTGGAGTGGTTGGGGGATCGGGATGGCACACCTATCCGCCTGAAGCGTCTGGGCGTGCCCGATGCTTTCCTGCATGAGCTGGGCAACCAGAGCTACACGCGCCAAAAGCTAGGGCTGGATGCGGCTGGTCTGGCCCAGACCTTCCGGCAGGTGAACGCGGCCTGACACCATGCGCATCGGGCTGGATTTCGACAACACGATCGTCTGCTACGACCAGGCGATCGCACTGTTGGCAGAAAAACTATTTGAGCTGCCACTGGATCTGCCGCGTACCAAGCTTGTGTTGCGCGACTTTTTGCGTGCTGCCGGCCGTGAACCGGAGTGGACAGCTTTTCAGGGGGAGCTTTACGGACCAGGCATGCAATATGCCCAGCCTTTCGACGGGGCGATCGTCACGATGCAGGAGCTAATGGCCGCAGGGCATGAGCTGGTCATTATCAGCCATCGCAGCCGCCGCCCCTACGCAGGACCGGCTCACGATTTGCATGCGGCGGCTAGGGGCTGGGTATCAAGCCACTTGCAGTCAAAAGGATTGTTTGGTGTAGTGGGAGATACCTCATCAGCTTTCTTCCTGGAAACACTTGCCGAGAAGATAAACAAAATAAAGGAACTGAATATAGACTATTACTTAGACGATTTACCTGCCGTGCTAGGCGCGCCTAGTTTCCCTATCGGTACAAACCCCATACTGCTCTCAGCAAATGAAGGAAAATCAAGATATTTGGGACCTTCCATCAGTCAATGGAGCGAACTTCTTCCATATATCTTAGATCAATGATATCAAATTTAGCGGAAGATTTGCCTCCTTTCGCGCTGCACTGGGCGAGTGCATTAGGCTGCAAAGAATCTAGTCTCGTTCGTCTTAGGGGCGGCATTAATAACTCAGTATTTCGGTGTTCTGCTGGATCGGATCATTGGGTAATCAAAGGCTATGAACCCGTTCGAGACGGGACTCGAGACAAGATGAAAGCTGAGATAGATCTATATACTTATGCGGCACAGGCTGCACCTGGTTTGACCCCACAGCTCATATGCACAGATTCCATAAGGAGATGCATTGCTCTGGAATATATAGATGGTCAGCGGTTTAGGGACGGCATGCCAGCTCCGGCAGAGGCTATAACAGCGGCGGTAGATTTTTTTCGGAGACTGAATACTTGTACTGAGTCTGCAAAGAATTTAATTCAACAAAGAGCAGCGGAAGGATTTATTCGCATTACCGAACATTTATCGAATGTTGATAATCGACTTGCTGGCATGAGCATTTCGCATGTCGCCGACGAGTTGCAGAGTCAAGCTCGTATTTTATTGGAAAGAGTTCGTGTTGAATATACAAATGTTGAAGCACAGGTCTTGTCTTTGATTTACAAAGGAGAGCTGGTCGATGAACTTGATAGGTCCTGCTTATGTGTATCTCCAGGAGATTTTGGTTTTCATAATTCTATATTAGCTACAAATGGCATTGTTTTCATTGATTTTGAGTTTTCCGGCTGGGATGATCCCTCAAAAACACTAGCTGATTTCATTTTGCAGCCTCATATTCCCGTAGCAGCGAAAAAATCTCCCCTGATAAGAGGCCTAAGACCTGAACAATGCCTCAATATAGAGACGAGATTTTATGCCTTAACGACGATACTACGCATTAAATGGATGTGCATTATAATGTCCGTGCTTGATGTAAAACGACTAGATAGAATTGCAAGAACTAATCCCTATATTGATCATCAGAGGTTAATTATCGATCGTCTGTGTAAGGCTGAAAAATACTTCAATTCTACTCAACATCTTAATGCAGTTCCGGAGCATAGTGGCCGGTGAGCATGACTGACCTGGCTGTATAGACATTCTAGTACTCTCGGCCTTTCTTGAATGTGCTGAACAAAGGTTTTGCCATATATAGTTGAGAGATCCTACGACCAACCTCTCTGTAGACAGCCTTTCCTAGCTGTGTAGCCCAACCACGTTGTTCAGCAGCTTACAAAGGGGTGTGAGCTCATCAGGGTCGATGTGTAACCTCGTCCCCAGAGCCCACACGCCATGCATACCCACCCCAATGCCCGATTGACAGCCCTGCGCTGAGAACTGTTGGTCGTCATATACATTGACAGGCACGACCATTAGTCGAACTCGCCTCCCAGGCAGGGAACAGCCTGCGGCACTGTCTACGGGTGGCTTGACAGGCTACGCTCAATGGACAAGGCGACACCGGTGGATCGTCGGAGTGTCCGCGATACCCAGCTGCGGACCCTCGATTGACAGTAACAGCAGCAGGCCGGAGCGTCTCGCCACGAGCGCTGCACAATGCGTCGCACTGCCAAAGAACTCGCCGCGCCGCCGCCCACCAACGGGTTGACTGGCCAAGGCGCTTGGCTTGTATCGGCTCAGAGACTTGGTGTGTGCTGTGACTGGTTCAACAGGGGGTGTCACCTGTCAGAGAGTGCTGTGAGCAATGGCAGTAGCTACCGCTCCCAGCAGTGGCATTGTTTCCCAGTGCTATGGGTTTGAAGGCAGAACATTCCCAAGCCAACAAGCTCTAGAATACGCCAAGGCTGAGCAGTTGATCAAGATCCTGCAGGCCGAGTAGGTTTTGCCGAGCCATTCAACAGATCAGATGAACGGAAGCGCTGCTGGCCAGCTACCTGTCAATCTATATTAGCCATAGTAGCCACATGGCTATCAACGGCTGCACTCCCTATCTGCAGCCTCCTAGTTGAGCTTTCAGTGCAGGTGGGAGTCGAAACCTCGTATCACACAGGCTTTGATCAAGACATGTTTGTGGTTACAATAGTTGTCGACAATCAAAAGGATATCAAGCCCGCCTCAAGCCGACTTCTCGATGTGCTTGAAGAATCGCAGGAACTCTTGAACCGATGCGAGAGCTTGCATAGTGTGATGACCTTTCCACGGCCAAGTCAAGTGCTGGTATCTGAGTGGTGGCGCCGTGGCGAATGAACAACTGGGTGACGCTCACCACATAATCGAGGCTTATACGCAATGCTGCTGCGTTCTGATTAGGGTCTTTATCTGCATTTTTGTAGACGCAGAGCACTATCGCGTTGGCGAGAGGCTGAGGTAGAGACCGGCAATTTCCCGCACCTTCTCCACAATGGACTGATCAGTGGAAAACTTGAGCAATTTCTGGCGGACAAACTGCATCGTGAAGGTCTTGAGTGAGCCTTCCACGTTGGTTTTGAGAATCCGATTGCGTTAGCCAGTCGTCGGGCGATCTAATGTCAGCTGCTGTAGCTTATTTTGACCTGCAAGCCCTAGTTAATTAACTCGGCCTGATCGTCCTAATAGGTACGAGACTAGCCAGTCTAGAGCTTGTTATGTAGCTCTTCCAGCCCGAGGTCCCGATAGCTCTTACGGCACATGGCGATGTCGTGCACTTGGTAAAGCCTGCGCTAATTATGCTGAAAACATAGATAGCAATGATCTTGGCACTTTACAGGGCTGTTAATGTAGCATTCTTAAGCGATGAGTGGATGTCTTTAAATGATCTGTCTGCCTAATATCTACCTCTCTATATAGTCAATTTGGCAATCTGACTGCTGGACTAATGAACAGTATTGTTGACAAGTCGCAAAGCCAATCTCTCAAACTTTCTCAAGCCAATACTAGCTTTGCCCAAAAATATTTCTGAAATATTTAGTTTTATATAAGCCTTGACACATGAGTTTGACTGGTGGTACAATTAATTGCTACTCCAAATCGCAATGAAAGATTCTCAATATAACTATATGAAAACTAGTCAGTCCTGCAGAATTTCTTTAGGGCTTGTTTCTAACTCGACTTGGGATAAAGATCCCAAGAGACTTCTGTTTAGTTTATCTAGGTATAAAACTGTTTCTAAGCTTCTGGCAGGCTCTTGTAATGTAGTTGAGGTTGGATGTGGTGATGGCTGGAATGCAAAACTTGTAAGCGAGGTTGTAGAAAGGATAACTCTTACTGATTATTGTCCGGAGTTCACAGACGAAGCTTCTTATAATTCACGAAGATGGAAGAAAGAAGCTTCTGTAATCTGCCATAATTTTATCGAGAGCCCTTTACCTTTGAACTTTGATGCTGCTTACTGTCTAGACGTCCTGGAACACATACCAAAGAAATCAGAATTCCTGTTCTTATCCAATATACAAAAATCCTGTCTGCCATCAAGTAAATTCATATTTGGCATGCCAAGTCTTCAGTCGCAAGCTCTAATTCCAGCGGATAAAAAGGATCCAGGTCATGTCAACTGTATGACTCAAGCTGACTTCATTAAAACTCTTAAAATGGTGTTTAATGTTGTATACCCTTTTAGCATGAATGACGAAGTTCTCCATACCGGCCATTCAGATATGAGTCATTATCTTCTATGCCTATGTGCTAACTGAAATCATGGAACTTGAACAAGCAATTCTAATAATTTCTGAAGTAACTGGTAAGCAGTTACAGTCAACCGACCATTTGACCGGTCCTGAGGCAGCTCTGAAGAGCATAGAGCTAGTGCAAATTGTATCTTCAATTGAAGACTGCTTGACAGCTAGCGAGCTAGATTATCCCGATATATTGGAGATTCTGACTGATGAACCTAACCACTTAACGGTAGAAGGACTTTTAACACTGATAAACAGACATGTATCTAGTAATTTCTGACATTGATTACTCACTTCTTTCCTTAAAATATCCGTATTATAAAATACTATCTACGTCCAAAAATTCTGTTGCTGGATGGCTTACATCAAATAAAAATCCAGAGTGCCTATTAGAAAATGTGGATCTTGTAATCATTGATATCTGTCTTAATACATTTCAGGATATTTCATATCTTTTTATTGATAATTTATCGGACGATAACAGTAATTCTAGACTCTTTGAGTGCCTCTATTGTGTACTCATAGAATTTATGAAAATTGTACAATCTAGGTTTCCAGGGACTAGTATTATATTTGTCGAGCGCCCTTTATACACACTCTCATCATTCCAGCTATCAGCATCTAGTTTTTTATTTCAGCTCCAGGACTATAGTCATCCGCTTTCTGAGTACAGTTGGGCGTGTTTTAAATCAACCTGCCTTGATTTTCAGGCAGTCATGACAGTCTCGTATAGAATGAATAAGTCTCTAGATAGGTCATTGGTCTTAAACTATTTCCGAACAGACTCATTTCTCACTTATAAGAATATATCCATGATTGCTGATGTACATAAACGTGCTGCGTCTATAATGAGTAGTAAACCATTCAAGTTAATAGTCCTTGACTTAGATAATACTCTTTGGAGTGGTACTCTTTTAGAAGATGGTATCGATAATTTGATTGTGGGGGGTGCATCTTCAAAAGGGAAACTTCATTTCACATTTCAAGAACTCTTTAAAAGACTAAAAGAACATGGTGTTTTGCTTGCAGTTGTAAGTAAAAACAATCAGCAAGATGTAGAAGCTGCTCTAAGGCGCATAAAGTCTCCTCTTAACTACAATGACTTTACTGCTATAATCGGTACTTTTGATAGGAAAAGCAAGGCAATCGCTAGGATCGCAGAAGAACTAAATATTACGCCAACTGATATTGTTTTTATTGACGATTCCTTTCATGAACAATGTGAAGTAAAAGAGGAACTTCCTGAAGTTACTGTACTTTCAATGCAACCAGACAGAATGTCTTGGCCACAAGAAATAACTTCGAACACAAGAATGCTTAAGACACAGCTAATTTGTTCCTTATCTAAGCCCAATGACAGAACATCACAGTATAAAGCGAGGAGAATGCGAAATGGGAGTAAGTCGCTAAATGCTAGCAAGACTCAGCATGATGAATGGTTAGCACAGCTTAATCAACAAATATTTTATAAATGTACAAATTTGATATCAGCTAGAGCAAATGAATTATTTTTACGCGTTAATCAATTTAATATGCAGGGTTCTAAATATTCACCTTCTGAGATTTCAGTATTACTCGCTAATGACTATAGGCTTTATGAGTATTCTGTTCAAGATAAATATGGTATGGATGGTGTAGTCGCTTTGACTTTAACAAAGGCAATGGAGGACCATCTCGAACTCCATAATATGCTTTTAAGCTGTCGTGTATTCAACCGTAATATTGAACATTCTATTCTCAGGTTTATTTATCAGTCAAGTATCACTTCTGGCCTTCAAGGAGTACGATGTAATTACACAATAGCCAGTACTAATAAGGCTGCAAGTACATTCTTTACGAACATAACGGACTCTGAATGTTATGTAAACCCTAAAATCTTTGAATCCGCCTACACAGTCGAGATTTTACCAACAAATGACTAGTCTTCTCAGCACATTCCCTTCTCAGGCACAACTAAAAGGAATTAGCCACTGTGATGGGCCCTATATCTATACCGCTGATGGTTCCCGGCTTCTTGATATGACGGCAGGTGGAACATCATTTGCACTTTTAGGGTGGAATAATAGGGCTGTCAACGAAGCGATTATATCGCAGCTAGAAAAATATTCTCACCTTGACTATAAGTCTTTTGAAGATCCTAATCGAGAGCTTTTAGCCTCGCTACTAACACGTTCTACAGCATCACTAGATTATTGCTTTCTCTCAGGTGGATCTGGGGCAGAAGCTTGTGAAATGGCTATACACATGAGTTATCAACAACATTGCGAAGAAGGTAATCCACAGAAAATTAACTATATCTCTAGAAAACAGTCTTACCATGGAGCCACATCAATGGCGATGGCCCTTGGCGACAGACCTAACCTTTCTTTCTATAATCCAATCCATCCGCAGAATGTATTTCATGTATCTGAACCTAATTTTTTAAAAAATAGGATTCAAGGACAATCTGAGGAAGACTATTGCAATAATCTTATCGCAGAATTTTTACGCACAATAGAAATGCTCGGGGCTTCTACTATTTCTGCTTTCGTAGCTGAAACATGTTTGGGTGGGCTTGTAGGTGATGTTCCACCACCAAAGAATTACTGGAAGCAGATTCGGAGCATCTGTTCTGATTACAATATTCACCTTATACTTGATGAGGTATGGTGTGGAACTGGTGTATCTGGTAAGTACAATTGCTATGAATATGATGATATACTTCCGGACTTTCTATTTATTGGAAAGACTCTTGCCTGCGGCTATATTCCCATGTCCGCTGTACTTGTATCAGCTCGCTTTGTTGATACTATTTGTTCAAACTCTAGACGTGTAAACACTTCTTCTACTTTCCAAGGTCATTGTTTAGGCTCGGCTGCAGCCGTTGTAGTTCAAACCTTTCTAAGTTCAGCACAAAACTTAGATCATATATATCAGCAAGGCTGCATGATCCGCGAGCGCCTCTCGTCCTTGCTGGAATACGATGAGGTTATAGATGTACGCGGGCGAGGCTTGAGAAATAGTATTGAGTATTCAGTTGATCAGCCTCACTTATTTGGTCAGTATATTGCCGATAAAATGCTAAATAAACATTCTGTAATTGTTTCAGGTAAATGGCACAGAATATCTCTCTGTAATCCTGTCATCATGAGTAATGATCTCGTGGAACATGTGCTTGACCTTCTGGTAGATGAGATTAGCCAGGGCTTGGAGGTCTGGCCGTCAATAGATAAAAATTCTATTCCCATCCGTCATGTTTACTAAAAATTTGCTTCTTTCTGAAGGCTTATGCACTGTAGACCTACAGATGCCTGATCTAGTTTCATCCATTCAGTCTATCATTGCCGATACTTTTAACAAGCCAGTAGATGTATATAAAAATATGAAGCGAGAGGTTTTTCATGAACAAATTGAGCAGGCTCAGAGCACTCTAAATAAATACGATTTTCTTCCCAAAATTGCATCGAGACTTAGGTCGCCAATTTATGAGTATCTTAACTATGATGAAATATCATGGGTAAGTATACTCAAGCTTCGTGCTGTGCGACCTATTTCATGTGGTTGTAACGATGCTGTGCCTTTCCACAGAGAAACACTTTATTCGGATAGTACTCAGACTAGATATCAGCACAACGTATGGATACCATTAGCTGTCGAAAATCTCTCCTGCCTTAATTATATTCCATTCTCTCATACCCTTCTAGACGAGGCTCTTACTATCGAATCTGATAAGTGTCATCCCATAATGGTTGCGCAGTATTCTCATGGCCATCGCATCGGATACCCATACGCTCCAAAGATCATCGATAAAACTCCAGAACTCAAACAAAAACCTTCGCAAATGATTGTCGCATATGGGCATGCAGCCATATTTTCTTCCATGTTGGTGCATGGTAACGGTATTAATAAGACTGACAAAATTAGATTCTCAATTGATACGGGATTTATGCCAACATCGAGGATAGAGCATAATAAGAGGCTGTTTGCATCTCGAAATAATCCTCATTACGTACGTTTTTACTGATGACTGAAAGAAAGCTGATCATTGCTGGAACTGGTTTTCTGGAGATATTGTCTCTTATACGAGAGATTAATAGTTCATGTACACAGTCGCCTATAATCATCGAAGGATTTATTGATGATAATATTGCAAATAAGAGCAGAGACCTTGCTGGGCACGCGTTTCTTGGCACATTTAATACCATAAGTGAGTTTCCAAATCATTATATTATAAACACTATTGCACGATCTTCTCGCATAAGGTATTTAAGCACTGCTAGGCTACAGTCTCTTGGTGCTAGGTTTATCAACCTAATTCATCCTAGTTGTACTATAGCAGGCACTGTTACTGGGCAAGGTAATATCATTTCTAGTGGAGTATGTATTGAGCATGGGTCAGCTGTCGGATCGCATAATCTGCTGCTTAGAAACGTAATTATTGGGCACGACAGTCAAGTTGAGAATTTTTGTTTTCTGGGTCATAGCACTGTAGTAAACGGACACTCAAGCATTCGTTCTTTTTCCTATGTTGGAGCCTCTTGTGTTGTCGGGCCATCTGTAGTAGTTCATGAACGTTCGGTAGTTTCCCCTTGTTGTTATATTTCACTTGACACTTCCCCTAATTCTATGTATGTAGCTAGACCGCCGCAACGACTACAGTCTATCCCTGCTAATTCTCCCCATTATTGGAGTACCTAGCCTCAGACTTTTTATTGATTGCGAATAGTCGTCCTATTCTGAGTAATTTGCGCTTGTTCATAGATCTTTGTTTGCCATTGCTGATTCGACTTGGTATCTTGAGACCCTTTGCGGGGGACCTGTCAAGAGCATCGTGCGTTGTTGTATTTTGGCGATTCATGCAACAGAAGTTTTTTGGAATTGGATGTAATGGTGGCGACCTTGATCACCTCTGGTTGACGACAGCTGCATATTCTCTATTATTATTGATATAAATTTCATAGAAGTAATCGTTGTAGACATGCAGGCAAATGTATTTATATGCTTTGAGCTCTTGGTGAGAGCTTATGCTGTGATTTGAAGAGCAGCTACCTATTCTTAAGATGGTTCTCTTGTACATCTGCAGCGTGAGCTTTGATGTCCAGTCTCAGCAGGTTCAAGCTTCTATGGATGTCAAGTTCTCAGGTGGCTCTTCCAGATCCGTGTAGCGGATTGGTACGGGGTCTCCAGGAGATTCTGGTTTTGGCTCATCAATCAACCTGAACCAGCTTGGTTGAACTGGCTACACTGGCTAAACCCGATTCGCCGCCAGTAGCCAGAGTCCCTCACGTTCAATGAGTCGTTTGTGGCAGCGCATGATTTCCCGTTTGCTCTTCCCCCAGCGCTTCGTTTTTCGGCATAAGCTTTGTCTGTGGATCTCAGCGAAGCCTGCTTAGGAGTTTGCTGAGAAACCCACCCTGCAAAGTTTATTTACTCATTCTATTTCGAGTGACATGTAAATCGAATACACCCATTTAAAGGACGTTCCTTTCTGCCTACAACCTTCTTTCTTAGTCAAATGCTTGATCAGCACTTACCTCCATGCGGATATTCTACTGTTCATCAACTTGGGCCAGCAGAGCTTAACTTAGTCAACGATCATATCCATGCTTCTTTTTATAGACGAATTCAGGATGCCCATCCAGATTTCTTTCGTTCAGCCGCTTTTCCTGACGGAGGTCTCTCAAGCTATCATACCTGGTCACATGTAATTGAGCATTCTTCTTTATGGCGGAAACAAAGCCGAGTTCTTTCCAAGTCATTTGCCGATATGTTCTTATCCTCTGAATTTATAGCTGGACTTAGATCTAATTTTGGTTACTTTGAGATTTCAGATGAAGAAGGTTTCGGATTTCCGAACTTTGTCTGGAGACTTGTACGTCCTTATGAGCAATCAGATGTTGGGCCCGTGCACAGAGATTCGTGGTTTTGGAACCTAAATGAGTCTTTCCCTAAGCCTGCATTTAGCTTTAAACGAATAAAAGTCTGGATTGCAATCAATTGTGAGAAAGGTAAGAGTGGACTCTCTCTTGAACCATTCTCTCAATTGAGATCAGACATTCGATTCCACCGTATCTTCGACGGCTCTATCTACAAACCAGTAATTGATACAGAAAATTCGGGGATTGTCAACCTCATTCTTGTATCAACTGAACCAGGCCAATCAATTTTATTCCACGACGATCTTCTTCATGCTGGTGCCCTTAATATGGGTAATGAGACTAGAGTTAGTATGGAGTTCACAATGTTAGTTCGTGTTGAGAGTTAATGACTCTTTTTATTCGTGAAAAACCCGCAGTTTTTAGGTCTACACAACCAAACGTAGAGTTGTCCTCTTCCTTTCAATTTCTGAGGGACTATTCTAGGAGAAACTGTCTCTCTAATACTAGAATTTGTCTTCATGCAGCCGACTCATCAGACCTTCAAGTTATGCTTATCTATCATTCTTCAATCCATAGCGTACGTATCCACAATCATCCTGCAAAGGATGAGGTTTTAACAATTTATAGCGGATCATGTACATTTAAAGATTACGGCCTTCAAGGTAAGCCAGTTCATTCTCCGGTCTCTAGTGTTCTGATACCAGGTAACACAATTTTAATTCCTGCGTTGTTGTGGCATTCGCTTGTTATTCACGAGGACCTCTGCTTTATGGAGACCTCTAGAGGGCCATTTACACCAAACTCTACTCAACTCTTCTAAATACTGCTCCAATTCTCTCCTTATTTCCTAATTTCTTTGACAAGCTAGCCCTCGCTCAATTCTTGTGCTTATTCCCTTCTGAACGTTCTAGTTTTCTTTACTTTAATCAATGTTTATTTCATGATTTTTTTGAATGTAAGATCGCAGCTAATCTTTGCGTTAAAAGTTCTTTTTAGTGATAGTTTGTCTTGTTTATTTAGTATTTTCTTGTTCTTGCTCCCTAAACATAACAAGTTTTTTAGCATTTCTAGTTATCTATGCTTCTTTTCTTCCATCAGCTGATGCGGATTAAGCGCAAGTTTTTGGCATCGGTGAGATGCTCTATTCGCATTCCGTATCTTCTGCTCAATCCTTTGTATACTTGTTTTTTTGGGTTCATTGTTGACAAAAACATTTTAGAATTTCGCAATATGCGTTTTTTATTCCCTTGCCTGCGTTGCCTTAATCCCAAGTTGAACTATTTTGTTCTCCATGCAAGTTATGGTGATAAGTGGCTTATTCTATCCATGTTAGGCGCTCATTTTAAGTTCTATCCTCAAAGCCGTGTACTTGCATATCTTGAAGACAGACCCCTTATTGATCTCTTTTTTGAAAGTTCAGAAATTTCCTCCAGATTTATTTTTATAAACCGATTAAGCTTGATCAAGTTGAATTCATTTTTTGGTCCAAATTCACGGCTTACCCAGCCTTTAATGGACCGGTCTGAAATAAGTTCTGGATTGCCTGTTACTCCATACGTTCTAAATAGTGGCTTGCCAGCTGGTACGCTGAGGCCTCTCCACATTATTCACTATCCATATTTTGAGGACTTGATGTATTCACACGGAGTGAGCTATGGAAGCCTACTAAAGACTATTATGTATTTGCCATTTACTGCGATGCCTGTTAAACCTGTATTTTATAATACAGTGCATTTGCAAAGACTTGCCGACCTTTTTGAATTTGATAATTTAAAGTATAGTCAGTACGAAAAAAAGGATAATTCTGTTTTAATCAACCCAGTAAATTTTTCTCATTTAGCTTTGAATGAATCTCAACTTGAGGTTTTAATACTTTGCATTATAGCCAATGGTTTTACTGTGATTGTTAATTACGCGCAAGCTGTTTGTCCTGATAGTATTTCTAAGCTAGCCAAGGAAAATCAACTAATTAAAATTGTATCTATACCTTCTGATTTGATGCCTCTAGCTAGTTGTATTGTTTCTGCAGTTATTGGTGTTCTCGGGGGTGCAATGTCTGTCTCTGCGCTGTTTGGTTGTGCGCATATTTTGTCCTTGCAGACCTTAGCTGTTTACTTAGGCCTCGACGATGCATATTTTTTACCTTATTGGTATGGTGAGAAAATATGGAAATGGAATCATCAGGATTGGCCTTGCATGTATGAAGGACGCATTATTGAAAACAAGTGGATTGGTGATCCCTTTAATTTATCAAATTGCGAGCTGAAATTAATAGTAGAATCTTTTTTATCTAGAGTGTCTTCCTCTCAGACATATTCTGGAGCTTTATCTTTAAAGCAGCATTATGGATTGCTATGATAGCCGTAATTCTCGCCGGCGGCCTCGGCACCCGCCTCAGCGAAGAAACCAGCCTCCGCCCCAAACCAATGGTGGAAATCGGCGGCCTGCCGATCCTCTGGCACATCCTCAAGATCTATTCCGCCCATGGCATCAACGATTTCGTTGTTTGCCTTGGCTACAAGGGCTACCTGATCAAGGAATACTTCTCCAACTACTTTCTGCATACCAGCGATGTCACCTTTGACATGGCCACCAACCAAATGGAGGTGCACCATCGCAAAGCTGAACCCTGGCGCGTCACCCTGGTCGACACCGGCCCCGAAACGCTCACCGGCGGCCGCCTCAGGCGCGTGGCGCCCTATCTCCAGGGCGAAGGCACCTTCTGCTTCACCTATGGCGATGGCGTTAGCAATGTGAACATCACTGAATCCATCGCCTTTCACAAGCAGCAGGGCCGTTGGGCCACCCTCACCGCCGTGCAGCCCCCTGGCCGCTTCGGCTCGCTGGAGTTCGAGCGCGGCCGGGTGCTTTCCTTTGAAGAGAAGCCCCAGGGTGATGGTGCCTGGATCAATGGCGGCTTCTTCGTGCTCGAACCCCAGGTGCTCGACCTGATCGAGGGCGATCAGTCTGTTTGGGAGCGCGACTGCCTGCCACGCATCGCCGCCATGGATCAGCTCAATGCCTTTGAGCACCGCGGCTTTTGGCAGCCGATGGACACGCTTCGCGACAAGCAGCTGCTCGAGGAACTCTGGCAATCCGGCCAGGCACTTTGGAAGGTTTGGTGAGCACCCCTAATCCCACATTCTGGCAGCACAAACGTGTACTACTCACCGGCCATACCGGCTTCAAGGGCGCTTGGCTGGCCCTCTGGCTTCAGCAGCTCGGTGCTGAGGTGCATGGCCTGGCCCTGCCGTCGGATCCAGAGCAGCCCCTCTACCCATCCCTTCAACTCACCCTTGCTGAGCACCTGATCGATCTGCGCGATCGCCAGACCGTACAGGGCGCCGTACACAGCATCCAGCCCGAAATCGTGCTCCACCTAGCGGCTCAGCCCCTGGTGCGGCGCAGCTACGGGGATCCGATCGGCACCTGGACCACCAATGTGCTCGGCAGCCTTCACCTG
>Ga0194123_10005343_pt1 | contig 13855 bp, 13 predicted proteins | sample TA2MahsurfametaG_5_FD_155479 | JGI IMG/M metagenome (GOLD analysis project Ga0194123, IMG submission 155479) | Freshwater microbial communities from Lake Tanganyika, Tanzania - TA2015023 Mahale A surface | ecosystem: Environmental > Aquatic > Freshwater > Lake | place: Tanzania: Lake Tanganyika... | reverse complement strand
GTCAAGTAAGGCCCCCCCCCCCATGTTTCATGCGTACTAACACTTTTAGGTACCCATGAAATTGTATGTATAATAATAATAATAACATCATTATAATTATTCGTAGTACTCTTATCCTATCTCTACAATGGGATTGTGATTATAGTAACTGTATGTTTGCATAAATACATCCTCGATTTGTGACATTATATGTTGATGAATAATCGATTTTGGCAATTCCATTCGATGCGACAAGTATAACCTGTTGCTTATTCGATAACGTTAGGTCTTCTGCTCGTATATATACTTTTCGTGTTGTTTCAGGAATAACATATTCAATTACTTGTTTTTCAAAACATTCAAATACTTTGATACGCACATCAAAATATATATTGTTGTTTGAATCAATAAATACATTCGGAGGAAGTTCTGGAACACATCGGACCACCAATTCTTTTGTTGTTGTTTTATCGGGATGCTGTTGCTGTTGCTGATTCGTATCCCCACTTGTGCTTGTGCTATCATTATTTACATGTATCTTATAATACAGTTCATTATGCCATAACGGAATATAATACTTCTTTCCTTCATAATCCAGCACATACACACTGTCATCTAATAAATTGGCAAGAGATGGATTCAATATAATCATATCATCCTGCGACACTTTATCTTTTAGTATTTGTTCTAAACTGGTTATTGTATCTTCGCTTATATGTAACACATCTTTATACTCCACTAATATATCGTATATTTGAAATGCGAGATGCTTATCCATCTCTTCAAACATCTTAATTGATATATCCTTTCCATTCGAAATAATTGACTGTATTACTTTTTCGATTGCAGGGTTGTTTCGAAACGTATCAGAAGGAATGCCAAATGTATTAGTTGCTGATGATGTGTTATATTTATATCCTCCGCCTCCGCCTCCAGTGACCTTAGAAAAGAGAGATTGCACGAATAACCGAAAAATAGACTCATATGCGTTCGAATGTGAACCGTAATCATTCTTATGACTATTATCATTATTATCAACATCCATCTCTCCAAGAAGTGTTTTGTGCGCCTCATTCACTTCCGCAAACCTACGTGTTGCCTCTTCTTCGTTATTCTTATTTTTATCAGGATGATATTTTAATGCCATCATTCTATAATTTTTATTTAGTTCATCGAGAGAATACCCATATTTCAATCCCAATATTTTACGGGCTGTTCGAGTATCCATGTATGTGACCTATCAGAATAAACATCCAATTCTCTAAATGATAAATCGGTCTATAGTTATTGTTATAATACTGCAAAAAGGTGTATGTTTTCAATAGAATGTCAGATATAGATACTGGTTTTATGTGGTTCTCAGTTATCAACCTCTCAAGCATATAAAAGACACACTCCTGTAAGTCAAGGTCATATATAAGTAAATCATACAATGTATCTCGAAATGTTAGGAACTTTAAATAAATATCAGGATGAATAATAGTCTCCACAATTTTATCACACAACATTTTATACGGATTCATTAGTTGATGCACGTTCGCCTTGAGAGATTTGATGTTTGAAATCTCATGGAGAGGATATTCAGAAGGTAATAATAACCCAGATATGCTGTTACTTGGTGTAGTTGTAGAAATACATGATGCTGATGCTGATGCTGATAGTGACCCAGATCCAAGACATAGAGAGGTTGCCCCCAACGGTACATTACACGCGGAGGATTGAGTGGTTGCATGCACATGGTTCGGTCCATGAGAGGAGGTAGATGACGAAGGAGTAGGAGGAGGAGGAGGTCGTAGAATACATGAACTATCCTCTTCCTCCTTATATAATCCCAACCCCCCCGATACATTCATAGAAAGCTCCAAACATTTATTATACATTGCGAGAGATGGCCGCCCCAAATTAATAACATGACAGTGATTTATTATGTTATCAGGTATGAAACTTATATGGTCCGTAATCAATATAAACTTAATAGTCACATTATCAATTCGTTGCATATAACTATAAAATGTATCAAGTAACTCACTATGTATTTTATTAAAATACTTACACAGTATAATTGCATTCGTATCAGTTCTTGCACTTACAACATCAATGATTTGATTATATATTTCGTTCCAGATATGTTTCGAATTACACCCAAGAAGCGAGAGATCGACCTCAAAATGAACATCACTTATCTTTATAAAGAAGGTCTCCTTGTTATAAATCACCGAGAGACGCTTTTCATATTTCAAATCTGAGTGACTATATTTCTGTATACACGATAACGCTTGACTATATTTTCCGATTCCCTTGGGGCCATAAAATATTATGTTTTGTAAGCTTGACAGTTTATCTGGAAATGAATTATATATACTTGGCATTTCAGGATGAAGATTATATTTTGTTAAGGATTGGATATATTCCTCGAAATGTGTTTCGAAAAACTTCATTTTTTCAAGGCACTCGTTACTATATACATGATGTATCATTTATTACCTTTTTTACACGAAAAACATTATTATTATTATTATTATAATGAATTGGTCAGTGCATGCATTCAATTGAGAGATTTACAATAAATCAACTTAAACTTATTTATGGTGTCAATATAATTATATTACTATGATGAACTTCTCTCTTCGCCCATTCCAGTTTCAAGGTAAGTACATTTATTTTACTGATACAAAACAAAACACCGTTATTCCCAATAGCACATTTACTCGTATTATGTACTCAACTCCCATCATGACTATGACCGGGATTTACCTGAATATTCAGTTATGTATTAAATCCGTTGAAAAGCATTTTAATAATTATTATTTTATGTTTGATCCGTTACAAGAACACAATAAACAAATTATTGATAGAGTTAGACTCATTGAAACAGATATTTTATCAAAATGGAGTACTAACAATAGTAACAACAAAAAACAAGCTCTCAATCTCTCTAATCAACTTGAAACAGGGAATGTAAGTATATGGCTTAGTAGCGATTCAGTCGATAAAAAGCAATATCATGAGTTCATTCTTAAAATATCAGGAATATGGGAAAATGAAGACCAACAAGAATACGGAATTACATATAAGTTTATTTAGAATATGGCGATGGGTTGCGAATATCTCTCATCTTCTACCCATCTGTTGAAAAGGCACTAAGTATAATCTCATTCAACGTCATGCATACATACCCAACTACCGCAAGAATCGTAGAGAGATAAGGTCCATACTTTGCAATCGCTTCATTCCTTTTAGTACTTTGTGTTGTGGATGAACATGCAGTTTGCTCAGATATAAACCCGTATATAACAAGCGACTGAATAAACAAGAGAATACTTACACCTGTGTCTAATACAATATACATTTCAGCAACATGCCCCGAATTGATTTTATCACTATACACGGTGTTTTGAATCACCACCCATATTAATATTCCCAGGAATAATAAGATCGGCACAGTATTAAATGTTGTCATTTTCATAGTACAGTCACCTCGCTGGTCATCGTATTTTGCAAAGGTGATCGCAATTACTGATACAAGTAGCACAAGTGTTGCGCCAATCGTCAAATACAACAATTGATACGACTTAAAATATCCTCCTTGCTGTGTTTTAGACGCATTTGAATTATCTTTAATGAGAGAAACGTCGGTTAAATTATGCTCTCCATTTTCTTGAGGGGTCGGTTCACTATACAAATACTGAAATACCACCTTTAAAACAATTGTTACAATAATGATAATCGTAAATATATTGAATGCAGGTACGAGGTCATTTGTATTTGCACGATTCGGATCAAGGCCCCCTGGCGCATCTGTCGCTCCTCCCCATAACCCTCGTATTTGTTTCATGTGTTATTCTTACTATCAATATAGATTATATTCCATGGAACTGAGAGATTGAGAGATAATTCGATTACTCCACCCGTTTAATTTACAAATATAATATTGTTTCTTATTTGTAAATTGTAAAATACTCGCAATATATAAGTAATATCCAGTTCACAACACTTGTCTAGTTATTAGTTATTAGTTATTAGTTACTAGTTATTAGTTATTAGTTATTAGTTATAATCCATGTCTTTTAGAAACGATCATCAACTCATTGCAAGAGAACAAACATATGTTCTAGATCGCAAAACACTCACTGTTCACTCAGAAGACCGCGATATCAAGAAGTTCCCCAATTCAAATCATTTCGAGATCTACCTTCCTCAATCATACAATAATGTACAATCTATACAACTCGTAGAGTGCAACTTTCCATCGAATAATTATACATTTTGCAATGATTATCAAAATACTAAACTTTCCTTTCGCGTCGTATCATCGCCCAGAACAAATCCAGTTGTTGATTACTACTTAAACATCAATTCAACCCAATATTATAGTATCACGATTCAGGAGGGATTTTATACACCTCAACAACTCGCACGAGAGATTCAAATAAAAATGAATCGAGCGGTGACTGAATATTTGATCGAACCTGGTCCGGGAATCAACCAGATATCCGCATCTGATGCATCCTATAACTATTTCAAAGTCTACTATGATGAAGTCGGACATAAAATGTGGTTCGGAAATACATATGACTCGTTCTTTCTCTCATTTAATCGTCGAGAGAGTTATGTTGTTTCTAATTGTGAACAACCCAATGTGTGGGAACGATATACAAAATGGGGTCTTCCGTCATACATTGGATTTTCTAAAGTAGAATACCCGTGCGACTCAAGTAGAAACCCAGTGACATTTGATTATTTAGAATCAACCACTGCGTCAAAATGGCTTATACCCGATACAGGCGTTCCTGCAGGTGTCACTCCAACATGTTTCTTTGTATCGTCACCATATACCGTCGGAATATTCGGCGAAACTGCAATGTACATGGAAATTGATAAATGTAATATGATGGATGAACTAAACCCATTTTCTGAAGCCACGTCGAATATGTATAATAATGATTATAATGGAACGATTAATGCGGTTTTTGCAAAAATACCAATCACTTCACACAATAATTCACAGTACTTTGATTCGAAAAATATTAACCTTGTTAACTTCTCTCATTTTTACCCGACAATTGATAGACTTCGGAAGTTAAAGTTTCGGTTTCGATATCATGATGGGAGGTTAGTTGACTTCAAAGAAACTAACTTTAACTTTACGATTGCCATTAACTGCTTGAGAGATGAAATCGCAAGAGATTTGAAGTTGCGAAAACCGGAAGTGTACTAATCACTCTTCAGTTGCTTCATATTCAGCAATTGTTTCCTTTATTTCATCATCTGTAAATATAAATCCACCTGGGTTTTTTCGTAAACATTGTGTAATATCATCACCTGTTGTTTTTCTCCAAAATGGTCCACTTTTACACTTTTCCTTTTGTTTATTCTTTTCCATTTGTTGTTTTACATCATAGACCACTTGTTTATTTACATTTGTTGATGAGTTACTATTGAAACTAATAGGTAATCTTGGTGAACTTGGTGAACTTGATGACCTTGGTGATGGTTGATTAGGGGGTGAACTGTCGTTACTCGATAAATTATTTGTGCATGGGGTATATTGATACTTTTTGAAGTCATTCAATACTACAACCAATCCATCAACCGATGATGCAAATAGTATACCAGATGTATTTAACACCTTATTTACATCATTTGCAGTTATGGGTCTGTCACCTGATGACTTTATAAGACTTCTAAGTCCCGAGAGAATCTGTCTTCTTATGTTTTCAGATGTAATTCCATAATTAGAAATAAACGGATTGATCTTATTGTTAAATGCAACGTCAACTCGCTCATCATTACAAAAATAATTGCCACCATGTTTTACTCGTTTGGTCTTGCCCGCCGTTCTACGAATACGTTTTGTTTTATGTTTTTTTTCAAAACGTGAGGGGGTACGTTGTCTATATTTTTTTGTTATAGATGATTTCATTTGATAATATACAATGTATCAGGTCTATATACATACATCATATAATTTTATGATAACAACATTATGTTCTATGAAGTAATCGTTCTTAAGAAACATGTTTTGTAATCCATGCTTTTAATATACCTATATCGCAGGTATTATAATCTCCCCCATTAAATCCAGATAAAGTAATAAACTTTGGTTTCACCATCTTGGGCCTTTTATACATAATATAGTTACCATAACGTCCAGTTCGTATACTACTATTCTCGTCAATCTCTCGTATGATTCCTGATGGTATAGATGTAGATGTAGAAGTGGCTTGGGCAGTATCTTCAACATTCGTTACTCCTCGCGTTGTTTCAATCCATCGAACAACATTATCATATGTAAGATCTTCTTCTGATCGAATAGAACGTTGCTTTTCATCTTTTCCAATAGTAACACTTCTCTTGTTACCATTAGAAGCCATAATCCCCTTAAGAGAAATTGTCTCTTCTCCTAAAACCGCATATAATCCATATTTTCCCTTTTTTAATATGAGATCCTTACCCCGATACTTACCTAATAATACCCCCGTACCCTTGTTACTTGAAGTCGCAGCCACATCATTCTCATCATCGCTCAGATATGTATCATCTCTCGTGTTACCGTTATCACTATTATCGTATCCATATTCATGGACATTGGTAAAAGGGTCAAGTAGTTCGTCAAGTGTATACTCACCTCGCCGCATTTTATTATAGTCAATATTTGAACGAACACCTTTGAATTGAACAACCTGGTTTCCATCTACATCTTTCGTACACTTGATAACTGGCCCATACTTACCAATGATATATGTATGATGTTCATCAATCTTGTATGGCTCCTTTATTATTCCAATTTTCTTAAGGTCCTCTATCTGATTATGAATCATATCCCGACATTCATAACACACGTCTGTCCATATCATCGCACCTGCTGCAACTTTATCTAATGCATCCTCCATTCTTTTTGTATAGTCGTAATCGAATAATGCCGCAAAGTTCGATACAAGAAACTCCGTCACCATAATTCCAATCGGCTCAATAACTAGTTTGGATGATTCGTTTCCTACCTCACGCGACACATCCAGAGAGATTATCCCTTTCTCTGGAGTTACTTCATACTCAACACACATGATTGTTTTGCCAATAATATCGCGTTTTTTCACGTAGTTGCGTGACTGAATCTTATCAATCAAACTTGAGAAGGTCGATGGTCGACCAATTCCGCGTTTCTCCAACATTTGGACCAGACCTGCCTCGGTATAATGCGATTTTGTGTTTCGCATGGACACCTTTGACATGACTTTTATATAAGGGAATATCGTTCCTTCTTTAATACTAGTTAGATATGCAAACTCGCTATCAGATGAAATGGGTGTTGTTGTTGTTGAAACAACCTTCCATCCCGGCATTATAATTCTCTCGGCAGTATACCTATACTCGAGAGATGACGTGTCAAACCCAGTTACATTGTTAATACACATAGATGTGACAACCGTTTCACATTTTGCATCAGCCATACAACTTTCGACTGAGTTACGCCAAATCATATTGTATAAACGATGCTCTCGTGGATGACATGTCATAGGGATCGACTCGCGGGTTATATCAGTCGGACGAATTGCTTCATGTGCAAGAGATGTCGCCCCCGTATCCGTATTCGTATTTTCAATTACCGGTATTGTTGCAACATACTCAGGATGGTTCCATTTATTGATAACATACTTTGCAACAGAATCAATAAACTCTCTACAGTAGTTTTTACTATCTGTACGCATATATGTTATATATCCCGACTCATACAGTGTTTGGGCAATTTCCATCGTTTCTTTCGGAGAGAATCGACATTCATTATTCGCCGCCTGCTGTAATGTACTTGTAGTGAATGGTGTCGGTGCCTTCTTTGTCACCTTTTTCACCTCTCCTCTCTTCAATGTATAGACAGCATTCTTCGATGTTTCTTCCAAAAACATAGACATACGCTGACTGTTATCAAACTCATGGTTTAATATAAATGGAAGAGTAAGCCGAGTGAAATATGCAGTCGTCACATATACAGGGTTTCCAGGAGATGCATCCACCTCTTTTGCATTATCATACACTAGACGAACTGCGGGTGTTTGACAACGCCCAGCTGATAATCCTGCCTCCATTTTTCTAGCAATATATTCCCATAATACAGGGGATACACTATAACCTACAATAACATCTAATACTTGTCGAGCATGTTGTGCTTTCACTAGATTCATATCAACATACCGTGGCGAGAGAATGGCTGACTTCAATGCTTGTTCTGTTATTTCATGAAATACAATTCTTTTGGTCGTTGATACAGAGAGACCGAATGCATCACATATATGCCACGCAATCGCTTCGCCTTCTCTATCATCGTCCGTTGCCAGTATCACTTCTGTTGCTACGGATATTTCTTCCTGCATCCGTTTTATATTTGACTCCTTTGACTTCATAAATACATACTTAATTTGTATATTATCTTGTTCCGTCTTTGAATGAGATGCATTCTTCTTATGAAACGTAATCGACTTTAAGCCATTCTCAATCTCTCTGAAATGTCCATAACTAGCAATACATTTAAATCCAGGCCCAAGGTATGTCTCGATCTTTTTACATTTAGCGGGAGATTCCACGATAACAAGAATGTTTCCGGATGGAGGTACGTGGACCGGAACACATGATGATACAACCGTGTTCGTTACTTTTTTCGAAGGTCTAGCAGGCATAGTATGTGATTGTTTGATATTATTAAGTATATTTTACTAATATCAATTTTACGATATGATTACAATGTGCATCGTATTTTGGTATTATTCTGTACCTGCAGCAGAAGTAGCTGCAATCTTCTTTTTATACTCAGACCATGAAACCTTCTCTGTAGCTGGGCGAGGCGGCTTTGCGGCATCCGTTCGCTTCTTGTGTTCCTCGTCTAAATGCTCTGCCTTCTTTAATGCACTATCAACGTATATTTGTTTAAGCAACTTGCCAACCTCAAATGATCCTTCATGCTGGTCAAGCTCACCTTCCTCGATCATTTTTAATACAGTCAATAAATTATGCAATATATTCAGGTCAATCTCATCCTTCTTTACTTTGTTGAAAATATCGGTGTAATTATCAAATAAAAACCCACATCTTGATACACACATTGCGTCAAACTGTACGGGGTTCGATTTAGCCAGCCTAGAATAATCCTTCTTTAACTGGAGTAACTTTGCTACATCGTTACGAATTGTATCGCTGTGTTTGAGGGTCCGGATAGACTCTGTGTTATCCTGTGCATCATTTGCTTTTATCATCTTTTGAAGATGGAGCTTTTCTACCTCGTTCATTTTTGACATTGTTTATATGTATTGTTGTATTTTATTTTTAACTTATTTCAAACGCGGTGAAATTATATTCGATGAATAATATATAGTTCTAGTAACAAGAGTCATAGCAATATGAGTGATAGCAATATGAGTGATAATAATGAATATGCAGCCCAACCCGTTCAAGTCCCTGCAAACCTCGCTTCTCCTGAAAAGGCAATCATGCTTTCCCAAGAGAAAAATGCCGAATTGAATGCGGTGAACAATTTAAGTGGTGGTCGGGGTCGAACGTACAGAAAGTCCATCTATTATATGAGACGTGCTTCTAGTAAAAAGGTTCGCAAACACTCGAGAAAGCTAAAGAATCGCAGCAAAAAGAGCCGACATTCCTCTCGTCGCCACAGAAAGGTTTATTCTGGAGGTGAAGGTGAAGAACAACAACAACAACAACCCGGTGAAATTGTTGTACCCCAAGCAACAACTACATGTAGCTCCGGTGCAAATTGTCCTGGAATGCAAAATGCTGAACTTATTTCAATAAGCAACCAGGGGAAGGCAAATGCTGTGAATGATAATTATGCCGGGGGAGGAAGAGGAAAAGGAAGAGGAAAAGGAAAAGGAAAAGGAAGAAAAACAAGGAGAGGATGAGCTATAACGAGGAGCAGTATTAGCTAATATCATGTTTTTTATTATCGCAATAATATAACCTAGGTACATCTGTCTGGCGTATATTATTGCCTGTAACTATAATCAATCGAATACCAAAAACAAAGCAAAGCAAAGTAAAAGACATGAAAGTCGGCGATATTCTAACAAGTATATTTATTATTATCGTATTTCTTGGATTATATGTATCAAATGTTTTAGCAATTGGAATGAAGAAAGTGAAAGATAACTGGCCATTGTATCGATGTAGTCCAGCAGTTATGCCATTCGCCAGTTTCTTTGGACATGATGTCGGAACAAACTTTTTGCAATGTATTCAATCAACCCAAATGGGATACATGGATTACCTGATGTTGCCGGTAAATTACATCATCGGTCTTATTAGTGTTATCGCCAAACGCATCATGAACGATATTAACCAGGTTCGTGGTTTTCTCGATAAGATGCGAAACAAGATAACTGGAATTATACAAAATACATTTGGTGTGTTTCTCAATATTATGATCGGGTTTCAGAAAATTATGATTAGTATGAGAGATATGGTGAATAAGTTAGTTGGTGTTATGGCAACACTCATGTATGTGCTTCAAGGTGCGCTTTTTACGATGGAGAGCTTGTGGGCGGGGATTATGGGACAATTGGTTCGATCTCTCGGTAAAAAGTAAATAGTAGTATACACTGCCAACCAATCAACATAATAAGAAATAAAATAAAATGAAATAAAATAAAATGAAATAAAATAAAATGAAATAAAATAAAATGAAATAAAATAAAATGAAATAAAATAAAATGAAATGAAATAAAATGAAATAAAATGAAATAAAATGAAATAAAATGAAATAAAATAAAATAAAATAAAATAAAATAAAATAAAATAAAATGAAATAATAATCGAGTGGTAATATATAATATATATACAATGGCAGAAGAGAGAGGTTTAGTTATGCTGTTTCACGCCGTCGTAATCGGTGTTTTACTTTATGTTGCAATGGTCTACCTTCTTAAACAATCGGGTCCTGTTGCTGAAGACCGCAGTATTCTTATTGCTGCCGTCGTTTTAATTTATATGGTTGTGTTCGGACACGGCGTTCCTTCCATGTCCTCTGTAAATAAGAACCTCATATCTAGGCTGCAGTATACAGTTTGGTAATATTCTACTATTCACTGGAAACCTCCCACCCTTTGCCGTCGACTGCTTTAGTCTCACACACCTGCCTCATATTATAATTCCACACATTTCGTGTATACCATATATACCTATATAATTTAGCCAGATGTTCTACATATACCAAAGTATGTACAGTATCATTGTTTATTTACTGTTCATATAATATATACATGGATACCTCCAATAAGGGGAATGGAAATGATGCAGCAAAAACAACAGTAACAACAGCAACAGCAACCGCATCGCGCCACCTAACCCCCATGGATATATTTGACGGATTAAATAAAATATATAAAACAGGATCCTATCTCGATAAATATGGCACCTCTATACTTGAATCCGCCGTTATTGTCTTTTTCTTTTCATGCGGAATCACCTATTTTATTATTCAAAATAACCTTGACAAAGAAAAGAGAGACTGGCCATTAAACCGATGCAAACCAAATTATATGCCATTCGCTGGTCTTATTTATACTCCACCAGGAATGACCGGAAGTGAATATACGAAACAAAACTTCAACTACTGCACTGCTGAAACCACAAAGTCCGTATATGCTTCTGCAATGACCATGGTATACCAAATCGTCAATCAAATTACAGTTATATTTAAGAATGGACTTCAATCGATTAGTATGATTCGAGAGATACTAAACCGAATGAGAGAAGCACTATCCAAGATTATTATGATTATTTTTAACCGCATTATGAACGTCATTATTCCTCTCATGTTTATGATTATTAAAGTGAAAGACTTCATGCACAAATTAAAGGGTATTCTAGTTACTGCAATATACACTCTCATCGGGAGCTATATGACTCTCGTTAGTCTTATTGGAGGTATTTATGAACTTTGTATAAAGATTTTAATTGCTTTAGCGATTATTATTGCTGCACTATGGGCGCTCCCATTCTTTGGATGGGTATTCGCACTAGTTATGACAATTATTTTTCTTCTTATTGCAATACCTCTGATTATGGTTGCGGTTTTTTCAGCACAAGTGATACGTAGAAGGGGAAGCTCTGTTCCCAAAGTAAAATAATATAGTTTCGCGGTATTTCATAGACGATAGGTATATCGGTAACTATTTTTCGAATGGTATATATATAATACATTTTTGTACAAATCACATGGAGTTTAAACTTTTCGGCCTTGTTTTTCGTCTTGAAGTCGTGGTGATCTGCCTCATTTTGGGTGCAATTATCGGCGCTAACCTCTTCTGTGGATACTCTCCTCTTTCTCTTCTTGAAGGAATGGATTCTTCTGCTGCTGCCACTCACGCCGCTGGCTCTCATCCTCCCTCCGTTATCCCCGGACAAGATCCCAAGAAGAAGCAGTAATATTATTTAGGTAAATATTCATTTTTATCTATGTGTTATTTATATACAATTAAATAACATATAACAAATAAATGTCAACAGAGTTTCGACTTTTCGGTATAACATTTCGTTTAGAAGTTGTAATTATATGCGTTATTCTTGGCATTCTTCTTGGTTCACACCTCTTGTGTAGTTGCTGCAGATACCCAATCTCCTCCATATTTGGTGGTCTGGTTGAAGGATACAGCATCACTGCGAATGACAAAGAAAATGTGAAGAAGGCGACCAATGACATCATCAACGCCAACCAACAAATCCAGAGCCAGTCAGTTCAAGGGTTTTCATCCATGGAAGGAAGTGTCAAAGAAGTCATGAGTAAACTCTCGGAAGGTCTTGGGCTTGCCTCTTCTCAGCGTAATAAGGATGGATCAAAGGGAGTGGTCGATGTCGAACCTCGTCAAGAATCCATCGCTGAAGGAATGGCCACAATCGGGTCATCTCTTGGTGAAATGAATAACGGTGATGTTGCTGCTAGCTGGATTACCAAGGCAACTTCGTATTCTTCTGACTTTGGATATATGGACCGAAACCGCGGAAGTGTTATGGAGGTCGGCACACCCGTTCCTCTTCCTGAAGGCGAACTCTTCTTCTTTGCCAACAACAAGTTTAAGCCAGAATGCTGCCCTGGCCCATACAGCACCAGCACTGGATGTGCTTGCATGAGCAAGGAGCAGATTAACTATCTTAATACTCGCGGTGGAAATCGCACTAGTGACTCGGAGTTCTAGGAACCTGCAACTTTAACTATTTATAAACGGAATATTTTCTTTATACATAGGACCATGCACTGCAATCTGTAACCCACTAAACCACATACACAGTCCACTACAAATGTGCCATAACGAATGAAAATACGGAAAGTCTATTAGTTTGGTTCGGTCAAATAAAAAACAGAGAGAACCCAGGAAAATCAATAATGTTGCTATCTTCGAATATCCAGTGTCCGCCTTCATTCCGAGATACACGGTAATTGGTAATGCAACAATACATACAAGTGCGGCAATCGTTGTCGACTTTCTCCAGAAAATAGCAAATATTAATATTAAAACAATTACTTTGGTTAAGTATATCTCTATTCTTGCATTGATTGCTGCAAGTAACATCGATATCCATGCTATCGTTGCAAATACACAGTCGATACATCCAACCCCCATCCCATAAAAACATATGATAGATAAATGATACAAATCCAGTAATTACCGATAAATAAATAGTGATTAGTAATGTTTTTGGAAGACACTTATCATCTTGCCATGGTTGCCACCAAGAGGTATATGGAATAAATAACAATAAAAATATGAGATGGTATGTAATACTGGTGATTGTTGACCAGAACTCCCCAATATGTGGAGATACGCCAAAATGAGGTTCCATTGTTGTTATTTTTGCTTTTGTACAGAACTCACAA
>Ga0194123_10005337_pt1 | contig 13871 bp, 19 predicted proteins | sample TA2MahsurfametaG_5_FD_155479 | JGI IMG/M metagenome (GOLD analysis project Ga0194123, IMG submission 155479) | Freshwater microbial communities from Lake Tanganyika, Tanzania - TA2015023 Mahale A surface | ecosystem: Environmental > Aquatic > Freshwater > Lake | place: Tanzania: Lake Tanganyika... | reverse complement strand
CACCTCCTGAATCACCACTTCCTTCCCCTGAACCATCTCCTTCCCCTGAACCAGCTGATTCATCTTTAACACAGTTTCCTTTGTCACACTTGTATCCAGAAAAACAACTATCTTTAGGAGATGTACTGTCTGAGCTAAAAAAACATGTGTCTTTTGGTCCTACCATATATCTTTTATCTGAACAAGTTCCTTTTATATTTTTTTCTTTATTTGCACCTTTACAAACATAATCATTAACATCACAATCATTATCATCTTCACAAAACTTGTTGCATCTTGAACTTGTTCCATCTTGTTGGCAAACATTGTTTTCATCACATTGAGTATCATTAACACATTCATCTCTATTATCTTTATAACATTGAGCAGTCCATTTTTCTGGATTTGGATCAGTTGCAAACCCATCACATTTGTATCCTTTCGCACAAGTAAAATCACCATGACAACCAGATGCAGTTATTACAGGTTTATTAGATAATTTTGGATGAATCAAACAGCTACCTAAAATATTTTTATCTGCATTATTTCTAGTGCATTTTATACGTTCTAATTCTCCATTATTATTTGGTATTTCAGGACAATCGTCGTCCGATAAACATCTTGGTAAACAAAAACTAGCATTTTTATTATCTCTAGAAATATACTGAATACTTTTATCCTTCTGATCTAAAGCACATTGTTTATAATCTGATATTCCTTTTTTAAATTCTGTTTCCCAATCTTCAGCAAACGATTCAACATTTTTACTTCTTCTAAAGTAAAACAAAGCTAAAATAATTAAAATTATTACTACTGCACCAACAAAAATCCAACTCGCATTATCGAAATTAAACATCTATTTCACTGCTTTAACCATTTATATTATAAAACAATATAAAATTTAATTATTTCATTTTCCTCTTTTAGTTGCTTCTTTTGGAGTTAATTTCTTACCTATTTGATTCTTTTTTTTACTTGCAAACGATTCAACATTCTTGCTTCTACTAAGGTAAAAAACTGCGAGAATAATAAAAATTATAATTGCTCCCACAAAAATCAAACTAGTATTATTGAAATTAAACATCGATTTCACTTCTTTTACACTTTATATAATATTATAAAAAAATGAAATATTAAATTTTTGCATAATATACAGTAAAATGACAATTAATTGGATAATAAGAATTGGAGATGGAAATAATTTTATCAAAGCATCAAAATTTAATACTTGGTGTATAAAAGAACATGGTTCAAATAACATTCATTTTTTGAAAACAGTTGTTTCCGGTGATAGATTATGGTTTGTTAGAAATGGAAAAAATGGTCAAATTATTGCTGTTGCTTCTTTTGTAAGTCAAAGAAAAAGAGAATTAGGACCTCTTATACCTATTACACAAACAAATGAAGAATTCGGTTTTAACGGAAATGGTGATTGGGATACAGAAATACATTACAATAATTTATATAATTTAACAGAAATCAATCTTTTCAGTGAAATAAGGGGTCATTGTCCTATAAGGAAAGATAATGAAAATATAGCTATAAATTTTCAACAAGAGTATGAAAATATCGAAAAATACTCAAAAATCAAAAATACAATGTAATTATAAAAATTTCTATAAATCATTGTCTAATAATAACATCCACCGTAAAAACCTTCTCTCATCTTCTTTGAGGCAGTTTTCTTTGGTGCAGTTTTCTTTGGTATTGGCTTCTTAGGCTTAGTCTTGCTATGTTTCTTGCTAGCAAAATGCTCATAATAATTTGAGAATCCCTCATCTCCCTCTCCCTCTCCTTCTCCAGATCCTTCTCCAGATCCTTCTCCTGATCCTTCTCCTTCTCCTTCTCCTTCTCCACTATTACCCTTCTTTGAATCATATGGGTCTTGATCATCATTTGAATTGCAAGCATCGTCATCACTCATTTTAAAGTTACATCTACCCCTATCACAGTCAGCACCTCCACAATCTGACTTGGACGAACATTTTTTAACGCAAATACCTTTAGTTGATAAATCAGGATTATCAGGATTCTTTACGTTTCCTTTGCAGTCATATCCTATATTGCACTCATTGCTGCTTGCGCATCCAGTTTCAGTCCACATGCCAACTCCGTCTCCTACACAATACCCACGAACATTTGCACACTTATTATTACCTCTGCAAGTTAATTGAGTGCCATCTTTCCATTCAGGACCTGTGCAAGCATCAGATGAGGTGCATCTTCTAGCACAATTACCTATTGTGCCATCACCTCCATTATTGCCAAAACAACTCCAGAATTTAGGATCTCCACATTCTGTGACATCCTTGCATTCTTTGCCTTGAATTACTGCGGATTTTTTTTCTGAAAATCTCTCTACGTAAGGAGCAGACTTCTGGCTTTTACCAAAGTAGCAAACTACAACAATTATTAAAATAACTACAACAACTCCAACAACCATCCAAGTTGCGTTGTCAGATCCAAACATGGATTTTAAGGCTTTAACCATTATATAGATTAAATATAGAAAATATATTTATTCTAAATATACCAAAAAATTATTTCTTTTTTTTATCTTTCTTTTTCTCATCTTTTTTCTCAACTTTTTTTTCATTCTTTCCTTTCCCTCCTTTTTTATTTCTTTTTCCACTAAATTGATCTCTTTTAACTTTTCTAAAATAAAATAACCATAAAAATATCAATCCAATTACCAAACATCCAATCACCATCCAAAAAATATTATTATCCAATACTTTTTTACAAATTCTAAACATTATATCATTATGTTAGAAATAATTCATATCAATTTAATTCCTCTCTTATACAAAAATAATAATATCGCACCAATTATACTTCCATAACTTGTTATATAACACCATATGCTTCCCGGTGAATCTGTAAAAAATCCTATAAATATTCCAAATAATGGTATCAAATAAAAAGGCCATATTTTTCCTGCCCAATATTTTATCAACGGATAAATTATTATTAATCCCCATATTATATTATAAATCATTTCTTTAACATCATATCTCTTAAGTTTATCATAAGTAGGATACCAATTTAAATGTCCCCTCTCAGTTACCACAGTGCATGTCTTCCTCTTTTTAAATAATGGATAAATAAATCTTGAAAATATTATTATCACCAACAAAAATACTGTATAATATATCAAAAATTTCTTTCTCTCATCTGTTGACTTATCCCAAGGAATCACAAATAATGAACCCCATAAAGTCCCTAACGGTTGCATCAACAATACTATCGGTATCACAAAAACCGTCAAAAATTTATTCATTCCATTACATCCACTTCTCGGATTAGTCATCCATATTAATCCCTCAACAAATTGCATTGAACACCATCCTATCAATACAATGGCTAACCATTTAAATTTTGGAATACCACTTGACAATAAATATATTATTGCTAATAAAGATATTCCAGATGTTCTTAAACTTGATGTAATGCTATAACACATTATAAATTACGTAGATAATGTTTTTCCAATTCCTCAAATAATATTGGAACATTATTTATGCTAAATTTTTTATTAATCAATTCCATAAATACAAAACCACCATCAATTGCAGTATTCATTTTATTATAATTTTTATCAACTTGATATGCAAAAATATTTCCTGCTTCTAATTTCGAACCTTCTGAAAATATTAGACGACTTCCTTGTGAAAATCCGATTTCAACACTATCTTCAATTTCTAGACGGGAATAAACTCGAATATTTCCATCTAAAATATATAATACGCCTTTTCTCCATTTTGTCTCATAAAAAATATTTTTATTAACTATTTCCATTTATTTTACCAAGAAATTTAATTCACTATTTTTTCCCTCAATATCTTTTTCATATCCTTATAATATCTAACCCATATCTTATTCGCAATTGTCTCAAAATCAGTCGCTTCAGACTTCTTTATCTCATCTATCTTACTCCAAGGTTTACTCTGTCCAATATAATGCACTATCTTTATTCTCTTTGGATCAAATTTATTATTATTTGTCTGTATTTTCTCATCTAAATAATATCCCATTTTTTTGTTATACCCTTCAATATGACAATCAAATAAATTATAAATATGAGGTAAATGTAACTCCTTCTTATCTGGCCAATCAGGATAATATTGATGGATAAATGCTTGATCACCTTTACCTTTCTCTTTTTCTATAGTTCCAACTTGAGATTTCATATCGTTAAATACTGCTTCACTTGGCTCTAAAACAATTAATCCTGAATTTAACTGCTTCCAATCTTTATAAATAACACCACCTGAATTGGTAGAAGACATATTTGGCTTCTCAAATAGCTCGTCTATATTATGCATAACGACCATATCTGCATCTAAATAAACAATTTTATCAAATTGGGTGAGATTCCACATATTTAATTTACTATAATTGTAATAACGACGATCTTTAGGATCATTTAGAATTGGATTTTTAATCGGTTCAATTTTAATAACAGAAATATTACTTTTACTCAATAAAGATAAAGTCTCTGGAGAAAGATTTGGAGTTACTAAAAGATTAAATGGATATTTAGGTTTGGTATCTGATAAAGATTTCCATAGAGTTAGGGCTCCAAAAAGATATGAATCGGTGGAAAGAATACTAACATATGAATATTTCATTTTAATAAATAATTTATAATAAAAAAATATTTTTTCCGTATTCTAAATTTTAAGTAAAAAAAAAATATTTTTTATGATTCCATAAATTATGTTTAAATCACTTGAAAAAAAAATGATTGAATCACTTGAAAAAAAAAATTTAAGATCTCTTCTTACACTCGATGATACTCAAGATTATGAACTTGAACAACCAAAAGAAAAAATTGATTTCACTTTCTTTGGTGACGGTCCAACATATCTTACTTCTAAAAATTTACCTCCACTTAAAGTGTATATATACGGAAATTATCCACATTTTGAAAAAGCTACAGCATATTTTATGCTACAAAAAGCTAAAGTTGAATTTAGTTCTGAATTCAAAAAAAATTATTACGATATCGGTTGGTTCTGGGATGCACGTATAACTGTAGATAAAACCTCAAAAAAATGCAGAGAATTCTCCGAACATATCCGTTTTATAAATCTTTTTCTTATAGATACCAGTAAAGAATTCGTTGCAAGAGCAATGGAACAATATTTTGGATACTCTTTCAAAATTGACCCAAAAACATTCGACGGTTACTGCATAGCTAAACATAATGGAAATGGAACAAAATCTTGTTTTTTCTTAAAATGTCCTATTAATGCAGACGAAATTTTTCATGATCATTGTTATCAAAAAATTATCAATTTTAGCTGTCCAAATGACAAAAATACTTTATATGAAATTCGAGTTCCAATTTTTAAATATATAATTCCATTTACTTTCTTCAAAACTAGAAATAAAGGTTTACGTTTCACTTCCAAAAACCGTTCTATGGATATTACTCCAGCAACAAAACATCTTTCTGAAGAAGAATGTCTAAAAATTTTATCCTATTGTCGCAAAATAGGCCTTGAATACGGTGAATTAGATATTCTTAGATGTGATGAAACAAATCAAATATATATTATTGATGTAAATAATACTGCTTGGTGGCCTCCTAATAAATTAGAAAACATTGAAAGAAATATTGCATTAAATATGATGTGGAATGCTTGGTTGGAAGTTTTCCTTCCAGATAAATTTAATGATTATCATATTCCTGATGAATTTCTAGATGATTATTATGATAGTAAAAATCCACATAAAAATAACAGAGTTAAAAAAGATATAAAATACAATGAATACAAATTCGTAGGCAAACAATATGAATTTCCATACGAAACTTTATGGAAAGAATTAAATAGAAAATTCCTTAACCGACCAAAACCAAAAGAAGAAAAAAAGAAAGATGATAAAAAAAAAGATAAATCTAAAAATAACTCTCAAAAAAAATAATTTATCATATATTCTATTTGCCTCCTCCAATTGTTCCCTACTATTTATGTTGAAAATCTCATTTTCATCATCTATTTCAACAATTCCCACTTTACATCCATTTTTTATCAATATTCCAAACATATCAGTCAAATAAAACTCCTTTTGTGCATTATTATCATCCAATGTATAAATATATTTATCCAAACTTTCATAAGTGAAACAATAAGCTCCTGCATTTATTTCATTAATTTTTCTTTGTTCCTCATTACAATCCTTTTCTTCAACAATTCTCTTGAACAAATTATTTTCTCTCTCTATTCTCCCATATCCATGTGGATTTTTTACAAAACAAGTTAATAATGTCGCATCATTACCACTGAAAAGTCTATCAAATGTTTCTGTTTTTATAAATGGCGCATCTCCATTACATACCAATATCTCCAATTTTTCATCTTTATAATGTTTCTTTACTTCTGTAAATCCAACTTGAACTGCATGACCTGTTCCCAATTGAGGGTCCTGATGAACCCAAATAATATTTGGTTGTTCTGTAATACTACTTTTAAGTAAATCACCTTTCTGGCCGAAAATAATAAATATTTTTTCACAATCAGATAATTTGTCAATTACATGCTGTAACATCGATTTGTCTCCTATTTTATGAGCGGGTTTTGGTAAATGAGAGTTCATACGTTTTCCTAAACCTCCTGCTAAAATTATTGAAATTTTAGTCATTTTTATATTATATATATTATGAAATACTATTACCAAATAAACAATTTAGACAAAAAAATATCAAGATTTTATGATTCCAACCAAAATCCAATCTCATCTGAAGTTATACCAGAAACCGTTAAAAAAGTTCCTATGGGATTTCCATTAGCCGTTTTATTTGATCCACCTCTAAAAGGAAAAATATATGCATATGTATTGGATAATGCAGGAAGAAAGCAATACTTTTACACAAAGGATTATAAGGAAAATATGGAAGAGAAGAAATATAAAAGATATCCAAAAATAATTGATAGAGTTGAAAAATTGCTGAATGATGCAAAAAATGATAATTCTGAAGAAGCATTAGCAGTTTTATTAATGAGTGAATGCAATTTTAGAATTGGACACGAAAAATATAAAAAATTATATGGAACAAATGGAACATTAACCCTAACAGCTAGTCATATGAATAAAACTGATAAAGGAATTGAAATAGAATTCTCAGGAAAGAAAAAGGAAATTAATTATTGTTTTATTGATAAAAAATCAATATTATATGATAAATTGCATAAAATCGCTGAGAAAAGTAAAACTCCTTTATTTAAAAATTTAAATTATGATAAAGTATATGAATTTATAAAATCTTACAATATAAAACCGAAAGATATAAGACAAGATAGTGCTAATAAGAATTTTTATAATTTACTAAAAAAATATAAATACGATGGAGATACAAAAAGAAATACCCAAAAATATTTAAAAGAAATTTTAATTAAAACTAGCACAAAAATGAATCATAAACCTGCTGTATGCAAAAAAGAATATTTAATGCCACAATGGTTCCATTTCGACGATGCAAATCAAATTAGAAATTATGCAAAAAAACATGATTTCAAACAAACAATAAAATATATTTCTAATATATAATGAACAATTATAATGAATTTTTAGATGAAAGAAAAAATATATTGAAAAGTATTTTTAAAGGAAAATCTCAACACTGGATTGAACAAAATATCAGTTATCACTACTTCAAAAAAGTTTACATATTAAACGACGAAAGATTAAAAAAAATTATTGAAGGGTTGTCCAATAAAATACATGAAAAAAATATATTTCGACTACTTTTTTTAATGGAATACTCTTATATTCCAATACCAGTTATAACTGATTTTTTCCCAAATGTTGTTTTACCATCCATAAGTTTAGAACAAAGAGGATTAGTAAAGTATTATATCTTCCAACAGAAAAACAATATTTTTATATCTTTTCGCGGAACAAAAACTTTATGGGAAACAATAAATGCATTAAAATTCTACAGAGTTAAGTTTAATTTACTTCCTTCAAGTGATAAAAAAGATTTTTTTAAATGGAGAGATAATATTATCAATGATAAAAATTTTAATAAATTAAAAACACCTCTAATTACGGATAATGATATCGAAATTCATAAAGGATTTTTAGATGAAGCAAATTTAATTTATAATGATGTAGTTGAAAAAGTTTCTTTAATGTTAAATCCAAGTTGTAAAAATTCGAATATAGTTCTATGTGGTCATTCATTGGGTGGTGTTTTAGCAACAATTGTTGGATTATATTTAAGTTATTATTTAAAAAAAGCAGTTGATAAAAATAGATTAAAAATTAGCTTAATAACTGCAAATATGCCACCAATTGGAAATAAAAATTTTAATTTGTTGATTCCATATTTGAAAATTCAGAATTACATAAGAATATACAATTACCAAGATTTTATTCCTCATTACGGATATTTTGGAACTTGGATTGAAAGTAAAAAATTTAGACATCTTGATTTTATGATAAGAAATGGAGTTAATGGAGAAGAAGATATGGAAGGACGCTCAATTAATACAAAGATATGTGATACAAAAATATGGGTAAAAGATTATGGAAAAAATCTAGATGAATTTCTTATTAATAAAATACAAATCAAAAGTAATATTAATAAAAAATATATATTTCATGACTTTTTTAGTGTAATAAAAAAAAATAAAATTTTATTTGTATAATTATGTATCTATATAATGATTCCAATAATGTCATCGAATTTAAACCAAAAGATTTTAAAGTAATTGATATCAAAAAATCTCCTATCCCTAAAAGTGGTAATCCAACTTTAATCATTTTTTACGCTCATTGGTGTCCTCATTGCACTAATGCTAGAACAATGCAATTTGTTGAAGCTTTAGCCGAAAAATTACCTAAAAAAGCTGGAATAGATGTTGGTGCGTTTAGTTGTGAGCATGATAATAAATCACAAGAATTAGCATATAATATGGAAATTGACGGATTTCCAACATTTCAATATTTTGATGCTAAAGGAACCCCTCATAGATATCAAGGACCTTTGGATATAAAAACAATGTTACAATTTTTGTTAGAAAAGAGTTAATCAAAAGGTATTTTTAAATTGTCTATATCATAATTCTTTTTTAGTTCTTCAAATCTTTCTATAAACATTTTCCAATTCATTTCGAAAAATATTGTATCCCTTATTAATATTATTAATTCTTCTCTTACTCCTGTATTCGCATAATTATCTATGACTTTTATTATTAAATTTTTGTTATGTTTTAAACTATGTATTCTAAAATAAAAAATATCCAATATGAACATACAAATCATATGTGGTAAACATTTTTCAGTTAAAACACATTTAGATGGCCATATATAATATTTTGTTCGATTATAAAAAGGTTCATACATTCTACTGATATCTTTTACTAATCCAAAATCAATAAATCTAAAATCCCCTGAACTATCAATAACTGCATTTGTTATCTTAATATCCATATTTATTAAATTTAATAATAATAATTCATTAATTGCTTTAATTAGAGAGTCAATTAATTTACATACATACTTACTTTCTTGTATAAAATCAGAATTTAGTGAAAATATTGGAATAAAAGTTTTCATTAAAATAATCTTAAAAAACTCTTTTATCACAAATACATTTCTCTTCTTCTTTTTCATCACATAACTCTCAAAATTAGTTTCCAATTCATTCACATATAAATATATCTTCTCATTTTCATTTGTCTTTTTTTCATTCCGTAAAATATGTCCAACCCCATATTCATAATTATTCACTTCAAATTTTTTCTCACTGTCAATAATTTTTTCTATAACATCTGGTTCAGTAAAATCTGTTAATGAAGAATCATATGTATCATCTGGATCTAATAATAATTTTATTGCGTAATCTTTGAAATTTGTTTTAAAAATGAATCCATAAGATCCGTAGCCAAGACATTTAGTAAGTTTAATATTTAATTTTGAATTATTCTGGAAATCTGGAATATTTGATTTTTTTATATAAATTTTTATTTCTGACATAATTTTTTCTATATTATTTTTATTATTTTAGAAATTATAAATTTAATTATTACAAATTTTATATGGGAAAAGTCCATATTTCAGAAGATTTAAAAAATAAATTAGATAAAGTTTTCAATTTTAAACCATTAAAAACTTTTGATAATGATATTCCTATCGGTCCAGCACCCAAATGGCAAGTTGAATCCCCAAAAATTGACAATTTACCCAATAAATCTCCAGAAATAACTTCATCAAAATATCATTTTAACTATTTATCATTTAATTTCGCTGGTTTTGTATTTTTCACATCGATTATCAGTGGAATTGGAATTTCATTCGGAGTCAAACTAGGAAGAATTATCTTCTGGTGAAATTCTTAGTAACGCATATTTCTAAACTATCTCTTTCCAATTTACAACCTCTATCTATTTTTTGTCCAAATTCACTCATCACCTCAACAGCATCATTCTCTAAATTTCCCAAACATTTAGACAAAACTATTTTTTCTCTTCTACATTGATTTTTCAATATATCTTTTAAATATTGTTTTAAATCTTGTCTTGGTATCTGTTTATTATATTTTTTCAAAAAATTCTCCATCATTATCAACTGAAAATAAAAATAAAACATTTTATCTTCTTTGTATTTTTTCTGCACATTTCTAAAATATCCCTCAATATGTTCTTTCAATGTCTGTGTTTCTGCTGGATAAATTATATAAATTCTTATATGCTGCAATGGTTTCTCATTTTTCTTTAAAAAACTAAAAAAATCCTCTTCTACATTTTCTGAATTTTTTATTGATGAAAATGAATTATCCATTTTATTATTCAATTGTTTAGTTATAGACTCAGTTGTTGTTTTTTTAAAATCAATATTTTCAGTAATATCATTTACACCTTTAAGTCCTTTAATGATATAAGATGCTAATTTATTTTTATCCATACTTATAGCATTGGAAAAAAATAAAATATAATTATTAATTAAATGAAATGTTCCTTTAAATCTAAAAAAATATTAATGTTTAGTGTTGTTTTTATATTAATTATTTTTATTCTATTTATAATTTTAACAAATGTTCATCGTCAAACTGAAAATTTCGCAAATTATGTTGAATATTTTATGCCAAAAGATGATTATACAGATGCTAGTAAAGCGATGGTGAGTGTAGATCCCATATTAATATTATTTTATGATAGGGCGGATGGAGAAAAGAACAAGAAAATAAAAACTAAAAATTCAGATTATGTAAAAATGTTCGAAAAAACAGCAAAAGATAAAGCAATGGATAAAATTGCTTTCTATATTATTGATACAAGTGATAATTTAAATAAATCAGTAATGGGAACAAGAATGCCATTGATAATGGTTGATGGACCTATTATAAGATATTACAAAAATCCAAGTTTGGGTGATGGAAAGGATGGAATGGAGACTATAGAAAAGAAGGATGATAAGGATTTGACGGATAAGGATATTAAAAATTTTCTGAGTAAAAAATGAAATATTTAGAAAAAAAATCTTATTAATAAATATAATGGCCCGTGCTTCTGCTATATCCAAAAAATTAGCCAAATCAGTTTCTTCTAAAAATTCTTTTAATTTTGTATGGATTATAATTATTGTAGCTCTTATTGCTATAATTCTCTTCGCCATCTTCTATCCCAGAAGAGGTTCTGGTATTCCAGAAAGTTTTGCTAATTGTGCAATGATGGCCGATCAAGATGATTATTCACAATTAATGGAAGCTCCTGAACAGGGTGGAAGTTCATTATCTGATGTTACTTCATCATCTCAACCAACTCTAGTGATGTTTTATGCTCCTTGGTGTGGATTCTGCAAACAGGTCAAACCAGATTTTGAAGCATTTAGACAGAAATTAATGGCTGAGGGAAGTCAGGTAAGAGCTGAAATGATTGATTGCACAACTCCTGAAGGAAAGAAAGTCTCATCAAAATATGGAGTTAATGGATTCCCAACTTTTAAATTTTTCAAGAATGGAATGGCTGGTAAGAGTGTAGTAGATTGTAATGCACCAAGAGAGGAAAGGGGTTGGCGTTCATTTATTAGCTCTGCTTTATAAATTTATCTAACCAATCTTTAGTTTTTTCCCTCGCATATTCAAATATCTTATTTTTCTCTTCTTTCGTTATAGAAAAATTCATTGAATTTACTGGATAAGATATTACAATATAATGTTTTAATCTAGCTAATTTACTATCTAATAAACTATCTACCATACAAGATATTATTCCAAATCCAAAAGATTTCAAATCTTTTGTTTCGTATTTTTCAAATCCTCTATGCAAAACTATCGCCAACGTTTTACTTATCTCTTTCTTCTCTATTAACTCCGATGCAATTGGACTAACCAAACCTCCATCTGCATATAATTCGCCATTTATTTCCACAGGAGTAAATGCAAAAGGATATCCACATGATATTCTCAAAGCTAAAGTAACGAGCATATCTGGAGTATTTTCTGCGGAAAAATAAACTGGTTTGGAAGTATTAACATTAGTTCCAACTAAAATAATTTGATATTTACTAATTTTTGCTAATTCTGCGAAAGTAATATTTGGATTAAGGTTTTGTGTAACAATAGTAGCTTTAACAAATGAAAAAAATTTATTACCTTCATCCAATCCAAATTTAGATAGTAACAATTTTATATCAAATTCCTGAAATTCACTAAAATCAATGTTCTCAAATATTATTCTTATTTTTTTTACACTTAATCCAATCGATAAAAAAAATGCGATGTATGCACCTATTGATGTTCCAATTATCGTTTTAATATTTGAAAGAATGTTGGTTTCCTCTTCAAGTTTATCAAGAGCACCACAAATACCAATACCTTTAATACCACCACCAGATAATAAAAGTTTATTAAATTTAAATTTTTTCATTTTTAATAAACATTTATTATTTTTTATTTAAAATTTCGCAATTTTAAATTATTTTTGTTCTATTCAATAATATGTATAACGTAAATGATATTAAAAAATTTATTCATGAAAGAGAAAAAGGACGTCTAAAAGTATTTGAAGATGTTTTAGAAAAATGTTATCATAGAATTCAATCCGCTGTTTTACGTGATGAACCCTTTGCTGTTTTTGTAGTTCCAGATTTTATTATGGGAAAACCTAAATATAATTTCGCTAATTGTATTGAATATGTCGTTTTTCGTCTTAAACAAAATGGATTCACTTTAAAATATTTTTATCCTAATGCTCTTCAAATTTCTTGGGGTAAAACTGATTTTCATTCTATGTTAAGTATTGAAAATGACAGAGGAACTTTCAATCAATTAGCTATAGAAAATAAGCCTTCTTGTTATCCTCCATTATTTGATTTAAAAACACCACATTCTGGTGAAAAAGTTGGATTAATAACAAGGAAAAATTTACCTGTTAAAAAAAGTTTAGATTTAGTCAATAATAATTTTATTGGAAGTAATCAAAATACAAATGATATTACTTTCAAATTTCGTGGAGAAGATGTTATAGATAAAAAGAAAAAAGTGCAAGAAGAAAAATTTAAAGCTATTAATAATTTCCTCCCTAGAACAAATGTTTTTTCTAACTTATTGAAATAAACTTCTCAAATCCTTTTTACAGCGTTTTTCAAAAAAATGTTCATTTTTCATTAAAATGTTTACTTTTTCTAAAAATTTTTAGTTTTGCATAAAATCGCAGATTTACTAATTTTATATTTAATCTGAAAATTTAAATTCTGTGAATTAAAATAGCTTAAAGAAAACTTAATAATATTAAATAGGAGCTAAGGTTTTTAGGTTTGCCTCTGAGAAGAGAATGTTTTTTTTAGCATCCCAAGGCTCCCGTAAAAACAAAAACCTACAATTACATCTTTGTAATGAAAAACAAATTACATTTTTTAGATGTAATAAAAAAACAGAAAGT
>Ga0194123_10005335_pt1 | contig 13871 bp, 13 predicted proteins | sample TA2MahsurfametaG_5_FD_155479 | JGI IMG/M metagenome (GOLD analysis project Ga0194123, IMG submission 155479) | Freshwater microbial communities from Lake Tanganyika, Tanzania - TA2015023 Mahale A surface | ecosystem: Environmental > Aquatic > Freshwater > Lake | place: Tanzania: Lake Tanganyika... | reverse complement strand
CTTCGCGGCGATCTGCACCGCGATCACCTCCGGCCTCATCCCGTGGTGCTTCCGCATGGTCTTCCGCGGCCTGCGTCCCGCGCATCCCTTCCGGGACCTGCTGCACAGCATGACCTGGTGGGCCCTCATGGGGATGTTGGTGAGTTACTTCTACACCCTGCAGGCCGCCTGGTTCGGCAGCGAGGCCAACCTCCGGACGGTCCTCCTCAAGGTGCTCGCCGACATGGCGGGCTTCACGATCTTCATCGGCGCGCCCTTCAACGCCATCTCCCACCTCTGGAAGGATTGCGGCTGGGACACCGCCCGCCTGCGCGCGGCGATGGGCCCGGGCTGGTATCGCCGCCTGGTCCTCCCGAACCTGCTGACGAACTACTTCGTCTGGTTCCCCGGCACCCTGATCTTCTACAGCATGCCGACCGACCTCCAGCTGGTCGTGGCCAACTGCATCGGTTGCTTCTGGGCCCTGATGTGCGCCCGGATCGCGGCCCATTCGGGCGTCCCGGCAACCGACGTACACGCCTGACCGGCAATTGCGGCGTGGCCGCAAGTCGGGCTGGATAAGTGTCCCGGGAAGGATAGAAGACAGGGGTGCGTAACTTCCTTATTCTTTGCGTCGCCTTGGCGTCCACGGTCGCGTCCGCCGAGCCGTTGCCGCTCCGCTCCCAACTGCGGCCTGGCTCCCCGATGTCGGCCGAGGTCGACGTGCCCGAAGGAGTCTATCTGGTGACCGTCGTGTATGGCGCCGATGACATCGATTCGGTGACGACGATGAAGGCGGAGCTCCGGCGGGTCTGTGAGGTCAATCTCCGCGTGCCCAGGGGCGGTTCGCTCCGGCGCACCTACCGCGTCTCGGTCCATGTCCCGGAGATCGGCGACGGACGGAAGGTCGGCCTGAAATCCCGCGAGGTCGGCACGGCCTCCTGGGATGGCAAGCTGAGCCTGGAATTCCTGGGCGCCGCGGCGCGCGTACGTTCCGTGACGGTCGAGAAGGACGCCGGCAGGCCGCTCTGCGTCCGGATGCTGGGCGACTCGACGATGACGGACTCCACGTCCGAACCCTATTATGGTTGGGGGCAGGCTTTCCCGGCGTTGTTCGACGACGGCGTGGTGGTGGATAACCACGCCGAATCCGGCCTGACGCTCAAGTCCTTCGAGGGGAGCCGTCGCCTCGCCAAGGTGCTGGCGCTGACGGTGCCTGGAGATTTCTTGTTCATCCAGTTCGGTCATAATGACCAGAAGGAGAAGGGGGACGGCGTGGGTGCGTTCACGTCCTATGCCGAACGGCTTCGTCAGTACGTGAAGGCCATCCGCGAAAAGGGAGGCCGGCCTGTCATCGTCACCTCGGTGGCGCGTCGTCGTTTCGACGACCAGGGCAAGGTGTTCGAATCGCTTGGAGACTTCCCCGAGGCCGCCCGTCGCGTGGCGAAGGAGCTCGGCGTCCCTTTGCTCGACCTCAATGAAGCCTCCAAGAAGATGTACCAAGCCATGGGTGCCGAACCCAGCAAGGCCGTCTTCCTGCACATTCCCGCCACGGCCAAGAAATCGGCCATCGCGGACGACACCCACTTCAGTTCCTTCGGCGCCTTTGAGGTCGCCCGTTGCGCCTCTTCGCAGTTCGCCGAAGTCCTGCCGGAGCTGGCCAAGCATCTCCGCCCGGAACTGGCCGGCTTCGATCCCGCCCGTCCGGATGCCCGCGCCGCCGTGGCGATTCCGGCCAGCCGTAGCCAATCCGTCGTCAAGCCGGACGGCAACTGACCGCGGCTGCCCTCCGTCTCGCCGCCGCGAAACCTCCCCCTGTGCCCGATCTCTTCGGAGAAATCGAACCCGGCGTCGCCGAGGTGGTCCCGTTCGACGGCGGGGCCAGGGCCTACTCGTATTCGGTCCCCGCGGGCCTGAAGGACACCCTGCGTGTCGGCCAGCTGGTACGCGTGCCGCTCGGCGGTCGTACGAGCATCGGCGTGGTCTGGAAATATCCGGCCGAACCGCCGCCTTCCGCCCGCCTGCGTAGCATCATGACGCTTGAGCACGAGCAGCCGGTGATGACGCCTGACTGCTGCCGGTTGGCCGAGTGGATGGCGGGTTACTATGGCTGTGGCCTTAATTCCGTCCTGGAGACCGTCCTGCCCGCCGCGGTGCGCAAGGGCGTCCGTCCGGTGCTGAGGCGCCTGCTCACGCTCGTCGCCCCGCCCGAAGCCGAGGCGCTGACGAAGCTCCGCAAGAAGGCCCCCCGTCAGGCGCAGGTCATCGATTTCCTGGCCGCCCAGACCGAGCCCGCCGACCGCGCGAAGATGGTCGAGGGCCTCGGCGTCTCCCAGCAGGCGGTCGACGCGCTCATCAAGGCCGGCACGGTCAAGGAGGACGCCAGCGTGCTCTGGCGCGTTGCCTATAACGACCCTTATGCCGAGGGGGAGACCATCGCTTCGGCCGGGCACACCCTCAATCCCGAGCAGGCCGCGGCAGTGGGCTCGGTCACGCAGACCTTGGACTCAAAGGCCTTCCGCGCGCACCTGCTCCACGGCGTCACCGGCTCGGGGAAGACCGAGGTCTACGTCGCCCTCATCCGCAAGGTCGTGGCCGAAGGCGGCTCCGCGATCTTCCTCGTGCCCGAAGTCGCGCTCACGCCGCAGACGGTCGGCCGGCTTCGTTCGCGCCTGGCCGACCTCGGCGCCAAGGTGGTCGTCTGGCACAGCCACCTTTCCGCCGGCGAGCGTTTCGACGCCTGGATGGCGATGTCGCTCGGGCAGGCGAGGGTGGTGGTCGGCGCCCGTTCGGCGGTCTTCGCCCCGCTCCCGAACCTCCGCCTCATCGTCGTCGACGAGGAGCACGAGCCTTCCTTCAAGCAGGGCGAGACGCCGATGTACCACGGCCGCGATGTCGCGGTCATGCGCGCCTCGTTGCTCGGCGCGGCCTGCGTGCTGGGATCGGCGACGCCCTCGCTCGAGACATGGCGGAACGCCTCCTCGGGCCGTTACGTGCTCGACGTCATGGCCCGGCGCGTCGACGACCGCCCGATGCCGGCCTTCCGTATCGTGGACATGCGGCGCGAGGTGCTTCATTCCAAGGGCCAGCACATCCTGTCCCGTGAGCTGACCGACGGCATCCGCGCCCGCCTCGAGCGCCGCGAGCAGTCGATCCTCTTCCTCAACCGCCGAGGACATTCGCGTTCCTTGGTCTGCCCGGACTGCGGCGAAGCCGTCCAGTGCAAGCGGTGCAGCGTCTCGCTGACGTTGCACCGGACCGACGACACCGCGCGCTGCCACCTCTGCAACCATCAGGAGCGCGCCCCGGTGCTCTGCCCGGGCTGCCGCTCCCCGAAGGTCCGCTGGAAAGGTTACGGCACCCAGAAGGTCGAGGAGACCATCGCCCAGCTCTTCCCGCGCGCCCGCGTGGCCCGCATCGACGCCGACACGATGGGCAAGAAGGACCTCTTCCGGAAGGTCCTGTCGGATTTCCGGGCCGGCAAGTATGACATGCTCCTCGGCACGCAGATGATCGCCAAGGGCCTCGACTTCCCGCGCGTGACGTTGGTCGGCATCATCGACGCCGACCTCTCCTTGCAGCTGCCGGATTTCCGCGCCGCCGAGCGCACGTTCCAGCTGCTCACCCAGGTCGCCGGTCGCGCCGGTCGCGGCGACCTCGAGGGCGTGGTGGTCGTGCAGAGCTTCCAGCCGGCCTCCGACCCCATCCAGTTCGCCAAGCGGCTCGACTTCCACGGCTTCGCCGCCGCGGAGCTCGAGAAGCGCGCCGAGTTCGGCTACCCGCCGGACCGGCACCTCGTCCGCCACGTCTTCCGCGGGCGGAACGCCGAGAAGGTCAACTTCGTGGCCGACGCTTGGGTCAAGGAGCTCGAGCGCCTGCATCCTGGTCTGTGCGAGATCCGCGGCCCGGCCCCGTGTCCCTTCGAGAAGGTCCAGGACCAGCACCGCGTGCACATCTGGTATCTCGTCACCGGCGTGAAGTCGCTGCTCGCGGCCCTGCTGCCCCTGCGCACGAAGATCCTCGGGGACGAGGACGTCATCGACGTCCTCGACGTCGACGCGCAGGATTGTGCGTGAGGACGCTGAATAGAGGACTGAATGGAGGACAGCATGGAGGTCTGAATGGAGGGCTGGATTGATAAAGTCATCGACAAGACAGCCTGCGGAGCCGTTCTGCCTCTGGCTCAATTCAGCCCTCTGTTCAGTCCTCCATTCAGCGATCCACTCAGCCCTCTGCTCTTCGATCAGAACCACCCCTTGCGCTTCATCCAGACGATGATGCCGGTGGCGAGGGCGGCCATGGAGCCGAGCGCCAGGAAGTAGCCGTATTTCTCGCCCCAGGCCGTATGGATCTCCGGCATGAAGTGGAAGTTCATGCCCCAGAGCCCGACCAAGAACGTCAGCGGGATGAAGACCGAGCTCATGACCGTCAGCACGCGGATGACCTCGTTGGTCTTCCGCTCCTGCTGGGTATGGTGGTATTCCTGCAGGTCCTGCAGGATCATGCGGGCGTGCTCGATGCGGTCGGCCGCGCGGATGGCGTGGTCGTAGAGGTCGCGCAGGAACATGTCCAGGGACGTGGGCAGGAGCGGGTGTTCGTAGTGCTCGAGGACGCTGACCATGTCCTTGAGCGGCTGGGCGAGGCGGCTGAGGCGCACGACGATGCGCTTGAGGCGGTAGACCTCGTTGAGGTCCCAGTCGTCGGTGCCCTTGAGGATGGAGTCCTCGAGCTCGGTGGTGGCGTCCTCGATCTCTTCGGTCTGGTAGAGCAGCCGGTCGACGAGGGTGTCCAGGAGCGAGTAGACGAGGTAGCCGGCGTGCCACTTGCGGATGTTGCCTTTGTTGTCGGCGATGCGCTTCTCGACGGCCTCGAAGACCTTCTCGTCGTTTTCGTGGAAGGAGATGACCCAGTTCTGGGCGGCGACGATGGAGATCTGCTGGCCGCGCGGGGTGTCCTCCTCGACGCCGATGCGGACGGCGCGGGCGATGGCCAGGAGCTTGTCGCCGTGTTCCTCGAACTTCGGGCGGGAGGTGGCCGTCAGGATGTCTTCCTGGGCCAGCATCGGGATGTCGAAGAAGGCGCCGACGATGTGGACGATCTGGGGGTCGGTGATGCCGAGGACCTGGATCCAGACCATGCCCGGACGGCCGGCGTAACGGCCGACGGAATCCAGGTCGGCGAACTCCTCCACCTTGCAGCTGGATTCGTCGTAGGAGATGACCCGGAACTTGGTCGGGACGGTCGATTCGAAGGGGGAGGCGGCCGGCAGCTGGCCGGGGGCGCGGCCGATCTCGGTGTCCTCGTAGGCGGCCTCGCCGGGCAGGGGGGCGGCGTCCGGTTTCAGCCCGAGGCGCGAACGCAGGTCGTTCATGCGGCGTTCCAGGAAGGAACGGGCCCGCGCGACCTCTTGTTGGCGCCTTTGCTGATGCCGGCTCATCCCCCCATCATCCGCAGGCCCGGAGGCTTGTCAACGGGTTCGGCGGGGGCGGCGGCCGACCTCAGCCTTTCCGCTGGCCTTTGGCGTTGCGGCGCCCGTTCTTGCCGATCCCGAGGCCCACCAGCTTCCCTTGGTTAACTTTCTGGAACAGGTTGTTCGAATTGGTCACCCCGAGGCAGTACAGGACCGCCGCCACGTCGGTGGCCTTGTCCTTGTGGACGAGGCCGGCGTTCGCGAGCCAGGTCGCGAGCGCGTGGTGGAAATTCGGAGGGCTGATGTCCAGGTCCTCGCCCCCGTAGCGGAGCCAGAGTTCGGCGCGGTCCTTCATGGTGCAGTTACCGCGCTTCTCCTGCCGTTCGTGCAGGAACGTCAGCAGCTCGTTGAGCTGGGCGGGTAGCTTGGACGAAGTGGGCTCGGACATCGGAAGAAGCGTCAGGAGGGGATGCGAAGGGAGCGGCGGAGGGACCAGGCGGCGGCGGCGAAGCTCGTCATCGAAAGGTTATGGACTAATTAGGCGACAGTTCGCTGGGAACACCTAATTACAATCTTACCCGTAATATTATAAAGTAATAGAAGCCTCCGCCGGACGGCGTGGCGCCGGCGCGGCCGGGGCGGATTCCCGGGTGGTGGTCGCGACAGGACTTGAACCTGTGACTTCAGCAATGTGAATGCTGCGCTCTAACCAACTGAGCTACGCGACCGTGACCCGGACCAGCATCATAACCCTCCGGGGAGGGACTCGGGCAAGCCTGTTTTGCGGCGCCGGGCCGGTAAGTCCGCCCTGAGGGGTGGCGACTTGTCTTTCCGCGGGTCAGCCTCATCTTGCTGGGCGATGGACACTTCCGCACCCGCCGCCGGTCCGCGCGTCGCCGACGAGCGCCTGATCCGCCTGACGGCGCCGGCTGGCGCGAAGGTCCTCGCCCTGGCCGCGCGCGAGGCGAACGGGCGTTTCCTGCGCGTCGCGATCTCCGGCGGCGGCTGCAACGGGCTTTCCTACAAGATGCGTTTCGTCGGGGAGGCCAAGCCGGCCGACATCCTGGTCCGCTCCGAAGGCGTCGAGGTCCTGGTCGACCCGAAGTCCGCGCTCTATCTCCGCGGCACGCAGTTGGATTATTCCGACAAGATGATCGGCGGAGGCTTCAAATTCTCCAATCCCAACGCCAAGGCCAGCTGCTCCTGCGGGGAGAGTTTTTCGCTTTGACCGAAGGTCAAGGCGAGGGGGCAAGTTGACAGGCTGGCACGTGGGCATGGGTAGGGACGTGATTGCCATTACGTCCGTTCGCGGACGGATGCGGGATGCTGTGGCGACGAGTTAAGCCCCGTCGATTTCACGGCTGCGGGTTCGAACGGATGCGATGGCAATCGCATCCCTACCTTGGGCAAACCTCCCGGTTTCCGGTCTACCCTTTGATTTCTGTCTTTAGTCCGCCGGAATCTCGTCCTTGGCGCCGGCTTCGTAACGTTCGCACCAGGCCTTGGACCAGGCGGCGAAATCGCCCGCGGCGATGTGCGCGTGGGCCTGGGCCATGAGGTCCTGGAGGAAGTGGATGTTGTGCAGCGCGAGCAAGGTGCCGCCGAGCTGCTCGCCGGCGTGATGCAGGTGGCGCAGGTAGGCGCGCGAGAAGTGGCGGCAGGTGTAGTTGTCCATGCCCTCCACGAGCGGGCGGTGATCTTCCTTGTAGCGGAGGTGCTTGACGCTGATGGGGCCGTCGGGCGTGAATGCGCCGCCGTGACGGCCGATGCGCGTGGGCATCGTGCAGTCGAACATGTCGGCGCCCAGCGCGACCATGCGGAGGAGCTGGGGCGGGGTGCCGACGCCCATGACATAGCGGGGCTTGTCCTTGGGCAGGAGCGGGGCGACGAGGCCGACCTGATGCAGCATGTGCTCTTCCGGTTCGCCGACGCTGACGCCGCCGATGGCGTGGCCGGGGAAATCCAGGGCGCCGAGCTCTTCGGCGCAACGGATGCGCAGGTCGTCGTAGACCGAGCCCTGGTTGATGCAGAAGAGGTGCCGTCCGGAGGCCAGGAAGCCCCGGTCCTTGGCCAGCTGGAGCATCTCCTTCGCCCAGCGGATGGAGCGGTTCACGGCGACCTCGCAGGAGGCGCGGTCACACGGGTAGGGCGGGCATTCGTCGAGGACCATCGCGATGTCCGACCCCAGTTTGTCCTGGATGTCGAAGCAGTCCTTCACGTCGAGGAACAGCTTGTTGCCGTCGAGGTGCGAACTGAAGTGGATGCCCTCGTCGGTGATCGTGCGGAGCTTCGCGAGCGAGAAGACCTGGAAGCCGCCGCTGTCGGTCAGGATCGGCTTGTCCCAGTGCATGAACTTATGGAGGCCGCCGGCCGCCGCCACGATGTCGCGCCCAGGTCGGAGGTTCAGGTGGTAGGTATTGCTGAGCAGGATCTGGGCGCCGGTCTCCGCGACCTGCTGCGGGGAAAGCCCTTTCACCGTGGCCTGGGTGCCCACCGGCATGAAGACCGGCGTGCGGACCTCCCCGTGGGGGGTCTTCAGGACGCCCAGGCGCGCGGCCGTCGTCGTATCGGTCTTAAGCAGGGTGAACACGGCGCATTAATAGGGTGAGCCGGGGAGGGGTGGCAAGGACAGGAGGAGTAGGGGCGAGCGGTTGGCGGTTAGCGGTTGGCGGTTAGGATGTGCGATTCAGTACGCCGCCGTAGGGCGGCGGAAGGTAGGGGCGCGGCTTCGCAGTGCCCTCCTGCCTCGATGTGTTCCCAAACGCTAGCCGATAATACCCATACTGAGTGTACGTTGAATAGTTCCCCTGTCTGGGTTCGCCCTGCGGCGAACTGTCTTCCTAACCGCCAACCGCTAACCGCTAGCCGCTTCTACCTAGTGTTGCCGTCGAACGTCAGCCGCATCCCCTTCGGGGCGTCGGCGCGGATCTTGCCGTTCTCGTAGACGCAGACGCCGTTGACGAAGGTACGTTCGATGCTGCTGCCGAAAGTGTGACCCTCGAAGGGCGACCAGCCGCACTGGTAGTGCAGGCCGGCCTTCGTCACGGGCTGCGGCTTGGCGGGGTCGACGACCACGAGGTCGGCCCAGTAGCCTTCGCGGATGAAGCCGCGCTGCTCGACGCCGAAGAGGATCGCCGGGGCGTGGCAGGCGCGCTGGACGGCCGTCTCGAGCGAGAAGGCGCCCTGGCGGACGAGGTCCATCAGGATCAGCAGCGAATGCTGGATGAGCGGCAGGCCGGACGGAGCCTTGAAGTAGGTCTGCGACTTCTCGTCCCAGGTGTGGGGCGCGTGGTCGGTGGCGATGACGTCGATGACGCCGGAGGCCAAGGCGGCGCGGATCGCGTCGCGGTCGGCGGCGGTCTTGATCGCGGGGTTGCACTTGATCTGGTGGCCGAGGCGCGCGTAGTCGGCGTCGGAGAACCAGAGGTGGTGCACGCAGGCCTCGGCGGTCAGGCGCTTGCCTTTGAGCGGGGCGGCGCTGAAGAGCGCCAGTTCCTTGGCGGTCGTGATGTGCAGGATGTGCAGGCGCGCGTCGTGGCGCCGGGCCAGCTCGGCCGCCAGCGAGGACGAGGCGTAGCAGGCCTGGACGTCGCGCAGGCGCGGGTGTTCGGCGGCGGGGACGTCCTCGCCCCACCTGGCCTTGGCGGCCGCCTCGGCGGCCTTGATGCGCGGGGTGTCCTCGCAATGGGTGAGGATGATGGTGGGGGCGTGGCGGAAGACGTTTTCGAGGACTTCGACCTGGTCGACGAGCATGTCGCCGGTCGAGGAGCCCATGAAGATCTTCAGGCCGCAGACCTTGCGCGGGTCGACCGCCTTGATCGACTCGAGGTTGGTGCTGGTGGTGCCCAGGAAGAAGGAGTAGTTCGCGACCGAGGTGGCGGCGCCGATGGCGTACTTCTTCTCGAGCTCCTCGAGCGTCACCGCGGGCGGGTTCGTGTTCGGCATCTCCATGAACGACGTGACGCCCCCGGCCACCGCCGCGCGGGCCTCGCTGGCGACGCACGCCTTGTGGGTCAGGCCCGGCTCACGGAAGTGCACCTGGTCGTCGATGAGGCCGGGCAGCAGGAGCTTGTGGGTCAGGTCGTATTCCTGGTCGGCTTGGGTGCCGGCGGGGATCACGCCGATGCGCTCGATGCGCCCGGCGCGGATGAGGACGTCGGCGCGGAAGCGACGGCCTTCGTTGATGATCTCGGCGTTGCGGAGGACGACGGTGCTCATGCGCCCTCCAATCAGACCTTCCGCCAGCCGACTGCAAACGGGAAAACGCCGACTTCAGCCCGAGACCTTCACCATGTCCGAAAGGTCGGCTTTCTTGACGCCTTCCGGGTTGATGTTCACCGCCGAGACCCGGAACTGGGCGCCCTGCTTGTGGCTGAACTTCAGGATGAAATTGGTCACGATGAGCTTCTCTTCGGGGTAGAGCTCGGCCTTGCGGGCCACCATCGTGGTGACGAGTTCTTCGACCTGCTCGGCCGTGGCGCCGGGGAGGCTCGCCAGGCGGGTCTTCGCCTCGGCGATCTTGGCGTCGCCTTCGATGGCGGCGTTCCAGATGAGGATGGCGACGTTCATGGCGCCCTTGGCGGCGGTGTGGTTGCCGCCGGCCTGCTCGAGGATGGGCTGCGAGAAGGTGATGAGCTTGTCGGCGAAGGAAGGCTCCCGCGGGGTGGTGTCGACCGGGGTCGGCTCGGGACGGCTGAAGTCACGCTTGATGTCGCGGGGCTTGTTGTTGCCGAAGGCGCCGGTGGTCCGACGACGGGAATGGGGGGAGGCCATTGGAAAGGGTGTCTCCCAAGGGAAACCCGACCCGCCCCTTCGGCAAGCCCTTTCCCCGAGGGGTCTATTGACACCCCGCCTCGGGCAGGCCAGTTTGACCGCAACGCCCCCTCCCGTGTCCGATTACAGCGACGTCATCCGCGCCCACCGCCGCGACCATCTCGCGAAACCGAACTCCCTCCCGCGCGGCGTCCACCGCTACTTCGAGAGCACCTTGCTGCCGCTGCCGGTCGAGAAGGTCTTCGATTTCTTCTCCAAGGCGGAGAACCTCCAGGCGATCACCCCGCCGGAACTGAGCTTCCGCATCAAGACCCCGCTGCCGATCGTGATGAAGCAGGGCACGCTGATCGACTACGCCCTCTCGCTCAACGGCGTCCCCTTCGGCTGGCGCACGCGCATCACCCATTGGGATCCGCCTTACGCCTTCGCCGACGAACAGCTCAAGGGCCCTTACGCCGTCTGGTTCCATACGCACACGTTCGCCGACGAAGGCGGCAAGACGCGCATGGACGACGAGGTGCTCTACAAGCTGCCGCTCTGGCCGTTCGGCGAAGTCGCCTATCCGTTCGTGAAGAAGAAGGTGGAAGGCATCTTCCGCTACCGCCGCACGAAGATCCGCGAGATCCTGGGCTGCTAGGCCTGCTAGGGCTAGAGCCAGGGTTAGGGCTGGGACTGAACAAGCTCACGAGCCCGGAAGAGGCCGTGCCTGATTTGATCGGACGCTGCTAATGATTGCTTCAGCTAGCCCTAGTCCTGGCGCTGGCCCTAGCGCTTCTCTACCCTCACTTCTTCTCCGGGGCGGCCGACGGCTGGCCGGGGAAGACGCAGACCTGCATGCCCGCGGCTTGGTCGAAGGCCTGCGGATTCGCCTGACGACCCGCCCAGGCGATGCCGCGGAAGAGCAGGAGTTTCACGTCGGGCCGGCTGAAGTTCACGTAGGTGTGGCCGGGGATGAAGACGAAGGCGCGCTGCGCGCCGGGCTTCTCGTACGTCCAGATCTGCGTCTGCGCTTCGAAGCCGTCGCCGACCTTCTTCGGCGTGGGCGCCGTCGCGAGCGGGTGGATGTCGGCCCGCAGGTCCATGTCGTAGTAGATCTCATCCTTCATGCCGAAGTCGGCGACGCCCTTGGACACGGCATGCTCCTTGTCGACGAAGGTGAGCTGCATGGGGCCTTCGCGCCACTTGGTCACCTTCTGGCGCCAGGAGCCGCCGACGAGGTCCTTGTAGAAATCGGCCGAGGCGTCGTCGCCGGCGACGGCGCCGGCGTGGATGACGACGAAGCTGCCGCCGCGGGCCGCGAACTTCGCCACGCGGGCGCGTTCGTCGGGCTTGAAGTCGCCGCCGCCCTGGCGGTGGATGACGAGCACGTCGGTGCGCGCGAGTTCCTCGTCGGACGGGAAGGTCTGCACGCCCTTGGCGTCGGCGTCGCCGACCGAGACCTTCATGCCGGCCTGCGTCAGCAGCGGCTGCCAGTCGCGCGCGAAGGCGGGGTGGTCATGATCGCCGGGGCCATGGGTCTTCGGACCGCAACGGAGGAACACGCGCAACGGGGTCGGGACGTCGGCCGCGAAGACGGTGGCGAAGGCGAGCAGGGGGAGGAGGCAGCGCATGGGGGAATGTTGAGTGCAAAGGGGCAAAAGGGCAAAGGTGCAAAAGTGGCGAAAGGGGTAGGGGCAGGGGTGGGGTAGGACGGGTTGAATGGATGACTGAATCGATGACAGAGGACAGATGACAGAATTCCGCACCCGAACCTGAACCTGAACACCCGAACCTGATATTCGAGGGCCGAGACCTGAGACCCGAAATAATACCCCAGCCAATCATCCGGTCTCCCTTTGAGTTCTGCCTTCCCGCCACCCGCCACCTGTGGCCGCCACCTGCCACCCGAAACGTCTGTCTCTCACCTTTGCACTTTTGCACAGGCACCAAAGGCGCCGATTTGCACCTTTGCACCTGCATCTTCCTTCCTGCCTCTCAGCCCACCACGCCCGGCAACTGATCCAGCGCCGTGATGAAAGCATCCGCGCCGGCTTTCACCTTGGCGCGGACGGCGTAGCGGCCGAAGCCGATGACTTTGTCGGCGTCGCCCTTGACCTCGAGGTCGCTGGCGCCGTCGCCGACCATGACCACCGTCGTGGCCTGATGTTCGGCGCGCAGGCGGCGAGCGACGACGTTCTTGCCCTTGGAGCGGCAGGTCGGGCAGGATTCGTCGAAGCCGGCGTAGGAGCCGTCGGCGTGGAAACGGAGGATCACCGCTTCGACGCGGTCGATGCCGAGATGGGCGGCGAGCGGGAGGATGGCCTGGGTGAAGCCGCCGCTGACGATGGCGATCTTCCAGCCGGCCGCGCGCAGCTGGTCCAGAGAGGCCTTGGCGGTCGGTTCGACGGTCGCGATATACTTCGCGCCGATGGCTTCGAGCTCGGCCTTGGTCGGCTTGATGATGTCGAGGCGCTTGGCGAAGATCGCCTCCATCGGCGTGCCTCCGTCCATGGCCGCGTTGGTCATGTCTTCGACGGCCTTGAAGGTCTCCGGCCCGCGCAGGCGGCCCAGTTCGTCGATCCCTTCGATGGAGGAGAGGGTCGAATCACAGTCGAGAAGCAGGAGTTTCGTGGCCACGTGGGACTTCAAAGGAATCTGGGTCGGGGATGCAAGGGTAAGGGGATGGTTTCAGCGGTTAGCGGCTGGCGGTTAGCGGTTGGAATAATTGCAGGCTAAGCACCCCTCTCGCCATTGCTCTCAATGTCTCTGCCGAACCGCCAACCGCCAGCCGCTGTCCGCTCTTGCCCTTATCCCTCGGTTCTTGTTCCTTCCCCCCACTATGGCCTGCACCCCTCCGACCTCCGCTTCCGAAGTCTTCTGCCGCGCCGCCAAGTGCAACCGCCTCATGGGCCGGGTGCTTGTCGGGTTCTCCGTCATCCTGACGATCATCATCGCCAAGGGCGGCGCCGAATTCATCCGTAACGCCTCGGCCGGTAACGTCGGCGGCGCCGAACGCATCGTCGGCCACCTGACGGTCTTCGCCGGTGAGCTCACGCTCCTGCTCGCGCTCCTCTTCCTCGCCCGTCGTCGCGCCTCCGCCGCCCATCACGCGCAGGTGAAGGCGAACAACCTCAAGGCCCTCGAGCTCCTCGGCGCCTCCGCGACCGACGAAGCCGCGAAGAAGGACCTTCTCGCCCGCGCCGCCGACCTCGTCGCCGGCAAGCCGGGTTGCTGTAAGTAAGCGTTCGCTAAGCGAACGCAGGGGAAGGGTTAGGGGTCGGGGCAGGGACAGCGCCACGTGCGCTCCTTTTTTGTGCCCAGCCGCCGCAGGGCGGCCGTTAAGGGTAGGGACGTGATTGCCATCAGGTCCGTGGGCGGACGAACGTCGGAAAGATCATTTACCTTATCCTGCTCGTCGCACGTGGCATGGCGAACGGCGGTCATGGCAATGACCGCCCTACCCGATACCGCTAGGACCGCACGTGGTGCTGTCCCTACCCCAATGCAAATTAGCTTTCCCCAACCGCTAACCGCATACCGCTTAAACCTATTCTTTACCGCTTATCCTTCTTCTCCTGCTCAAGCGAAGCCTTGATGGCGTCGTTGAACGCCTTGGTACGCTCGGCCTCGGTCAGGGTCGCGGGCGCCTGCTGGGTCGCGTCGTAGCTGCCGCCTTCCCAGCGCAGGTTGCGGAGCGCGGGCTCAGTGCCGCGCGTCCAGCCCTTGGGTG
>Ga0194123_10005334_pt1 | contig 13871 bp, 14 predicted proteins | sample TA2MahsurfametaG_5_FD_155479 | JGI IMG/M metagenome (GOLD analysis project Ga0194123, IMG submission 155479) | Freshwater microbial communities from Lake Tanganyika, Tanzania - TA2015023 Mahale A surface | ecosystem: Environmental > Aquatic > Freshwater > Lake | place: Tanzania: Lake Tanganyika... | reverse complement strand
TATAAAGTGTTGGTTTCGTTACCCTCCAGGCGGTAATAAATCAATGTGGCGCTACCAGTGGCGCCTTTAATGCCAGGAGTGAAAGTATTAACGCCACTATCAATGGAATTGGTAGAAATTAATTCAACAGTGGTGTCAAGCGACCAGTCACGAATCTTGGCCACCTGACGAATGTCAGTGGGCTGGCCAAGACTGCTAGAAGGCGCAGTGCTATTCGTTGTACCAAAAGACAGGCTTCCAGAACGACCAGTGTAAAAGCTCATGTCGATGAATCGTTAATAATTACATTCTATACATAGTCTATTCTGAGCGACCATCAATTAAGAACAAACCATTTACTGTTTCTGTCAAACCGCGAGAAATCATGGATAGGCCATTGCCATCAGTGGCATGATGCACGGCGCGAATGGTCACCTCCCCTTCTTCATCCATTTGCACTTCCGTCACGCGAAACACTCGCTTTGTATTGACAACGGTGCCAATTACAAAAAGCTTGCCCACGTAATTTTGGAAAGCCCCAAAATCATTCCCTACTCGCGCTTGATTGCTAGCAACAGTAACACCAGTAAATAATCGAGTGGAAGATGCTCCACCATCTGGCGTATACACAAGCATTGAATAGTTTGTTCCATCGGGAATAGTAGTAGTCACCGGCAGGTTTAATTTGCCTCCGTCTTCAATGGTCCCCGTGTAAATACCATCCCATTGGTTGTGGGCCAGTTCCACGTAAATATATGCGCCAGGGAAGACGGGACTATCAGTGGGAAAAGTTTTAAATTCAATGGCACGCTGTGAATAGCGTTTGCTATTGCAAAGGAATTTTGCCATCAAAAGGGCTTGCTGACGGCGCGTAACAAATGTTGACACATCAATCGTCTTGCGAGATGCATTGCTTTCTACAACATCAGTAAATTGTACGTCCACGCTTATATTCTTGCCAAATGTATCTTCCGCACTGCTTTTTCTGTAAACAACAGTGACAATCATGTCTTGCGTATTTTCCCCATAATCAATAAACTCTTCTTTGTACGATTCTTCAATAATATTGCCTTGGTTAAACAATGCAGAAATACTAATCTGCCTGGTAATTGCACCAGTATTTTGCACGTATGGCACAGCCGGAATTAATACATCTTGTCCGCCAACTTTTGCAAGCTCTAACAAACTAAAGCCAGATGTTTGCGCCCAGAATTGGCGCCACGAAACCGGCTCCGCAATCACTCCATCCATGAATAAATTATTGGTTTCACAAAACTTTTTACTCTTTGCCAACTGTTCCAAATCTACGGAATGCACGCTTGCATGGCGGCCAATGCCATCTTGCACATCAAGGACGGTATCAATAAAAATATCTGGAGCGGTATTTGCATAGCCATTGGCTGAGTCCGAAAGATATTGGAAACCAGGCTGTCCCCATGCAATATTATTGACAGTGCCAGAGGTGCGAAGAAGGCGGCAGCGGCGTCCTTGCGTAGCAAACACACTAAAGGAACGCAAGTCTTGCACGCTCTTACCTGAATACATATTGAGCCCAATCAGGCTTAAATTGTGATAAAGCGATGAATAGTTATTAAACGAATCAACAATTTGTTCCGTGACTGCAGCAATTCGCATTTCCGGACCATTGTCAAACGAAAACTGAATTTGGCTGTCCGAAGTATTGCCAAATACGTCCCATTCGTTCAGGCCAGCCGGTTGTTGATTAACAGGTGGGAATAGTATAGAAGTGTTAATTGAGCCAACAAAATTACATTGTGCGCCGGGATATAGCGATGAATTAAGGGGAATGGATAATTGACTGCCAGAGTTTTCTAATATGCAATAAACAGTTTCTCCAGACGAATTAAGAAGATTTGGTTTTGTCGCCACTTCAGCCGCAATGTCATAAATTGGTTCAAATTTAAACTGCCAATTCTGGGCATTGTTTATTCCTGAAGTTCTGCTATTAAAGCGTAGATAGATAAAATTTTCAATGTCTGCGCTTCTGCGAATTACAAAAACGCAAGGCACATACGTGTAGTTACTATCTTGAGTGCGTTTCACTTTTAAAAGAAACATTGCTGTTCTATATTTCAAGCCATTATCAGCACTTCTATAGCCTGAACTGCGTCTTCTGCTTCCGTATTCCTCCTGCCTTCCGCTAACACGTTTAAAGACGCGAGCTTTTAACGAGAAATCAACAATATTGCATGGAGAAATAGTTTCATAAGATGCTTCTTCTATGCGAACAATAGCTTTAGTGTAAAAAAAATCATTTCTATAATTAGATAAAACACCATCCCCCACGATTGGGTTGAGACTAATGTAAGAAGTTAAGGCATTTCGCTCGTCGTTGGTTATATCGCGCTGAAAAATGTAATTATAGTCAGGAGCCCTCCAGCGTTCTATGTATGTCTGGTAACCCCTGCCTGTAAGTCTGCTCCTGGTAGCACTGCGATTGCTATACCCAACAATTCCATACCTAAAAATTCGACCATCATTTAACAATGCTTGAGCACTGTTAATTTGTGGACGAGCATCTTCATTTAGCAAATTATTGGTTGTTGTCCTTACGACTTCCCATTGGCGTCTTCTTTCTCCCAATGGAGTGTTGGTTATGGCATCTTGAGCATTCACTCCCTGAAAATTATTAGTGCCATAAGCAACAGTATGCGCCCTGCCTTGTTCAACTGCTTTTAAATTGACCACCATTGGACCATCAACAATATCCCCACGATTTGCCGAAATTACTTTCAATTTTGTTGAACCAAATTTAAACAAACCAGAATTATCAAAAACAGAAGCAAGTACACGCCGCGAATCTTTCGCCTCCTCATGGGCAAGTCCTTCATCTGCATTCGATGCTTGTAATATTGTAATGGTTACGTTTGTATCGATGGGAATAATTTGACGAACCGTATAACCAGTCTGTTCCGCCACGGACATTTGCACACCATTGATGGCGCTTTCAAAATCACCAGCACTATTTCTAATAAAAATTGAAACATTAATTGGCACCGCTCCATAAATACCAAATGTATTGGCAGTGGTTGGTGAATAGCAATGACTAAAACCATTAGCAGTGGAATTGGCTTCATTGCGAATCACATAAGGATTTTCAGCGGTTCCGCCAACTGTAGTTGGGTCCGAAACGGTTAGTCCATTTAAAGCTGGCCTTACATCGCTATTACGAAGAAATCCAGTGTAATTTTGAGCAAAATAAATCCAATAATTTTGTGCTATTAAATCCCTGAGGGCGGTTTGCCCAAAAGCACTTTTTTGTTCATCAATGCGCCCCATTCCACCAGCGCAAAGTACAAACATTAAACGTACTAATTGACTATTGCCATAGCTTAATACTGCCGACCAAATTAAAGACGTGGCCACGCGCACGCCACCTTCAGGGTTGGCATCAGTATTGGTATAAACAAGATTAACTGGATCACCATAGGCCGCTAATTGCTGCTGACTATCAAAGCCAAAACGAGGGGCAAACACCTCGTCGCGTGTGGCTGCCCCTCCGCCAGAAGACGTGGCACGCGCTTGAGGAGCTTCAACAGGTGGAGGCGCAATAAGTGCCGCCACCACTTGGAAAATAACCCCGACAACCATCAGGATCGCCGCGACAACAGGCCAATTTCTGGCATCTAAAATAGTGCCTTCCTTTACATCCGCATATAGTTGTTGCTGTGCGACAAAATCTAAATACTCTTCCTTAGTAATGCCAAGAGCATCAATTAATTGGTATTCATAAGGAAGCAGTTTGTCACGCTTGTCGCTCATTAATCTGCCCAAAAATAATACTTTGGCCGCACCCTTGAAACAGGCGCTGCTACTACCATCTTACTTGGCCCGAGAAATAAACAATTGCCATCGTCCAATACAACAGCCATGGCAAGCAATGAATTGCCACCCGGCAAGTAAAATACTGCGCCAGGACGTGGTTCAGTAATTTTTTTGCCAAAACTTAACAACCAACGTAAAATTTTCCAAATGGTCAGCTCTTCTTCTTCATAATCTTGATACACCCATGGATAGGAAGCCTCTAAATGCTTAAGGCCCAGCCGTTTTCTAACTTCCATGCAAAGAAGCCAGCAATCAGTGAAGCCTTCACCATCACTTGGGCGTGCAGCATATTGATGCTTTAGTCCAATCAGATCGCTGTAATCAATCATCGCAATGAAACGCTTGCGCTTAACGGCAATAATCCTACAAGACTGCGCGTTAACGAGCGTGCCGGAAATTGTGTTCCTACGCTATCCATTGCGCTTCTAAATCTAAGCTCAATGGTAGTATCAGAAAATGCGGCGCCAATACCAATATATCTTTCTTCATAAGTTTTTACTGGAGCAAAATTTGCATTAAGCCATTGCGTGGTTAAAGCTAATCGACTAAGCCTATTGCCATTGCCCTGTTCAACTAAACGTAGTGCCACTTCTACATTGGGAAATAACACTTGCAATAATGTATTGTCGCCGCCCAAATTGCTAATTGTGCCTTCTGTGCGAAATGGAGCGAAAGAATATGATTGCCCATCGTAAGTCTTGGCTTCGTTGACAAAGAAATTTTGGTAGCGATGATAAACAGTGTTGGGATCGCTGCCAAGAGTGATGGTATCAGCTTGATTCATGCCTGCCAAATTAGCTGCCGTAGCAGCCGTATCTGTCATTGCTAGAAGATCAAAATATTGAACAATTCTTAGCGTGGTCATGGTGTAAATTCAGAGCTAAGTTTGACGCTAATTGTGCTTAAATTTCTATAGGTGCTTTCCACTTGAGGGGCTTCATCATAAAACCAAAGCATTTCAGAAGAACTTCCACTTCCAATGCCAAGTTGTTGTAGCACGATAAATGGCGCTCCAGCTTTTAACTGCCTAGTTGTATTTGTACCAGCAGTTAATCCTGCCAATGCTTCATCGGATAATGCAAAGCCCGTGGAATTACCTAGCTGCCCGTGATAATGGCTATAAATGGCGGCCAATGCGTCTTCGCTCACGTTTTCAAACACTAGTTCTAACGTGGCCCCATACGGACGATTGCCAAAACTTCTGCGAATGGTTTTGCCGGACAAGGAACGATAAATTTTAGTGGGATATTCACCCAGCGTAAAATTACGGCGAGTTGGTTTTAATGATGGAAAATTAGCCATGGTAATTAAATGCCAATTCTCCGACGAGTGTTAGGACTTTGTTGAAGTTTATCAATGGCCAAATTAGCCCCTTGCCGTGCACCATCTCTTGTGGCAAGACTTCTAGTCTCCATCATAGCCCTCTCTAATTGCTCCCTACTTACATATTCCACGTTATTAATGGTAGTGGTTTCAAAGTTCATTGATAACACTGGCGATGCAGCACCACTATTGCTGCTATTATTCATTCTGTCTCTTACGCTATCGCCTTGCATTTGCACGGGAATAGCGCGACCATCGGGAAGGGGAACAATTGCTTCGTTGTATCTTCCTTCGCCCACGAGGCCAAGCGTAGGGCCCTGGACAATTCCACCATTCGCAAAAGCCCTGAAGCCTCCAGAAGCAATGCCTCCATTGGCAAAGCCAAGTCTTCCTGTGCGCTCCATAAAAGCAGCGTTTCCTTGGGGAGTGTAAGCCTCAAGGCTTTGACCGCCTCCTCCCCCGCCCATGCCAGCAAAAATACGAGCAATGCCAATTGCCACATAAGTGGCAATCATTTGAGAAGCGGCCTGCAGCAATGCATCGCCAACGGCCTTAAGGAAAGAAGAAAACACTTCTTGAGCAGTGGCTGTGCCTTGGATGAGTTGTGTGATGCCTTGTGTCATCATCGTGCCAAAAGCATCGCCAATGCCACCAATGGCTGTTTGAATGCCACCAAACACACTCTCCAGTTGCATAGCCCTGGTTTCAAGCTCAGCCATTTGTCGCGCATGTTCGGGCGTTCCCCCTGGTTGGTTCAAAGTGCGCTCATGCACTTGAGCTGCGCTTCCATAAAAACCAGCACTTAAACCTTGCCCCATTACCCCCACTTCTTTTTGTCTTGTATCAAGCTCTTGTTGCAATTTGCGAGTTTCTAAAAGGTCTTTTTCTGTTTGATTTAAGATGTCCAACTTGTCAGCCAAATCTCTAGCCAAATCAATTCTTGATTGGAACAATGGCAAATCCTTTTCGCTTACATCTTGTAATTGACGCATGATTAATAGATCCACTTTTTGGCGCTCAGTAAGTTCTCCGGTGGCATTGGATAGGCCCACCGCCTTGTCTTCAGCTTGTGCAATTTGACGAGTGTAATTTTCAGTGATGTCGAATAAATCTCCCAACACTGCTTTGTTGTATTCTTGGCGTAAAGAGTTCTGTTCAACGCCAAGCATGCGATCTGCTTCGACCTTGGCTAATCCCCTGTATTCTTCTTTTAATTTACCAATATCTTTAATTCTTTCTTTGTGCTGCAAGTCCGCAATTACAAGGCCAACTCTATACTTTTCGCTAGCAATTTGAAGATCCTTTTGCCTTCTGGTGAGTTCAACAGTGGATTCAATTTGAGTCACTAGATTATCCAGTCCTTTTCGCTGAATTGCGATGGCTTCGCTGTTATATTCACGCAACCTGGTTCCCTTATCCGGCTTTCCAGTATCCACTTCCGTGGTTACACGAGGCTCCGGCTTTCCAAGTCCTAATCTCTGGCGTTGCTGTTCTGCTAGTGACACTCCAACCGTCTGGCGCTGTTGTAAATTTCTCAGTTCCGTGCGTAATGGATTAATTTGTCGCCTGATCAAATTTACGTCAATCTCTGTTCTGCCTTGCAAATCAAACCCGGCTTGCTCTAGCTGCATCCTTTGCGCCAATGTTGTTTTGGCCATAGTTGTTCCCCTGGTTCCACCAGTTCGCCTTCCGCTTTGCTCCAATTGATCCAACAGGCGTGCAGCATCTTCTACTCCCTGCCGCTGACGATTAGTGGCATATAAATCAGCCTTTGCAATTTCTACATTGCCAGTTCTAATTGCATCTTGCATCTTATCCATTGCAGCCTTGGTTTTTGCAGCCGCCTCGGCTGCTCGATCTCCAACGGAAAGAAATGCTGTGGCAATACTGCCTAGGGCTACCACTAAAAGCCCAATGCCAGTAGACGCCAGCAATCCTTTGACGGCAGTACCAAAACCAATTGTCGCCACTTGCGCCGCAGTGGCCTGTACTCCTACCATTCGATATGCTGCCGCCAAAAGATTTGCTGCTATAGCAGCTCCTCTTGTCATGCCTTCAATTGTTTTAAACGTCGTTAATACTGCCATCGCGGCAAGAGCCGAAACACGCATGGCAATAAATCCAGCGCCAATTGCTATTAAGCTTTGAATGACTGAATTTAAATTGGTTCCAAGTGCAGTGAAAGCTGGTCCCAAAAGACCGCTAATAGCCCGAACTAAATTAGATACACCCCGTGAAGCCTCTGTCACCTGAACAACAAAAGCTTCTATATCTTTTGTTTGTTTTGCAATGGCCGGGTCTTTAGCGGCTGCATTTAAGCTGCTCAGTTTTGCTTCTAACGCGGCAATATTTTGAGCACTATCTCCAGACGTGCGAGCATCCTGCAATTGTTGCATCACTCTTTGTTGCTCTCCCATAGCCAGTTGCGCAGACATAGATAATTGCTTTAGGGCTCCCGAAAGGGGGCCGAGCAATGCTTGTGCTGCTGCATTCGCCAATGGCGCAAAAGATTCCAAAGTGCGCTGAAAATCACCTTGTACTGTATTTAACAAGCCTTGCAATGATCTTCCAGCCGCTTGCGCTCCAGTACCAAAACGAGTCATCAACTCATCGCTAACCTTGGCAAACACCTCTCTAAAACGTTGACCAACAAACTGACCATCTTCCATGGCTTGGCTAAATTCTTTTACCGACATACCAGCGGCTTTAGCGAAAATTGCCAAAGCACCAGGCAGCACATCGCCCAGTTGCCCTTTTAATTCTTCGCTCATAATTTGGCCCTTACTGGCCATTTGTCCAAACGCATAGATAACACGTTCAGCCTTATCTGGCGTAAGTTGCAATGCAGAGGTGGCTGCGCTAATGCCAGTAAAAAGCTTTTCAATGGAGCCAGAATCGAAGCCCGTGGGCGCCATAGACGCATACAAACGTACAAAGCCTTGCCGGGTGGTTTCAAGATTCAAGCCAAAAGCTCGCTGAACGTTGTCCACGTAAAGCATTTCCTTGGCAAACGTGCCCGTATCTTGCGTAGCCGTTTGCATAGCATTGCCAAATTGCTGTTGACTTTTCGCCGCGTTTAAAATCTGACCGGGCAGAGAAGTTATAAAAGCAAGGCCCTTATATGCAGTGCCATATAGCAACACTTGTTTTGTTGCATTTAAAAATTCACCACTAATTTCTTTCAGTCCACCAATGAACGGGATAGAGGAGGCCCTGAAGCCTTCAAGGCTTTTTCTGGAAATATTTAAAGCTTCTCCATAACGCAATGCGTTTCGCGCCGCATTAACAATATTGGTGGCTTCTATACCTCCACCAGATGGACCTTCTCCGCCAAAACCTCCCCCTGCAAGATAGGGGCGCCTCGGCCCCCTGGGTGGACCGCCAGGGATAGAAGGCGCTGTCATAAACCCTGGAGCGCCGAGCCCACGTTCGCGACCAGGTGGCAATGCCACCTGTCCAAATTGCGCAGCCGTTTCTCGCTCCGCAGATCGCGCATAGGCTTCCTGAGTGCGTCTTTGGAATAATTCTTGCCTTGTTTCACCGGCCCTAGCAAAGCTGTAAGTACTAGGTACTCGCCCGATAGCAGCGGGCAATAAACCAGCTATGCGGGCGGGAGGCAATGCGCCTCTTCCAGTTTCCGCTAAACCAATTCTTACCTCGCGTATTTCACTTTTAATTGCATCAACAAAAGCAAAGGCTGCCTCTTTTAAAATTCGTTTTAATTCCGCACTTAAATCAGTGGGTAAATATTTTTGAGCACCAAAAGCTGTACCGCCAAGGGCCGCAAAAGTAGGACCGGGGGGCAATAGGCGACCACCGCCGCTTCCTCCTCGTGAGGGAGGGACAGTTGATGCCCATGAAGGCGCACCAATTGCCGGAGCCGCTTGAAATTGACCGGCTTGCCTATTGATTTCAGCAGCACTCATGCCACTAGCCATTAAGGCAACGCGAGCAAGGCGATCTAACATGCGGCGCATTTTGCGCGTAGCAGACTGCTCTGCCAACTCCATTGATCTCAATAGGCCCAGCTCAAATCCCTTTCCCGCATCCTCCCCAATATCAAACATCTCCCGAGAAGGAGATTGACTACGCAATGTTTTTCTTAACCCATTAAGAAGCGCATCTCCATATTCGCCAGCAGCCTTGCGAACTGCTGACGTTTGTTTAGAGAATGCATTTAGAAAACCCTGGCCAGCGTCGTTGGCCGCCTGGTTTAATGCCGTGATAATTTTGCCTTTTTCTTTATTTGTTTCTTCGTTAAAAGAAATAAGCCCTGCCTTGGCTGCTGCCGCATAAATTTTTTGAATATTTGCTGTGTCTAATCCAGATAACTCCTGGCGAAAAGTGCCACCTTTTCGTGAGATTGTTCCACCAGCCCCCAGCGAAAGCTTGGCCATCTCAGAGGCCAATTCTCTTGCATTCTTAATTTCATCCTTTAAATTTGTTTTTATTTCTAAGAAGTAATTTCGTCGTCTAATATTTGTCCCCAATGCATTCAGTTCATTCTGAACGGAACGCCGATCAAACTTCACTTGCACGGGCATGTTGTAGCCCGCTGCAGCTTGCCCAAGACCTGCTAGCTGTTGCCGAAAAAAGGCAAGGTCAAGACTTACCTTAAGCCTCAGTTCGGCGTCTTGAGCCATCTTGCTTATCCAGATACTTTTCCTTTCATTCTATAATCATTCCCCGTTATTACGACCAGCAAACGATTTTAATTCGTCAGCCATTAAAGCAATCACCCTCCCATCCATTCTTCTTGTCTTCATTAATTTTTGCAGGACAAGCAGGCTTGCATCCGTTAAGCCAGTCTCTTTTCTAACGCTCTTTGCGTCAAACGGTAGAAAGTCTTCTGGCTTGATTTTACTTTTCTTGCCAGCCATCATGCCAGCAACCATTGTTCCCATCTTGGCAATGGCTACACTTTGGATGTTGTATTTTGCCACATCGTGCTTGTCCAAATATTTCAACGCAGCCTTCACATCGCCAATTTTTTGACGACCAAAATTCCTAGATGACCATCTTTCGTCTTTTAAATCCGAGCTAGAAAGTCGAAAATAAATATCATTCCAAGGCGTAAGCCCACGCAACACTGCGCGGGCCTGAGCTTCAGTGCGCTCTGTTACTGAGGACCACTCCTCTTTGTTGCTTTTTTTGCGGCTGTAGCCTCCTTCGTCTCCGCTTCTTGTTCAGACGAGATAAATTCAACCATTTTTGCAATAGCCTTGCGTGGCAATGCCTTAGTATCATCAATCTCCCAATCGTCAAGGTCTCGCCATTCCCCTTCAACCATGCCCTGCCCTCGTGAGCGCATAAATGCAGTGACCATACGAGCGTTAGTTGCTTCTACGGAAGTGCCGCTTGTAATCATGCTGAGCGTTTCTTCCGTATAGTCGGCAAGCAGTTCGGCCTCAGTCAGTGTGCCGCCGCCCTGCAAGAGCGCAAATGCCTCATCCAATGGAATGTCTTTTGCATTGGCAATACGCTTGGCTAATTGCACAGCGCGAATGGTGGCCTGACTTTGAAGTTTGCTAATTTCTTCTTGTTCAATTGCTTCCGCAACCAGCCAACCACCATACCTCTTCAAGCGAATGTTGGGAAGAAGATCAAAAAACTCCTCTGCCTTGGTTTCCAGAAGAAAGCTGTACTTGCTCATGATCTAGCACGTTTAACAATGCATTGAATACCTTCACCCTTTCGCTACCAGAGCGAAATTCCTTAGGTACGTCAATCAGCATTGAATGATTTTCGTTGCCTATTCTAATGGTCTCCTCTCTGCAGGAAATAAGACACAATATGCCTGCCTCTAGCGCAGCGCCGTCTAATGTGCAATTAATTGCATGCACAGTTTTATCGTCGCTCCACAAATAATCAATTTGCATCAACCCAGCGCAGCTTTAATGCGGCGCTTTAGCGCCTTACTTACCACACTACTCTGAAATTTTGCGGGCACATAAAGATCGTCTGTCCATGGTCTTGGCTCAAGATTTGTGCCAAGTCCTTCATGCACATACATGGCATAGGCGCCCCCGGAATCATTCCTCGCATCCCAGTTCCACGATGCAGTAATGTCATTGGTTCCTTGTGTGATTTTGAAGCTTTCCTTGCCGCTCTGATAAAGCGTGCCTAAATCATAAATATTGCGAACAGTGCCAGCACTTTCTCCGCTTTTACGTCTGGTAAATCCTGGATATTGCCACTTGTCGTCCTTGAATTGATCCTCAAAATATCCATCATCTAAATCTTCGCTAGCCCAAAGCTTAAACGCTTGCTCTAGCTTGTTGACAATATTTTCTGGATTAATAAATTTTCCGCCAACAATAACGCCGCTCATTCTGGGAACAATGTACGGAGGATGGTGTCAGACACGACAAAGCGACAACGCTCATACGCTATGTCGTCGCCAGGAAAATATCTGGGCGCAGAGTCGGGAAATCGCCTAACCATTCTGTCCATTGCCAAAGCAAGCTTGTCAGAATTTGGCGTGTATTGCACCATAATCACTTCCCATTGCTGACTCATTTTCACTGCTCCGCTCAATGGCGAAATAGGACGCAGCTCTGGAAATTCGCGAATGGTAGTTTCAAGACCAGTAACCTTCCATTCACTTGGAACAGACTGCCTTCCCACCACATAAATAGCAGGAAGAACCGTGCCATTTGGCAATGTATAGTCACCAGTTAGATCAGGAGACTCCGTAAGCAATTCAGTAATTGCTTCTCTAAGTTGAGAAATGTTCATTAAAAAAGCCTCCCATAAGGGAGGCTAGCAAGAAAACAATGGAAAAGTGATCAGCTATTGGGAGCAGTCGGGATAATGCTGCCATTCTCAGAAGCATTTTGATGGATGCCAATGCGACCACGGCTGATCAGATCAAAGGTGCATTCCACCAGATTATCAGCAGGATAGCTTTCGTTATAGTTCATCACGCAAGCCGTGAAGGCCACGCGATCATAGTAATAAGTGGAGCCAGAGACGCCAAGCTGCTTGTTAATCTCCACGTATACTTCGTGGTTCTTGTCGTAACGGCTCTTCGCAATCACCTGGAACGCTTCATCAAAGCTGTTTGGGATGAAGGTGGTGCCGTCTACGTCCTTCTGGAAATAAGAAGTGATGGAAGCAGTGGCCTGAGAGGTGACAATCACGCTATCAGAGAAACCACCACCGCCGAGCAGATAAAATTCGGTGTTGCCATCGTTGAAGGCAACAGAAGCTGTAGTAGCAGCTTGCAGGGTGTAAAGCGTCGGAGCACCACTCACGGTGAAGGTGGCGCCGCTCTGGGTGATAGCAGGACGGGTGGTGCCGTCAATAGAGCCAACGCGCACAATCACGTCTTGGCTCTTTACCAGTTCAGTGGGATGGTAGAGCATGAGAGGAAATCCTCAGCAATGGAAGGGGGAGTGATTAAGCGTTGTCAACGCTTCCTTTGCCAATTAGTCTAAAAATACCCCTAATTGGCGTGCCGAGGAACTGCCAATAATGAATAGCAATTTCCTCGTTAGGCAATAGTTCAAAGCGACCTTCTCTTCCGTTAATTGTTGCCTGAGCAGAATGTCCAGGCGTAATTCCAGAAAGCGTGAGAGGGCTTGTTAGTCTTCCTTCCATGTACACCGCTGTTTGATCAGCCCCAAGGAGATAATCAAAGCGTGGATTTTGCCTCTGCCTTAACGATGCATAGTAAGTAACGCCCGTCGCAGCAGCTACATAGTTGCCAGTTTCGCTATCGAGCACATACCCTGAAGCCACATACCATACCAATGTGGCATTAGCTAATGGCTCCAGGAGGTTGCTCATATAACGAAACCAACGGCAGTAGACGGAAGAGAATTTAACAGTCGCTTGAACTCTTGACCATATTGTGAGGCATCGAGCCCCTCGCCATACACTTTCCCGTCTGTGGCACCAATTTGAATGCCCATCTGCGCAAGTTGTACGGCAATAATATGAGCAGCAAGAAATTTAACTGCTCTGTCCGTTTGATCCGCAAATACGTCCGAAGAGGCGTCATAAGACGCCTCCGTGATAGCCCCATTCACAATGCCTGATGGATGGGGCGTGAATTCAGGAAACCGTTGCAAAAAACTTGCGTAGGTGACAGCCATGATCAAGCTTTTCCAATACGAATGGCTTCCATGCGCTTGGCAATAGCATTTCTCACGCGAATGCGCCCTTCAATCTTTTTCCAATCGGCTAGACGATCTGCATCATGGATGAGTTCGATGGCGCGAATGGATTGAGTGAGAGGAAGCTCACTAAGGCTCTGTACGTTTTCAGGCAGGTCTTCAACCATCACCTGTTCCCGCATTTCCTCAATGGCACCAATGGCAAGAAGTTTCTTGACAGTAGTGTTTTCCTTCGCCTCTTTCCAACGATCATCAGGAATGTCCTGATTTAGCCCTGGAGTAAGTTGAATAAGTCCACTCTTAGTGATAACGCCAAAGCCAGCATCACGAGGGGGATTCTCAAGTTCAGGGCGGTAAGCAATTAACATTGTTCTAAATAAACAATCGTCAATAGCTTAACGCCCCTCAGCTTGATTAACTATCCTCAGGCGTTGGCCTGAACGTAAATGACGCTCTTGGGATAGTACAGAGCCACGCCACCAACGCGAGCATGGGCGGGAACGATGAATTCCAGACCGCGCTGTTGAGGGGGGAACAGCTCCAGGGGTTGAGGAATGTGCAGTTGCACTTTCTCGGGATCGCGCTTGTAAACCACCATACGGT
>Ga0194123_10005333_pt1 | contig 13871 bp, 11 predicted proteins | sample TA2MahsurfametaG_5_FD_155479 | JGI IMG/M metagenome (GOLD analysis project Ga0194123, IMG submission 155479) | Freshwater microbial communities from Lake Tanganyika, Tanzania - TA2015023 Mahale A surface | ecosystem: Environmental > Aquatic > Freshwater > Lake | place: Tanzania: Lake Tanganyika... | reverse complement strand
ACATGATCTTTCGCATGAACATTGGCCGCTGATGAAATCAATTGATCAGCATTCTTGACCATGGAGCGAAACTTATAGAAATTGAAAACTTTGCCATTAAGCCCAACTCTCTTCTGAGAGTAAAAAACTGGCCTTCCACTCGTGATGAGAATGAGTACTGAAATCACAAAGTAAACCGGACTTAGAAGTACGAGAGCTAAAACAGCAAACACCACATCAAATGACCTCTTCAGCATCCTCTCCGCAACTGAAATCTTCGACTGAGAGAACGCAAGGAACGGGATTCCTACTTGCGGCTTTGGGATTAACCAATATCCAAGATTTCCAGAATCTAAGGGAATCCAATTTGTCTTAATCCCCAGGTCCTCACAGTAATGAACAAATCTAGAGAAATTCTTATCACTTTCCATTCCAGGCAGAAGCAAGATTTCATCAATGGGAGTGAATTTCAGAATCCGTTCAAACTCATCTAGCCAAGTACTACTTATCGCCGTGCATTCCATTCTTGAAACGACTGCATAACCTAACAACCGATTCTTAATAATCCAATCGCTATATTGTTGGGATTCGCGCATTGTGTGACCCACAATCATTAAGCGCGTAGAAAATTTCTTACGCTTGATTAAAGGTCTCAAGAATAAAACGTACAGAAGGGTACGAACCAATATTAAATTAATCAGCCCTAAAAGAAGAAGAGTAATGAATACCGTTCGAGAGAAAGACGCACGTATAACAAACGAGAGAAAACCTAAAGAAAAGAAATACAATATTGTCCATTTGATAAGGCTTTGTAAATTTAAAATGAAAAGACTGTCGTGTTTCAAATTATAGATGCCACTCACGCAAAAAGTTACCAACCATCCAAGAACGACGACACCAATAATAAGTTTGTAATCAAAAGCTGCAATAGAAGGTTGCCCTTCGGATTCAAAGAGAGAGGAACGAAATCGAAAGTTATACGCGAGAACAGCGGCTGACAGGAGAGCCAAGGCATCCACGACAATTAGCGTCGTACTGATCGCAACTTTATGCGACCTTAATTTCTGCAACGTAACGGACTTATTCACGCTTAGATTGTATGAGACTGTTAACCCAATCCAAGTACTTCTTTCTTCCGATTTCTGCACCTAGATTTTTTTGAGCAAATTTGAGACCTTTGGAGGCCAAATCTTTTCTTTTCTTTGGATTTTGGCTCAAATCCTTGATGGCGCTGGCAAGAGAAGACGGTTCTCCAGCCTCCACGAGTTCGGCAATGCCATCCAAAAACTTCCAAGTTGCTCCACCCCGCGGAACCGCAGCCAACACAGGGCGCCCGCTGTACAAATAAGAAGTCAATTTGCTTGGCAGGCTCATCTCCATCTGAGTGCTTCTTTCATTAACTAATAAAAGATCAGCGGCAGAAAGTAGCACTGAGTAGTCCTGATCAGAGACTGCAGGCATTACAGAAATATTGCTCCTACCGTCACAGAGAGCCTTCAGATTGTTCTCTTGGTTCCCATGACCAACAAGATAAATCTTAATTTGTGATTCACTAGTAAGATATTGCGCTGCTCGCACCACATTTTTAAGATCCTGCTTAGCACCTATATTGCCTGTGTGGATGACTGCAAAATCATCCGATCCCCAGCCAAACTTGCGCCGCGCCTTTTCCTTATCTTCACTTACTATTGCTCGGGTTGAGTAATTAAGTATTTGATTAACTCGTTCTGACTTAACACCTAATCCAATGACCACATCTTGCATGGCAGGAGAGACCACAACCAAGCTATCTGCTGCATGCAACGCTCTACTTTCCACTGCAAGAGCAATCTTTGAAATTATTGTGCCACCTCGTAAACCAGATTGCTTAGCGCCAGCACCAGACAAATCCTGCACGATTAAGCCAAAAGGAATATTAAGCTTTCTAGCAATTACCTTTCCAACAATTCCTGCCGCCACTGTGGGCACACAAGCGATTACCACATCAAACTCTTTGCCCATTAATCCTTTAGATACTCTTCTTAAATTCCACCATAGAGATATTTCAAATCTTGTCCGAAGTAGTGCATTCATCCTTGCAGGAACTAAATGTTTAGCACGAATAACCTCAATGCCATTATGTGTTGTAACGCCCTCACCCAGATGTGAAAACTCCACAGGAACTTTCCACCAGGGGTAGTGAGGCAAGCTAGTTAAAACAGAGACTTGATTACCGTCATCTGTCAATTTCTCTGCCAGATCTGTTGTATAGACAGATATTCCTGTGGGTTCTGGCCAATAATTTGAACTGCAAATAAAAATCTTCATGCTCTTGCATCTACCGAGCACGTTTAGTAGTGAGAACATCTATCTGTAGAAGTTTACGACTTTTAGATTCAATTCCTCGTCTTATGTCGGATATGTCATGTCCTAGGTTGGAGAGTGTATTGAGAATTGCAAGAGCACCAACCTCCCCGCAATACAGCTCGACAAGTGATAACTCTAAGTATGTCGAAATTACTGAATCAAAAATCTCCAAGGCACCTTCCAGGATCAAGCCTTCGTATCCTTGAGCATCAACTTTTAGTAAAATCCTACACTCTTGTAGTTTTTGATCCTTAATGAAATTCGACAAAGTAGTGATCTGAATCTTTTCGGTGCGGTCAAATCTAATACCGGGGAAAAAATTGGAATGCAAACCAGGTTTCAAAATTGATGAACTAAGCCCACTATTTGAAGCAAGATGTAGGTCAATTTCCTCAATACGATTCCCTACTCCAAGATTGAAGACGGACCACAAAGCATCCTTTTGTGACCTTTTGAGCAGTTGCAGAAAAGGCTCTGACGCTGGCTCAAATGAAATTAGTTTTCCTTTGTACCCAGTGTTTCTCAAGTCAGTTCCGAATTGTCCAACGTTCGCACCCACATCTATAACAAGATTGATCCCGTTCTCCCTAATACTGTTTATTATCTGGTTCAATGCCGGCTTAGATAACTGTTTGAGTATCGAAAGTTTGAACTTAAGGATTCTCGCAATCCTTAAAGTTCTAAACCTGTCACTACACTTCGAATTCATAGTCGAAGGGCCCGTTTTAGCATAGAATGAATATATCCTGGAAATGCGAGAAGGCAGGTCGGCGTCACAATGGATAAGGTTAAAGTCTTGCATATTTTGACACTTATTGAGAGTCGAGGTGAATATGGCGGTCCATTGACTGTGGCACGAACTTTACGAGAAGCATCTCTCAATTCACGCTATGAATTGCAATTGTTGGGCGGAACCTGCGATTCAGGTCCTTCATACTCAAGTTCAAATCCCGCAGAGTCCAGAATCCAAGTCAAACCACTTCTCAAACGGCGTCAGATTAGTTCATCGATATCACTCAAACTTATGGCTAAATTATCAATAGGAATCCGCAATTCTCAAATTGTACATTTGCATTTTGCGCGAGACTTAATTCAAGTCATTGCTGGATATGCTTGTATTTTGTTGAAGAAACCTTTCTTTATTCAGACACATGGCATGATTCGCAAAAAAGAATCTTTAATAGTTAGTTTTCTAGATCGAGTGATATTAGTACCAATTCTCAAAAGAGCCCGCACTTGCCTCGTTTTAACAGAGGTAGAGGGTAGGGAACTACGAAAAGTTTACGCTGATCTGCACATTAATATTCTCAGGAACGGGTCTAGATTCGGAGCATTGCCCGAGCCGGATAATCAGGTATCTGATGGAATTAATATCGTATTTTGTTCTAGATTACATATCACCAAAGGCGTGAGACATTTTTGTGAACTTGCAAAGGCTTTTAAATATGACGAAAGATACATTTTCACTATTTTTGGCCCCAATGGCGGGGAATTAAATTGGGTTGAGGAATTCATAGCAGAAAATGTAGGCATAAATTTATGCTATGCAGGTTCATTATCAGCAGATGCAGTTCTGGAGAAACTACTTGGAAGTGACTTGCTCGTGCTTCCAAGCATTTACGACCCATATCCCATGGTAGTTCTTGAAGCATTGAGCGTAGGCACCCCAGTACTCATTAATTCTAAGTGTGGGCAAGCAGGGCAAATAGAAAGTGTTAATGCTGAATTTGTTTATGAGGGAATTGACAGTAGGTCTTTAATTCAAGCGTTTCGATCCATAAGTCCAGAAAAAGTAAACTCAGCCACCAGAATGGGTATCAAAAATTCATATAAGGATATTTTTGGGATCGAGGTTGTGTGGGAAACTTTGAGAGGATTCTATGAGAAATTATAGAGAATTAAAAAATACAGAAAAAAGAAAACGAATGCTTTGGGTTACCAATATGCCTGCACCGTACCGACTTCCTATTTTTGATCTGCTGGGAGAAATTTATGAATTGGACGTTTATTTCTTACTAGGCAAGAATAATTGGAGAAATTGGAATTTGGAAACCAAGTATCGCACTTGGAATTACTACTTCTCAAATTTAAGAGCAGTTGTTTTCAGGGAATTCGAGTTTATTGTTGGCCTAGGTTTAAAAATTAAAAATTTAAGAGAATATGATGTGGTTGTATTGGGAAGTTGGGAAAATCCGGTTTATTTGAGATTAATGCGGAAAGCAAAGAAAATGAATAAAATTGTAATCCCAATATACGAATCTCATATAAAATCACAAAAATTTAATACAGGAATAGTTGCATCAATTCGAGCTAATTTTTTCAAAAAAGCCAACTTCATAGTTACATTTGGGTCAGCTTCAACACAGGCCATCTGTAAGATGGGAATTGAGAAGAAGGTCATTTTACAGCTATTCAACTTGATCGATAACTTCTGGTTTCAAACCTCCTTAAATCGCAATTTAGGTACGCTAAAGATTGGACATATATTTTTGTTTATTGGACAACTTATTGAGCGTAAGAATATTCAAACTGCAATTTATGCATTTGCTCATACTGCAGGAAGAAACGATAGGTTTAGGATTGTGGGCGAAGGTCCTCAACTGAGATTTCTAAAAACTCTTGTACAAGAGTTGAAAATTGAGAGGCAGGTTGATTTCATGGGTTATCGAGATCAATCGCAATTGGTCGAGATTTTTAATGATTCGCACACCCTAGTACTACCAAGCAAAACGGAAGTTTGGGGTCTTGTGGTTAATGAGGCATTGGCCTGTGGTTTGCATGCAGTGGTATCCGATCAGGCAGGTGTCTCAGAATCAATCAAATGCCATAGAGGAGTGTATATAACATCAACTGATGTTACGGAATTTGCACAAGCTATGCAGCAGTCCAAGTTGGATTGGAAGGGATGGATTATCAATCCTGAGATTAACTCATTTAGTAAAGAGATTTTTGTTCAGCGACTTGTTGAAAGAATCGAAGTTGAAATGCATTGATAGTTTTTACAAAAATCAAAAAATTCAAGACCTTACCTTAACTAAAATTGGTAGTACAAAGTTTTTCCTCGGGGATTGTCTTGTCACCTCTTATTTCTATGTAAGCGTATTACACGCAGGCTTATTAATTACATTTGACACCATGAACTGGTTTAGTGTAATTAATTTAGAGATATTATTCTGCTGCTTTTCTAGACCATGAGTAAACGCTAACGATAATTTCGTGGGGTGTACATTATAGATGTTTTAATTAAAATTTTCCGGTTTTGGTAGGTTTCTTGGGCACAATACTAATGCTGAAATAACCGAAATCTATTCTCAACACCATACTTTGATTTTGTCTATTTAAACGAAGTGCGGGGGCTTGTTTTAATGAATTCCTTGCCTCGGGAATGCATGCGGTAGTTTCAACTAAATGTGGATTGACTAACCTAATTGCAGATATAAAAAGATGTTTTTGTGGAACTGATGAATCCTCAATAGCCAATCGAATGCAAAATGGCTTTAGCAATTGGCAAGGATATAAAGAGATGCCAGAGATTTGAGAATTTACACGAGAAAAATGGGTCGACTCAATAGTTCAAAAGCTTTTCACAGAATTGCGTTAAAAACTTTTAATTTTTAATCTGTTTGTGATGTAGTAAATAATCAAGAATGAGGCAAACACTCGGCCTGTTGCTTGCAACAAACTGCCCCTTAAAACTATGAAAAGCGCTCCAGCAAGTATTGAGCCAAGTAGCCAAGTCCTTAGATTGAGCTGGGAATCTAAATCAAATTTACATAAATAAAAACCGAGAAATATTGAAGTCAGGATTAAACCTAGTAGTCTGGCATTTGAGTAAGCCTCAAGAATCCAAGGGGCGCTCAGGTTTTGATAACTTAAACTCAATTGATCGGCTATCTCCACTCCAGTATCTCGTGGCTTAGAATGCCAAATCGACCTAGGAACAAAGAATAGAACCGGTCCTAGAATTTGTTGGAAATGAGGAAAGATGTCATTGTCAACCAGTCTTATTCCATTTGCAAATTGGGCAAATGAATCGAAATCACCTTGCCGAGATAAAATACTAAATTTTGGTTGATTTAATTGCCCCGTAACTCTGTCCACTGCAGAAACAGAGTAGATTAGCAAAAAAGGCAATCCTAGAAATAAGCAATTTGTGGCTATTCTCTTGCCTCTTAGAAAGTAAAAAACTATTGGAATCAAAAGAAACAAGGTTACTTGCCTGGCATTTGCAAAAGGATTCGATAAAAAAGTAATCCAAACTACTAAAAGAATCATAATCATGCGCAGTTTTTCAAAACTTTTACCGATATAGATTATTGTGAGTAAGCAGATTAGAGGGGGAACATATAAAAGTGACTCAAAAAAAGCCTGAGATGCAATAGTCAGGTTCGAAATCCTCGGACCATATCTAACACGCCGGAATAGAAATTCACTCCCCCCAAGTGAGTTAATAATTATCGGCAATAAAAATATATACGACACTAAGATCTTCATAACTCTCTTTTTGGCTTCCTGATAATCTATTCCGCCTAGATGTAGTTCATCGGTGTCATTACTCTTATTTTTATTCATGAAATATACTTGTGCGCTAGCAACAAATATTTGCCCGACGAAAGTATATTCTGCAGCTTTTTGTAAATCGGAGAAACTTGCAATTTGAGTTAGGTAATAGGGATATGGATCCAGAACATTTAACAGTCCAGTCAACCCAAAAAAAATTAATTGGAATAACCAAAACAACGCCATCGTTTTTTTCTGGTTTCTAAAGGCTAGTGATAATGACAAGAAGAATACAGCTAAAACGATATTTGCAATCTGAATTGGATAATTTAACAGACTAATTCGACCGTTAAAAAAAGTTATTGACTTGAATACTATAAAAGCAGAAATGAGTGTAAAAGACAAGTTTAGAATGATCAATTGAGAAAAAAGAATCTTTGATTTTTTCTCAATTGCCCTGTCTACCATACTAGTACTATACTTGAATTAACGCGCTTAGAATAGATATTAAATGATTACTTATTAACTTTTTAATAGATTCAAGTCTGATGGCGCTTCTTGAACTGTTAGATTGAGTCAACAAAATTTGGTAAATTTTTTGCGCAAAATACAATAATTATCTTAGTTAGAGTATGACTTGATCCATAGATGAAGGAAGTAAATTTTATAAGCAACAGAAGCTTAAGAAGTGAATTTTAAGGTTGTTTAAAAATAAAACTCTGGTATGTGAGACTTTATGAAAACCTCAAAGGCTGTGTTTATTTAGTGCTTAGAATGCTGCATTACTGCAATCTCAATTATAGAATTCTAAAATTAGATGTATGCCTAGCGTCTGAATGAGTTCACTGGCAGTATTTAGGCTGCTGACTTTCGAAAGATGGCAGAAAACTAATAGAGCTCCGTGATTCGGCAAGATTGATCTCAAATCCCGCATTTAAAGCGTTGGTACCATCTCATAAAAGTTATTAAATGCTTACTAAGCTCACTCTTTAAGCCATTCCTCCAAGAGTTAACCGATCGAAGCAGATAAAAGTATAATATTTTCAAGAAAATTTAGATTTTTCCCAATCCTAGTTACCCTATTGATCCTAATTGCGGTTAAATTACTTTGTGAGGCTGCGAGATTCGGTAATGGTTGGTCAACTTATAACAAGAATTTCTGGACTCATCTTTAGTTTTGCGATTCTAGTTACTTTGGTTCATAATCTGAATTTATCAGACTTTTCACTTCTCCAGATTTGTATTGCTGGAATCGGTATTTGTTTGTGGGTATTGGACTTTGGATCATCGAGCAGTTTGATACTACATCAAGGCAAAAATCAACCTGACAAATTAAGAGAATTACTTGGACTTCGAATTTTAATTCTTTCCACTACTCTTATATTATTAACAATCTGTGCATTAATTTTTACCGACTTAAAAACTGGGTTACTAATTTTTGCGGTCTGGACTGATCTATCTTTAGATACACTCAATGGATTTCGACAAGTTACATGCAGACAGAGAACATGTTTTCTGGTTATTTCAGGTAGAAAATTGTTACAAATCACTTTGCTTTCACTAGTTGCGTTTTATTCCAAGATAAACTTAGTGAATCTATCGGCAATATTTATTTTTAGCTCAACTTTAGTTTTAGTGATAGACCTTAAACAGATGAAACCAGTTCTCAAGAACCTAAGTTTAAAGCGTTACTATGAAGGAAGGTGGATTTGGTTTCAGAGTGGAGGAACATCTCTTGCTAACTTAGATTTTTGGATATTGAGCCAAGGAGTATCTATCTTTGTTATACCTACCTTAGCTATAGGGAAAAAAATTGCAAATTCCCTTGGTTTAGTGGGAGGAATTTTATCTACCCAGTCAATGTTAATTACTGCTAAAAGACAAGTCATAGACAGGAAACAGTTGAAAAAAGTAATTAGTTGGGCCTTAGCTGTTGCATGCATGAGTTTAGTAATTTTTATATTTGAAAGACAAGTATTTTCACTATTAATTAGTGATAAAATTGATGGATCCCTGATTTGGATAATTCGTGCATTTCTAATTGTCGTTCCGGTAGGAATAATTACATCCAGTTTTAACTCAATCTTAATCGGAATGGGTTTGCACAAAGAAGCGGCAATTTCTACATATGTCAGTACACTTCTTTATCTTTTCTTGATATTTTTTGCCTCATTTAAAATTGTTAATATAATGTTGATAAGTTTGGCAATTATTATCAACACATTAGTTGAGTTATTAATACAGGTCGGATTCCTAATAATTATCAAGAGGAAAATTAATGCAACTCGAAAATGACTCTAAGATAACTGTAGTTACCTTTGCAACCTTTGGGCATACAAGAAAACAGCGAGACTATTCCTTTTTTGTTGAAAGAATCAGGAAATCCTGTAGCCAACTTGGTTTGCGTTTATTGGTTTTATCATTTCCAGATGGTGAGGGAAAAGCAGATTTTTGGGATATAAAACGTGCGCTTCCAATGCGAAAAGGTGCTGGATATTGGTCATGGAAACCTGAAGTGCTAGTAAAAAGTTTAAGGCTGGCATCCACCAGATATGTGTTGTATTTAGATTCAGACTTAAACATTGTTGCACCGCCGAGTATATCTGAAATTCCAGAATTCTCTAAAAACGGCGTGGCAGTATTCAGTACGAATGAATTGCTCTTAGACTGGACAAGTAAAAGATGCCTTAAATCTTTTGCTATAGATGAAAAAAGTCATGCCCCAATAATCTCAGCAAGTGCTGTGTTAATTGACCGAGAGAATCCGAATGTAATTAACTTCTTAATTGAATGGAGAAGGTCAATAAAGGATTTAAAAAAACTTCTTGACCCGTTTTGGAGTTGGAGAATGATTCATAGGCATGATCAATCAATCCTAAGTTGTCTGATAGCTACGTCAGCCGTACGAGTTTCCCTTTTCACTCCAGGCTTTTATCAAACTGGCTTGAACAACAAAAGTCTTTCAATTAACAAAGCTTGGTTAATTCATGGGCAAACAAATACTGAGACGTTAAAGCCCAGATTCTATAGGTTTCGCGAATTTGAATCAAAGATTTTTCATAAGTATGAATTAGGTCTTTACCTATTCAGAAATTGTTTATCCAAAATGTCTATTCTTCGGATTAGAAAGCATTAGTCAGCATGATATTTCTAACTAGACGAGAACTGTATGAGCAGGCGTCTAGATACCCTCATTATATTTTAGTCGCAAGTGATTTTTCTGGACATCGTTTAGATTGGCTAATGCAAATTAAATCAAATCTAGATAAATTCAATAAACGTTTTATTGTTATATGTGAGGATGCCTCGAGACTAAAAGGTTTACATATTTCTGTTCTTAACAAAGTTTTAGTTTATGAATCTAGATCAGGTTTATCATTCATTAATGAATTTGTAGGACGCAAAACGCAACATCAGATTATGTTCTGGGATGCTGACGACCAGTTACGATTACTTTTATTTGCACAATTTAAAGCCCGCTGCGTAATAATGCGCCCGTACCTAACGGAGTATAAATTAATGTCAATACTTAGATATTGGACCAAAATGATGATAATTTTGTATTTTGTTTTGTTCGACAGGCATAATGTGGCGCTACTAGGAATTGCAGAAGCCAAACCACATTTTTTAAAAAAACATTGGGTTGATGAACCAATGGGTATTACAGATGATGAACTTATCTTGGTACATAAACCCTCATCTCAAAAATTTCGATCGGATATTTCGAGAAACATGCGTGTGCTAATTCCTGGTTATATTACACTTCGAAAGAATCCACTAATTGCTATTTCTGCATGTATTGAATTAAGAAAAAAACATGGATTATCCATAGAGCTTACTTTTTGTGGAACCATTGACGCTAATTTGAGAAAAAATATTGAAAAATTAAATCTTGAATGGGTACATTTAGTAGATGGTTATCTTGAGCGAAAGCAATTTCTAAAAGCAATCGGCGCCAGCGATTTCATTTTACTCCCATATAGAAATCGGGGAAGTAGTGGAATTGTTCTAGAATCACTTGCGCTAGCGAAAGTTGTTGTTCTCTTCGGAAATAGGCATTGGCAAAATTTGTCGCGCAATACTAAAGGTCAGCTTTTTCTTTTAGCGCATGGAAAAAGTGGAATTGTCAGGGGATTTCTTAAATTGCAATCGTATCAACTCGTATCCTCAAGTTATCGCATATCTAACGACGATCGAAAAACTGCACTAACTTTTTTAACAAGTTCTTAAGTTATAGAAAAGTTAGAGGTCAGAGCTTTAGTATTGCCGAAAGAGTTTTGCTCTATTTCTTCATTGCACATTTAATAAATATGTCAAAGAGATTTAATTGTAGGTTGTTTAAAATTGTTTGGTTCTTGCTCATACTTTTTTAACTAAGTTAATAACTAATAATTTCTCTCAAATTCTGTTGTATTTCGACAGAACAAACTGTTAAGATTTTTTAGATTAGTTCGCATTCAAACTCGATTCTAATTATTTTATGGCAATACCAATAAATTTCCTAGAGTCAAAAATTACATAGTTATATTTAAAGTATTTAGGTATAACCGTGATCCATGCTGCGGAAGTATCAATGTCATCACTCACCAGAATTCCACCTGACCGTAATCTTTGACTTGCGAGAGTATATTCGAATTTTTGCCACTTGTATGAGTGATCAGAATCATGTACCCAGAGACTTATATTACTTAAGTCGTCTACAATTTTTTGAAGTTGCTTATGAAGTCTTCTTCCGGATAGGAGTTGAAAGTTCCATTTTCTATCCCCTACATAAGCGTTGATAGTCTCGGGCAAGATATCAAAAGAAGTTAAAGATGCTGAACTCATGCTATCTTGCAAAGCTTTCATAATTGAATTTGTAGTAAATCCATTTGCTACTCCCGTCTCAACGATTTCTCCGTCTTTAATTGAACTTGAGATCGTGTACAGAAGCATAAAAAGCTGTTTTTCTCCATTCCAAATTGGATTAACAATCTGAATTGCTTTTCGTAGATGCTCTTCGTATTTCAATTCTAATGAATTAATTTGTAGTTTTTTGTCAAAAGAAAATTGAGGATTCGATTTTAGAAGTGAATTTAAATCATTGAAGTGCGCTGTTGCAGAAGCATGGAGATTGCCAACGTTAATTCCTCGGCGCTCTCCTTTTAAGAAAAGTTCTAGTCTCCTTCGCAAGATATGCAGTGGATTATTAAGCATGTACATGAGCATACCTAAAGTTTTAACTCCAAAGTTATGTAATCACATAAGAGTTGTGGAAAACGATGAGAGTTGCGTAAAAAATCAAATATGTGTAGTATAACTATTTACAGTAGCATTATTGCACCAAAATCAGGCTCGTTAGTGGTGCTTTGGGATACGTTGGTTCCTGAATTACCGATTGTTTTCTAGCCAATAAAAAGAAAACTGACTTCCCTTTAATTATTCAAAGTGGGTCGTAAGGGTTTTGAACCCCTGACCCGGTAATTAAGAGTTATCGGGTCGGGTTATGGAAGGTTTTCTGACGCTTTACTTCTTCGTTGCCCAGAAAATCTCTGCGATTTCATCAATCTTCGAGATTAGCTTTTCGGCAACGGCAACATCATTCGTTCCCTTGGTGCCGGTGGCGCCAGCCAACTTGGTTGCCTCATTGAAGAGGGCATGGAGTTGTGGGTAAGCCTCGAAGTGATTGGGCTTGAAGTAATCGGTCCAAAGTACCCAGAGATGTTCTTTAACTTGATGTGAGCGCTCTTCCTTAATTGCAACAGCGCGTGACTTGAAATCTGGATCGCTTGATGCAGCGTATTTCTCCATGCAGGCCTTAACCGAAAGGGCTTCGATCTTTGCTTGCGCGGGATCGTAAACGCCGCATGGTAGGTCGCAGTGTGCGTAGATAGTTAGCATCGTTGACTCCTCTTTCTTCGAATATCGAGAACCTTAAGTTGTGAAAGACTACCTCTCGTGGCAAATTTTCGCGCCTCGGCAATATTTTCGGGCAAATTTAACTGGCCTTACCGAAGGGCCCGTGTCCAGGGCGACTCAATGGCTCCCACCTTTCGTGATGGGGACCAAGTACTTGTAAAGCTTTACCGCGAAGTCCCAATTGATCTGCCTTTACTCACTGTCGTATTAGTCGAGCGGGAAGTTCAACCGGGAATCTTCTATGTGAAACGGATTCAGAAATCACATGGCGGCGCATATTGGGTCGAGGGCGACAATCGCGAATCGGGTCTTGAAGATCTAGTTAAGGATTCAAGGAGTTGGGGCCACATCCCGGCACATGAGATTCGCGGGCGAGTGGTTCGAAGGATTAAACGCGCTAGATAATCAACGAGCAAATGCTTCAGCAATTAAAGCTTTCTGCTCTTCTTCATGAACATGAAGGCTTCCCGTTGCAGGACTTGCAGCAGATTTGCGTGAAACGCGGCTAATTTCGCGAGTAAGTCCGGCGCTGTGAAGTGCTTCGCCAAGAGTGCTGGAGAGATATGGCCACGGACCTTGGTTTGCTGGTTCATCTTGCACCCAGAGAACATTTGCATTTGGGTGACGATTTATCTCGGCGATGACTTCAGCGCTAGGAAGTGGATAAAGCTGTTCGACCCGCGCAATTGCAGTTGAGTTTTCGCCAAGTCGTGCTCGTTCTGCAAGCAGCTCCCAATAAATCTTTCCGCTACACATAATCAAACGCTTAGCTGAAGTTACTTCTGAATCAGGAATGAATGGTCGGAAGTTTCCGGAGGTGAAGTCAGATAACTTGGATGCGGCAGCCTTTAGACGAAGCGTCGACTTTGGTTCAAAAACGATAAGTGGTTTGCGCGCAGGATTCTTTACATGCCATCTCAAGAGATGGAAGTAAGAAGCGGCGGACGATGGTTGCGCAACTGTCATGTTATTTTCGGCGCATAGCGTTAAGAAGCGTTCGATGCGACCTGAGGAGTGATCTGGGCCTTGGCCTTCATAACCGTGTGGGAGAAGTAGAACAACCGATGAGCGCTCGCCCCACTTTTGAAGTGCAGATGAGATGAATTCATCAATAATTGTCTGAGCGCCGTTGGCGAAATCTCCGAATT
>Ga0194123_10005330_pt1 | contig 13874 bp, 14 predicted proteins | sample TA2MahsurfametaG_5_FD_155479 | JGI IMG/M metagenome (GOLD analysis project Ga0194123, IMG submission 155479) | Freshwater microbial communities from Lake Tanganyika, Tanzania - TA2015023 Mahale A surface | ecosystem: Environmental > Aquatic > Freshwater > Lake | place: Tanzania: Lake Tanganyika... | reverse complement strand
AAGTTGAACCACCTTGTAAAATTACATTAAAGATTTGGGGCGGATTGTTTCCATAAAAATTATTGAATTTTGATTGTAAATTATTTAAAATTTCTCTATTTTTAATTACATTAGTAACAGTATTTAAGTATCCTTCAATTCCAGATTGATTTAAAAATTTAATAAAATCGGAATATCCAGATTTGTTAAAATAGTAAATACAAACTAAAAATAACATGTTCTTTTTATATTCATCAACATTTCCTAAAAATTTTGTAAATTGATCATAAATGTTTTTTAAGTCTTGTTTAAAATTTTCAGTATTTTTATTATAATAGTCAATAACAAGTTTAATATAATTTTTAAAATCTTGAACTGATTTATTATTTTTATAATCTGCTGAGAAACCTTCTCCTTGTGAAAAAAAATTATTAAAAAAATTATCATTTTCAGCGTAACTCATTAAACTACTTAACTTATCATTTTCAGAAGCAATAGTAGTAGGAGCAAGCGATAAAGGTATTTTTTTTTGTACTTTTAATAAATTATTAATATTACTTTTATTTTTCGCTTTCTTAATTCCTTCAGAATTATCATTTCGATATTTTGTGAATGTATAAATTACAACAGTTCCTGGGGAAACTCCAGCTCCAGCGTCTTTTGTAAAACCGTATGAATCAGAATTATTTGAAGCAAAACTTTCAGCAAACCACATACCAACATCAAAATTATAAAATTCAGCTGGAATTTCTATTGTTACGTTTTTATTATTATTATTATTTGGTAACTTATCCAACAAAAAAGCAAAATTATTTTCAACCAATTTATCATACATTTTTTTCAAACTTATTTTATTATTTGCTTCCAATTTTGGAAAATCTGCAACAAAATCAATAAATAAAGATTGCAAATCTAATATATTACCAATACCGAATGAATCTCCATCAACTACTGGCCAATCAACAATTGAACCAAATGAACTATCAATAATTTTATTAATGACTTTACTATCAACTGTTAAAGTATTTGTTGGTTTTTCTTGTGGTTTATTTTGAAAAGATGGTCCAAGCAAAGCCGCAGCAGCTTCATTTTCTTTTGATTTTTCAATATTTTTTATATTTCTTTTTTCACTCAATTGAAAATAAGCATTTTTTAACTCAGTTGAATCGCTTTCAAAAATTAAACTTTTAAACATTTCCTCCAATTCTTGATGAAGATTTTTTATAATTTCTTCATTGAATATATCTGCCGACTTACCATAAGGTAAATTGTTATCATATGTATTTACTTGTGTAGAATTTGTTCTTACTCTTTGGTCAAAAGCATTTTGATAAGCTATTTTCAATTTTTCAAGATTATCTGGAGTAGATTTTATTATATTATTTAATTCATTTAATTGTTTTTCTGTTTGAGCATTAGATTTAAGTAATTGTTTTGAAATAGTTTCTTTATATTTATTTAGTAACAATTCTGAAAAATATTCTTCCCTTGCATAAGAATAAAGTTGTCTATAGGTTAATTTTACTTCTCTTGTTATATTTTCCATAAATTATTTAATAAAATAATTTAATCACTAATAACTATATTTAACTTCATTGCTAACTCCATCTAATCCAAGATGCGGTGGTAAAGGATTCAAACTAAACTGAACTGAATTTCCCATCACTCCTTTATTATCATTAAAAAACATCACCAATAATAAAAATAAAATTATAAATACAATCAAAATTACAACATTGATGGTTCCAAGTTGTTCTTTATTATAAAATACCATCATAATTACAATAAAAAGCAATATTATTAACCACCATTTTGCTTGTTGCCAAAACTTCCATAATTTAGATAAATTTCCTATACTTTTTTCTGCCATATCTAAAATATCATGATAAAAAAACTATTTTATTAGTTTATATTTAATTTCTCTATTATTCTAATGATTCCTAAAATAAAAATTTTTCAAAACAAATATGAAAATCCTAAATTCTCGTTTGTAGCAATCATCGTTTTAACTGGCTCTATTTTTGAAAAAAAAAATGAAAAAGGTATTTCCCACTTTATAGAACACCTCATTTTTAAAGGTTCTAAATTTAATGAAAACCTCAAAAACCTAAACAACAAACTCAACTCTCTTGGAATGTCAGTTAATGCTTTCACCACTCAATTCATGACAGTTTTTCACATCAATACTCCCACAAAATATATTAATAATGCAATAGACTCACTAATTCAAATAGTATTCAATCCACTTTTTAATCAAGATGATATTGAAAAAGAAAGAGAAGTAGTTATCAATGAACTTATTCAAAAATATAATAACCCAGAAAATGCTGTTCAAATATACGCTCAATCAATTATAAATGGTAAAAATAATCCTCTTAAAGACCCAGTAATCGGATTTGTTAAGACTCTAAAAAATATTACTCAACAAGATATTCTAAATTACTATAACAAATATTACCAAGGAATAAACATGGTATTTTTTACATTAACTTCTAAAAATTCAAAAACTATTGAAAAAATCTGGAAAACAAGTTTTAATAAATATGGAAATGTACCTCTGGAACCATATCCCTCTACTCTAGAACTTTTTCAAAAAATTAAACCAAAACTTGAACTCATCGGAAAACCTGGAAAATACCAAATCTCAGATAAATTCCCAAAAAATGAAACAATCCTCGTCATGCTATACTATATACTTCCAAAATGCTCAGCAAAAGAAAAAGCCCCACTCGACATCTTCGATAACTACCTCACAGGCTCATTATCATCAAAATTATTTATAGAACTAAGAGAAAAAAAACAACTAATTTACTCAATAAGTTCTGATGCATTTTATAAAATAGATTCTACTGGATTTACAATTGAATTTAATACAAAGAAAGATAAAAATGTATTGGCAGAATGTTTGAAAACTATTAATTCGATTTTAAGAGATTTTTTTAAAAATGGAATACCAATAAATGAGTTTAAAAAATTTAAAAATAAAACATTAATTTTATACGAGAAACTAAAAAATAAAGAATTAATAATTCTTAATGGCCTTGTTGATAAAGAATTCTTTGGAATTGATATGAAAAATTATGAAAATACATTGAAAAAAACAACAAACAATGATGTCAATAAAATTGTTACAAAATTATTCAAAAATAGAAAAACTAAAAAATTTTTATTTATAGTATAAAGGTATCCAATAATAATAATAAGTTCCTAAACAATTTCTAGTTACATGAATATTCATATTGTGTTTATCATGACATATTGGACAATCTAAATTATTTGAAAACCATTTGTTGAGACATTTACTATGATAAAAAATATTACATTTTTTACATGGACGAAATATACGATATTTTCCTAATTTTTCAAAACATATTATACACTTTTCATCATCAACAAATGGGAAAATTTTTGAACTTTTATTTCCCATAAAAGTTCAAATAATATAAAAATTATTTTCTGAATTTATATTTTGAATTATTACTTACAAATTCATTATATGAATCCTCATAAAATTTATCTTTTTCTTCAAATGAATAAACATTCTGCTCCATTCTTATTTTATAACTCTCCCATTTATTCAAAATATCACATTGTTCATGTAAAATTTTCATCATATATAAATTTTTTACGATATAATCAACTGTTTTTCTTCCATACATTACATAATTCCTTATTAAATAAGAGTGGGGAATATATTTGATATTATATTTTTGTAGTTTATCTTTTATTATTGCTTCACGAAATTTTCTATTCATAATTATCCCATCAAAAAACTCACAAGAAGATTTAACTTCTGAATCATCCAAATCTAAAAGTAAACGAACATCATCCCACGAATAATATTTACCTGGATTCAAATTTAATTTAAAAAATTTATTTGCATTTTTACCTTTTAATGTATAAAAATCCATCTACTTTTTTATACATTATTTTATAAATTTTTATACGCAATCTAATCAAATTTTATTATCTTTACATCATTTAATGACAATTTTGTAGCCTTTTCTTGTCCACCAATTGAAGCTAATTGATAAAACCATGGTTCTCTTAGACCAATTATTTTAGATTTTTTTAATATTTTTGGTAGAAAAATATCATGAGGTTTCTTTAATTCAACTGCTAAAATACAATGTTTCAAAGTTTTTACTGCATATTCCCTTGAAATATACAAAATTGCATGTGCCCCAAACATATCCTCAATTCTTACAAAATACTTATTATCCATATCAACACACTTCGCTCCTTTATTAAAAATAATTTTTTTTTCATATTGTATTACTTGTTCTTGTCTTCCTTTAAAAATTTGTTGATGTCTACTAATTCTGGTCCCCCAGGTACTTAAACCAAAATAAATTGCTTCTGGAATTTCTTCCAATTTATTGTACTCATCTTCAAATTTAGAAAAATTCATTTTATTAACATCAACAGTTACATCATCTTCTAAAATAAGAAAAGGTTTTTTACAATCAATACCTTTTAATAAAGCAACTGAATGGGCCATTGTTACACCTTGATATTTTGGATTATGCATAACTGCTTCAATATGATGATGTTTATTTTTAGGAAAATTCTTTTCTAAAATATTTTTCATGTGTTCATGTCTTTTTTTGTTAGAAGAACAATTTATCCAGAATATTTCAACATTTTCAAACATTGTTTTTTATTAGAAAATGTTATAAATTGTATAACCTATTCAATATAAAAATGTAAATAAGAGGCATAACTCCAGGTTAATTTTTTAGCACTTAATCCTTCCAAAGTTTCTTGGTCAAAACTTTCATGGAATCCTCCATTTTTCTGATGAATTGACATTAATAATTTTTCCAGATTTCTTTTATATTTGCTAACTAATACAGAAAAGTTATTATCATCATCAAAACTTTCGTCATCATGAATTACAACGTCTTTAATAATTTCATGTAATTCTTGAAACCATTTTTCTTTTCTAATTGAGCCATCCAAATCTAACATCTTTTTTACTCGTTTGAGCCATTGAGCAAATCCGATTGTTAATAAAATCCAGGGAGGTCCTTCGTAATATAAATCTTCAATATATCTTCCACATAATATGACTCCATGTTTTTTACCAAATTTTTGAATATTTTCGCTGGCTATTTTATTTATAGTTGGTCCAATATGACTATGTAAATAAGGATTCCAGAATAATTGGGTATAATTATAAACTAGGATATTACCGAAATCTTCCCATTGTCTGTGATGTTCTGGAACATTTGTTGGAATAACTGTTGCAATCCATTTAGATGAATTTTTTGAATAAAACATGTCAAGATGTTTTCTAATTTTAACCATTAATTTTCTGCATTTGGAAACAATATCAATTTCGGAATAAATATCTGCTAATTGTGAGAATTTTTTAATAAATTGATAGTGAAATTCTGATGTAAAATAATGATGACCTTTTATTTCTTCCCATAAATCAAAACTGACATCTTCATAGTGATTTAAAACAAATAAGAAATCTTGATAAATAATTCCGTTTTTACTTTTAAAATCAACTAAATGTTGAGTAATAAAATGTGTGTTTTCATTTTTTAATTGGTAAAAGGCAAATTCACAAAGAGAATAACCACGAATAGCTGGACCATCATTTTGAGGTCTTCCCCAGTCTTTTTCATATCGTAATCCAGAAACATAATACTTCGGTTCTGCGTAATATTCTAGACTATTTTTCTGAACAGTTGCTATTTCATGAAAAACATAGGAAACTATTGTGTCATAAATTTCCTTACCATATTGTGGTAATTTACTTAACAAACGAATTAAAAGAAGGGAAGTTAATGCAGCATCTCTGGTCCAATGATAATAATAATCTGGGTCAACTGTTGAAGGTGACGCAATCATGGTTCCAGGAAGACAGTTATCAAAAGCTGATTTACAATTGGAAAGAATTCCATCAATTGCAATTTTCTTCAGCGACATATTATAACTTAGAAAAACTATAATTAGAAATTATTTCTTTGTACTTTTTTCCAGAATCTTTCATTTCCCTCTCCAGATTTTCTCCCAAACGATATAAACCAAACTTAGGCTTCCAACCATCATCCCACTCAAAATTATCAACTAAAGTCCACCACATATACCCAATAATATTTCCTGTTTCATTTTGATAATCAAGAACAGATTTTAAATGAGTATCCATTATAAGATGATGTAATTTATTACCTTCCAAATTATCTTTTCTTTCACAAGTCCCAGATTCTGTAATCATTATTTTTATATCTCCATATCGATGATTTAACATTTCAAATATGTTACGCATTGATTCTGGCTTTATATGCCATCCCATTAAATTTTTTTTGTAATTTCTTGAATTAATATTCATCAATACATTAATTGGGTCTTTAACTGAATAACTTATGTCAACATAACCAACATTATAATGATTTAATCCTAGGAAATCAAGTTTTCCTTTCCATAATTCATTTTTTTTTACTTTATTGAGGCCAAGTTTTCCCAGATGAACACCAAATTTGAGAGTACCTGTATAAAATGCATCCAGAAATCCAAAATTAAAATTTTCAATAATTTGGTCCTCAATTTTTGACTTTAACATATCATAAAAATATTGCTTCTCAAAATCAACCATATTTTTTGATATACTTACCATCGAACTTTTATTATATTTCTTAATAATATCATAAGCAGCACAATGAGCATTCAAAATATTTTTAATTGCATTATACATTAATCCAAAATCTCCTTTAAAACCAGGGGGTCTTGTACCTCTAAGATATCCATGAACACATTCAAGCATTGGTTCATTAAAAGTAATCCAATAATTAACTTTATTACCGAATTTCTTGCATACTTTTCTTACATATTTTTTAAAAAATGATATGAAATTTTTATTATGAAGTCCTCCGTACTTATTATCAAACCATGATGGTCTTGTAAAATGATGTAATGTAACAATTGGTTCAATTTCAACAGATAGACAATAATCAATCATATTGTTGTATCTTTCAAGGGCAAAATCATCGGTTTTATTTTCATCTGGAAAAATACGACTCCATTCGATAGAAAATCTGTAAGCATTGCATCCTAAATTCTTCACACAATCAATATCTTTTTTGTATTCGTTCCAGGAGTTACAAGCAATTCCAGATTTTTCTAGTTTCTTTTTGTGTTCCCATTGCCACCAATTATTTAAAAAATTATTACCTTCATTTTGATGCGAAGCTGTGGCAACTCCAAATAAAAATTTATTCATATTATTTTAATATGAGTAAATTAAAGAAAGATTTTAGACAATGAAAAAATATTTGTATTTATTAATTCATTTCTTACTAAATTAAACTTTTCACAAGTATATTGATATGCCTCATAATATTTCTGACATCTCCCACTATAATTTTTAATAAATTTCTGATTTGTTTCTATATTCATTAAATCTGATTTATCAATATATTTTATTGCTGGATATCTCCAAGCACCTTGAGTTACATTGCAAATTAAATAAGGTTCAGGCAAATCTATTTTTTTCTTTTCAGTTATGATTGTACCAGAGCTAGAAATATTGGCACTCATTGTGTCAATAAAATTGAGCATTTCTTTTTTTGAATGATTCAATGCAAAATCAAAAATGTCAATTGTTACAAATTTATTGAATTTTTCATCAAATTTTTTAATTAAAATGTCTAATACTTCAAAATGCTTATTTAATTCAGAAAAAATATTAATATGACAAATAACGGTGAATAATGTTTTGAATGCGAGAGATGAACATTTTCGTAATTTATCTGGGTCAGAAAATAATCCCATATTGAAACTATTTCTAATATAAATATAATTTATGATAAAATTATTATGAGAAAGATGTTTCTCTAAATATCCTAGAATTTCTGGCTGATTACTGCAATAATAACAATTGTAAATTAAATTATTATAATCTTCTTTGTCAAGCAAATCTTTAAAGTTTTCATATGTAAAAGTAGTTACCCTTCCGTAAAACATCCTACTAAATATAAAAGTTATTAGTAATTAAATTTAAATTTCGAGAAAAAAATTGATAAAAATAATTATTATTTACTATATGCAGCAAGAGAAGAAAATGAGAAATATTAATGAATTTTCTACTCAACAAAAAGCTGAAATTTATTTTAAACAATTCCTTAAAAATTACGATAATTTAGAATTACCTATTCCTGGAATCCTTCAACATGTACATAGTCTAAAACAATTTAACAATTTCGGAGGACTAATTCCTTGTCCATATTGCTTTTCATGTTTTATTTATCCAGGAGAAATTATTGCCACAGAAATATCCAAAAGATGTAGCTTAACGATTGAAACAAATATTGATATATTTTCTCAAGAATGGGTTCGTCCAGGTGTTTGTGACCATATAAAACCACATTGTATCGGAGGTACTAATGATATTAAAAACGGTATTTATGTATGTTCTCAATGTAATAAGTTAAAATCATCGTTAGATTTGGAATATTTTTTCAGAGAGTTTTTTAATTTTGATGGGACTAAATTTGTAAGAAAATCAAATATTCCCATGGATAAAATTGCAATAATGAACATGGATTGTTTTAATAATAAATGTTTTTCATGTAATGATTTAAGTAAATATAAAATTTGCTATAAATGTGCAAGTAAAAAGAATGAAATAATTTATATTGCATGATTTTATAATGATATAATGTAAAAGCCATTGTTGCAACAATACTGCTTTTGTAATCCATTTGAGTGAATACTTTTTCACCATTTTGGTGTTGTTCATATGTACTCTTAATTTCAAAATGATTCATTGCTTCTTTCTTATATTTTGGATTTGATATTGTTTCTTTGTATTTTTGATAAATTTCATCTTGTAATTCATAAGGAATATTTAAATGTTGAACTTCTTCTCTTTTTAATAATTCAAGTAATTTTTTTAAAGGATTTCTCATCACATAATAGTTTCTTCCTTCAATTTCAACAAAATCTAATTCATCATTTCCAATTGGAAATTCATAATCGAAATTACGAATATCAACTATTGGAACATCCATTACAAGTTTTAATTGAGGACATTTTACTGCAATGTCCTCAATAATAGAATCATTAAAAGTACGAAAAATAGATAACATAAGTACATAAATAACATAACATAACTATAAATAAATCAATTTTTATATAAAAAGATAATTAACATTATGAGAAGTGCGCAATTTATTTATATAATTTAACCAAATATAATCCCATGAATAATCATCAAATTTTGTATTCATTTCTCTTTCAAGCAAAAATTTACAACTTTCTTCAATGGATTCAATAAATTCTTCATCTGTGTAATCACTAACTAGAAAATAATAGTAAAAATTATCAAAAATAATATCTTTTAGTTTTTTTTCACATTCCTTAATATTTATAAATAAAGAGGAAATTGGAATTCCCATAAATTTTAAACGAATAAAATTCATGATTTCGAAAATCCAAATCCCATAACTTTTGGTGAATCAGTTGCAAAACTAGCTGGTCTTCCTTTCTTTGGAACAGGTGTTTTTGGTACAGGTGTATCATCAACAACAACTGGCTTTGCCTTAGTTGCTTTTTTAGCAACTGGCTTTTCAGGAGATTTCGGCTTTGGAACATAACCATCATTTGTGGTAATAATTTCAATCGCCTTTTCTCTATCAACATCATCAATGTCAACACCAGCATTTTTCAAACTATAAGTTTTTTCATTGTATTCCAAATAAGGACCAAATTTTCCTTTTTTCAAAATTAAGGGTTTCGCATTGTACATACCAAATGATTTCGGATACTTGAGAAGTTCTATAGCCTCTCCTAAAGTAACAGCTTCAATTGTCATACTTCCTTCAAGAGTCGCATATTTAACATTTCCAGCTTCTTTTGAACCACTCTGCACAATTGCTCCATAAGGACCAATTCTAGCAACAATTTGATTACCTTCAGAATCATTTCCAATAACACGTACATGTTTTGATTTTTCCTTCGGTTCATCCCTTTTCATTGCCATAAAATGTTCAACTTTCGGATGAAATCCCTGATAATATCCAGAAACAACATCTCTCCAATTGTTTTCTCCATTTGCAATTGAATCCAATTGTTCTTCCAAATCAGCTGTATATTTTGGAACAACCAATTCATTAAATTGCTCACTCATAAATGTATCAGTAATTTTTCCAGTATCAGTTGGAAACAACTTACTCATTTCTTTTTTCAAAACAACTTCTTTTGATTTTTCTTTGATTATTCCTTTTGGATTAATATTAAGTTGATACATAGTTGCTTTTCCAGCAGCACGATTTTCCTTAACAACATATCCTCTTTCTTGTATTTTATTAATCATCGAAGAATAAGTACTGGGTCTTCCAATACCAGTATCCTGCATTTGCTTAATAAGTTGAGCTTCATTGTAATGCCCTGGGCCCTGTGTTACTCTTTCTTCAGAAGATAATTGAGACCACAAAACAACATCCTCATTTTTTAATCCAGATAAAACTTCATATGGAGTAAGAGGAACTGCATCTGGGTCTTCTTCCTTGTTGTCATCTTGCTGATAATTGTAAACTTTCAAATAACCTTCAAAAGTACAATTTTCTGCAGATGCCATAAAAATTTCTTCACGTACTGAATTACCAATACTAATATGAAGAGTTGCAAATGTTGCCTCAGCCATTTGACTAGCAACAGTTCTTTTCCAAATAATTGAATAAAGCTTCTTTTCATTAGGATTCGCGTCATCTTCCAAATTAACCTCCTCAATATGCGTTGGTCTGATGGCTTCATGAGCTTCCTGAGCACATTTTGTTTTCGTTTTAAATGTACGTAATTTCACATAGTTTTGACCATAAGTCTCAACAACATAATTTTTAATATCATTCAATATTTCTTTGCTCAAATTCGTTGAATCAGTTCGATGATATGTAATTTTTCCACTTTCATATAATTTTTGAGCACAATCCATAATTTGTTTCGAACTCATTCTCAATTTTCCTCCAGCATCTTGCAAAAGTGAGGCAGTTGTAAAAGGTGGAGCTGGCTTTTTAGTTTTCGTACCACGTTTAATATCTTTAACAAAAAAGTTAGCTGGTTGCACCTCAGTTAAAAACTGACGAACCTCCTCAATTTTTTCAAATTTCTTTTCAAGAACACCAACAAAGGTCTCTTCAGATTTTTCTTCAATAAAAAATGTTCCAGTCGTACGAAAATACGAAGAACTCTTAAATTTTTCAATTTCCTTTTCACGTTCCATAATCAAATGTAACAAAGGAGTTTGCACACGTCCTGCAGACAAACTCGGCTGAATTTGCTTCCACAGTATTGGGCTTATTTCAAATCCAACAAGTTTGTCCAAAACAGCTCTAGCTTGTTGCGCATTCACCAAATCCATATTAAGTATAGTTGGATTGGCCAAAGCACTCAAAAGAGCAGGTTTTGTAATTTCATGAAAAATAATTCGAGGAGTTGTTCCAACAGGAAGCTTCAAAACATTGGCAACATGCCAACTTATAGCCTCTCCTTCTCTGTCAGCGTCACCTGCAAGGATAATATTATCCACAGTTTTCGCAACATCCTTCAGTTCCTTGATAACTTTTGCTTTACCGGCAATAACAGAATAGCTGGGTTCGAAATTATTTTCGATATCAATCCCCATATTTTCCTTTGCCAGTTCGTTAATATGGCCCATACTCGCCCGGACAATATATTCGCGACCAAGTATTTGGCCGATTTTCTTAGCCTTTGCTGGACTTTCTACGATAATCAGTGTAACCATACTTATCTATAATAAATATGTGTCTTTAAATAAAAATTTTTCACTTTTTTTACCTCCATAAACATTCCCAGTAATTATTATATTCATAATAACATTTAAATTTTTCACCTTGCTTTTTATTGTAAAAACCATCAGCTATCCCTGAATGTAAACATTTTGAAAAATGCATCGAAGTTTCTTTAACTACAGAAAATAAACCAACTAATCCAAAAACTATTACAAAAAATGAAATGGGCATTTTAATATACCCTTGATTTACTAAATAACATAAATAAAAGAAAAATGATATATAAATCATACCTGAATAAATAACAACCATGTGCATTTTTTGAAAAAAACTTGAAATATAATGAGCATTATTTATAAGTATGTGATTTTTTAATTCTTTATTTTTATTTAGATTAACATAACTTCCAAAATTGAAACAAAATATAATTATCAAAATAATTACCTGTAACAACAAAAAAATTGACACAATAGTGAAATTATCTTTTATAACAAATAATAATACAAAATTAAATGCTATAAATGTAATCCATAACAGAATCCTAGAATAATTAGTTATAAGCGCAGGTTTAGAATATATATAATCCATATTTTTTTGTAGATATTTTTTTATTGTTTTATAATATGAATTCTAAAACATACATTATAGACTTAATTTCCAGTCAAATTGATGATGTTCTACATACATTTCAATATGATAACGACTTTATTAAAATATTAAAAGCCCATAATAATGAAATAATAGTAAAATTCCCAGTAAAATTAGACAATGGAATAACCGAAATTTTTAAAGGTTATCGTGTTCAACATAACAACTGGCTAGGACCTTATAAAGGAGGTTTACGGTACAGTGAAGATGTATATTTGGATGAATGTAAAGCCTTAGCATTCTGGATGACAATTAAATGTGCCATCCATAACCTTCCTTTTGGTGGTGGTAAAGGTGGCATTAAATATGACCCCAAAAAACATTCACCTTCAGAAAATAAAAGAATTAGTCAAGCTTTCTGCAATAAAATTGCTTCATTTATTGGTCCAGCTGTTGATATTCCAGCACCAGATATGGGCAGTACTAGTCAAATGATGGATTGGATGACTGCAGAATATCAGAAAATACACAATAATAGCCTTATATATGGTGTTTTTACTGGCAAATCTATTACTTTTAGAGGAAGCCAGGGAAGAGACAGAGCGACTGGATTGGGTGTTTTTTATAATATAAAATTCTGGTATGAACATATTTTCAAAGAATCTCTTAAAAAAAAATCCTATATCATACAAGGATTTGGTAATGTTGGTTCCTGGACTGCAATTTACTTGAATCAGGCAAATGCAATTTGCTATGCTCTAGGTGACCATACTGGATATTATAAATTAGGTAAAAAATTTTACGAAAATCATTCTTTTGATGATATCTTAAAATATAATACACATCATAAATGTTTAAAAGATGTTCATGAAAAATTCAAAGGAATTAGAAAAATACATCTAGAAGACTTCTGGAAAATTAAAGTTGATATTGTTGTTCCAGCAGCAATGGAATTACAAATTAACAATAGTGTTATTGAAACAATTGACTGCAAATTGATTGCGGAAGGAGCAAATGGCCCACTTACACTGGAAGTTGATAAAACATGTGTGGAAAGGGATATAGAAATTATTCCAGATGTATTATGTAATAGTGGAGGAGTAATTGTAAGTTATTTTGAATGGTTGCAAAATAATTCAAATGATTACTGGAGCCTCGAAACTGTCGAAAAAAAATTGGAAAAAATGCTCGAAAAAACATTCCAGGAATTCCTAAAATTAAAACAGGAGCATAGACAGTGCACAAATCGCTCTCTTGTTTATAAATTGGGTCTGGATAACCTAATAAATTCTTACAATATAAAAATTTACCCCTAAAATTATGTTATTTTGACCTGTGGTCAAAATAACACTCGGACCCGTAAAGGGTCCTCGGTTCGGCCAGAGGCCTCACAAACTAAATTTAAATATATTTATTTTTAATAATTTTATTTGCAATATATTTATTTTTAATAATTTTATTTGCAATATATTTATTTTTAATAATTTTATTTGCAATATATTTATTTTTAATAATTTTATTTGCAATATATTTATTTTTAATAATTTT
>Ga0194123_10005326_pt1 | contig 13879 bp, 6 predicted proteins | sample TA2MahsurfametaG_5_FD_155479 | JGI IMG/M metagenome (GOLD analysis project Ga0194123, IMG submission 155479) | Freshwater microbial communities from Lake Tanganyika, Tanzania - TA2015023 Mahale A surface | ecosystem: Environmental > Aquatic > Freshwater > Lake | place: Tanzania: Lake Tanganyika... | reverse complement strand
AAACGGATTTTGTCTAGTCGCTGCAATGAACCCGTTCGACGCAGTTGGTACGGCACGTATTTCAGGTGCGGTGTATGACCGTGTATGTCGTGTCGCAATGACGTACCAAGACAAAGCTGATGAGGCCGAGATTGTCCGTCGAAACTCTGACGCCTCAAGTCTCGACTCAGCCTGGATTGGTGCAGTGGTCGATCTGGTGCGAAAGACACGTGAGCATCCCGACCTACGTGTCGGTTCTTCCGTGCGCGGCGCAGTCGACATGACTCGCGTGGCGACATCACTTGCGCGGGTTCGCTCTGCCAACATGACCGATGAATCAGTCGGTCTTGATGCAGCACTCGTAGCACTTAGCGGACGTGTGCGAGTTCGCGAAGGACACAGTCGTACTGCAGACGACATCATCACCGAGTTGTGGCATGAGGTGTTCTCGAAATCTGCGAACGGAGCGTCGACGGGAAAAGCGACCGCCCCGAACGGGGCAACCAACCACCACTGACACATGAGGGTGTGGCGGCCGACGAGGCCGTGAGTCAAGCCAGCAAGCGAACGACGTCACGTCGTGAACTTGCGCGACACGAGCAGTTTGAACAGATATCTCCGGAAGTGGGCGAGCTCGACGAAGCAGCGTTTGATGAAGCGTTAGCCAGTGATCCGGATGAAGCACTCGGCATGTTGGCGGATTTGACTGCAGCAACGGACCCGAAGTTGCGTGCGTTGGCACGGTCACTTGCTGGTCGCCTGATGTTGGACATCGCCAAACGTGGTCGCACTCGACCACGTGGTGTGGGCAAGATCGTCGAGAAGCCTTACGAGCCCGAAGCGGGAGACATTGACATCGACGCGAGCCTTGATGCGCTCAATGAATTGCGCGCAGGTGTTGGTATCGAGGCAGCGCGGCTGCGCGTGCGCGGATGGGCCCGACCGGGAACTGCCCTGTGTCTCATGGTTGATCGATCAGGGTCAATGGGAGGAAAACCCTTGGCCACGTCGGCAATTGCTGCAGCCGCCGTGGCATGTCGGGCGCCACAGGACTACAGCGTGCTGGCGTTTGGCAAAGACATTGTGGTCGCCAAGTCGCAGGATGTGCCGAAGGCAAGTGAAGAGGTGGTGAACACGGTGCTTGCACTTCGTGGCTTTGGTACAACCGACGTAGCGGGTGCCTTACGAGTCGCCAGTCAACAACTTGCGCGGTCACGGGCAGGTCGACGCATCGCTGTGCTGTTGAGTGATTGTCGTGCGACAGTTGAAGGTGACGTTGTTGCGTCGGCGCGTGCGCTTGATGAAGTTGTGATTATTGCTCCGCGGGACGACCCCGATGAGGCAACATCACTTGCTCAGTCAATTGGTGCACGACTTGCTCTGGTCGATGGACCGAGCGAGATTCCTGAAGTACTTGCCCGAGTACTGGAGTAGTTGGTCAGCGACAGGACGGGTCGTCGGGTGGCACGATGCCACGACGATTGTCGACCGGGTCGACCACAGGAAGAGTTGTCGTCGTAGTGGGTGCCGCGGTGACTGCTGGTGCAATGGTTGTTGTGGAGGCACCGGAAGCAATCGCCGACACGAATGTCACAAGTGACAACGTTTCCGATGTTGGCACGTCGTAGTTGAATGACGCTCCCTCGACAGTTGTTGCAGTTGCACTGCTCGTGTCGGTGACAACTCGTTGCGCAAGTGTTGCCTGGCCGCGGAACACAGCGAGAATTTTCTTCATGTTGTCGTCTTCGAAATCTGGCAGCAGAACTGAGTTCTCACCAACCTTGGCACCCACCGCGCGCATTGTGTACTGACCCATCGTGTTCGGGTCAAATATGCGCATCGCTTGAGCAAGTTGCAGTAGACGGATGGGTGTGAGCTGGTCATCGGTGATTACGTTCTTCAACGCAGCGTCGAGAATTTGATTGGCAACAGTTGGGCTCGATTTTCCGCGGTCAAGAGCCTTCTGCGCCATGCGCTTGGTGAAGTCTTGCTGGCGACTGATGCGACCCCAGTCGCTGAGGCCGTCAGTGATCCACTTGTTCTTCGCGGTGTCGAAGTATCGGTAGTGACGTGAACGGACATACGCAAGTGCATGGTCGCCGTTGAATTCAAAACAGCTTGGCTCGGGCACATTCAGTCCGGTGTACTTGTCTTTCACCTTGAACAAGAACGGCACCTTCACGCCACCAACTGCATCGACCACTTCTTTGAATGTGCAGAAGTCAACGTTGATGTAGTGATCCACATTCACGTCGAAGTTGTTCTTGATAGTGCTGATGAGTTTGTTCGGGTTCTTGCGCTCGAATGCTGAGTTGATTCGGCTCTTGCGGTTACCGTCGGCGATCTTCACCCACAAGTCACGAGGGAACGACAAGATGGCTGCCTGATTGGTTTCAGGGTTGACCCGAATGATCATGATGGTGTCGCTGCGCTCACCAAAATTGCTGCGGTTTCCGAGCCCGCCGTGAAATGGGGATTTCGGGTCCACGCATTCGGTGTTGCTGTCAGCACCAGTGATGAGGTAGTTCTTCGCCCTTAGGTCACCGGTGGGCAAGTCCCATTCTTCAGCAGCGACGGTTAATTGGGGAGCGGTATCGAGTGTGACCACCTGACGATTGCCGAGACGTTGGTTGGCATACAGCAGGCCGACGCCACCGATGATGCAGGCAAGGGCGATGACTACATTGACCGCAACAATGACTTTGGCTCGGCCAGGTCGTTTGCCGCTTGGCCTGACGCCCTCGGTCGATTCAGTTTCTGGGGCAGTCTCTTTGGCCATGACGGCTCAACGGTAGTTGCGCTAGCGGCCTATTTGGTGGCGCTCACACAAGAGTCACATCGACGCTGACATCGGTGCTGTCCGAGGGGACAAATGTCGCCTCACGCACTGACCCGGCGTCGGTGACGTCAGAGAAATTCGCCTGCAATGCGTCGATGACAGAGCGTGGTGCGGTGACTTGCGCAAGGGCCACTTCGGCGCGCTGACTCACCTTCGCTTCGGTTTTCGCACGACGAACATGTCCGAGAGTCGCACACAAAGCCTCAAGTAGCTCGATATTCGCCGAGTCGGCAACACCACGAGTGACATCTTGTGACACCGTCGGCCATGTTGTCTGATGCACCGACCCGACTTTCCACCAACTCCATACTTCTTCTGCAGCAAACGGCAAGATCGGAGCGAAAAGTCGTTGAATGACCGAGAGTGCTCGGCGCAGAGCCACGCGCGCTGACGCTGCCTCGGCATCGCCACGTGAGCCATAGGCGCGACCTTTGACGAGCTCGACATAGTCATCGCAGAACCACCAGAAGAAGGACTCAGTGCGCTCGAGAGAACGGGCATAGTCGAATTCTTCGAAGGCTTTTGTGCACTCGTCAACGACGTCTCCCAAGCGAGACAGCATTGCAATGTCGACTGGCTGAGTTGGTACGGCAGAGTCGTCAACATCACCGAAACCGAGGACGAACTTGGTGACGTTCAACAACTTCACTGCAAGTTTGCGGCCGACTTTCATTTGGTCTTCGCTGAATGCAGTGTCGACCCCTGGTCGTGCAGATGCTGCCCAGTAACGAACAGCATCACTTCCGTATGAGTCGAACAAGTTAATTGGAGTGACGACATTGCCCTTCGACTTTGACATTTTCTTGCGGTCAGGGTCGAGAATCCACCCAGACAATGCTGTGTTGCGCCACGGTGCGACACCGTGTTCGAAATGTGAACGCACGACGGTTGAGAAGAGCCAAGTACGGATGATGTCGTGACCTTGCGGTCGAAGATCAAAGGGATACACACGGTCGAAGAGATCGGCACCATCTTCTTCCCACAACGCAGCGATTTGCGGGGTGAGCGATGACGTGGCCCAGGTGTCCATGACATCTGGGTCGCCAGCAAAACCACCAGGCACACCACGTTGTTCGGGTGTGTAACCAGCGGGCACATCGGTGCTTGGGTCCATTGGTAGTTGTGATTCGTCAGGAAGAATCGGCGAGTCGTGCACCACGTTGCCGTCACCGTCGAGTGGGTACCAGACAGGCACGGGCACACCGAACCAACGTTGACGACTGATCAACCAGTCACCATTGAGACCCTGCACCCAGTTGTCGTAGCGATGGCGCATGTGATCGGGGTGCCAAGCAAATTGTGCGCCACGGTCGGTGAGAGCGGTACCTAAGTCGGCATCACGGCCACCATTGCGGATGTACCACTGGCGACTTGTCACAATTTCGAGTGGCCGGTCGCCCTTTTCATAGAACTTCACCGGGTGCATGATCTGCTTCGGCTCTCCATGCATGTAGCCGGATTCCTTCAACATCTCCACAATCGCGGTTTGTGCTTGGTTCACCGATTTTCCCGCAAGTTGCGCATAGCGCTCGCGCCCAACCGCACTGTCGAGGCCTTGGGGCGGGTCGGCAACGATGCGGCCATCGCGACCAATGATTGCCCGCGTTGGAAGTTGCAATTCGCGCCACCAGATGACGTCGGTGAGGTCGCCGAACGTGCAGATCATGGCAATGCCAGAGCCCTTATCTATCTGCGCAAGTGGGTGAGCAAGGACCGGAACTTCAACTTCGAACAACGGTGAGCGCACCGTGGTGCCGAATAGCGGCTTGTATCGGTCATCGTCTGGATGTGCGACTAACGCGACGCATGCAGGGATGAGCACAGGTCGAGTCGTTTCGATGATGACATCACCCGAGCCGTCGGTCTTTTGGAATGAAATGGCGTGATACGCGCCAGGGCGCTCGCGATCTTCAAGCTCTGCTTGTGCAACTGCTGTACGGAAGTCGATGTCCCACAGCGTTGGTGCTTCTTGCGTGTATGCCTCGCCGCGTTTCAGGTTGCGCAGAAATGCACGCTGACTGATGCGGCGCGAACGGTCGTCGATAGTTGCGTACAGGTAACGCCAATCGACTGACAGACCAAGGCGACGGAACAAATCTTCGAACACCTTCTCGTCTTGTGCGGTGAGCTCTTCGCACAATTCGATGAAGTTCGGCCGTGACACAGGTACGGCCTTGTGGTCTTTCGACGGGTTGCCACGAAACGGTGGTTCGAAGTTCGCTTGATAGGGAACAGATGGATCACACGACACACCAAAGAAGTTCTGCACGCGTCGTTCAGTAGGAAGACCATTGTCATCCCAGCCCATCGGGTAGAACACCTGCTTGCCGCGCATACGCCAGAAACGTGCGACGGTGTCGGTGTGGGTGTAGGAGAACACGTGGCCCATGTGCAACGAACCACTGACCGTGGGGGGTGGTGTATCAACGGCGAACACGTTGGCGCGTGTTGCGGCGGGGTCGAAGCGGTACACCCCAGCGTCTTCCCACGATGCCGTCCACTTTGTCTCAAGATCATCGAGAGAAGGCTTCTCAGGCACGGCAGACATAGGGAACAAATCGTAGGCTTCTCCCCGTGCTGAACCTCTATGACACCGCAACTCAGACGGTGAAACCTCTCGCACTGAGAGACCCCGGGACGGTCAGCATCTATTTGTGTGGGCCCACCGTGTACGGCCCACCGCACCTCGGGCACGGTCGCGCCACGCTGGTGTACGACATCTTGCGCCGCTACCTCGAGTGGACGGGTCTTCGTGTGCGTCTCGTGTCGAACATCACTGACATTGACGACAAGATCATCGACCGCGCCAATCGCGAGGGTCGCCCCTGGCAGGACATCACCAACAAGTGCGAAGACGTGTGGTTCCGTGCCATGTCACAGTTGGGGGTGCAGCGCCCAACCGATGTTCCACACGCGACGGAATATGTGGATGAGATGGTTGCGATGATTGACGACCTCGTGTCACGCAACGCCGCGTATGCAACAAGTGACGGCGTGTATCTATCGGTTGAATCGGTGCCCGACTACGGCTTGCTAGCCCACCAAAGCCTCGACGACATGTTGGCTGGCGGTGGAGAACGCGAGGTACTGGGGGTAGAGCAGAAGCGTCACCCTGCAGACTTTGCTCTCTGGAAATTTTCGAAGCCTGGTGAGCCGAGTTGGCCATCCCCATGGGGAGACGGGCGCCCCGGATGGCACAGCGAATGTGTGGTCATGAGTCTGCACCTACTTGGTGAAGGGTTTGACCTGCACTGCGGTGGTGCTGATCTTCGTTTCCCGCACCATGAGAATGAGCGTGCGCAGTCTGTTGCACTTGGTCGTGAGTTTGCTCGTCATTGGATGCACAACGGTTTTGTGGTTGATGCCGAGGGCGAGAAGATGTCGAAAAGCCTCGGCAATGTCGCGAACTTGCTCGATTTGCTCGAGCATTACGACCCGCGCGCCTATCGCATGTTGTTGTTGCAGTCACACTATCGATCACCCGTGAAAGTGGGTCAGGACAACATCGATGCATCGGTGAAGTCGCTTGCAAACCTCGACAACTTCTACGCACGAACAAGTGATTGCCCAGGCGGCACACCTGACACGTCATTGCTCGCAGATTTTCGTTCGGCCATGGACAATGACCTCGACACGCCAGCGGCTATGGCACTCATCTTCGACACGGTTCGTGCAGCAAATGCAGCGCTCGATAGTGGCGATGCTTCACGGTGCGCCGATCTGCGTGCAACCGCCATCGACATGGCAGCAGCGTTGGGTCTGAACTTCACCGCTGGTGACGACATTGACGAGGCGGCTCGTGGCATGGCGGCAGAGCTTGATGCTGCGCGTGCAGCGAAAGACTTTGCGCGAGCCGATGCTCTTCGTGGCGAATTGACGGCACAGGGTTACGTTGTCGAAACCTCCAAGGAAGGCACGCGCCTTCGCCGTGGCTGACTCGACTGCCACTACAAAGAAGGCACAACTTCCCCCAGGTTTCTGGACAATCTGGACCACCGTCGCACTTGACCTCGTCGGGTTCGGCATCGTCGCGCCGATTCTTGGTCGTTATGCAGAACGGTTCGGTGCGTCAGGTCTCGAAGTTGGTCTGTTGTTTGCATCGTTCTCGTTGGCACAGTTCGTGTTCTCGCCGATTCTTGGTCGTGTGTCCGATCGCGTGGGACGAAAGCCAGTCATCATCGTGTCGCTCATCGGAACAGCTGTCGGAAGTTTCGTGACCGGAGCTGCTGGTGCATTGTGGGTGTTGTTCCTGGGACGAATCATCGACGGAGCATCAGGTGCCAGCGTCGCTGTCGCACAAAGTGCAATCACGGACATTGCACCGTCAGAACAGCGCACGAAATTGCTTGGCATGCTGGGCGCAGCATTCGGCATTGGTTTCGTGCTCGGACCGGCAGTTGGTGGCTTGGCCGCGCTCGGTGGTCCGCATGTGCCGTTCTATGTTGCTGGCACAGTGGCCGCGGTGAATGCAGTGTTGGCTTTCATCCGGCTGCCCGAGACCAAGAGAGAAGCGGCAGCAACTTCGGCTTCGAGCCGTGTTTCGACACGAGTTGTGTCGCCTGAGCTGTTCCGTCTTGCCATTGTGGGTTTCATCGCCACAGCTGGGTTTGCTGGGTTCGAGGCAACGTTTTCGTTGTTTGGCGAACGTCGATTCGATCTCACCGAAGGCTCGGCTGCTGCAGTCTTCTTGTTCGTTGGCGCCTTGTTGGTGGTTGTGCAGGGTTTACTCATAGGCAAGCTCGCTGCACGTGTACATCCGTTTACCTTGTTGCGCAGTGCGCTGTTTGTTGTTGCTGTCGGACTGTTTGCATTGAGTACAGCAACAACATGGCCCGTGTTGTTCGTATCCCTGGCTGTGCTCGCCTTCGGTCAGGGAGTAGCCACGCCGTCGCTTACATCGCTTGTTGCCGAAGCTGCGCCTGAGGATCGCAGGGGAGAAGCGCTCGGCTACCAACAAAGCGCCGGAGCACTGGCTCGCATAGCGGGGCCGATAGTTGCCGGTGCAGTGTTCGACGGTGTCGGCGTCGGCGCACCATATGTATTGGGTGGAGTACTCGTCCTGATTGCGGTTGGAATTGTGTCGATGCGACAGAGCTCAAAAAGTTCTGCTGCCTAGGCCAAAAGTATGAAATTGTGTTCGACACGTCAGCTGGCGCTACCCGTTGGTAACTTGTTGCCATGGCCGAGTTTTCCCTCCAACTCAATGACGATCAACTTCAAATCCAAGACTGGATTCACAATTTTGCGAAAGACGTCATTCGTCCGAATGCAATTGAGTGGGATGAGCGTGAAGAGTTTCCATTCCCAATAGTCGAAGAGGCCGCAAAAATTGGCTTGTACGGCTGGGAGTTCCTCATGAACTCGATGGGAGATCCATCCGGTCTCACCATGCCGGTTGCCATCGAAGAGTTGTTCTGGGGCGACGCCGGAATCGGCATGGCAATCATGGGTTCTGGTCTCGCTGCCGCTGGCATCGCAGGCAATGGCACTCCTGAGCAAGTGATGGAGTGGGTGCCGCAGTGTTACGGCGACGCAAACAAGGTTCAACTTGGAGCGTTCTGTGTGAGCGAACCCGATGCGGGTTCTGACGTGTCGTCACTTCGTACGCGCGCTGTGTACGACGAAGCAAATGATGAGTGGGTGTTGAACGGCACCAAGGCGTGGATCACCAACGGTGGTATCGCCGATGTTCATGTCGTTGTTGCGGCAGTCGACCCTGCATTGAAGGGTCGTGGCCAAGCATCGTTCGTCGTTCCGCCAGGAACTAAGGGAATCAGCCAAGGTCAGAAGTACCTGAAGCACGGAATTCGTGCATCGCACACGGCGGAAGTTGTTCTTGATGACGTTCGCGTTCCGGGTCGCTGTCTCTTGGGTGGTAAGGAGAAGCTCGATGCGAAGTTGGCTCGTGCACGCGAAGCAGGACGAAGCGGCGAAAAGCAGCCTGCAATGAGCACCTTCGAGGCAACACGGCCAGCAGTTGGTGCGCAAGCATTGGGTATCGCACGTGCCGCGTACGAAATTTCGCTTGACTACGCGAAAGAGCGCGTTGCTTTCGGCAAGCCAATCATCATGAACCAAGCCATTGCATTCAAGTTGGCAAACATGATCACGCGTATCGATGCGTCACGATTGCTGATTTGGCGTGCGGCGTGGACCGCGAAGAATGGTGGCTTCACGCACGGTGAAGGTTCGATGAGCAAGTACTACGCGTCGGAGACCGCGGTGCGTGTCACGGAAGAAGCAATTCAAATTCTTGGTGGCTATGGCTACACGCGTGAGTACCACGTGGAGCGCATGCATCGTGACGCCAAGATTCACACCATCTTCGAGGGCACCTCGGAAATTCAGCAGCTGGTGATCGCTCGCGCAATCTCGGGCCTGCGTATCGAGTAGACAAATTGCCCACGTCTTGAGCCAACTTCAGTCTCTCGACGATATTGACTACATTTTGCCTCGTGGGGGAGATTGTGTGTCGGCGGCGTGCAGTGGCGCGGGCGCTGGTGAGCGCGGTCATCGCATGTGGAGTGGTTTCCACTCGGGCTGAGACACCTGCTTCGGCTGCACCGTCTGCGTATTTGCAGCCGTATTCCTGGGGCGCTCAGGCGTCAAGCGCGACGGACACAAAGCAGTATTACAACTTCGGTGCATTGACACTTGGTGCCGAGTCACCGTCCAGTTTAAAGACGACCTCACCGTCGGCTACAGGGTCTGGCAAAGCGGTGCTCTCTGGCACTGATCCTTTCAGTAAGGGCAATTTTCTACGCGCATTCAATGGCGGTACTCCACTCTTCTTTAGTGAGGGTGGCACCGGCCAGCATGTTCTCGTTGCAGTTCGAAAAGCGACAACCACTGCTCACGAGGTGTGGGGCTGGGGACTGAATACAAGTGGACAACTTGGCATTGGAGACACTTCGACGTCATACAGCAATCCGGTAAAGGCATCGTGGACACCGACTGAAAGTGGAGAGGAAATCATCCAGCTGGCAACCGGAACCACTCACAGTCTGATGCTGACGCAAAAGTCAGGAGTGAAGCGACTTTATGCATGGGGTGCAAACAGTCGAGGTCAACTCGGTGACGGAACCGTTGCCGCATCAACAACACCGAAGTTGATCAGTGTCAGTGGCGCACCATCTTTTGTCTCGATTGCTGCCGGCAGTTATCAGAGTGTTGCGGCAGATTCGGATGGTTTTGTGTGGGCCTGGGGCTGCGACGGGCTCCCAAGCGCAACTGACTCAACCTGTGCAGAGTTGGGTTTCTATGGGTCGCGCTATGTGGTGACACCGACAAAACTCACTGTCGACAGTGCAAACGGCATCACAGTTGCGGTGACGAAGAAGGGCTATGTCAACTCGACGGGGGTAGCGACGTACACCGTGTCGACGCCTGTTTACGCGGCTGGTACCGAAGCACTCAGCGTGTCCATCGGAGACCCCGTGCTTGATACGAGCCTTGTGCCGATCACGACTTATGAAAAGTCAGGCACCACTGTCACGCTGACTGTTGCGAGCCACACGTTCAAAGTTGGTGACAAGGTGTACGTACAGGGCACCACTACAAATGTCGATTCAGCATCTCTTGTTGCGCTGACGGCGGTCACCTCAACGACTCTGCAGTACACGACGGGCACATCCGCCACGATTGCGAATACAGCTACGACGACTGGATATGTCTATGACCGGCTCGCGATAGCAACTGCCAAGGGACGGAATGCGACGGTGCCGTCGTCTTTCACGAGTTACGCCACTCAGGCCCGGTCTGCATCTGTATCGGGGACAGTGACCAGAGCAGAGTTATCAAAGTCTGTCACCCACACTCAAGTTTCTGCAACAAACGTTGCGCGCGTGTTCTTCGACTCGACTCATTCATTTGCGGCTGGCGATTACATCACCGTTGCAGGTGCTGGTGCACCATATGACGGCACTTTCCCGATCACTGCCGTCTCTAATGTGTCTCCAAACTTCTATGTGCAATATGCAGTCACAAGTGCAATCATTGCGAAGACCGCAGTAACTTCGCCGACCACGGCAGTTGTGCCGGCCACGACATCAACCGTGACGAATGTGGCTTATACGGCAGCCAACGTCGTCACTCTCACAACCTCGGCCACGCATTTGTTCACAGCTGGAGATGCCATCACGGTATCTCTCTCAGACTCACGGTATGACAAGGTGACCACGATTCTTGCCGCAACGTACGGCAGCACATCACTCACGTACTACTTAAACGACACAATCACGGCGTCAACCTTGACGTCTGGTACCGCAACCATTAAGGGTTGTTTCACGGCATGTGCGACACCGCCGACTGGAGTTCTCGAAGTTGTCGTTGGGGAGGGGGTCATTGCAGCTCGAACAGCGACGTCTGTGCACACCTGGGGTCTTGCGACGTCGGCAAAAAACAATTACTACAGAGTTGGACGTACCAACTCTGGTACTCCATCCACTCGCTTTCAGGCTGTGGTTCTGCCGACCGTCGATGGCAGTCGAACGTGTACGCCGACAGATATGTCGGCATCTGCAGCGACAGTTGCAGTTGTGTGTGGTGTTGACAGCGTCGCCAGTGACGGTAATTCGGATCAAGACACGGTTGTCGCATGGGGTTATAACTATTTCGGTGCCGCTGGTACGGGTAGTAATTTCATCAGTGCCTCAACATCAAATAACACCGTCACGTCCGCCACTGCTTCTTACGTGTATACGCCAAAAGAGATGAAGGCGTGTACCGAATGCACTCTCAACGGAACTACGACGGCATTCACTGGCACAGCCGCTACATCTGGTTTTGGAGTGACGACTCATTCGATGTTTGGTCGCGCGTTGAATGATGGGGAAAACATCACCCAGATCAGACTCGCTGGAACTGGCGGTTATGTACTCACCAGTTCGGGTCGAGTTTTGTCCTGGGGAAGCAACATGGGGCGACGAATGGGCACGGCACTGTGGTATGCGACAGCAGGCTCTGGGAGTGCGACGCAAGAGCAGTATTCACGTGCAGCACGCGTGGCAACTCGCGTTGGACCGAAGACTCCAGCAGGAGTCTCTACAACGCCAGCGGCCTTCGGTGCAGTGGGCAACACTGCGTACGTCGTTGATTCGGCAGGCACGTTGTGGTCTTGGGGTAGAAACGGCACAGAGGGTGCGTACCTTTCAGGACGAGGCACTATCGGCACGTACGTCGCGGCCTCATCAGGTGCTCCTACTGAGTTCGGCGACACGACGGGAATGAAATTTGATCGCATTGACGTGCCCTCTACCGCACGAATCTCGTTGATCCGCACCGCATTTCGCCAGACGTACTTGGTTGTCAACGATGGTGTTAGTGGGGGCGACGATGTGTCTCTCTGGATGCTCGGTCACTACGACCTTCAGTTGAACTCGTCAAATCATTTCTACAATTACTTTCCTGGCAGCATTTCCTCTGCGACCGCAGCAACGAGTACCAGTTACTTGTTGCCAGCAAAAGTTGACCTACCTTTTGGAGTTGACACTTCAAGCTCAAGTGTTTTTCTCACCGACTTGTCCTGCGGTGAGCTTCATTGCCTTGCAGCGTCCAGCGATGGAAAGATTTGGGGCTGGGGGGATGTCCGTACGTCGAGCGCTGCTTCGTCAAACACCGGAGCAATCGACCCTGATCAGCGCGACACTGTGTCGAACGTGCCTGAGGAAAGTGTCCTTTTTTATGCATACTTTCGAGATATAACTACAGACCTCACGACTGCGATGGGAGTTTCATCTTTCACTACTCCGAGAGTTGCAGCAGGCAATGGCTACAGCCTCATCGTTGACATTGGTGCAGGTGGTGGTGGACGAGTGTGGGGTTGGGGTTCAAATACCAGTGGTCGCGCATCACCGACTAACGGCGCAACGACTGCGATTGCCCCGTCGGAAGTGAAGGACATGACCGTCCCCGCAAGTCCAGTTGATGTCACCGATGTTGTCGCAATTTCTGCTGGCTACAACCATTCGATTGCTCTGCGCGCAGATGGTTCGATTATGACGTGGGGGGCAGATACGAATGGTGCTCTCGGTGATGGCACAACATCCGGTAAGACGTTCGCACTCCCTTCACTGCCCGCAGGGAAAGTGGCCGTGCAAGTGAAGGCGTCCGGAAACTTCTCGATGGTCAGGCTGAATGACGGCTCACTTTATGCGTGGGGCCTGAACTACTACGGCGTGCTTGGCGTCGGCGACACCACAGAAAAACAATCACCAACGTTGGTTCTCGGTGGACATTCATTTGCCTCATTTGACGCGTTCGGTCGACCCAGCACGTCGTACACGGCGACTTTCTCCGCAGTTGGGGTGACGACCTCGGGAGCTGTGTATTCATGGGGTTCAAACGTGCACGGACAATTGGGACGCGCCGATAGAGCGAAGGGAACTGGCTCATATGCCGCAAGTCCGGTTGCTGTGCAGACAAGCCTGACGTCATCGTTAACTGGGGCGGATGCGGTTGTTGCGGGTTCAGCATGGCAAGGTGCGTGGGGTGCTTACTCGGCGCTCGCGTTGCCGCTTGCGCCGACGCTGTCGTCGTCAGTCACCGTCGGCGACGGATCACTCTCAGTGTCTTGGACGGCGCCGAGTCCCCTGCGAGAGATCTCGGCCTACACAGTCGTTGCGCGAAGTGGTGGCACGAGAGTAACGAAGGCAGTTGGAAGCGGAACCATATCGACAACCATCACGGGACTCGTCAATGGTTCCACATACTCAGTAACCGTTTACGGGACAAACGCGACAGGTGACGGCCCCGAATCAAATTCAGTGAGTGCAACTCCGTCGACGACACCTGGCACACCAACAAGTATCGACGCACAACCAACAGCCTCCGGACTCACAGTTACGTGGGCTGTGCCGGCATCAACCGGGGGTGCAGCAATTCTTGATTATCGAGTGAAAGTGGTGACTTCGGGGTCGTCGGCTTCAGCCTCAAGTGGCACACAAGTGGCAACTCGAGATGTGAGCGGTTCGTTTTCAGCAAGTTTTAATTCGAGTGACGGCTTAAGTGCTGGAACGTCGTATGACGTGTACATCTGGGCTCGAAATTCACAGGGGTTTTCGG
>Ga0194123_10005324_pt1 | contig 13889 bp, 16 predicted proteins | sample TA2MahsurfametaG_5_FD_155479 | JGI IMG/M metagenome (GOLD analysis project Ga0194123, IMG submission 155479) | Freshwater microbial communities from Lake Tanganyika, Tanzania - TA2015023 Mahale A surface | ecosystem: Environmental > Aquatic > Freshwater > Lake | place: Tanzania: Lake Tanganyika... | reverse complement strand
CGGGGTGATGGGCGAGGTTTTGGTTGGGGCGGCTAAGAAGTCAGGGCATGAGGTTTTGATAGTTGAGGCAGACCCCACTCGCGCAGCAGAGGTAGCGAAGGGCCACCAAGTTAAGGCCGTTGACTTGGCCGCCGCTCTCGCCGATTCAGACCAAGACACCGCCATTTGGCTGGCCGTCAAGCCACAACAAATTGGCGAACTTCTTAAAGAAATTGAGGCCCAACTTTCTGCCGCACCGCCGCAAGCCAGGCCTCTATTTGTCTCGCTGGCTGCAGGGGTAGGCGCAGGCGAGATTGCGCAGGTGGCCCCGTCCATTACTCGACTGGTTCGGGTAATGCCCAACACCCCAGCTCGCATCGGCCGAGGTGTAACCGCGGTTGTCAGCACCCCGAGTGGCAACCCACCGGCGCCGTCAGCTCAAGATCTTGCACTAGTCGAGCAACTTTTGACCCCGCTAGGCTCGACCGAACAGGTCACTGAAACCGAGGTTGACGCAGTCACGGTGATCTCGGGGTCTGGGCCCGCGTACCTTTTCTACTTGGCTGAGGCGATGGTTGAAGCAGCCGTCTCATTAGGCTTGTCAGCAGAAGTCGCAACACGATTAGTGAACGAAACGCTTTCGGGTTCGGCCGAACTTTTGCGCGTGAGTAACTCGCTCGCGAACAAATTACGCAACGACGTCACCTCAAAAGGTGGCGTCACACTCGCCGCCACATCTTATTTGGACGATAACGCGATCAAGTCGCACCTGGTAGCCGCTATTGCAGCCGCCCACGAACGCGCTAAAGAAATGGCCAGAGTCTCAAGTAATTCTTGAAGGTAGTTGGGGCATCCCGCCTGCTTGGCCTACCCACCCCCTCGCTAGGGTTCAGACACACTTTTTAGCGACGGTTAGATGCACCGCCGCAATACTCGAATAGGCGGTGGCAATGTCGACCAAACCCGAGAGAGCACTACCGGAAGTCCGTTTCTTGACGGTGTCTGAAGTAGCAAGTGCCATGCGAGTCTCAAAAATGACGGTTTATCGCCTGGTGCACGCGGGCAACCTTCCGGCGGTTCGGGTTGGTAGATCCTTTCGAGTTCCCGAAAAAGCAGTGCACGAGTACTTGCGTGACTCATTCGTAGAGGCAGGTTGATCTAACACCTTTTATGGGTTCAGTAATCAAGAAGCGGCGCAAGAGAATGGCTAAGAAAAAGCACCGCAAACTACTTCGCAAGACTCGCGTACAAAGGCGTAACAAGAAATAACTTCGGGGGTTTCTCTTTGCCCCGCTTGGCTTAGGTTCTGACGGCTCGCTTGTGTGCAGCCGAGGCAATTACACCGATTGCCACTGCTGCACCGACAGCACTAGCAGCACCGGTGATGCTCATTTGACGCATCCGACGCCGACGAAAATCCTCGATGGGCCAACCACGGGTCTTGGCATGGGCCCTAAGCGGGCCGTCAGGGTTAATGGCCACCGGATTTCCAACGAGTTCGAGTAAGGGCACGTCGTTTACAGAATCTGAGTACGCATAAGACCGCGTCAAGTCGATTTGGTTGGCGCTGGCAAATTCGGCAATCGCTTGGGCTTTGGTCGCACCGTGAAGTGGCACGTCTAACAACCGGCCTGTGTAGCGACCTTCAGTTATCTCGGCCGAAGTTCCGAGCCCCCCAGCGAACCCAAGACGCAAAGCCATCAAATTTGCAAGCTCATTTGGTGTAGCAGACACCAACCAAACTTGGTGACCAGCAGCGACGTGGGCGCGAGCAAGTTCTAGCGTGCCGGGCCAGAGCTTGTTGATCATGCGATCGTCGAATATCTCGCTACCGACCGCAGTCACCTCGTCTACGTCTCTGCCGGCTACGAAGCTCAAGGCTGACTGCATCGCCGCAATTCGATCGGGCGGGTTTTCACTGCCCCTTAGTAAGAATCGTGCTTGTTTCGCCCCTGCTGAAGCTAAATCGACCTTGCTAAGCATCCCCCTCTCGTGCATCCCGCGCGCTAAGTGAAAAAGGCTTGCACCACGAACCATGGTGTTATCGATATCGAAAAAGGCAGCTATTGCGCCTGGCATGCGAGAAACACTAAGGGGCGACTTGCATGCCAAACTCGCATTCGTGGGTAGCGACACGGTTGCAACGCCTGAGCACCTTGGCGAGGGTGCCCCCGTCCGCGTCGAGGTAATCGTTAAGCGCGACTGCCATCTGTGCGAAGACGCCCTTGCGGCGGTGGCTCAAGTTTGTGAACCGCTGGGGGTCGGGTGGTGCGTGGCCAACATCGAAGACAACTCATCTCTCGCAATTGAGTACGCCGAATTCGTACCCGTGGTGCTAGTCGATGGGCAGCGTCATGATTTCTGGCGAGTCGACGCCGCGAGATTGCGAGCGGCACTGACGAGCTGACGCCTAAAAATGTTGGCGATTTGTCAAAAAGGTGTATTCGGACCTAACATTTGGTAACGATTCCCCAAATTATGTAAGGGCGGTGTTCGTGACGGCGTCACGTACCACCCGAGCCACCATCATGCCGATTGCCTTCGTTGCCGGTGGCCCAGGTGACCCAGAGCTCGTCAGCGTGCGCGGCGCTGATCTGTTGGGCAAAGCAGAACTCGTTCTAGCCGATGAGATGGCCGGTGACATCGTTGCTCGTCACGCGAATAAACACGCTGAAGTGGTTTTAATCAAAGTCGTCGCCAAAGATGAAGACGAAGTGGTTGAAGTCGCGCCCCGACCTGAAGAAGATTCCGCCGCACAAGAAGAGTCGACGGCGACACCTGCGTCCCGCGCGCGCATCATGGTTCAGGCCGCTCGCGAAGGTCGTCGGGTTGTTCGTCTATTCACTGGCGACCCCGTGTTTGACGGTCGCATCAGCCCAGAAGTAAGTGCGGTAGTTCGCTCAAAAGTGCCGTTTGACGTAGTAGTCGGCGCATCACCTGTTACAGCCGTGCCGGCTTATGCGGGCATACCGCTATTAGGTGGCGCAACAAAAGACGTCCACATCATCGATGCGAGTCAATCAATTGACTACGCAATGCACGGACAGAAGCGATCAACCATCGTGGTAGTTGACCCGGGTGAGAGAGCTGTCGAAATCGTGAAGGGCTTAGCGGCGGCCGGTCGCGACGTGCGAACCCCCGTAGCGCTGGTTCGTGGCGGCACAACCGTTGAACAGCGCGCAATCGTCACCACACTTGAAGAGTTCCCTGCCCAGTACCGCAACTCGCGCGGAATGGGTAACGAGGCCTCGACCCTGTTAATCGTTGGTGAAGTGGTAACGCAACGTGAACGCTTATCGTGGTTTGAGAGCAAACCGCTATTCGGCTGGCGAGTGCTAGTACCTCGAACTCGCGAAAAGCCGGGGCCAGTCTCTTCATATCTGGTCGGCTATGGCGCTGTGCCAATTGAAGTGGCAACGATTGCCGTCGAAAAGCCGCGCACCCCGCACCAAATGGATCGCGCCGTCACAGGTTTGGTCAATGGCCGTTATCAATGGGTCGTCTTCACCAGCGCTAACTCAGTCAAGGCGGTCAGAGAAAAGTTTGGCGAATACGGCCTAGACGCTCGGGCGTTCGCAGGCCTAAAGATCGCCGCTATGGACGACGAAACTATGGAGGCACTACACGACTCTGGAATTCATCCTGACTTGATGCCAAAGGGCGAACAAAGCAGCGCAGGTCTATTAGAAGTTTGGGAATCCCATGCAGGCTCAGCTGACCCCATCAACAAAGTATTTGTGCCACGTGCCGACATCGCTACAGACACTTTGGTAGACGGCTTGAAGTCTCGCGGTTGGGACGTCGAAGACATCACGGCTTATCGCACGGTTCGCGCAGCCCCACCGCCAATTGAAACTCGTGAAGCCATAAAGAGTGGTGGTTTTGACGCGGTCGTATTCACGTCATCTTCGACAGTTCGAAACTTGGTAGGTCTTGCAGGTAAACCTCACGCCTCAACTGTTGTCGCTGTGATTGGCCCACAAACTGCAAAAACTGCCGAAGAGTACGGGCTACAAGTAACAATCGTGGCCGACGAGCCAACCGAATCATCTTTGGCTGACGCTCTTGCGATGTACGCCTCTGAACATCAGCCCATGCGGCAAGGCGGTGAGTGACAAGACCGTCGTCCACTTGGTGCGACACGGCGAAGTGCATAACCCAGAGAAGGTTCTTTATGAACGCCTAGATGGGTTCGAGCTTTCTGAATTAGGCCACGAGATGGCGCGCACTACCGCAAGCGCACTCGCCAATCGCAATGTGACAGAAGTCATCGCCTCACCTCTAACAAGGGCACAACAAACCGCAGCTCCGCTTGCCGAACAATTGAGTCTGCCGATCTCTACCGATGAACGCATAATCGAGGCAGGAAACGTCTTTGCCGGCAAACGGGTGTCAGTGGGGGATGGTGCGCTGCGTGACCCACGAAATTGGTGGCACTTGCGTGACCCCTTCACGCCCTCGTGGGGCGAGCCTTACCAGGCAGTCGCTGATCGAATGCGCGAAGCCATCACAGATGCAAGACAACGAGCAAGCGGGGGCGAAGTGGTACTGGTTAGTCATCAACTTCCGATTTGGGTGGCCAGACTCGACGCTGAAGGGCGGCGATTTGCTCATAACCCCCGAAGTCGCCAGTGCACGCTGGCAAGCGTCACGTCTTTGGTCTTCGATGGTTCGAAATTGGTCGCCCTCGAGTACCAAGAACCATCGGCGCATTTGTTGCCCGCTAAGCCGTGAGGTGAACCTCGATAGCCGTAAGGTGAAACTCAAAAGAGTTTTCTTTGCGGGGTTTGCCGCAGTGGCTCTTGCAAGCTGCGGTTCGGCAAGCGGTGACGATGGGTTTGCTCGCCCGTCAGAAATCGGTTTCATATCAGGTGATGGCAGTGTGAGTTTCGTTGCTGAAACAGATCGGGGCGAGGCTGTGGCGCTAGCTGGCAAGAGTCTCGAAGGCCAAGACTTATCTCTTGGTGGCGCGGCAAATGCAAAAGTCATAAATGTCTGGGCGTCATGGTGTGCCCCTTGTCGCGCAGAAGCTGAAGTTCTAAATGAAGTAGCCGAAGCAACAAAGCCGGACGGGGTTAATTTCATCGGCGTAAACGTGCGTGATTCGTTGCCATCTGCTCAGGCTTTTCAAAGACGTTTTGAGGTTGTTTACCCGAGCATTTTCGACCCGAGCAGCCAGACGCTCTTGTCGTTTGGCAACACCTTGCCGCCAAGTGCAATTCCGTCCACGTTGGTGTTAGACCAAGACAATCGAATCGCGGCTCGGATCTTGGGGGCTACCACCGCACCCACGTTGCGCGCAGTAATAGACGAAGTTCTAGGCAAGAAGGTTGAGTCGCCCTCTTGAACGACATCGGCGAGTTGGTGGTCTCTGGCCCGTTTTTGATAGCCGCTGCACTGGCGTTTCTTGCCGGTGTGGTTTCTTTCTTGTCGCCGTGCGTGGTTCCACTCGTGCCGGGCTACCTCGCCTACGTGACGGGCTTAAGTGGCTCGCTCTCTGATCTACAAAAAGCGAAACGACGCAGACTCATGGTCGCTGGTACCGCACTTTTCGTTGCGGGCTTTAGCGCGGTGTTCGTTTTGTACGGGGCACTTTTCGGCGAGATCGGGTCATGGTTGGTTCGTTCTGCCCCGGCAATCGAGCGAGTGCTGGGGGTGTTCGTCATCTTGTTAGGTGTCGGCTATCTCGGCGGTTTTTCTTGGTTCATGCGCGAAGCTCGAATAAGAGTGAACCCTGTTCGCGGCCTTTGGGGCGCACCAATTGTCGGTGTTGTGTTCGCGGTTGGTTGGACTCCCTGCATTGGCCCCACCCTGGCTGCGGTACAAGCCATGGCATTTAGTCAAAGCGACGCTGGGCGAGGTGCGTTGCTCTCACTCATCTATTCCTTAGGGCTCGGGCTGCCGTTCATCGCGATTGCACTCGGCTTTCAGTGGGTCGTGAATGTTCTACCGGTTCTGCGCAGACACCAGGTTCTTATAACCCGAATCGGTGGCGGCCTGCTTATCACCATTGGCGTGCTGTTAGTCACGGGTCTTTGGTCTGAAGTCACGTTCAGTCTTCGCTCTTGGATCTCAGGGTTCGAGACGGTTATCTAAGTGTCGCCAGACCCAAAGAAGTCACGCGCTAACGAAGCCCCCCCAATCGGATTCATAGGTTCGACTCGGTGGGCCTGGCGACAGCTCACCAGCATGCGCACTGCATTGATCTTGTTGCTGCTACTGGCCTTGGCTGCTATTCCGGGTTCGTTGTTTCCTCAGCGAAGCGCAGGGGTAAGTGCCGTCAATCAGTACTTAGAAGACAACCCAAATCTTGGACGTGTGCTCGACGCCTTGGGCATGTTCGACGTCTTTGGTTCCATTTGGTTCACCGCCATTTATTTGTTGCTGTTGATTTCTGTCATTGGGTGCGTGGTACCTCGATTAAGGGCGCACTTAGATTCTCTAAGAAGCGCGCCACCGCCGGTTCCGGCTGATCTCTCACGGTTAGCCGACTACCAGCAACTCACCACCAAAGCATCGGCCGCCGATGTAGTAACGACCGCAGAAGCCTGGTTTCGTAAGCATCACTGGCGGTTAGCAACCAAGGCGGCGAAGTCGGGCACCGGTCTTTCTGCTGAGAAAGGTTATGCGCGCGAGACTGGCAATTTGTTGTTTCACGCGTCGCTAATCGTCATCGTTGTTGGGGTAGCGGTAGGTGCTTTGTGGGGCTATCGCGGGCAAGTGTTGGTACGAGAAGGCACCGGGTTTAGCAACACCTTGGTCGCTTATGACGAATTTAGCGCCGGGCGATTATTTGATGCCAAGAACTTGCCACCATTTGGTTTCGAGCTAGAAGACTTTGAAGCCGAGTTCGAGCGCGAAGGCACCCAGAAGGGCTCGCCGCGCCAATTCACCGCAAGCGCACTAACTAGATCTGAGCCTGGGGCTAACTGGCAACGAGAGACGCTCGAAGTTAATCACCCCCTGGAGTTCTCAGGTACCAAAATTTTTCTAACTGGGCACGGTTACGCGCCGGTTTTGACGGTTACTGACCCCGCAGGTCACGTGCAGTTCTCTGATTCCGTCATCTTCTTACCTAGAGACGGCAACTTCACGTCAATCGGTGTTGTGAAGATCCCTGATGCACCTCAGCAAGTTGGGCTCGAAGGCATCTTCTTACCTAGCGCGGTAGTCGATGAAGAACGAGGGCCAATTTCTGTGTTTCCTGCGCCAGATTCCCCAGCCTTGTTCTTGGTCGCTTGGCAAGGTGATTTAGGGGTTGATTCAGGTGAGCCCCAGAACGTCTATCAGTTGCGCACCGAAGATATGAAAAGGCTTGGCGTCACCTCGTTACTACCGGGTGATGTCTGGTCTTTGCCCCAGCTTGGTCACGTGCGATTTGAAGGTGTCGATCGGTTCATCTCGCTACAAATTGCTCACGAGCCCGGTAGGCAACTGGTTTTGGTCGCATCGATAGCAGCACTTATTGGGTTGTTGTTTGGCTTGTTTGTTCCTAGGCGTCGAATTTGGCTCAAGGTGACCAATGACACGCAGAAGAAAACCGTGGTTGAGGTTGCGGGGCTAAGCCGCCAGGGGTATGCAGGCCTTAGTTCTGATATTGCTGAAATGCTAGGCGAGGTGAGAAGAGTCAAATGACTTTGGCCCAGACGAGCCTCTTGCTCGTCTACGCATCGCTTATCGCGCTAGCAATAGCCATGATCGCTTTTGCCACGGTTTACGCAAATACCAGAACAAAAGTCTTGGTCGGCAGTGCTACTAAACCGCAATCGCAACCTGTGAGATCAAGAGCCGTAAATATCGGCTACTCCGTTAGTTGGTTGGCGCTTGCATTGCTAGGGGCTGCGTTAGTTACTCGCGGCCTTGCGGTAATGAGGGCCCCCTGGGGCAACATGTACGAGTTCGCGCTGTCTGGTGCCTTTGCGGGGCTAGCAGCCTTCTTAGTGCTTTCGCTTAAGAGAAATCCGGATTGGCTAGCGGTTTGGGTGGTAGTGCCAGTCTTCGCATTGGTCGGGCTCGCCGTCACTGTTCTCTACACCGAAGCTGGCCCGTTAGTGCCAGCGCTTAACTCAGCTTGGCTAATCGTCCACGTTTCTGCAGCGATCGTGGCTTTTGGCGCATTTACCGTGGCAGCAGGGGCTTCGATTGCTTGCCTAGTCATCGAGTGGATGAGAAAACGAGCGTCTGACGCCCCGTGGCTTGCCACAGCGCCTACTGAATCGGTTTTAGACCGCTTCACATATCGGCTAACCGCGTTTGGTTTTCCCATCTGGACTTTCGCTGTCATCGCCGGTGCCATTTGGGCTGAAAACGCTTGGGGTCGTTACTGGGGCTGGGATCCGAAAGAGACGTGGGCGCTAATCAGCTGGGTCGCTTACGCGGCTTACCTGCACGCACGCGTTACCGCCGGTTGGCGACCAAACCGAACGATGATCATCGGTTTAGTCGGTTATGCCACGTTGCTGTTTAACTTCTTTGGCGTGAACATCCTGATTCCAGGTTTGCATAGCTACGCCGGCATTTAGCTTGGGCTTGCTTCGGGCTGCCCACCTTCGTCGCGTTTTGTTTGGCGTAGTTTCTTTTCGATCTTCCAGAGAAAATCCGGGTCGTCGTCAGGGCCTTTGGCCGGCCCGCGAGATTTCGTAGGCGGACGAGGCTTGTCAGACTTTTGTGGCCTCCCCGCTAAGTACCAAGCAATCGGCCCAAACAAGGGGATCAAGACCATGACCATCCAAAGTGGCTTGGGCATCACTTCGATTCGACTCGAGTCTGCACGCATAACGTCAGTCAAGGTGACCAAGCTCAAACCAACAACGACCAGCAGTAGCAAAAGCGTCACTCGGCTACACCCCCTGGTCGGTAATTTATGCCCGTCCAGTGCATCTCGCTACCGGTTCAATGCGACGGGGGCTAGGTGAAGGCTCCGGCCCTGGCCGTTTACACGCTAAAGCGACTTCTGGTCTTCGGCGTCGCTCTGGCTGTCTGTTACGCCCTTGGTTTACGCGACCTCTGGATGCTCGTGGTCGCGTTGTTGGCTTCGGGTGCGGTGAGTCTTCTATTGCTCAACAAAGACCGTGACAACGCCTCCACAGCGGTCTTTGCTTGGTCGAAACGTTTCAATCAGCGCGTCAATTCTGCGGCGGCACGAGAAGACGCAATTCTCGACGCGATTGAGTCAACGAAGGGCGACGATGCCTCTCTAGCCTCAGACCCCGGTAAAGCCCAAGACTCCAATAGAGAAGGTCAGCGCAAAAACTAACTCAGCTAAAGAAGTAAGACCTAAGGCGCGGACGGGGTTCGTTGGTCGATAGGCCAACAGCGCGAGCGGTGCCGCGACAAGGCCCACGAATACCCCGTTTCCAAGTTGGCCGGCGAGGGGAACAAGACAGAAAAATGGGGCGACCAGCAATAGCAAATACAACGAGCGTGCATTTTTAGCACCAATCTTTACTGCCAATGTTCTTTTGCCACTCTTGATGTCACTAGGTACGTCTCTGATGTTGTTTATCAGCAACAGCGCTGCTGCAAAACAACCAATACCTAGCCCACCCCAAAGTGCATTTATGTCAAATTTGCCAAGTTGAGTGACTGAAGTGCCCAACACGGCAACCGGGCCAAAAAAGACGAACGCCACCACTTCGCCAAAACCTCGGTAGCCGTAGGGGTTCTTACCCCCCGTGTAGAACCAGGCCGCGAAGACGGCAACAAGACCGACAGGCAACAGCCACAACTGTTCCGAAGTAATGCTTAAAAGCACCCCAGCTACCAAAGCGATTGCGAAAGAGAAGAACGCTGCGTTCTTCACAGCTTTGGGACTAGCCAAACCCTGACCCACTAGTCGAGTTGGGCCAACGCGGTTGGCGTCGGTACCACGCACCCCGTCCGAATAGTCGTTTGCGTAATTGACACCGACTTGTAAACCCAAGGCCACCAACAGCGCGAGTAACGCAAGCCCTACTTGAAAAGAGTTCTGCGCTGCAGCCAGTGCAGAACCAACCACCACCGGTGCAAAGGCCGCGCCCAAGGTTCGAGGCCTAGCACCTTGCACCCAGATTCTTAATTTCATGAAGTCAATTTGAACTTCATTTAGTCAATTCGCGAAGGGCTGCGAGATCGATCTTGTCAGTGCGCGTGCGCGGGAAAACCTCTAAAACTTCTAGAAAAGCCGGTATCGCACCTCTACCCAGCGAGCGCGCTAAAAAAGCTCGTACCTCACTTAACTCTGGGGGAGTCTTAGATTCGCTTGCAATGTAGACGACCATTTGGTCACCCCCCGGGTCATTTCGGACGAGGGCAACCGCGTCGTCAACGCCGGGCAGGCTCTTTAAAACTTGGCCCACGGTTGGTAGCGAAACGTTGTACCCGTTGATCAGCGCGATTTCGTCGGCTCGGCCATGAACCTCAAGCAGCCTCTCTGAGTTCAATAGCCCTAAGTCGCTGGTAACAAACCTATGTTCGGCGAAGTTCTCTAGCCCTGATTCAACCCAATAGCCGGATGCAACAGTCGGGCCGATAACGGTGATACGGCCGACAACCCCCATTGCGTTCACGGTGTTGTTCGTGGCGTCGTCAATTTCGATTTCGACCCCTGCCAGTGGCTTGCCATTCCAAACCACCCCGCCGCAGGTTTCAGTCATGCCATAAGTCGCGAAAGACTTTAAGTTTGAGGCGCGCACAGTCTGTAGGTCTTTCTCGCTAGCAGGCCCCCCACCGACTAGCACTGCTGCTAACTTCGAAAGCGAATTCAATTGTTCACGAACCGCTAACCGATTTATCTGTCGCCAGACGAGTGACACCGCCAAAGGGGCCGGCCCTTTCGAGCTATGAACTACATCTATAAGTGTGGCAACATCAAATCTTGCATCGTTTGTAAGTGCAATTTGGGGCTCATGACCGTTAGCAAGAGAGCGAAATACTGGCAAGTACCCACCGATGTGATCCGGCGGTAGCGCGCAGACCCACTGTGGCTCAAAACCAAGGCGGTCATTGGCTGCTGTATTGGCCGCAATCAAGTTGTCACGACTGAGCACGACCACTTTTGGGTCACCCGTCGAGCCAGAAGTCAAAACAAATAGCGAAGCCGCCTGAGTTGGCGACGACGACGCTTCTACCAAGGTGGCAAGTTGCGAAGTCGTGGCGTGGCTAGCTTCGGGGGGCATTAGCAACAACGAGGCTTTGCCTTCGATCAAGTCTAGCGAGTGACTTAATAACTCAAGCCACCAATTTGATTGACCACCGCACGAGATCTTGTGAAAAGCGATTTTCGACATTGCGATTAGGTTAGGGCTGTGAGCAGCTCGACACCCCAAACTGAAACCACGATTAGATCTGCTGCAGATTGGCAGCCCGTCGGGTCATGGCAAGACATTGAGTATCACGTTGCCGAGGGCGTCGCGAAGATCACTATTGCTAGGCCCGAGGTGCGAAACGCTTTTCGTCCTCAAACACTTTTCGAACTAAGTAAAGCTTTTGAGCTGGCTCGAGACGATGATCAAGTAGGGGTGATCATCCTCACCGGCAAGGGCGACCTGGCTTTTTGTTCGGGCGGGGACCAACGAATTCGAGGCGACGACGGCTATATCGGTGACGACGAAGTGGCGCAAAAAGGCATAGGCCGACTTAACGTGCTCGATCTTCAAGTCCAGATGAGGCGACTACCAAAACCCATTATCGCGATGGTGGCCGGCTACGCGATCGGCGGTGGGCACGTTCTACACATAGTCGCTGACTTGTCGATCGCGGCAACTAATGCGCGTTTTGGTCAAACGGGCCCAAAAGTTGGCTCTTTCGATGGCGGTTATGGCGCGAACTTGTTGTCGCGCCAGATTGGCCTAAAGCGAGCTAAAGAAATCTGGTTTCTGTGTAGGCAGTATGACGCCGAGACCGCACTTTCATGGGGGCTGGTTAACGCCGTTGTCGAGCTACCAGATCTTGAAATCGAGACGATGAAGTGGGCCAAAGAGATGTTGCAACTTTCGCCCTTGGCCTTAAGGCTTCTGAAGGCGTCATTTAATGCTGGCGACGATGGCATGGCTGGCATCCAGCAGTTAGCCGGTGACGCAACTTTGTTGTTCTACATGTCTGAAGAAGCTCAGGAGGGGCGAAACGCCTATCGGGAAAAGCGAAAACCCGACTTCACTAAATTCCCTAAACGCCCTTAACCCCACCTAATTCACTCGTTTCAACAGACCAATTAGTTCTAGCCCAAAACGGTGACTAACTCTCTTGCTGACCCGCGTTTTTCAGCCCTATGGCGAGACGCGACCGTATTTCGCCTGCCGCTTAAGACACGATTTCGAGGTATCAAATTTCGTGAAGGTGTTCTCTTTAAGGGTTCACATGGATGGGGTGAGTTTGCCCCGTTTCACGATCACGATGATGCGCATGCGAGCCGGTGGCTTAAGTCGGCCATCGAAATGGCGTACTCACGCCCAACTTCTCTCGACGTCAATTGTGTTCGGGTCAACTCGATCGTCCCTGACTGCGACGCAGAAGAAGCGATTACTTGGGCACTTGCGGGCGGCTGCGAGGTGGCAAAAGTAAAGGTTTCAGGCGCAGGGTTAAGTCGTCGGCAAGACCTAGATCGCTTATGGGCGGTGAGCAAAGCCATGGGTGTCGGGGCGAAACTGCGGGTCGATCTAAACGGTGCTCTTACATACGATCAGGCGGTCGAATTCGTCAATGACTGCCAGGGCTTACCCATTGACTACTTCGAACAACCGTGCAGCAGTGCCGAAGAATGTGGCGCACTTCGTGGGGCAACGGGGGTGCGAATTGCACTCGATGAGTCGATACGCCTCAGTGAACACGGGGCTAACGAGGTTGCTGAGATCGTGCAGAGAAACGCTGATGTCGCGGTGTTAAAACCGATTCCCCTAGGCGGTGCGGCATCAACTAAACGAATCGGCGAGAAGCTTGACATGCCGTGTGTCATCTCGTCTTCTTTAGATACTTCGATTGGGCTGGCATACGTTGCTCGCGTAGCTGCTGCCATGGCCCCAGCCGGCACACACGGCTTGGGCACCGCGGCGTTATTTGAATTTGATGTCACTAGACACGCTTTGGTGCCGCATCAAGGTGAGATACACATCGGTGCCCTCGAGCCAGATAGCGCCAATCTCGATCGAGCAACCGAAGGAACCAAAGGCGCAATCGAGACTAAGTGGCACGACCGCATGGCTAGATGCTGGGAGTTGCTAGGTGACGACCCCGTCTTTGATTTGATTTCGACATGAGTCACGACATTGCAGGCGCGCAATTCGTGGCAGGTTTGATCGAAGCTGGCGTAAGCGACGCGGTGGTGGCACCGGGCTCTCGCAACGCACCGATTTCGCTTGCCCTTTACGAGGCAGACAGGCGCGGCGCATTGAGGCTGCACGTAAGGGTCGACGAACGCAGTGCATCGTTTTTGGCTCTCGGTCTGGCACGAGGGCTCGGCAAGTGCGTTCCCGTAGTTGTCACATCGGGCACGGCTGCAGCCCAGTGTTTAGCCGCCTGCTGGGAGGCGCGTTGCTCATCAGTGCCGTTGTTGGTGGTAACTGCAGACCGTCCGCCGAGCTTGATTGGGACGGGGGCTAATCAAACGATCCAACAGTCGCACATGTTTGGTGAGGCGGTTGCTCTCTATCTCGAATGCCCTATGGCCGCGACCCCATCTGATGCGCAAGCCTGGTTCGCACAGGCACGTGAAGCCGTGGAATTTGCGAACCAAAACATGACTTCGGTTCACGTTGAGGCCCCACTTTGACCAATATTTCTAAATCTGATGCAGCCACAAAAGGGGTAATCGTTCTTGGTGACTCGCCGTTTGTCTCTATCACAGAGGTCAATGAGTTAGCTGCCCACCTTGGTTGGCCCGTGCTGCCTGAGCCCACAGCCGCACCTTGGTTTCTGCCAAATTATCTAGCACATGC
>Ga0194123_10005320_pt1 | contig 13894 bp, 9 predicted proteins | sample TA2MahsurfametaG_5_FD_155479 | JGI IMG/M metagenome (GOLD analysis project Ga0194123, IMG submission 155479) | Freshwater microbial communities from Lake Tanganyika, Tanzania - TA2015023 Mahale A surface | ecosystem: Environmental > Aquatic > Freshwater > Lake | place: Tanzania: Lake Tanganyika... | reverse complement strand
ATCGTCTGGTTCTGGTGCGGCATGGTGGTGGCGCCCGCGGGGCTCTGGCTGGGAAGCGCGGTCCTGGCGGGCAGTCTTGCAGGCGACACGGCCTGGGCTGTGTCACCCGTGCTGGTCATGCTGACCGCCGCCGGTCTCATCGCCAGGCAGGTTTATCGCGCACGCGGCCGGACCCGAGCCGATGCGGAGCGCTTTGCGGCGCGCCAGGGGTTCATCGCGGATTCGGTCAGGGAGGTGCGAGCCCAGGCGCTGGTGCAACCCGTTGCCGCCGAGCGGGAACTGTCCGCTGAGCAGCTGGCCTCTGTCCGTTATGCACTGGAACGCGCCTTGCAGCCCGTGGGGGAATACGCCGGTTACACCATCATCGATCAGTTCCAGCCGGCGGCGCTGCGCTACCAGATCAATCATCTCGGTTACGCGCTCGGCATGGTGCAGTGTCATTACACGCCGAACTTCCATGGCTATCTGGCGCAAGCCCAGCGCAACCTCATCGAAACCTATCTGCAACGTCGCGTGTGGGATTACTGGGTGCTCGAATCCATGTGGGGGCACCTCAATTTCACCAACTTCGACCCGGCCGACCGCGACAACATCATGCTGACCGGCTACTTCGGCATGCAGGTCAACCAGTACATGCTGAATACCGGGGACCGACGCTATGCGGAGCCCGGTAGCCTGACTTTCCGCCTGAACGCGCGCACGGCGTATCCGCACGACGCGCATACCTTGGTGGAGTCCGTGCGAATGAACCATGCGCGGTCCAATTTCTGCCTCTATCCCTGTGAGCCCAACTGGATCTACGCGGTTTGCAACATGTATGGCATGGGCGCGCTCGCGAGCCACGATGCGGTATTTGGTACCCGCTATCGCGATGACATCTACCCGCGCTGGCAGGCCGCGCTGGACCGCGAGTTCACGGATGCCAAGGGCTCGCTCATTCCGCTGCGCTCCGCCTGGACCGGTCTTGGCATTCCCTTCTACAACGGAGAAGCAGGCTTCGCCTTCTTCGCGAATGTCTTTGCGCCCGAACTCGCCACCCGCCTGTGGGCCGTGGGACGCAAGGAGCTGTCGTACTGCATTGCGCCGGATGCGGAGGGCAAGCCGCGCCTGTCGATTCCGCCGGAAGCCCTGACCCTGCTGGACACCATCGATCCCGGCAATTATCGGCGGGGTGCCTTGTTCGCCTATGCCGCAGTTGCGATGTGTGGCCGCGAATTCGGCGATCATGAACTGGCGGAGGCAGCGTTGCGCTCGATGGATCAGGACTGCGGACGCGTCGTGGAGCACGGTGTCGCGTCATATACCGGTGGCTCGGGGTGGGCCAATATCTGGGCCTTGGACGCGCGCATCATGCAGACCGGCGACTTCCGTCGCTCCTTCGTGGAAGGCCCGCCGGCGAGCACTCTGGCGGGCCCATTGCTGGACGAGGCCCCGTACCCCGGGGTGCTGGTGTCCAAGGCGCGGAGCACGGGCGAGGATCTCGAACTCGTGCTGTATCCCGGTGCTACTGCGGGCACCTTCCCGCTCGGGTTTTCCCGTCTCAAACCGGGTGCCCGCTACGTGAACCGTGGTGGCAGCGCGGCCCCGGAACTGCACGCCGATGCTTCCGGTCGGGCGGTTGCCGACATCCGCGTGGATGGACGCACGGCCCTGCATTACTTCCCCGCGTGAGCGCATGCTGAATTTCACCGACGTCAGCCTGCGACGCGGCGGAGAGCTGCTGTTCTCCGGACTGGACTTCACCCTGCCGCCGGGCAAGAAAGCCGGTCTGGTCGGGGCCAATGGCGCCGGCAAATCGAGCCTCTTCAGTCTCATTCTTGGTGATCTCGCCTGCGAGAGTGGCGAGGTCCAGCTCGCCAATGGCGTGGTGCTGGCGCATGTGGCGCAGGAGACGCCGCCCGATCCGCGGCCGGCGCTCGAGTATGTGCTGGATGGCGACCAGGAACTGCGCCGATTGCAGCAGGCGCTGAGCGTCGCCGAGGCCCAGGGTGATGCCGCCCTCGGCGAGCTTCACACCCGCATGGCGAGCATCGAGGGCTATGCCGCACCGGCGCGGGCCGCGCGGCTGCTGATAGGCCTCGGTTTTGCGCCGGGACAGGAGACCGAGCCGGTCGCAAGTTTCTCCGGTGGCTGGCGCATGCGGCTCAATCTCGCGCGGGCCCTCATGTGCCGCTCGGATCTGCTGTTGCTCGATGAACCCACCAATCACCTCGATCTGGACGCAGTGATATGGCTGGAACAATGGCTGCTGCATTACCCCGGAACCCTGCTGCTCATTTCCCATGACCGGGATTTTCTGGATCGTGTGGTCGGCGTGATTGCGCACCTCGAGCAGGGCAGCCTGCGGCTCTACACGGGCAATTACTCGGCTTTCGAACAGGCGCGCGCGGCGCAGCTCGCAAGCCAGCAGTCGGCGTATGAGCGGCAGCAGCGGGAAGTCGCGCACATGCAGTCCTTCGTGGAGCGCTTTCGTTACAAGGCGAGCAAGGCCCGCCAGGCCCAGAGTCGCCTGAAGGCGCTCGAGCGGCTGGAGCGGATCGCCCCTGCGCACGCCGACTCGCCCTTCAGCTTCGAATTTCTCACCCCGCGCAAATTGCCGCGCCCATTGCTCACCCTTGATCGGGTCAGTGCCGGTTATGGCACGCGCAAAATCCTGGATGGCGTGAAGCTGTCCATCGCGCCCGGCGAACGACTGGCCTTGCTCGGCGCCAACGGGGCGGGCAAATCGACACTCATCAAGCTGCTGGCCGGGGTACTGCCCGCCATGGCCGGTGACCTGCAGTCGGCACGGGATCTGGCTGTCGGCTATTTCGCACAGCACCAGCTCGAACAGCTGACCCCGGAAGAATCGCCGCTGGCCCACCTGCAGCGTGCGGCACCGGGCGTGCGGGAGCAGGAACTGCGCAATTTTCTCGGGGGCTTCAACTTCCGGGGTGCGATGGCGGAACGCGCCGTGGGTTCGTTCTCCGGCGGGGAGAAGGCGCGACTGGTGCTCGCCCTGCTACTGCATGCGCGGCCCAATCTCCTGCTGCTGGACGAGCCCACCAACCATCTCGATCTCGACATGCGGCATGCACTGACCCTCGCCATGCAGGATTTCGAGGGCGCACTGGTGGTGGTGGCGCACGATCGGCATCTGCTGCGCACCACCACTGATACCTTCCTGCTCGTGAATGAAGGCAGGGTGGAACCCTGGACGGGGGATCTCGATGACTATGCGGCGTGGCTCAGCAGTGACAGGCGCGCGACGGTTGCGACGGGCACGCCCGTCCGCGAAGCCTTACGCGGCAATGAACGCGAACGCAGGCAGCAGGCGGCCCAGCGCCGCGAGCAACTGCGCCCCTTGCGGGACGCGGTGAAGAAGGCTGAGCAGAGCATCGAGAAACTCGAGGCCCGGCGCACGCAACTCGAGGCGGTGCTGGCGGATTCCGCGCTGTACGAAGCTGCGCAGCGCGAGAAACTCACGGAGGCGATGCAAGAGAAAGCGCGCCTCGACCGGGATCTCGCGGTGGCCGAGGAAGCCTGGCTGAATGCCAGTGCCACGCTGGAAGAAGCCGAAGCGGAAGTCGCCGCATGACAAGCGCCGGGCCTGTGGGCCTCGGCGCAGGGGAGGGGAGCTGCATGTCCGGGGGAACCGTTGGAATGAGTGGAAGACGACACCGCCTCGAAAATCACGCCGCCGCGTGCGGATGGGGGCTCTGGGCCATCCTCATGCTATTCGGCCCCGGCGCACAGGCGCAGGTGGGGGATCTTTCGCCCATTACCGATTCGATGCTCGGTGAGGCCAGAGCCGCGCACCTGCTGGAGCGGGCCGGTTTTGGCGGCCGTCCAGACGAGATCGCTGAACTGGCGCGTCTTTCGCCCAAGGCCGCGGTGCGACGCCTGGTCTATTTCGAAGGCGCTCCGGAAGTTGCGCTACCGGCCTTCGAACACTCGGGGGTCTTCGAGGCGGCGCTGGATCCGTTTCCCGTCAGTCGCCCCGCGACGACAGAGCTCGCGGCTGCCAAGGGCGAGGCACTGGGCGTGAAAGTGAAGGCCGGTGGCAATCGCCCCATCCAGCCGGTGGTCGATCGTTTCTTCTACTGGCTGCGTGCGAGCCGTCTGGAGACGGATCGCGTGGCTTACTGGTGGGCCGGTCGCATGCTCACTTCGCCCAGGCCGCTCACGGAAAAAATGGCGCTCTTCTGGCATGGCCACTTCGCCACCAATGAAGAGAAGGTGCGTGATTACCGCAAGATGCTGCAGCAAGTGGAACTGTTCCAGCGCGAAGGGCTCGGCAATTTCCGCACCCTGCTGCTCGCGGTGGCAAAGAATCCCGCCATGCTCGCCTTCCTCGATGCGGGTGTGAACGTAAAGGGCGCGCCCAACGAAAATTTCGCACGCGAGATCATGGAGCTCTTCACCATGGGGGTCGGCCACTATGGTGAGCAGGACATCCGTGAAGCTGCCCGTGCCTTCACCGGCTGGAACTACCGTGGGCTCGACTACCAGTTCAACCCCGCCCAGCACGACGACGCCGAGAAAACCGTGCTTGGCGTGAAGGGCAATCTGGGGGGTGAAGAGGTCATCGACATCATCCTGGCCCAACCGGTGACGGCCGAGTATCTGGCCAGCAAGATCTATCGCTACTACGTGCGGGACGATCCGGATCCCGCCTTGCGCAAGGCCCTTGGGGATCGTCTGCGCGCCCTGGACTATGAACTCTCGCCCTTTCTGGAAACCCTCTTCCTGTCGCAGGACTTTCACGCCCCGGAGTCCATGGCTACACGCATCCGCAGTCCGGTGGAGCTGGTGGTTTCGACCTACCGCAAGTTGGACCTGACCCGAATCCCGGGCGTGCCGGACCTGAACGAAACCTGCGAAGCCCTGGGCCAGCGCCTGCTGTTTCCTCCCACCGTGGCCGGCTGGGCTTATGGCCGAAGCTGGATCACGCCGGGGCTCATGCTCGCGCGGGGCAATTTTGTGCTGGATGTGATGTTTCCCGACATCACCTACATCGCCCGGGATCGCTATCCCGAATACGGGGCCGATGATGAGATCGCGACCGTGCATCAGCGCATCCGCGCGGGATTGGATATCACCGCAGCCACTGCCCCGCCGGCAGAGGAAGGCGGCGCTGAGATGATGGCGGTGTCCAATGCCATGGCCGACCGCGATGAGGCCTTCAACACGCGCTATGCGAGCTACCGCGGCTGGCAGCGGGCGGTGGAGCGCGTGCAGCCGATTCCGCGTACGTATGCCCGGCTCGATCTCACGGCCTGGGTGACGGCCGCAAATGCCGGTTCACCCGAGGAGGTCGTGGATCTGCTCGTGCGGCGTTTCCTCGTGGTGCCACTGGACGTCCCCGCACGCCGCGAGCTGGCGGACTTTCTCGCGGACGAACTTGGCACCCGGGACATCGCGGCCGCCACGACTTATCTCGAGGATCCGCTGCGCAAACTGCTGCATCTCATTCTCAGCCGTCCGGAGTATCAGTTGGGATGAAAACATCACACCGTCTCTCTCGACGGCATTTCCTTGGCCAGTTGGCCGCGACTGCCGGTATCGGTGCCGGCGGCACCTTGGGCGTGTTCGAACGCGCCATGGCCGCTACCCGCGCTGCGGACGACGATCGCATCCTCGTGGTGTTCGAGCTCTCCGGCGGCAATGACGGCCTCAATACCGTGGTGCCCTACACCAATGATCACTACTACCGGCAACGGCCCACGCTCGCGATACGGCCCGATCAGGTCCTGAAGCTCGATGACACTTGGGGTCTGAATCCCGGCATGGTCGGCTTCCGTCGACTGTGGGATCAGGGACAGCTCGCCGTCGTGCATGGCTGCGGTTACGAGCGGCCCTCCTTCTCGCACTTCACTTCGATGGCTTATTGGCATACCGCCGCACCCAACAGTGGCAACGAACATGGCTGGGTCGGACGCCTGGCAGACGTGCTTGCGCCTGAGCCCGCGCCGGGCTTCATCGTCAATGTGGACGTGGTGCAGTCGCTGGCGGTGAAGAGCCGCCTGCATACCCCGGTCGTGTTTGACGAGCCGACTGGTTTCCAGCGCAAGGGCTATTTCGAGACCCGCCAGCTGCTCGATGCGGTGGGGGAGGACGCCCATGGCAACGAGACACTCGCCTTTCTGAATGCCGTCGCCGACGGTGCCCGCACGTCCTCGGCGCAGGTGCGCGCGGCCTGGTCGGCGTATAAATCTCCGGTGGACTACGGCCTCGTGCCCCTGCAGTTGCCGAAGATTGCCGCCTGCATTGAGGCGGGCCTGCCGACCCGTCTGTACTACGCGGCCTTCCGCAACAATGCCTTCGATACCCATGTCCAGCAGCGGGATCTGCATCAACGCCTGCTCACCTATGCGGCGGATGCGCTGCACGGTTTTCTGCGCGATCTGGAACGCATGGGCGCAGCCGATCGGGTGACGGTCCTCGTGTTCTCCGAATTCGGTCGCCGCGTGCCGGAAAACGCCAACCTCGGCAGCGACCATGGCACCGCCAATGTGATGTTCGTGGCCGGACCCAAGGTGAAGGGAGGGCATTACGGTGAGCCGCCGGCGCTGGACCAACTGAACGCTGACGACAATCTCCAGTTCACCACGGATTTCAGGCGGGTGTATGCCAGCGTGATTGATGGCTGGATGAAACCCGGCACGGCTCAACAGGTGCTTGGTGGGAGCTTTCCGACCCTGCGCTTGTTTGCTTGACCCAGGTCACTTGCGGGCAGTGCGGCCAGCCTTCGTTCCGGGGCATTGCATGGGGTAAGCTCGGGTGAAGTCGGCGCGGCGATACACGCCAGCGGCTTTTTCCGGATTGCCGGAAGCTTTCAACAGAAATGAGACAGTTCGGTCGTCGGGCAGGAGGCTGCGGGCGACCCGGGGAGTAGAGACATGAGCACGAATCAGGCGGACAGCTACCAGCCACGCATCGCAATCATCGGCGCTGGAATGGCGGGCATACTCACGATCATCAAGCTGCGCGAAGCGGGTTACCGGAATTTCGTGGCCTATGAGAAGACCGACCGGGTGGGTGGCACCTGGCGGGAGAACACCTATCCTGGTGTCGCCTGCGATGTGCCCGCCCATCTCTACACCTACTCCTTCGAGCCCAATCCGGACTGGACCCAGACTTTTGCTCCGGGACCGGAAATCCAGACTTACTTCGAGAGCGTGGCGCGCAAGTATGACGTCTATCCGCACATCCGGTTCAATGAAGCCGTTCCGTACTGCGCCTATGAGAACGGCCGCTGGCACTTGAAGACCTCCACGGGCCGCGAGGATTTCGCGGACATCGTGGTGGCGGCGACCGGGGTGCTGCATCACCCGAACGTGGCCGACATTCCGGGCCTCGAGACCTTCAAGGGCGCCTGCTTCCACACCGCGCGCTGGGATCACAGTGTGCCGCTCGAAGGCAAGCGCGTCGGCGTGATCGGCACCGGCTCGACCGCCATCCAGATTGCGACCGCGCTGGTGAAGAAAGTCGGTCGCTTCGATCTCTTCCAGCGTACGGCACAGTGGGTCATGCCGATCGAAAACAAGTACTACACCGATGATGAGAAGGCGGCGTTCCGCAACGACCCGCAAAAGATCGAGCAATTCAAAGTGGAGGCCAACGCCTACTTCCGGCACTTCTCCGATGCCGTGATCGACGCCGATTCGCGGGAGATGGCGGAGATTGAGGAGGCCTGCCTCAAGAATCTGGAAGACAACGTCAAGGATCCGGTGCTGCGCGAGAAGCTGCGCCCCAATTATCGCGCCGGTTGCAAGCGATTGATCTTTGCACCGGACTTCTACCAGAACATCACCCAGCCAAACGCGAACGTCATCACCGACAGCATCGTGGGCGTGGAGCAGGAAGGGGTGCGCACCGCCGATGGCAAGTTGCACGATCTCGATGTGCTGGTAGTCGCCACGGGCTTCAAGGCCGACAGCTTCATTCGGCCGACCACGGTGCTCGGGCGCAATGGCGTGAATCTCGATCAGGTGTGGGAGGATCATCCCATCGCCTATATGTCTATCTCCATTCCGGAGTTCCCGAACTTCTTCATGCTGAACGGCCCGAACGGCCCGGTGGGCAATTTCTCGCTGATTTCGATTGCTGAAGCCCAGGTGGCCTACATCCTGGACCTCATGAGCGAAGCCAAGGCACGTCATTGCCGGGAGATCGCGGTGCGCCGCCAGGCTGCGGAAAGCTGGGAAGGCCTGCGGCGCGAGGCGGCCAAGAAGTCGATCTGGTCCACGGGCTGTCGCAGCTGGTATCTGGACAAGCACGGGGTGCCGGCGAGCTGGCCGTGGAGCCGCGACCGCTTCTTCGAGGAAATGAAGAAACCCGAGCTCGAGGCTTTCGAATTCGCCTGAGCCGGAAACCTGACACCGCGGAGGCCACCGACCTCCGCGGCCGTCGTCACTGGCCACGCGCCAGCCTTCACATCAGAAAAAAACCGGATAGGGGAGTGCGATGAAGCGCAAATCAAGCGGAATCGGGGTGGGTGTCTTCCAGATCATGGCCGATATGCCGGGCGGCGATCCCGCAGTGGTGGCCAAGCGTGCCGAGGAGCTCGGCTTCGAATCCTACTGGCTGCCCGAGCATGCAGTGATCCCGCAGGGTTCGGCCGATGTCTATCCCGGCAAGAAGGCGGATGAGCCGCCGCCCGACTATCTCTTTCGCATGCCCGACCCGCTCGTGGCACTGACCCGGGCGTCAGCCACCACGCGCGAGATTCGCCTGGGCACCGGAGTGGCGTTGGTTCCCGAACGCAATGCAATCCTGGCCGCCAAGGAAATCGCAACCCTTGATCACTACTCCGGTGGGCGTTTCGTCTACGGCATTGGTGCGGGGTGGAACGAGCCCGAGTGCACGCTCATGGGCGGGGACTTCCCACACCGCTGGGCGCAGACCAAGGAAGCCGTGCATGTGATGAAGAAATTGTGGACCGGTGAATACGTCGGCCACGAAGGCAAGTACTACAACTTTCCGCCTTCGATCTGTCTGCCGCGCCCGGTGCAGCGCCCCCATCCGCCGATTCTGCTCGGCAGCATCGGTTCGCCCAATGTGTATCGCCGGGTGGCCGAATGGGGCGACGGCTGGCTGCCGTTCGTGGTTGATCCCAAGGAGCTCACGGAGGGCCGCGCGGAAATCACGCGGCAAGCCGAACGCATCGGCCGCAATCCGAAGGAGCTCGAAATCTGCGCCTTTGCCGCGCCCGGCATGTTCCGTTCCCGCGATGGCATCAAGGCGCTGGCGGAGGCGGGTGCCGACAATGCCGTGGTGTGGCTGGACCAGGCCAATCAGGCGGACGTGCTCGCGCAGCTCGAGGATCTGGCACGCAGCCTGTTTGACTGACGGACGACGGCTCCGCAGGTGCGATACCTGCGGAGCATGACTTGTTGCGACGCCCGGCCAACCATCGCTTTCCCGAACAGGCAGTTCCGCCCTCATGCAGACAAGTCTCACCGGTCTTGAAATCGCGGTCATCGGAGGGTCGATCACCGGCTGCAGTGCGGCGGCGGAACTCGCGCGCGGCGGTGCCACGGTCACCTTGTTCGAGCGCAGTGGTGAGGAGCTGAAGGATCGCGGTGCAGGCATCGGGATTCCGCCGTCTGCGGTGGAGGCCTATGTGGCGCGTGATCTGATTGGCGCGGATGTGCCGTATTTTCATGCCGGGAGTTTCGTGCGGCGCTGGCGCAGCGCGGCGGATCCGGAACTCGGCTACCTGGCATGGGCCCAGCCCACCACGCTCAGGCTGCTCAACTGGGGCATGCTCTACCGGAACCTGCGGGCCAGGGTGCCGGCGGGGGTCTATCGCACGGGGTGCCGCGTCACGGCGCTTGAAGATGAGGGCCACCGGATACGCGTGGTGCTGGCAGATGGCGCCACGGCGCGGTTTGACCTCGTGGTGTGCGCCGATGGTTACGCCTCCCTCGGCAGACGCACGCTGTTTCCTGAAGTGACCACCGACTATGCCGGTTATGTGTTGTGGCGTGGCAGCCTGCCCGAACATCGCCTGCGACAGTCAGCACCCCTGGAATCCGGCATCCATGCAGTGGGCTACAAAGGCGGCCATGGTGTCTTCTATTTCGTGCCCGGGCCCGACGGCGGTACGGGTCTCGGCCAGCGGCTGGTGAACTGGGGTATGTATCTGCCAGTGGCGGATCTGCAGTCCTTCATGGTCGACCGCGTCGGCCGGGTGCATGAGGGCTCGCTGCCACCGGGTGCCATGGCCCTGCACAAGGAGGCGGATCTGAAGGCCGGTGCCCGCGAAAAACTGCCGGGTTTCTATGCCGACATCGTGGCAAAGAGTGAGGATACCTACGCCTATGCCATCTGCGACTGCGAGGTGCCTGCCTACCGTGTGGGCAGACTCTGTCTTGCCGGGGATGCCGGCGCCTTCGCGCGCCCGCATACCGGCACTGGAGCACTCAAGGGCGTGACGGATGCGATTGCGCTACGCACTGCGCTTGAAGCAGGGACGGATCTGGAGGCTGCGCTCACGCACTGGAGCGACGGCCAGACTGATGCCAACAACCGTCTGGTGCGCTTTGGCCGGCAGCTCGGAAAAGCACTGGTGCTCGAGATCCCCGACTGGTCGCACATGGATGCGGCCGCCATGGAGCAGTGGTTCAACGCGGTGGTCACCATCGATACGGAAGTGTTTGCGCGGCAGTGATGGCGCAGTGAGTGCCCATCGCCCGCCGCTGCGCGCGCAGACCACGCTGGCCGTGCAGCGGCCAACTCTTTGCCACTCACCCGCTGGCACCCTTGCTCGGCTCGGCCGCTTGGCCTGCCTGCTGCTTGTGGTGTCGCTCTCAGCCTGCACATTTCGACCCTACGTTCCCGATCAGATCGATCCCCGCCATACCGCGGACGAGATTGCGACGGCGCGACTCGATGCGGCGGAACTGGCGGATCAGGTCAGGCAACTGGATCGATCCACAGGGTGGCCACCGACGGTTTGGACGCCGGCTGAGCTCGGTCTTGTTGGCGCACTGCGCAGCCCCCTCGTGCGCCACGCGCAGGCCGAGGAGCGCGCAGCGCGTGCGGCAGCCACGCTTGCGGTGCAGCGACAGAATCCCCTGTTCAGTCTGGGCCTCGAGCGACATTCCCTGGTGGATGACAACCAGACGGGCAAATGGGGTATCGGCCCCTCTTTTTCCCTCATGCTGGCCCCACCGGGTCGCCGTGCCTTGATCGCTGCACGCGCCGAAGTCGAAGTCACTCGCGCCCGTCTTGCCTTGCTGGCCGCCGCTTGGAGTGCTCGCGAGTCGGCTGCGAAGGCCGCTCTCGTACTGCTTGCCAGCCGCGAACTTGCCGCGAGCGAAGCGCGTGCCAATGTGGCAAGGACGGAGACGCTCGCTGTAGCTCGGGCGAGTGTCGCCGCGGGCGTCGCGGATCCGTTTGAATGGCAGACTTTGTTACTGACGGCCAATGACGCGCGGCTGGCGCGGCTCGCTCGGCTTACCGAGACTGCACGCGCGGAAGCGGCACTGGCTGCGGCGCTCCTCATACCGGTTGCCGAATTGCGCGAACTGCCACTCCAGCCTTCAGGCGCTGCGGCCGTGCCGGAGTTCGAGCAGCTTCAGGAGCACATGTTGAAGAATGACCCCGCGGTGCTGGCCGCGCTCGCGGATTTCGATGCTGCCGATCGCGATCTCGCACTTGCCGTACATGCGCAGTACCCCAGCGTGCAGCTCGAACCCGGTTATTTCTTCAGCCAGGGTGATCACGTATGGTCGCTGCTCGGTGGCGTGGTGGTGCCGGTGTTTGCGAGCCAGGACGCTGCAATCGCGAGTGCGGAAGCGAAACGGGTGGCTGCCCGTGAGCACGTTCACGCAGTCCAGGCCGGCGCGATTGGCACCCTGCGCGAGGCTTTCGCCCAATGGCAGAGTACGCGTGAGATGCAGGCCGAGGCCCGTGCGATTGCCGCAGACATCCGGAGACACCATGAGGAACTGCTCGCCAAGGCGGCCGAGGGTATCGTTGATCGCCTCACCGTGAGCCGCGCGGCGCAGCAGCTGGCCGAAATGGGAGTCCAGCTCGAACTGGCGCGCAATGCAGAGCGGGCGGCGAGGTTCTCGCTGGAGTCGATTGCCCGCATCCCCGGCGCCGATCCCACCTTCATTCGATATCTGGAACAACTGCAGGCCCCGGATGATGACCAACCCGACGCGTGACCCTCGAAGGGTATGGCTGCTCCTTGCAGGCCTCCTGATTGGAGTCGTGCTCACGCTGTGGATCAGCGGACAAGTGGATGAGGGTGGGCGGCCCGGCCCCAGTGCACAGCTTCCGGCGGGGCAACAGCATTCCGCGGACGACGAGGAGGAAGACGAGGGCGATGAGACGCACGCACGGGTGCGACAGATGGGTGACGAGGTGCTCATCGTCCTGCGTCCGGAGGAGGTGACCCTCGCCGGAATCGTTACGGAAGCACCCCGTGAAGTCTCGTTCAGTCCTGCGGAAAAGAGTTTTGGGCGAGTCGTCGATCCTGCCCCTTTGCTCGAGGCGGTACGGGCTTTCGTCACGGCGCAAAAAGCGGCCCAGACAGGGCGTGCAGTCCTCGCCGCGCTGGAGCAGCGCCTCACCCGCCTGCGCAAGTTTGCTTATGATGGCGAGATCACGGTCGCGCGTGAACTCGCGGAGCTCGAGGTGCAGGTGCGCCGTGAGATGGATACCGCCGCCACACGTGAGGCAGCCCGAGCGGCCGCAGAAGAGGCCCTCGCGGCTCGTTGGGGCACCGCTTTGGCGGCAGGGGCGAAGTCGAATACATCCTGGTTCCGGACGTTGGCTCAGGGTGGCGCGCAGCTCATCGAATTCGGTGCAAAAGAGTCTCCGCCGCCGACTGTCCTGGCGAGTCCTCTGACACATGGCGAAGACTCACTGCCGGTGGATGTCGTGGGCGCAGCACCCGGGGTTCTGGGCACCACCCAGTGGGCGACCTATTACGGAATCGCGCGCGATGCGCGCCTGCGTGCGGGGATGCATCTCACCTGTGAGATTCCGGGGCAGGGCGATGCTGTCACCGGCTGGCTGATCCCTCAGGCCGCGCTGCTGTGGCATGAGGGCACGCAGTGGTTTTATGTGGAGCAGGCCCCAGGGACCTTTCGACGCCACAGCGCGCGCGAGAGTCTGGTCCATCCGGAGGGTCGCGCACTGGCCGTAGGCCTCGACGCCGAGAGCCCTCTGGTCGTGCAGGGCGCTCAGGCCTTGCTCGCGGAAGAGTTTCGCGCCCGTATCCCCGAGGAAGATGATGACTGAGCCTGCCGCGCCCGAGAGGGCCGCCGCTGCATGCTGAGCGCGCTCGTCCGGCTCGCCATCGCGCGCCGTGGGGTTGTGCTGGTCGGTGCCTTGGCCATCGTGGTTTACGGCGTGTTCGAGCTGGCGCGTGCCGGCCTCGACATCTTTCCCGAGTTCGCGCCCAAGCTGGTGGTGGTGCAGACCGAGGCGCCGGGGCTCAACACCGAGCAGGTGGAGATCCTCGTCACCCAGCCGCTGGAAAATGCGCTGGGCGGCGTGATCGGTCTCGATCACCTGCGCTCGGAGTCCATCGCAGGCCTGTCCATCATCACGCTCGTGTTTCATGAATCGACGGATGTGTTTCGCAACCGGGCCCAGGTTGCGGAACGACTGACTACCGTCGTCTCCGCCTTACCCGTCGCGGCCGGGCCGCCGGTTATCGCTCCCTTGGCCTCGTCCTCTGCAACGGTGCGCACCTTGGGCGTGGTGGCTGCCGATGGGGATCTCAGGCGGCTGCGCGAACTTACCGGAACGATGATCGTGCCCCGTCTGCTGGGCGTGCCGGGCCCTCGTGATTGCGCCTGATCAGGATGCCATGGCCCGTCACGGGATCGATTTCCCTGCACTCGCCGCGGCAGCGCGGCAGGCGACGGCCAATCTCCCCCTGGGCGTG
>Ga0194123_10005319_pt1 | contig 13894 bp, 12 predicted proteins | sample TA2MahsurfametaG_5_FD_155479 | JGI IMG/M metagenome (GOLD analysis project Ga0194123, IMG submission 155479) | Freshwater microbial communities from Lake Tanganyika, Tanzania - TA2015023 Mahale A surface | ecosystem: Environmental > Aquatic > Freshwater > Lake | place: Tanzania: Lake Tanganyika... | reverse complement strand
GGTCCAGGGTGAATGAGAGTCCTCATCCGGCCAGACTGGGCCGGGGACTCGACCATGAAACGCACCAGGCACACGGCGGAGCAAATCATCCGCAAGCTCAAGACCGCCGAGCAGCTGATCGCCCAGGGCAAGACCGTCCTCGACGTCTGCCGCGTCATCGAGGTGACGCAGCCGACCTACCACCGCTGGCGGCAGCAGTACGGCGGGATGCAGGCCGAGGAGGCCAGGCGGCTGACCCAGCTGGAAAAGGAGAACGCCCGGCTCAAGAAGCTTCTGGCAGAAGCGGAGCTGGAAAAGGCGATGCTCTAGCCGCAGGCCTGGCGAAGCCGTAGGACCTTGCCGAGGGAAACTTCAGAGCCCAGAACGTCGCCGCAGGGCCGTCACGGTCCTGCAGGAGCGTTACCGGGCTTCTGAACGCCTGTCCTGCCGGGTTGTGGGACAGCACCGCAGCACCCAGCGCTATGGCGGCAAGTTTGTCGACCTGGAGGAGACCAAGCTCAGGAATCGCCTACGGGAGATTGCGGCTGAGCACATCCGCTGGGGTCGGCGCATGGCCTACCGCCTGCTGCGGCGGGAGGGCTGGAGCGTGAACCACAAGCGGGTGCAACGGCTTTGGCGGGAGGAAGGCCTGCAGCGGCCCACTCCCCGAAAGCGAAAGCGGGCACGGCCCGCAGATGGTTCGGTGAGGCGACACCGGGCCGAGCATCCCCACCAGGTATGGGCCATGGATTTCCAGTTCGATGCCACGGCCGACGGCCGGCGGCTCAAGTTCCTGAACGTGATCGACGAGCACAGCCGCCTCTGCCTGGCGATCCGGGTGGGAAGGCGCTGCAAGGCCAAGGACGTGGTGGCGGTGCTGGAGGAGCTCACCAGCCTCTACCCGGCACCGGCGTTCATCCGATCGGACAACGGTCCGGAGTTCATTGCCCAGGCCCTCCGGGACTGGTGTGCGGCCAGCACCACTACCAGCACGGCCTACATCGCGCCTGGATCCCCCTGGGAGAACGGATTCGCTGAATCGTTCAATGGCCGGTTCCGCGATGAGTTCCTCAACACCGAGCTGTTCACCACTGCTCCTGAGGCGCAGATCCTGGCTGATCGCTGGCGCTGGGAGTACAACTCACTCAGGCCGCACTCGGCCCTCCAGGGGCGTACGCCCCTGGAGGCAGCTCAACAGGGAGTTGCCGCATGACCACAACCACCCACTCTCATAAGTCCTGGACCGATAAAGGGGGTCACGTCAATTCCATACGATCTAATAGGTATTCAGCCAAAGCGAAGGATGATGTGAATGCTGGACTTACAGCATTCACAACATGAAGAGTTGAATAACACTTGTCACATATGAAATCGTCAAAAAAAGACAAACTATTAGCGTCCACTAACTGAGGCCTAATACCATAAGTTGTATCGTCCAAAGAAATATTGATAGATAGAAGTTCAGGACGCTGAAAATATCTGACTGTATTTGCAACAAACTTTCTAGTAGTGGACAATGTAAATTCAGAATGAGCATGAACGCGAAAGTTTGACTTATTCGCAATATACATAGAAGTCATGACACCGAGACGAGAGGCGAGGTCTCTGAATTCAAATATTTCTTTTGTTTGCAGATATGTCTTTAAGATGGGGATAGCATTTGGACCAATGATTGGCTTATTTGATGGTCGAGGGGTAATATGAACACCCAAAAATGGCAATTCGGGGTCAGGGACTGGATATATGTTTGTAAGAATCTCTGGACCATTCTTCAAAATAGCATATTGTCCCAATATCGGCAAAAGCATTAGATGTAGCCCGCGCCCTGCATCATTTTGATATAGGTTAAGGGAGCCAGGCCCGGCTACATTAAAAATAAAGTCATAGCCAGAAAGGATTCCTCTCTTACAGAATATCTTTTTATTCTCGGAGTCAATCTTCAGAACCTCATCAATTATGTAGTTGACATTATGTTGATTGAAACCGGAGACAAGAGTGCGGAGAATATGAGAGGGTGAGAAAACTTTTGTCTTGGGACTCCACAAGAAAACATCTCTCCCTACCAACCCGGGCTGAATTCGTTGTGCAGAGCTATGATTGATTAACTCAGTCGTACAGCCATTAGCATCAGCTTTCATTTTGATGTCTTTAAGGTTAGTATAGTCTCTGTCGCAATGAGGCACAAGTAGTTTACCGCAGTCAAGTAACGGCAGCGAGTGCGTAAAAATAAAGTCTTCGAGTAGTAAAGTTCCTTTTTTGCAGAGTTTAGCCTTCAATGAATCTGGACGATAGTAAAGGCCAGCATGTAGAACACCACTATTTCTAATTGATGTCCCAGTAGATGGTACCGAAAATTTGTCGATAATATCTATTTCACAATCAGTATAACGATTGAGCAGAGCTCTAGATAGTGTTAGACCTATAATCCCTGCGCCAACTACGGCTACTTTCATAGTCTTAGGCTCCGTATGTTTGCACAGTAGTGTTCATATGTATATTCCAAATTTCGAATATATTTGAAGGCGGCTGCCAGCCTAGTCTATTTATCAACGAAGAATCTAACATTTTTCGAAAAGCACCATCAGGCTTAGTCGTATCCCAACAAATCTCTACTCTATACCCACTATGCTCAACCAAACACGAAATGATTTCTTGTATTGAGGTATCAAAACCAGAGCCAAAATTGACTGGCTGATAAGAGTACCTGGCATTGACCACAGTCATTATGCCTTGAACTATAGCATCTGCAAATAAGAATTCTCTAAATGGCTTTCCGCTTCCCCAAACAGCCAATGATCGTTCTTTGTAAGCTAGAGCATCTGAGATTTTGCGGACAACTGCAGGGTAAAAGCATGAACTAGCTTGTGAGAAGTTATCATTTAATCCAAACAAGAAGCATAAAATGGTTTGGTAAACCTTCAATCCATATTGTAGCTCAACACAATGAGCTGCACGAACAGCAGCAGTTTTGGCACTTGCGTAGCCTAAATTAGTTTCAACCGGTGGACCTAAGAAGAAGTCTGATTCTTGATATGGCTGTTGTGCTTTCGCTGGATAGCTGCAATTACTAGAATACTGAACTAATTGTGAAATGCCTGCTTGTAAGAAAGCATTGACAGCAGATAGAGGCAAAGTAATGTGATTCAAAAAAATCATATGGAGAACTTCTATTGAGCTCAATACCGCCCAGAACAGCTGCATAGTTAATAACGAGATCGACATTTTCCGATTTGAGAATTCTAGACAGGCTGGAAGTATCTTTAAGTTAACGATCCGAACGTCCGAGGCACAATAGTACTTCCTGCTTAAGGGTTCGGAGAAGGGCATCTCCGACTAAACCATCACGACCCAGAATAGCAATTCAATAGTTCATAGTAAGTGCCTAGAAGGAATCAAAGATTGTGCATGGCTAAAGCTTTCAGGAACGCCAATATCAATAAAGTGAATGGAATTATCAAGAGATAAGTTACGTGGCTGCACATAATATAAAAAGTCATTATCCATCATGGGTTGGGAAATACCATTAGCCAATGCTTGATTGCAGTAGTTAATCAATAACGACTTGGTTGTAAATACTGCTCCTAGACTAATTAAGTCAGATACAGACCCATTAGAAGGAGCAAGGCGTTGTGTTTCATGGTTTAGGTTGTATCCTCCAAATCGCGAGCCATCGCCGCTATTCTTAGTTAGTAGTAAAGGCAATGAGGGATCCAGGAGATAAAGATCAAATGCACTTAGTAGGTTGCAGTCAAACAAGGTGTCACCATTAAGAATTAACAGGTGCTCTGTTGCGGCTTCACGAGCAACCGCAGCGGATGCTCCTAAAGTTCCTAAAGGTTTCGTTTCTCTTATAGTTGAAGCTCTTATGCCCATTGCCAAAACATATCTTTCTACCTCCTCATGACAAAAGCCAGTTGCAAAATACAAGCTATAATCAAGATCTCCTAATGAACGGGTAATCCAGGCAACTAAATAGTCAATAAAAGGAGTGCCTTGTATTGACGCAAGAATCTTTGCTGTCCGGCCAATTATTGGTTGAAGCCTTGTACCAAAGCCTCCGGCCAACACAATAATGGATAATGTATTACTCACTAAATTGAATTAATTACATTCAGGAGGTAATCAAGCTCTCTCCTTTCTAATTCAGGATAATTGCCAAGGTACATACCGAAGAAATGAACATGATCAGCCACGGGAGCCTGAACTGAAGGATCAAGATTAGTCTTTAAAATATGTTTGACATAAGGCTGTCGCAATTGATTACCTCCTCCAGCACTACCACGCCTATATTCGATACCCTCAGCATGAAAAGTGACTTCAACTTTATTCATGAGTATTGGATCTTTATCTTGCAGAATCAAATTAAAAGCATAGTTGCTCTGTCCAGTAAGATTAAAATCTTTATATCCCCAAGAAGGAAGTTTATTTAGGAAATATTCAAAGTTCTCGGCTCGTCTTGCAACCATGCTATCAAGTCTCTTGAGCTGTGAGATACCTATCAAAGCCCCGATCTCAGTATTTCTCACATTAAATCCTGGGCTAGTAAATATGAACAATGGGTTTAAATCGGGATAAGATTCTGTGACGGCATCTTTATATTTAGCATCGGTTGACTCGCGCAACATCCCGTGCGAACGAATCATTCTTAAATACTGATATGTCTCAGGGTCACTCGTACAGACCATACCTCCCTCAATAGTGCTCATGTGGTGGGCATAATAAAAAGAGAAGCAAGATAAATGGCCCTGTGCACCAGCCTTCTTGCCGTTATGTAGAATAACTCCATGCGACTCACAAACATCTTCGATTAGCAATATATTGTTTTTATCACAGACATCGATAATCTTAGCAGTCAAACCATTGATCCCTTGTGCATGGGTCAAGAAAATAGCGCAAATGTCATCATGCTTCTTAATCTCATCCAGCAATAGATCCTCATCAATGGCAAGTGTTTGAAGAGTGATATCAACAAATAATGGGTCAAAACCCATCCAATAAACTGATGAAATATCTGAGCTCCATGTGAATGGGGGAACAATGACCTTCCCTCCTTTAGGAAATTTTGACTTAAGCCAAGCTAAACATAGAAGATTGGCAGAAGAACCACTGTTTACAAAGACAGAGTATGGAACACCAAGCCATTTTGACCATGCTTCTTCGAACTCAAGTACTTTGGAACCAGCAGTAAGCCGAGGATCAGCCTGTTTAAGCAATTCTATTACCGGCTCAACATCAGAAGACAATATATTATTCCGCATCAATGGAAAGCGCATTTTAGTCTAGAAACTCACATACATAATGATACAGGAGCTGTGTCATGGTTTGGATGACAGGGGTGCTGCTTGAGGGCAATTGTACATGATATTGAACAAAGCTATATGTTGGCGAATGCTCGCCTGATATTAAAATTGTCTGATGACCTAATGCATTAGAACACATTAGTGCATCTAAAACGTTAGAAGATTGACCGGATGTGCTTAAGCCGATAGAAACACCAATTTGATTACTAAAAGCCTCAATCTGTCTTGAAAAAACCTTCGAGAAATCAAAATCGTTTGACCATGCCGTAAGTACTGATGAATCAGTAGTCAGCGCTAACGCGGGTATGGGAGCGCGCACCTTAGAACAATACGTGCATACGAGCTCTGCAGCCCAATGCTGTGAGTCAGCCGCTGACCCTCCATTACCAAATATGCAAACTATTTTTCCATCTTTTGTAGCCTCAGCGATTTTAACGGCAATCTCTTGAGAACTCTGAATAATCAAAGATTCACAGTGCTCATCTCTCAGCAGCGCAGCCAGACTTTTAAGCATTGTCAACTAAATTCTTGCTCGGAAAAAATTACCTGACTACCAAAAGAACTAAATCTAACATTCACCCATGTCTTAACTTGCACAGACTCTTTAATTTGAGCGTGCTTATAGGGTGGTGCCCAGCAGACGAAGAATCCACCCCCACCAGCACCCATAATTCGCGTACAAAGAGATCCGGCTTTTTCCGTTGCCTCAATTAATTGCATAGTACGGCTTCTCAAAATATCACCGTTGAGCTGAAGCTTGATGTCTCGGCACTTTTTCGTTAATTCAGCATGAACATTAATATCCTCTTCATTGCCGAACGCGATAATTCCTGCATCTGATAACTGGGATAATTCAGTCATCATATATTCACTAGAGCTGTCAGAGATCTTTTTGCTTATCTTATCTGAAGCGTCTCCTGAAAACCGCTCGATTCCATCAAATCCTAACAGCAGATTTGTGCATATATATCTCACATATTCTGAGCTTGAGATAAATTTGCGTGGCCTAATGCTTTCTTGGTCGGCTTCAATCAAAACAAGACCTCCGAAAGCTGCTGCACACTGATCTTGAAAACCTACTTTTTCTAGCATTTCATTTCGTTCAATATTAATTGCTGCACTTGCTAAATCAGATCTACCTAGGAACCTCCCTCTTAGAGCAAAAAGAGAATTAATTAGGCCTACAGTAAATGCTGACGAACTGCCAATTCCGCTCCGTGAAGGCAAATCACCAACATGTGCAACCTCAAGGGAAAGATCTCCACCAAACCTTCGGAACACTTCACGTACTGATGGATGCTGTATTTCATCCAAGGATACTGTTGTCTCAATCTTTGAATATGAAGCCCTGTATTTATGAGAAAAAAAAGGTGGTAGCCTTCTAATTGTTTGATAGCAATAATAATCAAGACCGGCGCACAGGACTCGTACTGGATTTTTCTGGTACCAATCCGGATAATCTAATCCGCCTCCATACAGAGAAAAGCGGTAAGGCGTTCTAGTTATCAACACTGGGCTGTAATTCAGGTTTATAACGAAAGAGGCCTAAATCTCCAAGTCGATGACCGGGCCAAAACCTTGCCTCTGAAGTTAGATTTGGATTATACACCATCTGAATGGCCTTCCGTTGATCCAGCAACGCGCTTGAAGCCTAACTTAGGAGGCTGCTGAAAAAGCGAGGGAAGCGAGGGCTTTTGCCCTGTTCGTGTCCGCAAGCAGCGCCGCGTCAATCAGGTTGACCGGTGCTCTGCGGCTCTCATGCACCGCCTCCAGGCTTGATTTGCTTGCCTTGGTCATGGTCGCCAGGACCATTGCCTTCTTGATCGGTGCGTTCATGCCACCAGCTCCCGCTGGCTCTGCGCTCGGAGCAGGTTGGTAATCCGGATCAGGTTGAAGGCCACCACCTGCAACCGGAACACCGCTCCCACCTTGGTTCGCCCTCGGGCCTTGAGTTGCCTCAATCCGGCTGATTGCTTGATCCAGCCGAACACTTGTTCGATTCGCTTCCTGGAGTTGATCGATTGGGCGTATCCCTGGTGGCGAGCCGTGCGGCCATCAATCGCTGATCCGACGCTGCGGCTGGTGTTCTGAGCTAAATGAGGCGTGATGCCGCGGATGCGCAGGTCAGCCACAAACTACCGGGTGTCGTACCCTTATCGGCGCCAAGAGTTTTCTGGTGCGCACCCTTGAGGGATCGGGCCATCCGGCTCGCGGCTTCTCGCTCAGCTCTGCCTGTGGCCTGACTGACTTCGCTGGCTACGACCAATCCGTTGCGGTTCTCCATGACGCAATGCCCCATGAAGCTCAGAAAGGCGCCAACACCAGGAGCCTTTTTGAACAGCCGGGCCTCCCCATCACTGGTCGAGCGGTGGGTCTGGTTCGAGAGCAGCAGCCCACGGAAGTCGCCTTTGGCACGTTTCTTCCCAGCAGTAGCGCTACTTCCAAATCCGTTGCCACCACTCGGTGGTGGCGGTCCATCGTCCAAGCCATCAATGCGTTCCAGCGAGCTGTGGGATGCCCAGGCCCTCAGCAAGGTGCCATCCACGGAGAAATGCTCTGAACTCAGCAGCGGCTTGACCTCCGGCGTCGCCAACAGCAGTTCCAGGAACTTGGCCATCAGCTCCTCGTTGAGCAGCCGATCGCGGTTTTTGGTAAATGAGGTGGGATGCCAAACGGGATCGTCAGGATTCAGGCCAACAAACCAGCGGAACAGCAGGTTGTAGTCGAGCTGCTCGATCAACATCCACTCTGAGCGAATGCCGTAGATCGCTTGCAGCAACAAGGCCAACAGCAGTTGCTCCGGCGGAATCGAGGGGCGACCGCCCTCGGGATAGAGCTGGCAGAAGGTTGGGTTAAGCCGATCCAAAGCCTGGTCGGCCAGACGCCGTACCTAACGCAGGGGATGACTGGCCGGGATGCGGTCTTCTGTGGAGATGTACGAAAACAGGGGACCGGTGCGGTCCTGCTGACCGCGCATCCACTCAATGCCGTTGAGCCATTCTCCCGCAGCTGGCTGGCTTTTTCAGCAGCCTCCTAAGCGGATTCAAGGGCGTACGATGAAAGAGCCCGGGCAATCTACACGTAACAGACTCCTAAATCGAACGAGCTGACAGCGTATTGGCTGGATCGGCAAGACAACGATGACGTCTGATAGGCAAAAAAGGTAACATCAGCAAAAGGAAAGCAAGAAGAGCATCCGAAATATTAGAAGAAAGTGAGACAAGCAACAGGGAAGGCAGTATAAACAAGAGGTAGACAGACTTTGAGGCCAAAACAAAACGAGCGTTGATGACGCAACTATATGCGACCGACAAGAATGTAGACAAAGAGAATAGTATTCCCAGATCGATCAATCCTGCAAGAATAAAGTTGGTCCTCACAATTGTGGGATTATTATCCAAACGCATACCTGGAAGGTAGTGAGATTTATCGAGATGTGAAAGTGCACTTAAATCAAGAGAGTCGGCGAGTATGACCTTGTGGGAATAAATACCAGACCCAACTAGTGACTGCAAAGGATGGGAGGAGAAATGATTCAGATATGCTAAGAAATGAAGTGCTCGATTGCTGTCTCTAGAGTCGGGACCCTGAATAATGGAATCAACAATTTGCGTCTGAATAAATTCTGATATGTCCTGGTAGCCGAGAATAGCAGCTAGGCACATTAGGACAAACAACGCGAGAAAGAGCAATCTAATATCGAATGAAACCTTAACTCTAGGCCTAAGCAAAAGCAACAATAATTGCGCTAGAATATAAAAGAGTATTATAAAATAACCACTTCTGGAGTCGTACTGATAGGAAACAAGAGCAACAAGCAAGACTGATGCAGGTGTTTTCCAGCCAATCGAATTACTACATATTCTAAGCTGTAGATCACTGGCAAGCAAAGACAAGTAGACTATAGCAACATAAGATGAGCCTTGCGTAATTGCAATGTATGGTTCACCGGCGTAATCAACACCTGAACCAGATAAAAGAAAATGTGCAAGTGGATCTCCATTTAGAATAGTCGCTAAGAAACCAGCAAATGAATAGAGAAGAATGGAAATCGCAGATGCTAACCATAAGTAGCTGAAAAGCTTGTAGGACTTTTGCCGATAAGACATACCTACCTTAAAAAGAGCTATGATTGACAGTGGCACAAGAAGAAATCGAATCGCCCGAAAGTCTAAAATGATTGATGACAAGAGAATGTTGCCTACGGCTAATGTCAGGGGTATAATTAAGAGTTTGGGTATTGGAAATTTTAAGGGGGAAGGACAAGATAACAACATAAGCAATATAGAGATCTCGTCTAAAATCATAAGTGAAAAAGTTCGAAATGTAGTACCCAAGGCGACGCCAAGCAATGCAAAAAACAATAGCTTTTCATCATTATTGGATGCATTTTGAAAAATGGCGAATATAAACGGAAACAAGAAAAAAACGAATATAGCAGCGGAAAAGTAGATCTCGAGAGGTTTCATCTCCTCTTCAGTATGTCAAAGGAAGGCTTATTGGTCTTTGTTCACGCTCAGAACGGTAGGCTGCACACATCAGCTCAAGACTTCGGAAACCATCTCTACCAGAACACGAAAAACGTTGATTATTGGATAATGCGAATATTAGGCTATGGTAGTAAGCTTCATGGCTAGGCCCATAAACATTATCTGTTTCGTAAGATGATGACTGTATACATGAATCATCTGGATGATTATCAGAAAATTGCCAAAGATTGATTTTATTGAGGGCCTTGCCTGAGATGCCAGCATTGCCTTTTGTACCAATAATTGTAATTGAACCTTCCAAGTCGCAGTTATAAGTAAGAGTAGTGACATTTAATGAACCGATCGCTCCGTTTCTCCAGTTAAATAAAACGCTTGCAGTATCTTCAACTTCAATTTTTCTCTCTAGAGTATTCGTGACCGCGAAAACACTCTTTACTGGACCAATTAGCCAATCCAAGAGATCAAAATAATGGCTGGCTTGATTCAGAAGAGCACCTCCATCAAATTCCCATGTTCCTCGCCAAGCATCAGCATCATAATAGCTCTGTGGTCGAGTCCAAAAGACGTTTGATACAACGGATGCAATACGACCAAAGCGTCCCAACTCGATATGTTTCTTTAGTAACTGAACAGAAGGATTAAAACGGTTCTGTTTGACAACAAAGAGTTCCCTTTTATTCTTATCAAAAGCCTCTATCATGGCTTGCCCGTCAGTATATCTTGTTGCCAACGGCTTTTCAGTAAGCACATTATATCCAGAATTAGCAGCAAGAATTGCTTGAGAAGAATGAAGCCCGCTGGGTGTTAATAATACTACTAGATCAACACCTTGAGACGAAGCAAGCAAGTTACCATAATCTTTGTAGAGCGAGATATTACTCATATCTAAACCTTGGCCTCTTGCAAACTTAACTGCTTCCTCGAGGCGATCTTGATTAATATCGCATAGTGCAGAAATCTGAATATGGCTTGAAAGAGAGGAAATTGCACTTAAATGCTTACGTGAAATGCGGCCGCAGCCAACGAGCGCGAGATTGTACATCTTATGAGCCACGAAAATAAGAGGTGAGTGAGTGCTGCACATAACCTACTTCATCATCGGTCAGATGTGGGCCTACAGGAATTGAAACAATCTGCGACTGGAATTGAGCGCAGTTAGGGTAAAGATCACCAGATCCTAAATAAGGAAGAAAAACGTCCATAAATGGCAGACCTGAAGGATACTGTATTGCTGTTTCAATACCATGACTTCTCATATATTGAACAAAGTTGTCGCGATTTGGCATTAATAGAACAAACTGATGATAGACATGGTGTTGTGCGCTTACGGGCAGGCAATATCTCGAGGGAATGGTTTTAATATACAAATCAGCTATATCTCTGCGGCGCTGGTTGTCCTTGTCAAGATATTTTAGCTTTGAACTAAGAAAAGAGGCTTGAAGACTATCTAGACGGCTATTACGGCCTATAAGACTATGGTGGTGATGATGCTTCTTAGTTTGACCATGATTACGAATCTGTCGACAGTTTGCAGCAACAGTAGGCGAATTGCTGACAATGCAACCTGCATCTCCTAATGCGCCAAGATTCTTGCCAGGAAAAAAAGAAAAAGTACCTGCTATTCCGAAGTTACCAACATGCTTATAGGCGGATCTAGCGCCTTGAGCTTGAGCACAATCTTCGATCAGAATGAGATTGTTGTCCTGGCAAAAGTGGTGTACTGATTCGGCATTAGAAGGATTACCATATAAGTGTACCAAAATGACGGCTTTTGTATTCTTATTAATGAGAGGCTCTATCATTTCCGGAGCCATTAAAAGAGAATTATCTACATCACAGAATACTGGCTTGAGACCTTGCCTGCAGACAGCTTCAGCTGTAGAAATCCAAGTCATTGCTGGAACAATGACCTCATCTCCAGAATCAAGATTTAATGATTGAAGAACAATTTCTATAGCATCAGTTCCGTTTGCACAACTTATACAATAGTCTGACGCTGTGTAGGACGCAAAGTCTCTTTCAAAACGTAACACAGAATTTCCGGCAATAAATTCGGATGACCTGATATGATCGGCGAGAATATTAATGAACTCTGTTTCATAGGCCTCATTAAGCTTTGAGAGGTCTAAAAGTCGAATCATTGTGGTTACTCCTTAGAGGTTGCAACGAGTTGATGATATCTGCAAATTCTAGCTGTGTGGTTATTTGTCCATTTTTGAACATCTGGGGAGACCTCAGCCAAGAGCATATGTTTACCATAGTGGGAAAACCAGCCGACAAGTCTCACCGGCAAGCCAACGGAGAGAGGGGAACCACGGGTAACTATTTGCAACAATAACTGCTGGGCGGTGACTTTCGGAAAAGTTGTCACTCTTTGGCTGCCGTTCAGGCCGCCTGCATCAAAGGTAACTGTCCTGTTTCATTGAGTTCATCTGTCGGCTGATTGATCCAAACCACCTCCGGTTGAAGTAAGCACCTGGTTGATCGTGACCATCGCCTTGGATTGAGCTGCCTGGCTCGTTCGTAGACGACAGCGCGGTGGCGGCTGATCCCCACGGCCTGTCTAGTTGTTGTGTCTCACCAGGTTCGTCAGCGGAGCAGCTCAGCGAGCCGTTGCTGAGGTGAAAGCCAACCCAGTGCTGAGTGCTTCCTGAGCCGAATATAGATCGACAGGTAGCGGGGCAGTCAGCGTTTGCGCTCCTCGGAGTTCGGGAAGGCCATGGCGTAGGCCCATTACTTGCAGAGGGTCTGGATGAAACTCTCGGCCATCCCGTTGGTTCTGGGGGTGTAGGGCCTGGTGCGAATGTGCCGCAACCCCAGGGTGCGGCAGGCTTTGGCAAACGCTTTGGAGACGTAGGCCGGGCCGTTGTCGCTCATCACCCGCCGGCATTTGACCCACTGGTCGTTGAACCAGGCGACAGCACGGCTGAAAAAGCCGATCACCGTTGGCTTCTGCTCATCCGCCAGTACCTCGACGTAGGCCAGGCGTATGGCGTCATCCACGGCAACATGGACCTTGTCGTAGCCGAGGCCGTAGGAGCGGCCCTGCTGGCGATCGCCGGTGGTGCGGTGGCCCACATTCCGGAACCGCGCCAGCGACTTGATGTCGAAATGGATCAGGTCGCTGAGTGCTCCCACTCATACCGCTGCACCGGTGGTTTGGGTTCCAGGTTCCTCAGTCGCCCCAGCCCCAGACGGCTGAGAGCCCTGGCAACACTGGAGAAGGGAGCCTTGAGCAGCCGGGCAATGTGGCGGAGGTGGAGCCGCTGGTGGCGGAGATCCACCGCCTGCTGGAGCTGTCGCGTATCGGCCTCACACCCCTTTGTCACTGAACAACCTGGTGAAACAGGACAGTTAGTACCGCCTGAAAGTCCAACCGGCGCGTCCTTAGCGGCTCTGTCGCAGCCCTGGTTTGCTCGGGGGAACAGACTCTTCGGGATGCCCGAGACCGCTTCCCCTCCCGTTGATTTCAGCGCTGATGCCGAACTGATCAGTTTCCTCAAGGCGATCCCCGACGGCCGTTACCGCCGGGGGGGGGGGGTGCGTTACCCGCAGTGGTACCTGCTGCTGGTGGCGGTTATCGGGATCGTCAGTGACTGCAACAGCTCCCGTGATCTGGAGGCCTTCGCCAGACGGCACCGGGAAGCGCTGGACCAGGAGCTGGGCCTGAACTTCAAACGCTGGCCGACGGATGCGACGTTCCTCTATCTGTTCAATAAGCCGCATCTCGAGCAGTTCGGCGAGGCGCTCCTGACCTGGATGATCAGCCAGTTCAAAGGTGGGGCAACGACCTGGGATCAGCTGGTCTGTGATGGCAAGACCCTCAAAGGGTCCGCGATCGAGACCGCTGACGGCAACCACCGGTTCGTGGTTCAGGTCACTGTTTACGGCCGAGCGCTCGGTGTCGCCCTGGCACAGAAGGCTTACGACACCAATGAATCGAACGCACGCTCAGCCCTCAAAGCGCTTCTGTCAGCACGATGAGTCTGTAAGGAAAGCTCATGAAGGCCGATGCCCTGCACACCACTCAGGCGTTATTCGCTGGTGCCTCTGACGTGACCCCCTTTATCGGTCCAGGACTTATGAGAGTGGGTGGTTGTGGTCATGCGGCAACTCCCTGTTGAG
>Ga0194123_10005302_pt1 | contig 13909 bp, 19 predicted proteins | sample TA2MahsurfametaG_5_FD_155479 | JGI IMG/M metagenome (GOLD analysis project Ga0194123, IMG submission 155479) | Freshwater microbial communities from Lake Tanganyika, Tanzania - TA2015023 Mahale A surface | ecosystem: Environmental > Aquatic > Freshwater > Lake | place: Tanzania: Lake Tanganyika... | reverse complement strand
TCCTAACTCTGGCTTTCTTGACCGCTTCCTTACGACGCTCATGATCCCCTTCTTTTTTTTCTGAAGAAGTCTCTTCTTTATCGCCTTGTTTCTTTTTAAAATGCTCCAACAACTCCGGGGGCATTTTTTTCTTGTCGGCCATGTTATTGAGGAAGGTAGGGCGTCCTTAGTTCTGCACCTCCTATTTTAGGAAGAGGAAATACAGCAGGAGTACCTGGTGATTGCGTTAAATCTAAGTTTAAGATATCTCCTGCCATTCTGCTGCGTTCTTTTGGCTGTCGACCATAGAAAAAATCTTCGGCGTTGCTAGGCAACGGAGCTTCATACGGTTTCTCTTCTACGTTGATACCGTACATGTAACCCAATTTAGCCTTAGGTTTAACCATTGCTCTGTTTCCTCCTGCTTGCCAGTTCAACAGCGCGTCGAGCTTTTTTAGCTCGTTCAGTGTTGGAAACAAATTGCTTCCCTTCTCGAGATTCTCGTTTTTTCTTTTCGTCTGTTTCTTTGCGCTCTGCGGGAGACAGTTTTGACCATGCTGATTCAGGTAAGTACCTTTCAGTACTTTTCTTGCCAGGTTCGATCGCCTTGTCAGCAGCCATCAGCCTTGAATTGAGCCACCGTGGAGCCACGCATCGCAGGTTCGCTCCCCAGCACACTTAAACTTAAATAACTGGCAGTAGCCTAAATTTGCTCGGCACTGGACATCCCAAGGGTCTGCAGCTTCGGTTTCATTGATGCCTTGGATAATGCAATCAATAATTTTACCTGATTGATCAAATGCAGCACAGTTACAACAACGAGCGGTCATAACAGTATCGACATCACTGTTCCACATATCCGCCTTCTTTTCCCAAAATCCTGTATCAGGTGCATCGGGGTTCAGTGGACCATAACCAAAATTTTTAATGGTCCAATTACGATTTTTAATATTTTCTTTTACATCTAAAGTCGCAGAGGGGCACGAGTCACCGACCTCTGTTACGGTTTTATTAAGAAGGATAGCTGCTTTGTGGTTCATTTGTTTTTCTTCTCGTACTCTTCTTTGGTCATCCATTTTTGTTCTCCCCAGCGTTTGAGGGATTTCTGTCCTTCGGTTTTACCGCCTTTATACCCACCACCTTTCTCTTTGTAGGCTCTGGCAAGCATCTGGGCCTTCCTGGCGGACCACTGACCGGGCTTCCCACCTTTAGACCCAGCTTTAATTCTAGCTTTTAACCTCTCACGAAGTTCTGGTTTTGTATACGCCATAAAAATCACTTTGTAATGGATTTCGGCCTAACTCCACTGGGGGGATAGGATCCGAATGTGAGCGAATTACTTCGCGATAATACGCTGGGTTGTTGAGCTGAAAACGAGGCTCCTCAATACCATTGTAAGCCACTACGTGTGGACAGGTCTGGTGCTTCTCAGTTCGTGCCATGTTGAAAGGATCTGAGAAGCCAGATGTCGTCATGCTTCCATCGCCATACAAATTTCCGTAGGTTACGGGGAATGACGAGTAATAACCAGGAACCGCTGCAAATCTCATAACTAAGCGTATTTAGTCGGAGTTTGCGAGAAAGCCTGCATCAACATTGCGGTCGGATTAAATGTTGATTGGATCTGTGGCATTCCCCCCATCAAAGATTCTCTTACATAAGCAGAAAGAAAATCTTCTGGTTCCTTTTGTTTTTGTCGACCGCCTACAAAAATGTAAGTGTCACCAACAGCTTGTTGCGGTGGTGGTAGTTCAGGAGCGGCTGGAGCTTGTCCGGGAATGTTAGCTGCCTGTCCTGGTTTCGTGTGTAGAAGACGAACCTCATATGGCGTACCCTGTGGGTCCGTGGTTTTAATGGTGCTATAACCACGGCCAGGAATATATTGTCCCGGTCCTTCCCAAGCTAATGGAGTACCTGCTCCAATAGCAAAATCTTTGCCTAAATGAAAGGTCGATGCTCCTTTAGTTGGAGCCGTTCTTTTACCATAGGGTGAAGTAATTGTATAACTAGGTTTCCACTCTCCACCAACCTGTTGCCAAAGGGGTTTTTGCTCCTTACCAACTTTTAAGCGCGTTAGAAGAGAGCGAATGGTGCTGGGATCGATGTACTTGCCATCTTTTAAAACACGGACATCTAAGTGGGCTCCCGTAGTTGGATAAATATCCTCCTTAGGATCAATAACCTGACCAACGCTCGTGATTGATGCCATTATTCATACTCCATTAATGGTTGACCTTGGAAAGCTCCCATCAGCATTGAAACAGGATCAAATCCTGACTTAATGCTTGGCATTTTATTTCTGTAGCCTTCGAGAAAATCAACCGGAGATACAGTTGCATCATCTCCATAAACAATGAAGGTCCTTCCCCCTTGTTGCTGTGGAGACTTGGCAGCTACCTGCGGCTCTGTTTTCTTTATTACATCGCTAAAGCTGAAATTGTCGGGTCCAATAATCTTTTGAACATAGCGATTTGTTTCCGCGTATTTTTTACTTGCTTCTACTGCACCAGGACCTGCATTGTATGCACGCAGACCCTTTTCATAAGCTTCTCTTAATTTGGAAGGATCGGAAACAGAAGATGGTTGTTTACCACCAAGATAAGTTTTGATGTAACCAGCCATGTTTTTGGCGGCCGCATCTAATGCTGCAACAGGGTCGTCGGGATTGACGCCCCAACCCTTTGCAGTAGTGGGCATAATCTGAGCGATTCCACGAGCGCCAGCAGAGGAAACAGCTTTTGGATTGAAGCCAGATTCCGCTTGAATTTGCCGCTCAAAAACCTCAGGGATCAGACCATACTTGGCTGCCTTTTGTCTTGCAATTTCGCGAAATTTATCAGACATGGTGAAATCGCTTTGTTTGGCCTCAACGGAAATTGGTTTCAAACATGAGCCTAGTGCCCACAGCAGTATCGGCAGGACCAGGAAGGGCTTGGATAAACTCAGCGCCTTCCCGATTAAACCGATACCGAGCTTGCTCGGGGTTTCGGTAATTCGGAACATAAAGATGAAGGGCTAGTCGATCCGTCTCGTATATGTAGATTGCCGTCCAAGTTTTCAGCGTGTCTTTAAAGTCAGAAGTTGCAATCGTTCGGTCAACATCACCTGCGATACTTTCAATACGATTACGGGGGACGGTATTATTGTTCACGCTGCCAGTCATATCGGTACGCTTTTCAGCTTCATCGCACCGATTGATCTGTTCGACAATCTTGGAATACCAGAACGAATCTTGGATATTATTGATAGCTTCCTCTAGACGAGCCTGGTCGCCAGCAGGGACCGATGTCAGGTTATATCCCAGGTGCCAGCGGACTTTCGACTTAAGAAAGGTATCTAATTGCATTACACAAAAGAAATGCGTTGTGGGTACATCCCTTAGATATACCCATTAACACACTAGCACGCGCAAATTATCACTCAACGCGAACTAAATTATCCTTAAAAATTTCATCCCAATCAACACGTTTAATTGATTTCAACTGCTCCAATTTCAAGAACTTTTCACCTGGCATGGACATCTGAAGATCTTTGATGTCACGAGCAGTTTTCAGGCCCACACCGGGTAGAGCATCGGCGATTTGCCTAGCGCTGGCAGTATTAATGTTGATCCGGGTGTCCAGTGGGAATGACTCTCGGTTCGTCGGCTTGGCGGGCTTCACACCTTCCGATTCCAAAACAGCCGTCAAACGCTCTTCGGTTCGGATTTTTTCGTTGGTTGCCTCAAGGTGTGGAGCCAACAGCTCTTCTTCAATGTAGATGACTTCATCCTGAGAATCTACGCACATCAGGATGCCATCGCCATGTTTAGAAACAACTTCGACGAGGCCGCCCGTCAACTTGTATTGGTACAGCATAAATGCAGTTTTAGTCTCTGCCTAGCTTAACAAGGTTCACTTTTACTTTCAATAGACACAAAAAAAGCGGGCTCCGAAGAACCCGCCAATTTTGCCAGCCGAAAGATCAGCTGTCGGTACCGCCGACTTGCGAAGCGAAGTCGATGAAACCTTGGATGTCATTCCAGGACACACCAGCGGCAGGGCGCAGGTAGTTGACACGGGCCAGGATGTAAGCAGCCTTGCCAGCATCTTTGTCATCGGAGCTGATGTACACACCGTCACCAGTGATGGTGGTGTTGGTCACAGCGTTCAGGTTGTACACCTTGAACGTGGTGTCAGCAGTCACCCGGTACATCATCGAGTTGGCGGCGTCAGCAGCCACGATGCCAGCGGTGGTCACCGAGGACCAGAAGGGCAGGTCGCCAGCGGTGGTGTCACTGGTACCCTGAGCAATACCAGCAGCACCAATGGTCAGGCTAGCGCTAGCGCAAGACAGGCCATTGGCCTGAGAGGCGGGAATACCGAAGGGAACACCAGAGTTGTCGGGACCCAGGAGCAGAACTTCAGTATCAGTGCCCAGCAGGTCAGCGGTTACAGGCGAGGCAGGGAAGCCAGCCAGACCACCAGCGGGATAGTCAGCAGCAACAGCAATCGAAGCGCCATAGATGTAGGCGGGACGAGCAGCGCTGGCTTGAACAACCAGCGAGGTGCGGTTGTCACGCACACGGTCATCAGGACGACGATCGGGCGAGGGGACGATCAGGTCGAAGCTCTTGTACGAAGCTTTGGTTGCGGCCAGGTTATCAACCTCGACATAACCAATCAGTTCGAAAGCTTCAACACCGGGCCAACCATACACACCTTCGGTGTTGTACGAGGACAGGCGGTTGATTTGATTACCGGGCTGAAGAATAGCACCGGCTTCTTCTTTGTAAGCAGCCATTGTTAGTTACCTCCTTATCACTCAGCGATGGTGAAGGCAGCGGTCACGAAGTCCTTGTTCAGGTTCGCAAAACCGGCGTACAGCTGCCAAATCAGGATGATGAAGCGGCTGAAGTCGTCGTTATTGTTGATCAGAACTTGGGCGTTCGGACCACCGATACCCACGCCAACGGCCTGAGGACCGAAGAACAGCGCAGGAGGGGTGGTGTAGGAGCCGGAGCCAGCGCCACCGCCCAGGTCGACGGTGATGGACTTTTCGGCAAAGTTGGTGGACTCGAAGAACCGCACACCTTCAAACACAAAGCCGGAAGGCATGACGGGCTCACCAGCCACAAATTGGGCTTGGCCAAACTGACCGCCACCGTAGATGGAGGCGTTGGGAGCCATGGCACCCATCAGGGGGTTGGGCTGACCCATGCCAGGGTAACGAGCCACTTCGCGGAAACCTTGGTCGGCACGCAGGTCCTTCATGAAGGAAGGATCGGCGATACAACGGTAGTAACCGTCAGCAAACACGGGCACGTTACGCTTACGGAGCTGCTTGACAACTTCAAGCAGGTCAGTTTTCACGTTGAACTTGAAGCGCTCGGAAGCGTATTCAGTCGCGGTGTAAGCGTTGAGCGAGGTCGAGGTAGCTTTGGTCTTGCCATTGGGGTAGTAGTAACCACCTTGGCTGTCAGACGAAGCACCGCGAGCTTCAGATTTCGAGAACTCGTCCAGGAAGACGCGATCACGCCAACGACGGTAGTCGTCGAGCAGGGTCAGCGAACCGATGGACTGGTGGAACATATTAAGGTTCCCGGTGTCCAGCAGCAGACGCTGAGCGGTCATCAGGGTCTCACGAGCAATCTTAAAAGTGCTCGGGAGGGTAGCGTTGTTCGGGTCAGCGGGGCCAGTGTACTCACGCAGAGACACAAGCACCTTGTCCTTCACGATCGAACGGCTGTTAGCGGTACCGATCGTTTGGTCTTGGGTGCGCTCACGCTGAGTTTTGGTCCCAGGGTTGCCCCAGAAACGATACCGGTCAAGTTGAACGGTTTGACCGGGCTGTTTGGTAAAATCGTGGACAACAACAGGCTCAGCTGCCATTTCCACAATATAAGCTGGATGGGGACGGTACAGCTCCGCACCCAGCAGCTTCGGGAAATCGTTATCAATAAACATGTTGGTTACTCAGCGTAGGGTTAGCTGATACCCGAGGAAAATCCTCTTCAATGGAATAAACATTCCACTAAAAAAATTATAGCAACAATTTATCAATCCGGATTAATAACTTTGACTATTCTTCCGGGTTTACCATGACGGGATAATTGTAACCAGGCAGCATATTACCTGCTGAGTACATCATTGGTGCCATGGAGCCCATCGCGTGGTAAGGATTCACAGTTGGAGGCTGCATGTCAGCAACAGGGGCCTGAATTTCAGGATCAATACCCATGCCAGCCAAAGCTTGCATTCCCATCATGGCTTCTGCTGCTTTGGATTCTTTCTTGCGAGATTCCGACTTTTTAACGGCTTTTTTAGCTTTAGATTTGTCCATTAGCGACCACCTTTTTTCTGGGGCATGGTAGGCATCATACCAACCGGAAGTTGACCAGTCATCTGCATGAATTGGTTATACATGCGTTGCTCGTTGGCAACGATGGCATCTTGCGTATACTCGGCAGAATCCAAGAATTGTGGCATCAGCATGCCGTTTCTAGGAAGCGGAGATCCAGGCAGATTTAATTTTAAATATGAGGCATCCAGGTCGCTGGGCATCCGAGGCTGAGGAGCATTTGGATTACCAACTTGAGGAGCTAATCCACGAGCACGAATCGCTGCGTATTCATCAATATTTCCAGCTTGTACTTGTTGAGCAAGATTACCAGCGCCAAAAGTAACCAACCCCGGTGACCCAATTGGTCCACCTGCCGTACCAATACTAGCTAAAAATTGCGCAGCCCTTTCGCCAGCACTGGCTTTCTTAGACTTCATGTTAACAAAAAGAAAAGGGGCAGCTATTGCTACCCCTTATTTTACTGTTACTTATTTTTCTAATAAATAGTGTTTACTCGTTTTCCTGATAAATGACATTTATCGTATTTCCGAGTATCACTCCATCACCAGCATCTTCTGGCGGAACACCTCAGGATTGGACTGAGCAGCGTTCAGGTAACGCCAAGCGTTAGCGGGATCGCGATCTGCCAGGCTTCCGAAGCTATTCCAGAAGTCCATGGGGTTACCCTGGGCCTGGGGCTGCGGGGGAGCAGGCATCTCAGGACGCTGAGGAGCAACCGGACGCTGGAACTGCTGACCAACGGCCTGCATTTGGGGAGCTTGTGCGTAACCAATCTCTTCATCAGGGATGGGATACGGACCGTTCTGACCGAAGAACTCGCAAGTATAATCAGCAAGAACGTCAGGATCAGTCAGGATGGTTTCGTAAGCACGATGCTCATTCGAAAGTTCCTGGAGCAGGTTGACAGCTTCGATCAGCTGCTGGTTGGTCTGGATCAGCGAATCCTCAAGCTGACAAGCGTAGTTATTGAGGATAGCAGGGACATCAGCACCGAAGTAGTTGATGACCTCAAGGCTTTCCGGGCTTACCCCGTTTGCCAGGAGCTGCTGCTGGCTGATTTCCTGCGAAGTTGGGGAAGAGACGTTGGAGTAGGCCTGGTTGTTGTTGATCCCAGGCATAGAGGTCGGCAGACCCGCGTTGCTGTACTGGAGAGCCTGTTGGGAAGCGTAATTCGCCGGGACGCCTGCTTGGCTCCCGATCGATTGTTGACCCTGGAATGGGAATTGGACGGGCGAACTCAGGAGCCCCACCACCCTGTTGAACGCCTCCTTGTACGGATTCTCCGCTTGTTGGGGCGCCTGGGGTGCTTGGGGGTAAGACGCTGTAGGGACTGATTGGTAGCTGGGGACCCCCATCTGGGCCTGCATTTGCGGGGCTGGGGCCACCGCTGGCTGGTACGGAGCCACCCACTGGGAGTTGGTCGCCACCACCGGAGCCTGGGCTGCCGTTTGAGCCATCGGAGCCGCGTAGCTGATCGGCTGGGTCGGGGATACTTGGGGTGCCGATTGGGTCGGCATTGCGGTATCGGCCTGCATAGGTTACCTCTTTTTGTAGGCTTTCGAGAGTTCGGTAAAGGAAGGGAGTAAGATCAAGTCTTGGATCCGCAGCCATCGGTAAATTCGGTTGCTGCGGATGTGGTGTCCGCATTTCTAAATTGACAAGGTCAATAAATGCGGAGTAGGCCCTCTGTACTTCCCCCACCATTCGGAATGGAAATCCCGAGAGCATGCCCGCGATTTCGTCATCCGTTTTTGAAGGGAACAAATACTTCAGTGCTTCAATGCTATCAACCCCTAACTCTTGTAGATTTCGGGTAAAGATAGACTGGTTGAGTTTATCTTGAGCTGTGTCTTCATAAACAGGACCCATCCATCGCCAAGCAACAGTTCTGTCGCCGTCTGGAGCCAGGCCCAACACTCCGTCGGGAATTTCTTTTGTTTCAAGAGCAACATCGATTGCCTTTTGAAGTTTCTTCTCATAGGTTGCTTTTTGCTTTTCATATTTAGCAGTAGCAATTTCATCCGAGGGATCCTGAGGAGGAGCCGGATATTTGATTCCGGTGGCATAAGCCAAAGATTTACGGAAGATTTGTTCTTCCTGAAAAATCATTAACTCAAAGCACTTACAAACTCCGTAGGTGTAAAGCTGTAAGCACTTTTTCTTAGCCGTTGCACTTACGCGACCATAAGCCGATTTAATCTCTGTTGCCGTTACATTAGTAATACTGAGATCATCAATGCCACCAAGAGCAAGCCTAATTTCACTACGCAGCTGCTCCGCATAGCGAGCTTGATCAGTACTAACCGCATTCGGAGTAATAAAACCAACCCGATCCGTTGGTTCCAAATTGGCAATAACTCGAGGAACTCTCATGCCACTTCCTGGCTTGCCGATGTATCCAGGGGGTTGGCGGGTTACGTTATCCTGCTTATAGGTGGAGCTGGAAAGAAAGAATTCAGACTGGAAACCTGACTGACTAGAAATACTCGGCCGTTGTGCAACGTCAGTATCCCCGCTTTCAATGATGTCTTGCTTTGGACGAGATGAAAGCAGAGTTGGATTACCAAAAAATGAAAGGTTAGCGCGAATGTTTTTAACCATTTCATCATGGGCGATGATCTGGTTTGACATCCAATCAAATTCACCGGCACCATCAGTTCCGAAAGCATCAGGATTATTGAAAACTTCAACACAAGGAATAAATTCCATTGTATTGATAACAGTTTTCTTGTTGGTAACGCCAAACTCCATTTCGGGGGCGTCAAATCTAATTTCTTGCTCGCTATGATACTCTTCGATTTCAGTGGCGGTAATGCGCAACCGCATATATCGCTTGTCCGTATTCAATCCAACCCCCTGAAATCCACGGGTGGACTTAACCTTATACGGATAAATGATGATTACTTCTTCTAGATCACCTTCCGGAGAGTAGTAAGTTCGATAAGAATCTTTGTCGAACCAATACAGGCGATATGTTTTCTTGGTGGGGCGTATATAAAAAAGCCCTTTACCGTAACAAAGAAATCGATCCCAAATAGAATCCAGCCTGGCGTCAAGCTTGTTGAATTTTATGACTTGCTGGACAAAGTCAAACCGCTGCGTACCAAAATTATCTTGCTCTGGATAAAACTCAACACCCTGCCTGATGCCAAACATTCGCATCTGGCTGAGATGAGCATTGACCAGCATCGTGTCTGCCGGTCCACTACCGTCCCTAGTAATGACTGATTTGAGAATGTCGTCAAGGACAGTCTTATTGCCGTCGCTCATGGGATCTCAGGTCAGATTACTCTTCAATATCGTAGCCAGCAGCAATACGTTTTAGGGTAATCACGTCGTCTTCTACTTCCAATTCAAAACGTTCGTTGGGTTGAAGCGCCATGTCGTGACACAATTCGTCGGGAAGAGGGATTACGGCAGAACCGTACACATCCTGTTCAAGCTCGACGTTGAAATAGCTGGTGGACATCGTTTGGATTTTCTCAGTCTAGGTCCAAAATACTTTATACCACGTAATCCAGATTAAAACTCAAGCTGCAATTTTCCTCGGGTCATTAACCCATTGCACAGCCAAACTAATGCATCAACCGCGTCGTCGTGTGAACTCACTCCAAAATTAACGATTTCATCAGTCAAGTATCCAAAGCGACGAAACTTATTGAAAATAATTTTTCTTTGTTCAAACAAGCCCATGATTCCACGGAAACGAGCGACTTTGTCACCACGGAATCCTTTGATGGCATGCCAATTCAGGTTGTATAAACCATGGTCTCCAAGACAGATTCGTTTAAAGTCTGCTTCCAGAGAAGCCTGATAAGCGACAGCTTCAGACCAGATATCAATATTACTTCCGGTGGGGAAATATCTGCCATTATCCTTGTGAACAATGCCCCACTCTTCCATCATTTCCATAAGGACCTCCAACTTCTCAAGGTTACCCATAATCCGAATTCTCTTGCAATCAATAATTTGAATCTTGTCTCCCACTCGACCACCCATGACAAATACTGTGTAGTCGTTTTGTTCCCTGACGCCTGCCGAGAGATCAACACCAACACCAAGGGAATCGAACTGAGTTGCAATGGTTCCCTTAACAATTAAGTCTGGAGAAAGGGATAGCTCACTCGTTTGGACAATTTGATTTTGATACTGAAAACTAAAGGCAACAGGGGCTTGGCGACGGCGATCCCTAAGATAATCGAGGGACCACAATTCTGGCCAATACGACATTTCTTCCCCATCTTCACCAATAGTTATAGCAGACTGAACAATTTGAACCCAATCGTTCGGGGGAATAAAAGTACTGTTGTGAATATCATCATGACGGAATCTAGTTCCAAGGCAAATCGCACGACCACCTTCAAACATGGTAGGAACAATAACTGAATTCCAGTTATCTTCCATTGCAACCCGAATGTCCCTGTTTTTAATATCATCAGCAGACTTAATGGCGTCATCAATGATACAAAGATGAGAACGTTTTGAAGTCACGGCGCCCTTCAAACCTGCACAACAAACTGTGAACTCTTCTTCACCAGTCGATTTAATACCAGCGAACTTCCAATCAATGCTCCAGTATTCATTGGAGTTAATGCCCTTTGCAATTTTTACAGTAGGAAAAACTTCCCCATATGTCTTACTTTCCTCAATAATTCTTTTGATCGCTGCGCTCTTTGGACGAGCAACATCAACCGTGTAGGAAATGTAAAGGATTTTTAGAGGTTTCTTGGCTAGTGCGTGAATTCCGATTGCCCAGGCCGTAAATAAACCTAAAACCGTGGACTTGGCACTACCTCGTGGAGCAAGAATATCAATGTTTGGTCCAGCAATCCCAACCAGGCACTCACTATCTTCGCCAGTGCAAAGGTACTTATGCCACTCTTTGTGGTGCTCAGCAGGTGGTTTGTCTCCTACGGCCTCACAAAAATACCCAAAGTCGCTTCGAGCACGCTGAATATCAATGGCGCTCGTTTGCTTTACAACTCGCTTTTGTGCGGCTGCACGAGCAGTACGCCTGTAAACAGAATAAAGACTTGTACCTGCCATGGCCGTAGCATAGCGTGTTTAGCCTTAAGATTCCTCTGCCAAAATTTTGGTCCAGACTCCCATAGACGCCTCCTGAAGTGGCCCCTCAATTGGATCATCTCTGAAGATTGAAAGCATTTCCCGCAAAGCCCGATCGGCACCAGCAAGGATTAATCCTTGTTTATCCAAAAGAACTTTTTCATCGTTTAGCTGTTTAATCGAGCCGCGTAATTCTTTTTGAAGCATGGCGATCCTGGAAGTTCCCATGTCTTGCTTGACCATTCCCATGTCAATGGCATCCCGTAACTTGGCAATGTCCTGTTGCATGGAATCAATTTCATCCTCCAGCAAAGCATTGAAATTACGCTTCTTGAATTCTTTCTTAGACCATTCATCGCACTCCACGATGCTTCCTGTAAACCCGAGGAACCGGGCATACAGGTACATCTGGATTGGTGAGGTAGTGCGTTTACAAAAGGCAAGAAAGGATTCGCGGTCTTTATCGGTTAAAGACTGGATCCATTCCGTCATGCTCGGTACTGCTGTTGGGATTGCTCGTAGTCTCGGTTCTCTTTATAGCGCCGGAACATCTCAGATTGCAAGTCGGTAAGACGCTGCTCTTGACCTCTGGTTTCAGTTGTGAGGCGCTCTTGTTCGCCAAAGGTTTCCAGTCCCTTCCTGTACTGTTCACCAGAAGCTACCGTCCCAGCTCTTTCCTCAGTTCCACGGGCGGCAATATTCTGACGCTCTTCAGCACTTTGGGCTTGAAAACGACGAACATCTTGACCAGCAAAAAACTCTGCGTTGGTGCGATCCAGCTGAGCGCCTAGCTCCATGTTAAGCCTTTGCTGCGCACCGCTGACTTCGTTTAACGCAACCTGAGTCTGCAACGATTGGGTAGGCACCGGAGTTGGAGGCGCCGGGGGCGGTGGAGCTGGCGAATAAACGATAGTGGGGGGAGGTGGAGGTGAGCCGCCCATAGCTAAATCTTTTGTATCAGTTTAGTTTAACCGAATTGAATGTATTGACCAGCGAATCGACCCTGCGATTCCTTGGCAGCACGGAGTTGGTCTGCAGTTGCTTGCTGAAGCGCCGCTTCACCCGCTTGAGCGGATTGCATTTGTGCCTGCTTGGAAGCCATGATATTTTGTACATTTGACGGCAGTTGTTCGGCAAAACGACGGTAAGCTTGACTAGCCGCCAAGTCTTCTGAAGTTGCCCGAGACCTAGCAGCAGTTAAATAAGGGTAAACCTGCGCCAGTTGTTTAGCAGATAACTCAGCCTGTAAATCTGAAAATGCTTTGGCCCTAGCTAATACAGTGGGGGTTAGCTTTTCTTCTAGTGCAGCAATTTGCTCGGCTTGCTCTAAGTGATCTTGAGTTGGGGTTGTTGGAGGCTTTTGTAGATACGAAGGCGTAAAATTTGAGGATGTCGAATAAATGTTTGGAGTAAAATTAAATCCAGCAAATGCTTTCGACGGGTCAAACGGAGTGTTTGCTGAGAAGTTGTACATTTGAAATTACTAATTACTGATACTGCATGCGATTAGCCAAAGCTTGAGTAACACCACGACTGGCTTCAAGGCCCATTTCTTTAGCAGCATTCTGCGCTCCTTGAATCATTGCAGCTTGTGTTGCAATGTTTTGCTTTATACCCTGTGCGGCCATTTGTCTGGCAAAGTTTTGCTTTTCTGCAGCTTCTGCAATTTGGAATTGGACATCTCCAAGGCGTTTCAAGCCTTCTGCCGATGCTTCAGCTTGACGAATTGTTTCAGCACTCCGAGTCATGCCGGGTACCCCATAAACATCGGTAATACTTGATCCATATGGGGTGATGTTTCCAAATTGATCAATTTGAGCATATGGTGCTCCGGGAGTTTGATATCCTGGAGTGTACGGACGTCGTCCAGCCACGCCTAATCCAAGTTGAGTCGCTCCTCCTAAAACATTACTTACCCCAGCACTAGTTCCTCTAGCGATTCCGGCTAACGTTGGTACTGCTGCAATGCCTGCCAGTGGGATACCGATTTGCGCGGCAGTTCGCAAGGCACCCCTTGTTAAAAATGGTGCGGCTGCTTTTTGTGCCCCCAATCCTAGAGCTTGGCCAACACCGGTCTGTGCTGCCCCAAGAGCGGCATCAACTCCAGCTTTACTGATGTTTGCTTGTGCCAGGTTTTGAAGTCCGCCCAATCCAGATTTAACAGCTCCACCAGTCAGATATCCAAGGCCACCCTGTAATGCAGCTTCGAGTATGTTACCCTGTTGCAAAGCAGGCAACGCAGATGCAGCGCCTGTCAAAAGAGGCAGAGCTTGCATTGCCATCCTTGCACCGGTTGCTACGAGTGGTAGAGCCATAATCTGTTAATTCTTCTTAGTTGTTATTTTAATCTGAATAATCTTACCAATTGGTTTCACTTAATCCACCTAAGCCGGCTGCTATAAAGGGTGCTGTGGGTCCACCCATAAGCCCAACAACTGGAGCAGCAATCCCAGCAATTTGACTAAAAAGTCCTTTTTGCCCTGGGGTCCCCTGAACAACTACGGGAGCATGCTGGGAAGGCATG
>Ga0194123_10005298_pt1 | contig 13916 bp, 13 predicted proteins | sample TA2MahsurfametaG_5_FD_155479 | JGI IMG/M metagenome (GOLD analysis project Ga0194123, IMG submission 155479) | Freshwater microbial communities from Lake Tanganyika, Tanzania - TA2015023 Mahale A surface | ecosystem: Environmental > Aquatic > Freshwater > Lake | place: Tanzania: Lake Tanganyika... | reverse complement strand
TGGTCTACGACAAGAATAGATTTAGCTTGCACAGGTGATCTCGATTGACGGGGCCCAGCATAGCAGGTTATGCTCGGCTCCACAATACCGGAGCAACCGTGACGCCGCTTCCTTGGATTCTACTCGCAGTTGGCCTTGCTGCGGGCACCGCGGGGGGCTTCTTGCTCGGACGCAATCAAACCAATTCGGGGGCGGGCGCTGCGCAAGCGGCGCAGGCCGCGGCAGACGCGGCTACGGGGACCGCGGAGGCCCTGGCCGCGAATACAGAGGCCATTTCCGCGCTTACCGCGGCGGCGGGTCGGCCGCTTGTGCTCGACGCGGAGACGCGGGCGGGGCTCGCGGCCGACGTTCCCGCGGGCTGTCTGGACCCGGCCGCAAGCGTGACGCCCGCTTGCCTCGTCGCACAGTGCTGGCGGTTTGGGCAGTCCGCAGCGCAGCGGCCGGAAGGTTGCGGAGATTTGCTAAAAGACGCGCGGCTGCAAAGCTGGGTCGCAGTCTGCGGACGCGACGCCGCGGGTAAGCCCGATTGGGATTGTGTCTCCGCGGCACAGGAAAAGGCCCGCCGGTGAGGGCGGGCCTTCGGGGGCGGCGGGCTGCGTGGGTTACCGCGCAGCCGCGGCGATGACCGCTGCGGCCACCTTGGCCGGGTCCGGGCGCTGCCTGCTCGCCGGCGGCCGGAATTCCACCGTAATCCGGGCGCAGGCGGGCCACGCGGAGCCCGCGATGCGGCGCGCTTCATCTACGACATCCCGCCACCAACCCTCGGCCACGTAGATCCCGACTACGGCCGGCAGTCGGCTATAGTCGAGAGTAACGGCCATGCCGTCCTGGGTGTGCGAAACCTGTCGTGCAGACATCGGGGGCTCCAGAGCGGCGGGGGAGAGGGGAGGGGGCCCGCCGATGTCAGCCCCCTAACGCGCTGTGTGGTCTTGTCAAGTCCCCCGGCTCAGATCGCCCGCGCATCCGTGTATCGGGTCGGGGCCTCGATCTAATGGATAGACCGGGGCCCCGACGCGACGCCCGAAAGATCGGGCGCTACCGCTATAGGGTCACACCTGCCCGGTTGGCGATACGTCTCGGCAATCGCCGCAAATATCGGGTACGCCTGTTGCGGCACTACGGCGTTTCCGAGCGCCCTAACTCTGTCCACCCGATAGGGAATCCCATCACCCACTCTAGGAACTCCGGGTGCAAGTCCCCGCAAGTCTCCGCAAGCAGGCCACGGCGAGCCATTGACTGCAACGATGTCTCGTAAATCTTGCCGCCCACTCGGCTGAAATTCCCCGGCATAGCTCTTGGAGTTGGCAATAACAAAAACCCGCTCCCTGATATGGCACGCGCCGACACTGATAGCCGGGAAAACGACCGCCCTTGTTTCGTAGCCTGCCGTTTCCAAGTCATAGCAAACGGCATCGAGGCCGAGGGTAATGTGGCCTCTAACATTCTCACCAACCACCCAATCCGGCTTTCCTTCTCGCACAATTCTGAGCATGTGCGGCCACAAGTGGCGTTCGTCGTCATGCCCTCTGCGCGGGCCTGCGAGGCTGAATGGCTGGCACGGGTATCCGCCATGCAAGATGTGCAACTTTCCAAACTCATTGCCCCTTACCTCCTTTACGTCATCAACTATCGGCACGCCGGGCCACCGTGCCGCCAGCACCGACTTACAAAAGTGGTCCCGCTCGCAAAAAGCCACGGTCTTGAACCCTGCCCACTCGGCGGCAATATCCAGCCCGCCAATTCCAGAAAACAAACTCAGTGCGTTCATGGGAAAAACCCGTATAACTGTGCCCTCAACTCGGACTGCGCGAAGCGAAGCCTCCACAGCCTAACGCGCTGTGCGGTCTTGTCAAGTCCCCCGGCTCAGATCGCCCGCCCCGCGTCAGGAGAGCTTGATCGCGCGCCTCTTGCCGCGCCCCTTGACCCGGATCCGGCGAGTCGTGAGGGCGCGCACGCCCAGGCGCGTGCGCTCTTTCCGCACGATCGCCATGCGCGCCGCGTCTCGCGTCTCCGGCTTGCCGATTTCCAGCCATAGCCCCTCGGCCAGTCGAAACCGTTTGATTGAGCCCGCCGCAAACGCGGACACCGAGCGGGACTGGACGCGGATAACCCCGTTCCCCCGCTCGATCTGCCGCGTTCTGCATCCGTTCTTTCGCATATGCCGCATCAGGGCGTCGGACGGCCAGCGTTGGGGGGCGAAGACCACCGAAAATATCTGCCTTGCGCTCGGCAACGGCGGAATGTCCAGTGTGGCTTTCGGATTATGGGCCAGCAGCGGCACTCCGTTACTTAGCACTTTGATTCGGCGCCATACGTTCATCACTTCGCCGTGCGTGTTCGTCTCCGTTCGGGCCATGCCGACATAGTGGGCCATCAGGCGGCGTTTCCGCTCTACGATCTCCTCGATCCGGTCATCCAGCGAGTTTTCGGCGTGCAGATACCAGATCGTCGTGGAGCGCGTTTGGCCGATCCGGCGAATTCGATCTTCTGCCTGCTCTTCCGCCGCGGGCGTCCACCAGCGTTCCAGAAACAATAGATTGCAAGCGTTCGTGAGCGTGATGCCTTCGCGGGCGGCTTGCGAGCCCAGGAATACGTCAACCTGCTTTTTCTGAAACGCCTCGACAGCGGCTTGTCGCTGTTCCTGGCTTGTGGTCCCGTCGAGCCGGACGTAGGTGATCCCCAGCTTGGAGAGCGCCTGCCCTAACAGGTCCAGAACATCGACGTACTGGCCGAATATGACAACCTGTTCGCGCTTTCCCTTCACCAGATCCAGGGCCCAGGCCGCCGCGGCGGGCACTTTTCCGCGGCCCAAGACGCGGCGCAGGTAAGACAGCTTCGACAGGCTCTCCGTCTCTACGGCGCGCTCGGCCACGGCGCTCACGGCAGATAAATTCTCCATGACTTTCGGCAGGTATTCATTGAGCCATTGTTCGTAGACCTGCACCACCTCCTCGTACTCACGCCGGATCTCGTCGGGTATCTCCGCGGGTAGGATAATCCGCTTCTTTTGCGGAATGTCCGGGGCTACGTTCTCCAGCAGGCGGCGCAAGATCGGGGGATTGCCCTCTTCCGGGTCAATCAAACGCATGAGGCCGTGATACTCCTCCTCGTCGTTCACCAACGGCGTGCCCGTCAGCAGCGTGATATGGGGTACTGCCGATGCCACCTCGACAAGCCCCTTAGTGCGCTGGGCTTCGGGGTTCTTGGCGTAATGCGCCTCGTCGCAGACCAGATAACGGAAACCTGCACGGGCGTACTCTTCTGCGCGGGTCGCCAGAAGATCCCAGGTTGTGACCGTGATGTGCGCCCGCGGGTCCAGCGGGGCCGCGACCGTCGCGGCAAGGCAGACGTTCACGCCTGGGATCCACCGCTCGGCCTCATTCCGCCAATTCTGCACAACGGACGCGGGCACGACCACCAGCGCGGGGCAGAGCTTTCGGGGGTTCTCCCGAATAGCCATTAGAACCTGGGGCGTCTTGCCGCAACCCGGGGCATCAGCCAGCAGTACGCGGTGATCGTTCTTTGCGAGGAAGTCTACACCCTCCCGCTGGAACGGGCGCAGGGCCATCGGGGGGCCGCGGTAGATGGGCCTCCGCTCCGGGCCCTTCGCTGCCGGTGCTCGGGGGGCTCGGGGCGCCGGAGGCTTCCGCGGCTTCGGTAACCGCGGAGCCTTCACCTTTTTGAGCTTTGCCGGTTTCTTGCGATTGACGACAAATGACATTGGGGCTCCCGGGGCAAGGCGAATTGCAGTTTGCCGTAACCCGGGAGCCCGTCACCCGCACCCGCAGCTTGGGGCGGGGACGTATCGGATGCCGGGCGGGGGCTTGCCGGGGTTGCGGAACGTGCCGGGGGGCGCCAGCCGGAGGGCCAAGTCCAAGAGGGCCGCAACCCGCCTCCAGTCTGCCTGCGCTCTCGTGATGTCTTCCTCTTTCAGCGGAATGGGCTCATTGTTTATGAACCAGCCGCTTTTTCCCTGCGCGTACAGGCGCAATTGTTTTTCGTGGTATTTCTTATCCATCGACAGGAAGGCTACGATCTGCGCGAGCAGGGGCTTTGGCATATCGAAGAAATTGTTTAGAAACGCGGAACCCCCTCGGGTAGAACTGAATTGATCCCAGGCTACATGGCCCTTTTCGTCCAGATACATGACGGCCGGGCTTTCGGTGTAGGTGCTCGCCTTCGGCTTGTTCCACCGTTGCCGGTCGGGATCAAGGGTCTGAGATACAAACCGCTGGCCCTTCTTGCTCTGCTCCAGCCAGTACCGGATCTGCGTCCGCTTCCGAAACCCATACGGGTAGTCCTGCACAAGATACGAGTTTTCTTCGCTGGTGTAGCCGTACAGGGGCGTCACCTTCCGGGCGCGCGGGTCGGGGTCCGGCAATCTCTCAAAGTCGGTCGGGATCAACGATGCCTCGCCCCCAGCCGGGGCCGGTGCCGGCGCCGGCGCCGGCGCGCGCTTGCTCTGTTCCTTGGCCTGCGCGTTGTTCACCATCGCACGGAAGTTATCGTTGAATTGCTGAAAGAACTCAGCCCGAAGCTCGTCTGCCTTTTCCAGACGCTCTGTCGTGGGTCGCAACTCACGCCCGTAGGCTGTTTGGCCGGTACTCAGGGTTCTGCCAGCATCCGTAGAGATCAGGGTAATCCCTAACCCAGCGTAGGCCGAGATCCTGCCGGTTCGATTTCGCTCCTCCGGGGAAGCCTTGACTTCGATGTCCGCGATGTGCAGACCATCTAAGGCTACCCGAATTGTACCTTCCACCCCGGACCTTCCGGGTGTCGGGCCCACGGGGGGCAGCTCCACTTCAAGCCGCCCGCCCCCGGGGACCACGCGGGCCACGAGAAAGCCAACGATGGCGTTTACGTTGGCCTCGACAACCCGCCGGAAATCGCCCGGCTCTGCGTATTCAGGGAAGCTCGGTTGGAGGACGCCCGTTGTGCCCAAGATCCAGTCGGTGTAGTCCACGACATCTGCGGTCGTTCCTGCGTTCTGGTGCTCGCGGTACATGCTGCCCAGGACGGCGAGGGGGGCATCAAGTTGATTGGGCATGGCTTATTTCCGGTGTCGGCGGGGTTCGCTATTTGACGTTCGGCGCCCGTTATGGCCGCTCGGCCTCTTTCACGAGAGTCAAGACCTCTCTCGATACCTGACCTGCGGCAACGGCGGCTTCCAGGCTCGCGCGGTCGGCACGGCCTTCGATATAGTAGCGCGCGATTCGCTCGGGGGTCAAGTTTCCGCGGCCAGCGAGCATCAGGATGGATACAGCGTCGGTGAAGTCGCTGCCCGGGACGTAGCCCGCCGCTCGGCGCCGAACCTCTTGTATTACTCGACTGCCCTGGGTGCCGATAGCTGTAGGTTGTCCACTGAGGCCATGCAGTATCCTGTGCGCAGCCTCGGCCAATGACGCATCTGACAGGTAATTGATTGGCTGGGCCGGAATGAATTTGCTCTCCGGCCCGCCCTTGCCAGAAATCTTGATCTCGTCGATTAGTTCTTGCGCTATCAGGGCGTTCAGTAGGGACCGAATGACATAGACCGCCCCCGCCCGGACGGCGGGGTGCTGCGGCAGCCTTACGTCCGGGTGACCGGCGAGATCCGCAAGGAATTCGGGCATAGTGCCCCCGCCAGCCCTTACCATCTCCAAAATGACCGGCTCCGTAATCTTCGATAAGAGCGTATTTGCGATGTTGGGTGCATCCTTTGCCGGCATCCCCGCATCCATTAGAACCCTTGTAACTTCGGCATGGCGCGTCTGTGCGGGCGCGGGGGCCGGGGCGTCCGTCAACGCTTCCGCCAGAGCGTCGTTGAGCAGGTTGTGGGCCGCCTTCATTACGGCTTCGTCTACCAGCCGCGCAGCTTGGAGCCGCGCAAGGTAGGACACCAGCCCCCCGAGCTTGTCTACGTCGAAATCCAGACGCTCCGCGGCCGTATCCACCCGGATAGCAGTTAGCTGCGCGGGCCGGCTAACCGTGCCGATCAATGCTTTGCGGGCCTCCGTCTCCAGGGGGCCCAGGGCCAGGGGCCATGCGGTCAGGTGCCCGTCCAGTTCGATTCTGGCGCCGGCTGCGCGCAACGCGGATTCTGCGAAGGCGAGGGCCCAGGACTCGTAGTGCCCGCCGAGCAGCGCGGCCATCGGAGAGCCCGCGGGGGCCCGGAGCGCGGTTGCGATCAATACCTCTCGGGCCGCAAGCTCTTCGGGTTTGGCAATGCGGGATGTCATGGCTTATGCCCCCAGGGAGCTATATTTGCGAATTGTCGTGCCAAGCTCGGCATTTACCAGCCCCGCATACGGCGCACCGGACAGGGTGTCTACCCCGGACATCGTATTGGCCTCCTGCGCAGCTTGCTGAAAGAGCTTTGCGTTGGGGGTGTCCTCGCGCAGCAGTTTCTTTAGCATAGCCGTTTCTGACCGGCCGCTTAGATAACTCCCTGCGAGCCGGATATGGGCAAACCGCAAACCTAAAGATCGCAGGAACGCCATTTCAGTTCTATTCACCTCGTACCCACCCTGCGCGTCTACAATGTGGATTGTTAGCTTGAACCCCTTTTCTACCTGCTCGCGCTCCCACCGATCTTGATCATAGTTATCCATGCGATTGTAGGCCGCTCTGCTCGGATTGCTGCTCGGGCCTATCCCTAACTCCAGGGCATCGTACCCCTCGTGTGTAAGCTGAAATAGCCAAACGTAGCGCGGAAGCACCCTACCCTTGTAGTTTATGGGCTTTTCCATATCGGCCCTGGCCTTGCTTCTTTGCAAGTCTTTGGGAACAGTCGTCAGAAATGCACTGAGGGCCTGTTCGGCCGTCTCGGGACGCGGGATGGCGGACTCTGCACTTGTGGCAAAGGCTTCGCCCCACGATTGGTATTCCGCATACGCCCCTTCGGGCTGACTGTTTGCGGACTCCGCGGTAGTGAGGGCGCGACGAACAACAGCATTGCGGGGCGTAGTCATTTGATTACTCCGAAAGCACAAAACGAGGAGAGTCGCCGGCAAGCTCCGCTTTCGCTATGCGCAGGAGGCCCACACCCGGGATATGAAGCGTTAGGTTGGTCCTGCCTATATCATGGACACGGAGCTTGGTGCCCGCAGGAATTGTTCGGCCGGAACGAAGCTCCAGGGGCTTTTGGGAGAGCAGGACAGAATCCACGGTCAATGCCGGGGCTGGCTTCGGCTTGGGTTCTTTCACTCCGGCCACTCGATTTTCTCGGTATCGTTCATAAAAAGAGCCAGTAAGCACAGTCTGAACCAAACTTGGGTAATGGACACCAAAGCGTTTACCGAAATATGCGCGGGCCCATTCAGGCTGCTCATAAAGCGGAATTGCGGCGTCAACATCCTCCTCAAACCAATACTTGCCCTGCTTGGGGCGCCCAGCGGCGATCCGAGCAGCGTCCGTCAGATGTTTTTCCGCTACTGCTTCGGTAATGCCCAAACCTCCGTGGCCTGCGGTAGAGTAAAATTGGACACCGCGTTGGATAGTTCTTGCGTTTTGGGCAGAGCCCCACGGAGTCCACGAACCACCGCGAGAATAGGAAACATACTCTGCTTCCTTGAGCCCGGGTTTGATGGGCTCGGGGCCCATTCCCAGCGGATCAATACTATGAAGCGCCGACAGGGAAACCGCTTGGGCGGACTTAGGGGCATCGCTTTCGGGTAGCTGGCTCGCAAAGGCTTCGCCCCACGATTGGTATTCCGCATACGCCCCTTCGGGCTGACTGTTTGCGGACTCCGCGGTAGTGAGGGCGCGACGGACGGCGTGTGTTCTGTGGGTTGTCATTTGATTATTCCGCCTTGCGCTGGGCTTCCTGCCACAGCTTTTCCATAAGGGCCGTCTGATTACCGTCGTGGTACAGGAGCAGCGTTAGGTCGGTGTCACCGGGAGCCTTGTAGTAGAATCGGATCGAACCTTGGCGCACTTCCGATTTCAACGCTGGGTGGGCGTCGAGCAGGGTTTGCAGCCGGGGCGGCTTGTCGTACTTCCGAAGAGTCGAATATACGAGCCTAAGCCCCTGGCTTTTCTTCCGGTCGTATGCTTCTTGTTCCGCTGCCCTGGCCTTGTCCGCTTGTGCAATCAGGGTAAGAGCTTCCGAGATTTTGAGCTTATCCATTTCTACTAAGTAGTCCGCTTTCTCTTCGCGCCAGTGGTCTTTCAACTTGATCTTCGAGTATCCCGGAAGGTAAAAGTTCAACAACCTTCGTGTAATCCCGTGGGCGTATGGCGTATTCTTTATGATCTCGTATTGCCGGTCGATCAGCTCAGGGTGTCCGGTGTAGTCCTCTAACAAGCCCGGTTGCAGGAGGGCTACAAGGTAAGTGTACCGTTCCGCCAGTTCGTCTGCTCGTTTCCTTACTTCCGTTGCGACGTATTCAGGCCCTTTCCCCGCAGGGCTCATTATTTTGTCGTTGTAGTAGCGGGAGCGGGCGAAGTAAGCGGGGCTGTAGTCCACTTCCCTTCCTGCGTAATCGCCCACGGTTCTACCGTATTGACGCTCCGGCAGGTGGGCCTTTAGGTATTGATCCACGGCTTTCGCAAACCGGCGAAATTGAATCTCGGGGGGCCAGAGGTTAGCCACATAACTCTCGATGCCGTCCGATTCCGCCTTGGAGTAGGTCGAGCCTCTATTCGGTTGTGGGGGAAAGCCCTCTGGCGCGAATTCTTGCCAAGCGAGAGCCATTGCTGCGGAAGAGCCCCCGTAGTAGTATATCGGGCCCTTTTCTCCCTTTATGAGCGGGACTGGGTTGCGCCGCTCCTTCGGAAAGCTGACTCCCGTTGCTTTGGGGAAGGGGGGCAACCGATTTGCGATGTCCTCCGGGTCCAGGCCATACCAGCCCATACCAGCCTGCTCAACGGCATCTTGCAAGTCTACAGGCACAGGGGGCGGCGTGTATCCCGGTTTGGCTCGACCCGCCGTGATGCTCGCACGGGTCTTTGCATAAAGCTCAGCCCCCTCTTTCATCTCGTCGGGGGTGAACAGAGCGCCCGTTTTGGGGCGTTGTGAGGGGCGGGCTTCGGCTGCCAAGGCGGGCACGGCGGCGCCCACCCTGCCCACGAATTCGTAGGCCCAGGGCAGGTAGACATCGAAGGTTCCGACAGCCGCGCGCTGACCGGACTCCGCTCGGCCTAATGCTTTCCGGGCCGCTTCTTGCAGTCTGTGGGTTGTCATGCGGCCTTCGCGGCGGCCTCGTAGGGCCGGGGCTGGTAGGGAATCGAAATGTGGGAGTAGTCAAACGCGATTGTGGCCCGGTCCAGATCGAGGGGCACGACCACGCCGAGCCGGGCAAGCCGGGCGCGCAGCGCCTTCCGCCCGGTGGGGGAGCGGAGTTCTGCTAATAGCCCCTCGGCGCGGACCCGATTGTACCCGGGAACGGCGACCCTGACCTCCTTCTCGCGCACTTCTGCAATAGAAGCGAGCGCCAGGGGCAGCAGACCCGCGGGCAGCGTCCGCACGTTGCCTTCGGGCTCCGTCCATGTGTCGAGGATGACCGGGTACTCGGGGTGCCCGCTCACCCAGCCGCCCCGCGCCGGGCGCGAGCGAACGTAGAGGCGGCCATCGTCGCGCTGGAGCACGGCTCCCTCGTCGTAGAGCCCCCAGCTATACCCGGTGAGGGCCCGGAAGCCGGGGAGGCCCGAATCCAAGGCGCCCCGCGGGGTGGGCTCAGGGATCGCTATGGCCGTCTCTCCGCTCTCCTCCCCTTCGGCCAGCCCGACGGGCAGCGCCCGTAGAATTTCCCGCGTTTGCGCAATGGCCCACTGGTAGTAGGGGGCGAGGGCACGGGCCAGAGTTTTGTTGTCCCGCTGGAGGCGGGCCATCAGCGAATCGACGGTCTTTTGCGGTAAGATCGCCCAGCTATTCCGAAACAGCCGGTAGCGGCGGGGGCTCAGCATGATTATCCCCGAATACCGGCAAACAGGCTCTTCTGGCCCGCTACGCACGGCTCAACGTCTTTTGTGATGAACGACAGCATGTTCCCTGCCACGCGCTCCGAGACATCGGCGCCCCAATCCATGCGCTTTCCCTTCCGGCGGCCGGGAATATCGTGGCCCAGCGGCGTTTGCGCGAGGGTGTTGAGGGTCTTCGTGAACGCGCGGGTCAGCATGAGGAGTTCGGCATCATCGCACTTCTCAGACTCCGTTGTCAAGAGCCGCAGCGTCAGGGCCGTGAGCCCCATGATGTGATGAACCTGCTGATTCATTTGGATAAGGTCGGGGTTCGGGAATTCGGTTTCGCCCTCCGCGCCCACCTCGTCAGGCCCTCCGACCGCGGCGTTGGTGCCGAGGGCGAAGGCGACAAAAACCGGAGGCTGGGGGGCCTCTGGAGGGTTGGTCCAGGGCCAGGGGCCGTTCTCCGCTTCCCATTCTGCGAGGGTCGGGGGTGTTTCACCGTCCTCTTTCGCTTGGTCTACCGCGTACTCGTATTCAGTCCGCGCGTTGTCCTTCGCGTCAGCCAGGGCATCCTTGCTGTATGTCTCCTCCCACCCTCGCGTGGCGTAGTACCAGTCCTCGTAGGACGCCAGGGGGCCAAAGACTTCTTTTGCATACTGGTCCGCGGCTGACTTCACGGCCTTCTTGCTCGGTTTCTTTGGTAGCGCCTTATCCAAGACATCGGCGTGCTCGTGAAAGTAGAAGGGCTGGTAATTGGCTGCAAGTTCCAAGAACGACAGGTGGCCGGCGTCGAAAGACAGGTCGTCCCACTCCGCTTCGGGGATCCAATCTTCCCCGTCCGCGCTTGTTTGCGTTTGATCGAACACAAGCACTTGGTAGAATTTGGCTTCGGCGGAATTTGTTAGGTAGCCCGTAATCCCCATCAGAGCAATGACGTACTTGTCCCTCGGCGTCAGGCGATCAGAATCCAAATACGGCTTGACGTTCCTTCCCGCGGTGAGCAGCGTGTTCACAGCGTTCACAACGATATTTGGAAGATGCAGCCCCGGCGTGTGGTACTTATAGGTATAGACCCACGGGATTACCTCGGGGAAGCCGCTTTGCAGGTTTGCCATGAACGCTTGGACGGCCCGTCCAAGCTGATCTCGCGCGGCGTCCATATCCTCGGTGGACGGCTCAAAAGAGCCCGCGGAGCCGCGGGAGGGGGCGCCCCCCGGGAGATTGCGTAGTGCAGTCAGGGCAAACTCGGTCCCCCACGCGCGGTAGGCGCGGGCGCCGGCCACCCGGTCAGCTACGGCGTTGAACACCGATTCTGCCATATGGCGGGGGTTGCGCCGGGAGATCCGTTCACCGCCCATTACGAGATACCGCATGTCTATTTCCTTCCGTTCCTGTTGGTGCTCTTGACTAACACAAATGACTTTCGGAGGCTGTTCCATTCCACTTCGCGCCATACGGAGCTATGGGGGCCGCGCTGCTCCAGGGTGCGGAAGCGGGGGTATCCAACGGGTTTCTTAGGGTCGCTGCTCTGGAACCACGCGCCCTCGCCCTGAATATCGGGCTGTCCCGGCACTTGTAGCGTGATGGGCGCCCATACGCCCTGCTGGACCTTGCCAGCCTTCGTGTGCAGCGCCTTGATCGCGTCGTAGAGCATCTGGTCTGGATCGACCGGGGCGGCTGCCGGGCTCGTAGGCTTCGGAGTACGCGGGACAACGGGCGCCGGCTCGCGGGCTATCCGTAGCGCGGATTCCGTGAAGTCCGCAAAGTCCAGATAATCGTGCCCAGCGGCGTACTCGTGCAGCGCGGGGTTCTCTCGGGCCAAGCGCAAGAGCATACGCGCCCATACCCTTTCGGCCTGAGCCTCTATCTCGGTTTTCTTCACCACGCCCCCCCTTTAGATTTCCGCATTTGGTAGTCAGCGTAGATGGCAAGCGGCCAGTCCAATCGCCGGTGTTCATTCTTCTCAAAGGGCAGCTTCGACTCGTTCCGCAAGTCTTGCTGTAGGTAACCGAATACCTGCGGGTCTGCCCGGACATCAGCGGGGACGGCGGCCTCTACTGCTCGGATTACGTCAGCGATCGGCAAGAACTTGACATATGAGGAGCCCCGCTTGTTGGTGGTGGTGTCGAAAGACAGCAGGTATCCGTCCTCGTGCTTTCCAAGCACCGTGTAGAACCCCCGAGATAGCTCAATGACGCCCTTCTTGTCGAGGGGGCGTTTCGCAAGCCCCCCAAGCGTCATCTCTTCGTACCGCCCGGAGCGCAGGTCTGCCTCCAGCACCCCCCAAGGATTCGGACCAGCGGCCATGATTTGATTGAACACTTGCTCGGCCCGTTCACCGGCTATCCGAGCCCGCTCCTGCTTTCTTTTGTCTTGCTCTTTGGCTGCGGCCTCTCGCGCAGCAGCCGCTCGGCCCTCCGGGCTCTCCTCAAAACGGCGGTGCCGTTCTGCGCGATCGGCCGCCTGGGCATGATTATAGGCAATCTCGGCCTCCTTGACCTTCCCCTCAAACCGCAGCCCGAACCAGTGAGCCCGCTGAATCGCCTCAACCGACCAGTGGGGAGACGTTGCGAGCTTCTGCATATACTCCAAGCGGCCCGTCATGCTCAGCGCGGAGTATTCATTCCGTAAGTTTACAGCCCTCGCCGCACCGTCGTCGTAAGCAAGGGCATCATCCAAGATGTTTACGATAAGCTGCCCCGGCCCGGCGAAGCTGCCTCCAGAGCCCAGGACGACTTCACGGTCAAACAGGAACAGCAGCGCCCGCCAGATGTCATCCAGATCGTAGGCTCGGTCCCCGCGCCAATCTTTTATCTCCAGGTAATAGTCCAGAGCGCCGTCCCGGGCGGCTTCGGAGCCAAAGAGCTTCACCAGGGCGTCAGAAATGAATTGATCCTTATTCTTGGCCCGCTCCCGCCGCTGCGCCTCCGCGGCTCGATTCTCCTCGCGCTCGGCTGCTGCCTGCTGCGCAAGCTCGGCGGCCTTCGCGGGGTTCATATCGGCGGGCCATGAGATATATCCACTGGGATAAACCTGCGCGTAACCGTAGCCGCTCTCGGCCCCCCGGACTGGCAGCCCCACAAAAATCAAGCGATCACTCTGACCGGGGCGAGGGTCGAAGAAGAACGCCCCGGCATCCGTAGTCACAAACGGGTAGCCGCGGTCCAGCCCCTCGTCAATGAAAAGCGCGGCGTTCGGCTCATAGAAACGAGGGCTTTCCTTTCGATTCTTAGGGTCAAGAGCCCCGTCCCGCAGTCCAGCCAGCGCCTTTTCTACCCTATCGTCGTCCTCTGGACTTTTTTTCAGGTCGAGGGGCTTGAATTTCTTGATGTCGGGCTTGTACGAGAAGAAGGCCGGGTCGAACACCAGCCCCCAGGCCGAAACCCATAGATTGCGGAGTTCGGGGTACTTGCTGTCCTTCATATTCGGGCGAACCCCGGGGCGGGGTGCGGGGAGCCCCTTGCGCCACTCCGCGATAGCCTCAATCGCGGCTAAGATCGCGCTCTTCGTGAATTCGTAAAGCTGCGCATCGTGGCCTCGGCCTGATGCCCCCCGGAGGGCCAGCTTGACCGCTTCCGCGTCAGGGTGCTGGACGCGAGACGAAGCGTAGCGCATGACCGTGATGATCGTCGAAGGGGAGATCAATTCCAGGGGCTTTCCCCGGGAAATTTCGTGCGGCGGCGAAGAGGACATAGCTATACCTTCGGGTTCGCGGAAGGGTACACCATCGGCCGGTTCTTGTATAGCCTTGACGGCTGGCAAGGACCATGCTATCGCGGGGGGCTGGACAGGTCAACCGGAGATCCGATGCCAAAGAATGACAAAGAATCAAGCCGTTCCCCCGGCCGTTCCCCCGACGGCCGTTCCGGGCTGTCGCGGGAGATGCTGCGCGTCGTGAACACGATGCAAGCGTGCCTGCACCACGTTTGGGCCGAGCCCGTCATCCTGGGCCTGTTATCTAAGCACACCCTCGCGCTATCCGTCGAGATTGAGGCTTATGCGCAGCAGATCGGCACCGACGGGGGCGTGCTTGG
>Ga0194123_10005297_pt1 | contig 13920 bp, 9 predicted proteins | sample TA2MahsurfametaG_5_FD_155479 | JGI IMG/M metagenome (GOLD analysis project Ga0194123, IMG submission 155479) | Freshwater microbial communities from Lake Tanganyika, Tanzania - TA2015023 Mahale A surface | ecosystem: Environmental > Aquatic > Freshwater > Lake | place: Tanzania: Lake Tanganyika... | reverse complement strand
AGGAATCTAGGGATGTCTGATGCAACCTGACCGGCGGCGGGAAGTAAACCGCGCTCTCGGAAGATGCGTCCAATTCTTTCTAGAGACGGGCCTTCTCCTGCCTCTGTCTCTATCTCTTCTGCCCGCCGTAGTCCGGCTCTAGCGGCTTCTTCCGGTGAACCAATAACAGCGCCAACACCTGTACGCGCACCAGAAATAAACTGTCTAGCGCCCCGTTTGGCTTCGCCAAGAATAGTTGATTCTTTTACAGTGGGAGTAGCCCACGAAACGTCGTACCCACCCGCTTTAAGTCGAGCCAGAAGATCGGCCTGTGTCGTGCCTTCTGGGACATTAGTAACAACCGTGCCGTCCGGCAGACGCACATCCATGCTAGATCCTCATTTGGTCGGTAGTTTTGAGAAGTCTACTGCACCGCGACTTGTAGGACGGGGCGTTGCAACAGAAGTCCCCAGCACTTTAGCCGCGAGATCATCTACTATGCGCTCTAGCGGTGTAATCATGGTTTCCGTTAACTCTTTTATATAGTCCTGCATAGCGCGTTCTTGCACTGGATCAGGTTTACTGCCCGGAACGTTACGCATAGATATGTAAGTCCCAAACTTTTCCCTGACCTGTTTTTCTAGCGCAGCTTGCTGCCTGCCCAACTTATCAGACGCAGCGGTGTATTGATCACGTAGCTTTTGATCTCTACGCAGCTCTTCTCTATTTGCAAGATCTGCCAGTTTAAGTTGTAGAGCGTTGACGCGGTCAGCGTAACTTGTGGCCTCTCGCTGTTCGCCTGCCACCCGGACTTTATCAACTTCTATGTCAATCTTCGCTATCTCCAAACGACGTTTCTGCTCAGCTTGCCGAAGATCCATGCCTTGTTTAACCAAACTAGCCTCAGCATCCATATTGCCAATCTGACGGGCTTGTTGTGCTTGACGAAGTTTGACTACTGATTGTTCATGCAACAAATCAGCATCAATAGCCGCTTTTTCTCGTTCATCTATGGCACGATCTACAGCGCCATATTCATTGCCCCAGGTTCGCAAATCACGGAACAAGGCATTTAAACGGTTGAACGTATCGCGTTCACGCTGAGATTTAAGCAGTTGTTCACGCTGAGAACGGGCTCGTGTTCTTGCGTCAATCTCTTGCTGCTCAAGATCAGGCAAGTTCTTACGCGCATCTAATGCTTGACGGCTAAGAGTTTGAATTCTGTCAATATCCGCTGTTGTCTGCGCATCTTCTGGAATGGCGCGCATTATGTTTGCTATGTTATTAGGAGTAGGCATCACCGCTCTTGGTGGTGCTATAGATGCGATTCCGTCTGGTTTGGCTATTGTTTTTGCAGATAAAGCTTGATCATCACGCGGTGCGCTTGTTGGAGCGAGCGCAGGCGCAAATCTTTCATCAGGACCAGCGTATGGGATATTGCTCGCTCGCGGAGCGCGGGCCGCAGCAGGGGGAGCGGCGGGCGGAAGTTCACCTTCCGTTAGCATATACGACGCCCCAAGGTCTTGACGACGCCGACGCCGACGCTCTTCCTCTTCCTTAAGAGCATCAGCACGTGCCCGCAAACGTTCCGCCGCCAAGCGGCTATCCATCGGGGCAAGAAGACGATCAGGGATGGTTTGAGTACGAACGTCAGGGACTTCTGCGCCTTCTGTAAACCCAATAATTCCACCCTCTTTAAACTGCATATTGACAGGCAGACCCGCAACACCTTTTTGCTGCAACATCTGCGCAGCCATCTGGGCAACGGCTTGTGGGTTTTGGGCCATCTGCTGTTGTTGTTGCTGTTGTCGAGCCATCAACTGCCCAGCGATACCGGCTTGTCTACCGATAGCTTGTAACTGAGGCTGTCGCATGGGCTGAGCGACTTGCTGAGCCTGCTGTATCACCTGACTAGCAACGGTGGGCTGCTGGCCTTGCGGGCCGGGGGCAGTCTGAGAAGCCTGCTGTTGCAGGACAGCAGAAGCCTCCATCAAGGCTTGAAGTCCGCTCGGAATCATGTTGAAACCCTTTATTTAGAAATGCTATCCGCCAAACCCCGGAATTTTTTTCAGAATGTCGTAAATCTTATTAGCCTGTTCAAGCGTCAGACTAGTCTTCCCGAGGTCACTCAGGTTGGGAGTAGTAGTTGTCGTCCCAACAGGCAGACCCTGAAGCATGCTTTGCTGGAACAAGAGTTTGTTGTACGGGTCCATCTTCTCTTGCTCAAACTGCTTCTGAAGGGCAGTAATTCCCTCTTGCTCTATCGCTCTTTCCTGCGCCCCCAGCCCAGCTAGCGCGTTAACATCCGCTAATTGCTGTTGCCTTCCAATATTGTATTGATTCATGGCCTGGGTAAATGCGTTCTCAAACCCTTTACCGATAATTCCTGCCTGAGCGGTTTGCAGGTTTCTCATACCTTCTGAACGGGCAATAGCCTCTCGCCCGCCACCGAACGCACCGGCTTTAGCAAACTGCCCCTGTAGGTTGGCTTGGCTGATCTGAGCCTGCCTACGTAGCTCATCCAACTGTGGCTGGAGGGCAAGCTGCGTATAGGGGTTCATGTAGGCTTGTAGGTTTGCCGTATTAAACGTAGCCTGTGGATTGATATTCCCGGCAGCGGTAAACGCTTGTTGTTGAAGCGGGGAAGTCCCGGCAGTCAACGGGCCTTGGTAGCCTTGATAACCTTCTCCGGCAAGAGCTTGCGCTTGACCCAGCATGTCGGTTACATAGTCACCAACATAAGGTGCAAGCGTTGTCTCAGTAGTGGAGCCAAGGGGGTTTTGAGCGGTAATACTGGAAGCCCCGGCGTTGACGGTGGAAGCCCCGCCAGCCGTAAATTTAGCGATCCCGCCTGAAGCGTAGTTAGCAATACCCCCACCGAGATACTTATCAGGGTTAATTTTCTTACCCTGTCTAGTTGTACCGGTGCGGTCTTTCCTGACTCTATCCATCATCCGATAGAGTTGGTTAGCACCGGCGTCTGAGTTCCCGTTTCCAAGGTGGGACACCACATCTGCTGGGATCACGAATTCTCCATGCGACAGAGCAGCGGGTTGTACTCCGTCTATAGATGATGGGATTTTATCTGCCATACCGTCTGTCCCGCCACGCAAATATTTACCGGAGGCCATTAAACCACCTTGCGCGGCTGATACAGGCTGCTGAGCAGCCATAAATTCATCGTATATTCCCATTGCCGTGGGAGCCGTTTTAGTGTCTGCTTTAACCGGCGCGGTGACGTTGGGATTTGGGGCAGTAGCCGCCGCAGGCGCAGCAACCTGGGCAATACCCTCTGCTTTAACCTTTGCCGCTTCTCTTGTTTCCGCAGCCTTTCCCGGCTCTACATATTCAGTCGGGGTAAAGAACTGTCTACCCATTACTGCTTTACCGGAGTAAGGCACGTATTCTGGTTGTTTAATCTGTTCTCTTACCGCAGCAAGCTCAGGGATCTTCCCCTTGTACCCTGCCGTCTGCGGCTTATTCCCACCACCCAATAGCCCGTATAGAGCCGTTCCAGTAGCAGCAAGGCCAGCGGGGGTTTTAAGAGCCTGCTTAACCATATCGAAAAAGCCAGCTTTTTTGTCATCAGGCACTTTAAGGCCAGCATCTTGATAGGCTTTCCCCAGCGCCTGATCCATTTCTTCGTTGGTCATGTTGGCGAAGTTGGGATATTCCTTGGCAATATCCGCAACAAACCCCGCGCCTTCATAGTCAGGGTCAGGATCAAATCCAAGCTCTTTGGCGCTAAAAACCTGTCCTAATTCGTCAATAAAAAACGAATTCCCAAACTCGTCATAATCCCACATTTTTATTCCTCACCATAAAAGTCAGAGGAGAATCTATCAAGGTCAAAGGGCTTGTACCCCGGGATATTTGCATAGAAAGTCTCAAACTTGGGAGCCCGTAAAGCAGCCTCTTGTTGAGCCGCCTGCGCCTGTTGAGCCTTTTGCTGAGCCAATAGTTGAGATTGTAGACCGCTAACCTGTGTACCGAAACCTCTTTGTAGCGCGTCTAGCATCTGTTGGAACTGCCCCGGCTGTTGCGCTAAAGCCCGTTCTATTCCAGTAACTTTTGACCCTAGCCCAGAAACTTGTTCGCCTACCGTTTTCCCAAGCTCTGAAAGCCCGGTTTTAACACCCGACACCTCTTCGCTCACCCCGCCAATCCGCTCCCCGATGTCCGAGAACTGTCGAGCGTATTCTTGTTCTGCAAGAGTAATCTGTGCATTAAGTTCTGATTGGCTAAGATTAAGCTGTTCTAACAACTGCTGAGTGGTAATACCAAGTTGTTCAGAAACATTATCTAGCGCTGCTTGTAAAGCTTCGTCTCTGGTTGCGCCGTAAGCCTCATACTCGTTAATCTGGGCGGTAATGTCGTCCACCGCTGTAGCGAGCTTTGTTGCATACTCCAGCCCTTGCCCTACGATCTGGCTTTGCACATCACCAATCTGAGTCCCAAGTCTTGATTCAACATCTCCAATCTCAGATTTTAATGACTGCTCTGTCACGCCTAATTTCTGAAGAAGCCCCTCTTCAGTTTCTCCCAGCTCATCTGCCAATTCAGTGATGGACTGGTTAATAGCCTGATCTCTTGAAAGACCGGCGTTTTCAAATGCCTTAATCCGGTCTACAAGATCGGTCTGTACGCCGGAAATCTGGGCGGCAAACAATTGTTCCGATTCAATAATTCTTGCGTTAAGAGATTCTTGAGTTTCACCCAGTTGACTTAGCAATTCATCTTGAGCAATCCCTAAACTCTCAGAAACGTTATCAAGCGCGGCCTGTAAGGCTTCATCCCGGGTTGCTCCATAGGCTTCGTATTCATTTACCTGATCGGTGATATCTTTAACAGCGCTTGCTAATCTTGTTTCATACGATTTCTCAAGCCCGGCAATATCACTTTTGACCCCACCAATCTGCTCTCCGAGACGCGTTTCTAGATCGCTCATCTCTGTCTTAAGGCCAGATTCGGTAGACCCAAGTTGTTTTAAGAAATCTTCTCGCGTTGTGCCAAGTTCGTCTGAAAGTTCAGCTACGGCAGAAGAGATAGCCTCATCTCTAGTGTAGCCAGCTTCTTCCAGCGTTTTAATGCGATCTAACAGGTCAGTTTTAAGCTCGCCAACCTGCTCACCAAGCTTGGTAGTGACATCGGCAAGACCGGCAGACAATTGGCCCTTAAGCGCACTCTCAGTTGTTCCAATCTTCTGAAGTAGGCTTTCCTCAGTCTCCCCCATTTCATCTGAAAGTTCAGTGATAGATCGTTGAATGGCTTCATTACGAGACAAGCCTGCACGCTCAAATGCGCTGATTCGATCTGTAAGAGTTGTCTCAAGGCCGCTTACTTGCTCGGCAAATAACTTTTCTGACGAAACGATGCGATCATTTAAAGAAGACTCTGTTTCTCCAAGAAGACCTAGAAATGTTTCTTTTGTTTGCCCAAGCGAATCTGCCATGTTTTCAATTGCGGCAGACAAAGCTTCATCTCGTGTAGCGCCGTATGCTTCGTATTCATTAACTTTATCGGTAATGTTTTTAACGACCGTATTTAATTGGCCTTTAAACTCTGACCCTATATCAGCAAACCCACGCTGAATTCCTTCCAGGTCTAGGTCTGATGCAAGACCCATATCGTCAATCAGGCTGCGGAGAATCTCTGGGTCAAATTCTTCATAATCTTCCACCCCCGTTTCTCCTGACAATACGCCGCCAAAATCTTGATCACCTGATGGACCAAAGAAATCTTCGGCGGCCCCAGTTAGTTCTGTGCGCGGCAATGTTGCAAATTGGCTAATCGGGCCTGTTTTAAGATCTGTTGAAGGGGTTTTGGGAAACAGAAACTCCGTGTCCTGAATGTCTTCAAACTCAGACGGCAGACCTAAGTCTTCGGCGTTATCTGAGCCCAGAATTGCACCCAGTTCGTCTGGAGTAACTTCAGTGCTAAACCCTTTTGTTAAATCTTCGTTAGACAATCCTGCAAGCCCATCGGCATCTGAAGCCAAAATAGCGTCTGATTCAGCCGCGATCTCCGCTTTTGTTACTGGCTGCGTTTTGACTTCCGCTGGTTTTGCTGGCTGTCGCTCTTTCTGAATATCAGCGCGAACTTCTTTTGAAACAGCGTCAATAACTGTTTTAAATATGTCGTTGCTGGTTAGAGGCTTGCCTGCTAATTCTCTGCCTAACGCGGTTGTGACAATCGACTGTTGGCCGGGGGTGAGATCAGTAAACTTTTTCCCGTCTATGTCAATCTTAGAAAGACCAAGCGTTGTAGCACCGCTTAGAGCAGCAGCCTGAAACTTATTAGACAAATCCCCCGGCGCGTCTAACGCATTTTGAACAGACGCTACAATAGCGGCTCTTGTTTTGGGATCGGTGATGTCACTAAACCCAGGAAGATTGTTAACGACAACATCAAACATTCCGCCTGCGGTTGCGCCAAGAACAGCGCTTTCAATCTGTTCTGCATTCCCACCAAGAGCGGCAGTTCTTAAAGCGGCTGCACTTATGTTCTCAACAAGTTTTTTGCCCGCAGCAGATTCAAATATGTTGCCAGCAGCGTCACCAATCTCCCCCGCAATCTGCGGGACAAAATAAGAAGTAGCAGCAGCAATAGCGCCCTTTTTAACGTCTCCACCACTAGCGATAGTCGTTAGTACGCCGGTTCCAATCGCGCCTGCGACAGCAGAACTAACTGTTACTCCCAATGCCCCGGTAATGGTGCTGCCGATTGCAATACCCAAGCCGGGAACCATCATCGATGCTATTGCTAAAACAGGCCCGATAGATTCTTTGCTGATGAACGCACTAGATGGCCCCGGTGTTGTATAAAACATCGGGATGCCGTTGACCATTGAAATATTTAACCCGGTGTTCTTTCCGGCAAACGTCCCGCCGATGGTGTATCGGGCATTAGGATTATCAGGAGAAACAGATGTATTGGCATACGCATAGCCAACATCATGACCTTGTTTTAGCTGCTCTCCGGTGCGCTTGTTATATAAAACCTTTTCTTGCTCGCCAATCGGGTTAATTGGGATTAGAACAGGCTCGTAATAATCTTCGCCGCTACCTTCAAAATTTACCCCAGACCCAACTTTTGTGCTGGCTAGGTAATATTTTTTTCCGTTGTAATCAACAACTGATCCGTTGTCCTGACCTCTGTAACCACCAGCTTTATACCAATCAGCATAATCTTGTTGTGCTTGAGGTATGTTGGAGTAATCTGGCCCAAGTGCTTTTTGAGTTTTCTCGCCAATCTCACTGATATCTCTAATACCACTTAATACAAGACGGCTTGCCATGTACTGAGTGGCAGAATCAATACCACCCAATGCACCGAGATCACCAGTGTAATATTTTTCAGTGCCCAGGTTTTTGCGCTGGTTGGTAATCTGCTGGGCAAGCTTGTTTTGGTAATAGTCTTGCCCCAACTCTGCCGCAAGATCTAAGTTTAGGCTTCTTGCGTTTTGAGCCAGAGTTACAATCTGATCTTCACTTAACGCCGCGTTTTCGTATTTAGAAAACAACTTTCTGAACCCAAGCAGTTCTTCTTGCGAAGGCTTTGTGTCCGCGAAATATGCTTGCTCTAATTTGGGCATTAAAGACATGTCAATTTCCCGTCAGGTCAAACAACTCTATTGCACCTACTGCATCGCCTGTTGGCGAAGCAGAGAAAGTACGAATAGCAAGTGTCAATAACCCGCCGTTTAGATCGTATGCCCAGTTATACCCTGTGGGGTCTGCGATTGCGAACTTGCCGCCGCTACCAGACGCATCGGTGTAATCCGTTTGAATAATCGTTCCCCCCGCTACAGCGGTGGCGGAAATGTCATACCGAATATTCCCAATCGCAATAACGGTTGACGGAGAGCCGACAGTTCCGCTAGAGCTTAATTCGTATGTCCCAGCGCCACCGGTGGTGCCTGATAGTTGCTTCTTAATATAAGCATCACCAAACCCCGAAACAAAGATCTGCTGCCCAGTTGCGAATGCCCCAGAGGTCATAGCAGAAATAGTCAAGGTAGTCCCTGAGATCGTTCCAGTCCCTTGGGCGTTGTTTAAATTAACCCAAGATGCCCCAGTGAGAGTCCCGCCTTGAATTAGCGCAATCTCATAACTTTGATTGGCAAGAGGAAACACCTGAACCCTTGCCGGGAGGACAACAGAACCCGTCAGATTTACACCTGTAGTGGTTCCATCTTCTAAGGCCACTGAAACTAACGGGACGAAGGTTGTAGAGATGCCGGTTAAAGCTGTAGGTCGTCTTGCTATATATCCTCTGGAATACTGTTCATACCCGCCTTCGGATATAACAGTAGAGCAGATTTGTTTCATGGTGGCGTTTTGAGCCACAGTAGAAGCTTCAATAACATATGTGATCGGCAGAATTGCCGTGGTCATATATGTCGTATTAATAATGTTTGCATTATTAAACGTGTGACAAACAATGTATTGCCCGTTAATAATGAATCCACACCTGACTGAACCTACGCCTAGCCATTCAAAGTCCATCCACAGAATCTGAGCTTTAGTAACGTCTAGCGTTAAACCACTTGCTCCGGTTCCGTTTAATGGATCTCCGTTCCAGTCTGCCTGATTGACAGTAGTATTAACGACACTACCAGTTCCATAGCTTCTCAAAACAAACTGAACGCTTGTTGCGTTGACCTGAAAGAACACGCCATTCTGTGAGTTGAAGTACCCCACCTGTTGGAGTAGGCCGGTAGCAGGTGTGCTCATTGCAAATGTAGCAAGCACCAATAGCCCTTTTCCGGGCTGATAAGGGAACTTTCTATAGGTCTGTCTAGTAACAGAGCCCACCCCGCTAGATGAGATGGTAAGGTCTAGTACAGACTGGTTATTTTGAAATACGGTATTCCCGGTTCCGGTGATGGTGGTGGAATACTGAGTATCGGCTGCGTATCGGTTTTGACTATCAAACAGGGTGTAAGGTTGGCTTGCCCGCACCCGACCGAACGCATCAACGTTTGTGCCGCCTATTGATACCGGAATCGTGTCAGTGCTGCCAGAAGCCATAAGCTGCCCCAATAGGCTGGTAAGCCTGTTGAAATAGAGCCGGAGAATATTGTTTAACTGGTTCTGGTATGCCTGAGAATACTCTGGGACGGCATTGGGTAGCGCAGGAGGCTGTACCTTTACTAATTCATAGTCGGTTGTGACTAGCACCTTAACCCCCGGACACGCCTGAACCAGAAGCCTTGCCGTCGTTCTGTAGATCTAAACGCATGGCACCAAGCTGCCAGTTTACTCCTAGCCCGGTAGATTCAAACTTCATCGCCAACTGTCTTGCTCTCAGGCGAATATAAACCTGCCCGGTAAACTCCTCAACAGGCACCGTCGCCGTCCGCGTGACAGTCGCAAAGTTATCTCCGCCTTCTGACTCCGGCGAGCTATAACCAGAACCTGAGTTCTTAAGAGGATAGAAAGTTAAAACACCAGACGGAGAGCCTGTAGTAGAACCCCGGAAGGTTAAATCAGGCAGAACCCTACGTATAAACACAAACCTGTCACCATCATCAACATCAAACTCAGCAGAGGTGATAGAGGCTGTAATCGCCACAGGAGTTCCTGTAATGTTGTCGTCCACCCCTTTCTCATGATCTACGATGTTATTAGAGTACGTAGCAGCAATAGGGTAGTCCCGTAGACCTGAATCTGCCCACGCAGTTCTACCCATGTTTCCGTAGTACCAGATGTCTTCCAGGTAGTTATAAATGACGTATCGGTCAATTACTGAAGACTCTGCGGAACAGTAGAACCACCAGACTTCATTAAACCCTTCGTTCGTCCCTGCAAACACCTGATCGTACTGAGCGGTGTTTATATCACTAAAGATATATTGTCTGAGGTCACAACGAAGCGTCTGAACCCGGCCATCGTATTTGTAGAACTTGTCTTTGCCCATCCAGAAAGCTATGCCTGCCGCATAAGCAGCGCAGTTCTGACTAACGATAGAAGTATTCTCACCAATTAACTGAGCACCCCAGACGGTTGGCGGGCCTTGGTACTGGAGAGAATAAACGCCTGCATCAGTCCAGACGATCATCTCTTGCCGCCCCTGTAAGGCGGTGATGATCTCAGAGCCTCTTGAGAGCGTAAGGCTGCCAGCCTGATTAGTGGCCCGGGGAGTCCAGTCGGTAATGTTTTCCTGATCACACCAACGGATTAGCATGGGGGAGATAAGAGCTGGGCTAGGCCCCGGGATAGACCCCGCTGTAATGCCGTAATCATTCACCCCAAACGCAAATACAAACCTATATACATCGGAAATAGCTACATAGTTCACCGCTTCAGGCGAATTAGCTGCGGTGCCGGAATCTTTTACATAGTCGCCGCTAATATCAATTGTGATAGTTCCCGAGCCCGTGTCTGACAGAGTTATCGCAGACCCTGAAAACGTAGAGTTAGTCCAGATGTAAAACTGATTCCGGATGGCGTTACTAACCAGTTGGAGATAATAAGTTGTGCCTGTGGATAAGCCGGTGGGCAAAGAGCCTGTAGTTAAGAACTGAACAGGCAGAGTTTCCCCGGTAGTGTTTGTTCTGCCAGCATAAGAAGCGACAGTATTAACTCTTCCCGGCGTGCCAACAGTAAATGTCACAACATTATTCGGGACTACGAAAGCGTACTTGTAACTCCAAGAAACCATCTGCCCGCCGCGATAGGCATATACCAAGTCAGACCCAAAGTTTGCCTGACTTGCATATTGGCTCCAAGCGGGCTCGGAATAAGTAGAAAACGTAACACCAGGGTTTACAGCGTTGTTAGTGTCGCTTGCGTTTGCAGCAGCACCATAATCAAATTTAAATGTGCCGGATGGATTCGTAACCTGCGTAATCACGAACTTCCGGTTATTTAAATCATTGATATTCCCGCCGCAACTCCCAGCGCCGTAAAATTCCACCCATGCCCCAACCCAGGGAGTGGACGGATCTTGATTGGGAAAACTTCCTACAACGGTCACTTCGCTAGAACCGGGAGTGGCGGTGATGGAAGTAACGCCTAACAGCAGTCCGGAGTAGGGAGAGATATCTGCATATACGCCTTGAGACGACACGTATTGTCTGCGTGCGGTCATAACACCAAGAAGCGTCTCGCCTGTTTGCACAGCCCAAACAAACAGTGAACGGCAGACACCTAAAAAGGTATTAGCAGAGATGCGGACCCAGCCACCTACTTTTTCTGGCGTTCCTTGGCGAAAACGCACTTTATCTGACTCATACCAGCCACCCTCTGTTGTATATCGTGTGTTTTCACGGTTTACCCCAGGCTTCATCAGGAATTTCTTGAGCATACTATGCCTGCGTAAGGTGGTCGGCCAGTTCTGCTACTTCGTTTACCCTGCGCTCCCAGCCTTTGCCGTATACAGCCCAGCCGGTGAGGCTTTGCATGAAGTTTAACCGGGCTTCACTGTAGTCTTCAATCAGCTTATCTAGGTTAGCGTTAGACACTGCTGCCAGCGTTGCTGGGCCGATAACACCGTCCGGCTTAGCACCAACACATTGCTGAAGAATCCTGACAGCCCTCCCCGGGCCTGAATTTACACAGGTGTCAAACACCATGTAGTCGATCCCGCCGGGCAAGTCATCGGCTCTAATGGTATCCCAGTATTTCTGTTTATAGAACGGGTTAACCATCTCCGGGGTTAGAGCTTTCATTTCTTCTTGTGTAACTTTCCGGCCTATGTAGTTTTCCCAGGCGTGTTGAGTTACGCCTAGATTAGTACAGCCCAATCGGCCATCTGGTAAAAAGTTACCTGGATCTCTCCGGTCATCTGTAAACCCGCCTTCGGATTTAAGCAGGTGTTCAAACGCTATTGTCCAAGTTGATTTCATTTCTTCATCCCTGCCAACACTTCAGTTTTCTCTTTACTGCTCGCGCTCGAACCCAGAAAGAAGTTCAGAATTGTAGCTACTACAGTCCCAAGCAAGAACCCGAGGATAGTGTCGGCAAACCGCACATTTAGATCTGGAATTGTCGTGAACGTAATCAGGAAGATATACAGCACCGCCGTGACAGACCAGAACATCGCCAGATACATTACAAACCGTTTAGAGAACAGGTCTGACTGGTTTAGCGCAGCAACCTGCATGGCTCTAGCATCGGCAGTGTTCTTATTGGCCTGCTCAACCATGAACTCTTCATGCTGCATTGCACGATCACGCAGCGCCTTAATATCGTCCTGAGACATATCCGGCTTAAGTTCCATCCCGGTCTTCTCTTGGACGTAATCCAGACCTTTGTCCACGACAGCCTGCGCTACCTTTGGCAGGTTGTTCTGAAGCAGGGTGGAAATAATGCCAGCGACAACAGGAATCATTGCGCGATCTCCGCAAGAGTCAGCATCAAAGCCGCCACCATAATTATGACGACGGCAAGCAGGTAATTCATTTCAAGGTATACCCCCCGCCTAACGCAGCTACGCTGGCAGCAACCGCTCCAATGGTCTTGGATAAGTCAATCATTCCAAGGTAGCGGAGGTTGGATGACCGGCGGGTTGATTTGATTGTCGATATTGCTCTGCACTGCGGCCTCGGCAGAGTCTTTATCTACCCCGTTGGCATAACACCAACCGAGGACTTGATCTTGAGTCAGGTCAGCATAGGGCGTGAAGTTCTGGGGGTCTGCCGGTGGGAGTGAGCAGGTCGAGTAGACGGTTGCCGTATAGGTTTTGCCGTTGTCCTCTTGTTCGCCGTTGCAGCGCCAGCCGACTTGTAAAACGGCCTCTGATGGACTAGCAGTGGTAGGGGTTGTCTGCATCCATTCGACTATCCATTGAAATGTTGCGCTCATTTTTAAACTCCTTTAGATTCAAGTTGCGCTACGCGAGCGCGGAGGTCGGTGATGATGGCTTGCTGTTCTTGGATGCACTTCATCAGCGCATATTGCAAATCGGTCTGGTAGATCGACAGGCGCATTTTGGGTTCTTCTTTGCTACCCCAATTGCTCTCCATCACCAACTCAGGCGCAACTGCTTGAACATCCTGCGCCACCACACCAAGGGTCAGGCCGGGATCATCTTCAGACTGGTCGATGTAGTTGAAGGTCTGAACCGGGATGGCGCAGATGGTGTCAAGATACGACTTGGCCGGTGCGAAGTTGGTCTTCTCACGCCGGTCTGAGAGGTTGACATCGTTGGCGCTGTAGTTGGCGATGCCGCCGTTGGAGCGGATTGCGGCGCGTTGCGCCCCCGTGTCTTCGCACTCTAAGAAAGGATTACCTGTTCCATTTGGTGCTGCACCTGTGTATCCAATTAAAATCCCAAATGGTGATGATGAGGATGTGCTAGACACATACACAGTTCGTGCGTTATTATTGTTTGTTCTTAACTCGTGAAAAGTCCCACTATTTCCATAAGTTCCAGCCGGACTCGCCTTAAAGTACCCATCGCTCGTGATCCGGGCGCGTTCGGTAAGTTCCGTTAGTCTCCCCCTCAACAAACCTAAATCCTCCGCCACCGCCGCCGCGTTGGTTTACAAAATAAGTAGCACCACTACCATCTGCATTTTTGTTCCACTCAAAATACGCTCCGTTTGAATAATTAGTGGAGCCGTAACCAGAAACCTTAAGCGATCCACCGGAAATGGTTGCTTTAGTGCCGCTTTCGCTTGTCGTCGTCCCCACCAACAAATTCCCACTCGCATCCAGCGTCATCGCCTGCGTAAACGAGATAGCGTTACCTGCTGTGCCGGAGGGGGCGGTGAACCAAGCGTGTGTATTGTTTAGCAGTTCATATTTAGACGCAGCCGTGCTTCTGGCATAAATCCAGTTTGTGCCGTTGTAATACGCAGCCGTGCCAATAGATGTGTATGACGATACGGTGCTACCAACGAAATAGTTGCCAACAAGACCTGCTTCAAATGCTTTACCACCACTCCACGCACTCGGAGCCACCCCGAGGCCGAGGTTGCCGGAGGAGTCGAGA
>Ga0194123_10005296_pt1 | contig 13922 bp, 10 predicted proteins | sample TA2MahsurfametaG_5_FD_155479 | JGI IMG/M metagenome (GOLD analysis project Ga0194123, IMG submission 155479) | Freshwater microbial communities from Lake Tanganyika, Tanzania - TA2015023 Mahale A surface | ecosystem: Environmental > Aquatic > Freshwater > Lake | place: Tanzania: Lake Tanganyika... | reverse complement strand
TTAGACCTACTACTCCGCCGTGTCCCAATCTCGCTTCCGGACACGGGTTTGGAATGGATAAATTTAGCAAAGCGATGGGGTTCCTATAGCCTGTTTGATTTTGAATCTGACGAATCAATAAAGAGAGAGTTGAATCACCCACAGTTTACCAAAGATCCTCCGCACCTTTCTCCCCCCTTCACCCCTTCAGGTAGTGTTAGTAAATTAGTTTCTATGAGCGAGGACTTAGTAAAGCATCAAAGAGATATAAGAAACTCAGATTATTTGTTGAATTATGTCTGTACTTTAATTTGCTACACAATAATCTTTAGTCATTGGATTTTTGGCTTATTGGCGAATACAATCTATTCTCTGTGGTATCGATTAAGAATAAAGTCTAAAAAATAGTTGATTAATAGCCAAAATGATGGATAATGCGCCGATGGGCCTCTCTTATGCAGGAAAAAATATTCTAGTAACAGGAGCCGGTGGATTCATTGGCGGGTGGCTAGTTCGAGATTTGTTAGACATGCAGCCAGGGCTATTGCGAGCTGTAGATATCAAACCCTTAGAAGACTGGCACCAAGTTTTACCTGAAGTTGAGAATTTGAAATTGGACCTCCGAGATTCAAACGCTTGTAAGGAGGCCTTAAGGAACGTCGACTTCGTTTTCAATCTTGCTGCTGATATGGGCGGAATGGGATTTATAGAAGCGAACAAAGCTCGTTGCATGATATCTGTGCTAATAAATTCTAATCTACTTTTCCATGGATTAGAGAGTGGTGTCAGTCGATTTTTTTTCTCATCATCAGCATGTGTTTATAATCAAGAAGTTCAGAAATTCTCTGGACATTCCGGTTTAAAAGAAGAAGACGCCTACCCTGCAGATCCTGAAGACGGTTATGGTTGGGAAAAACTCTTTTCTGAGAGAATGTGTAGACATTTTTTTGAGGACTTTGGACTGGCTACGAGGATTGCAAGATTTCATAATGTCTATGGCCCTCATGGAACATTCGAAGGGGGAAGAGAGAAGGCGCCCGCGGCTATTTGCCGGAAAATAGCTACGGCAGAGATTGACAAGAGTGGGGAAATTGAGGTTTGGGGTGATGGAACTCAGATTAGATCCTATATGTTTATCAGTGATTGCCTTAAGGGTATACATAAAATAATGCAAGGCGAATCTTCGGACCCAGTAAATCTTGGGTCTAGCGAATCCGTTACGGTCAACCAACTTGTGAAAATTGTTTCAGAGATTGCAGGTGTTCAGATAAATAAAAGGTATATTATGGATGCGCCCAAGGGAGTTTCCGGAAGAAACTCAGATAACTCCAAAATTAAAGAAATCTACGGATGGGAGCCTGAAGTCTCACTTAGGGATGGATTAAGTCAGACTTACTCTTGGATTTATGGAGAATTACTGAGACGAAAGCTTTGAATTATCTCCGAAATGCCCTCACTAAGTGAGGTGCTCGGGTACCAATATTTTAGTTGATGCATTCTTGGCTCATTTCTTTCTAACTTTTGCAGATCATCTTTCAGATTGCCTCTGATAACGGGAACATCAAGTTTTTTCGAAATTATCTGTGCCACGTCAAGTATTGAAGTCCAGGTGCCCGAAGCTAAGTCATAAGACTGGCTTTTGTCCAATTCTGAATACCTAGTCATAAGCTGATACAGGCCTTCACAGCAATCCTCTGCAAATAGAAAATCTCGAAATTCCTCTCCCGTAGTCTTCATTCTAATCTGTCCTTCGTTGATAGCCATTTTTATGAAGTCGCTTATCACATGGAACTTACGTGCATCACTTTCATAACCATAAACATTCCAGAATTTAACTGAAATTCCTCGCAGAGAAAGGGTATAACGCTCTCCAATTGCTTTTAAAAGTCCGTAATTGGAGAAAATCATGTTTGACATTTGGCTGCTAGCAAAAATAAAAGGTTTTCCAACCCTTCCAAGTGAAGCAAAACAATTAGACATGATAAGGGAATTATTGCTAATAAAATCAAAGTTCGATTGCCTCTCTTGAAGGTAAGTAGATCCGCCAACATCATAAGCAAGGAAAAATACAAAATCAGCTTTATCAATCAAGGAGTCAAGGGCAACTGAGTTAATTTTTCTCAGGTCTTCAGATGGGTCGTTTTCTATATCTAAACCAACAACACTGATACCCTTGGCAATCAGGAACTTTTCTAAGAATGACCCGATTTGCCCGCGGTTACCTAAAATTAAGACCCTCATGAATCTTCCTTCATTAATTGGTTTCAGGAATACCGATAGTAGTCTACTAGAACTCTTTTTTGTCACCCAGCGCTCAAAAATGATAGCGTTAGTGCGATAGTTATCTAGAGGTGGGAAAAACTTCTTTGAAAAAGGTAATTTTAATCGCTATGGCAGAGGAAAAGCCGTTTAATGAAATTAAAGAACTGATTTATCCAAAGCTACTAATGCATTATTCAAAGCATGGCTATGACACCTTTTTTATTTATGGAAGAAGGCAAAATTCAGTAGAGCGCAAGTTTAGAAGAAAAATTGAGCAAATGCGATGGAATAGACTTTATCCAATACTTCGGATTTACGACCTATGTGCCTTAGGAATCTATAAATGGATTAGGCCTAAGCACTCTATGCTAGGGCAAAATATTTGCGTTGATGTACCGGAGGATCTCCGACATCTATCAACAAAGATACTGTCTGCCTTGTCTCTTTTCGATGAAATGGGCTATGACATTATTGTGCGGACCACTGTTAGTTCAATTCTAAATTTAGAAGTGATAGATAGTTATTTACAGAATGTCAAACTAGATAGAGAAATTTATGGGGGCCGCATCAACCAGCAAGCTGATGGATTCACTTATGCCTCAGGATCATTGACTGTTTTCAATAGCAAATGTGTTGCATTGTTAAACAAGAATAGAGGGAAATTCGACTTTTCTTTAGTTGACGATGTTTCAATTGGAAAACTCATGATGAAGTTAGGAGTAAGTCCCTCTATCCGATTAAAAACCCTGGATATTGCTGATAGTGAAGGCTTAACTCAACTAAGTGGTAAAAGAGATCTTGCTCAGATTCGATGTAAATCAGGGGTACGCGCCGAAGATCGAATCGATTCAGTATTGATGTCGGCAGCCATTGAGATGCTTGATCTCTAAATTAAATATGTCAGTTATGAAAATCCTGCCAAGGTGATGTAGGTTTTCCTGGAGTGGGGCCTTTAGCTCAGTCGGTAGAGCAACGGACTTTTAATCCGTGGGTCGTCGGTTCGATCCCGACAGGGCCCACCCTTCTTAATCAGAGACTTGAAGAGACCATTTCTTCTATTGAATATCGAGGCTTCCACTCCAATAGCTCAGAGATTCTTGCGATATCTGAAACTACCGATACTGGGTCGCCGCTTCGTGCAGGTCTTTTTACAACTTCAAAGTCACTACCCAGAAATTCCTGAATTAATTGAACGACTTTTAAAACTGAAGTCCCATGCCCGCTTCCTACATTTAAAATCAAGTTTCTCTGGGGAAAATCTGCTGATTCAAACAAAATATCAACTAAGCGACGGATCACATAAGTTACGTCTTTGATGTGCACGTAATCTCTAATGGCAGTTCCATCGGCGGTTGGCAGGTCCCAGCCATAGATTATTGGGGGAAGACCAGATTTAATTCTCGTTACCGTAGCTGGGACTAAGTGGAATTTAGCAGATTCCTTTAATGATGGACTACTGGAGCCAATCACATTGAACAATCTGAGGGAACACACATTTATCGAACCAGGATTATGACGACTTAGAAATTCTTCTCCAAACTTCTTTATTCTCCCATAATTCGAACTCGGATTCCCTGTATCCGTTTCCTTTATAGATGAGCTATCTAAATCACCGTAAACGGCGGAGGATGAAGCGTTAATGAAAACCTTAACATTGTTCTGAATTGCTACGCTAAATACGTTTTCAAGAGATTTTTGATTATTATTGAAATACAGTTCATTATTGCTATTTGACTCCTCTGGTGATTTCAAGCCAGCGAGATGGACTACAACCGAAGGTTTGAAGTCAGAAAAAACCTTCTCTAAAAAGTCTTGATCCTTCATATCACCCGAAATTCCTCTTATCCCCATTTGCGTTAATCTACTGAATTTGGCTGGTGAACGACCAGATAAAGCCAGGATTTCATAGTCATTTTGCACAAGCTCTTGAATTAGGTGAGCACCGATATATCCACCTGCCCCAGTGACCAAGATTCTCATAGGAAAAAGTTATCATTCATATGAAAATTTCAGTTTACTGATATTTTACTGCGGTGGAGTGGATACTTCTCACCGCCTCTTTCGGAGGACAGAATTATCATGAATCGGCTATGAGACTTCTGAGCCAATCAGAACAATTCAAAGAGTTTTCGAAACGGATTTGTGTAAATGACGACAATCTTGAGGACTTTGCGCCCAAAATTAGAAAGCAATATAGCGACCTAATAAATAATAGTGTTCCAGGTTATGGCTATTTTTCTTGGAAGCCAGAAATAGTCAACACTGTATTGAATCGATATCCAGAATATGGTGTGGCCTATATAGACGCAGGCTGCGAGCTTAATCCCTCCTTAATTGCGAGAGTCAGATTAAAGAAGTTTTTCAATAAGGCGAAAAATGGAAGCTATTTTCACACTCTCAATTACCAAGAGCAGATGCACACCAAGAAACGAGTTTTGGATTACTTTGACTTATCCGACACAGATAGGAGATCACCCCAGATTCAAGCAACTTGGTTTCTTCTCTCTGGCGCAGTAGGAAGAGATATCTCAAGCAGGTGGTTAAGTGCAGCTTTATTGGACAGGGCAATGCTTGATGACTCTTCGGATACCGAGAGCTTAGAGTTTAGGGGGCATCGCTACGATCAATCCCTGCTTTCATGTGCGGCTAAATCTATGAAAGTACATCCAAAGCGACACAAGCCATGTTATAGACCGCTCACTCTTGCTTCGAGAATACAATGCAATCTTCATCCTATTTGGTCCTCGCGAAATAGGAGCGGACAATCAATTCAAAGAACTGCAAAGGGGTAGCACTTGGCAAGAGTGAATGACTCAGAAATAGTAAAGTTTAGAGTTTCCCAAATTCTGCTTTTGGTTGGTCCACTTATCACTTTAGCAGTAAACCCCTGGACAAATTATGATCCAATATCCCTTCCGAAAGTTTTTGTACTTGCCACAAGCGCTTTTGCAATCATTTCCCTAGCGTTGGGAAATTTTGGTAATTTCAAAAATTCTCTGCCTAAATCGGTCCAGATACTAGCTTTGGGCTTTTTGGGCTTCATGACGCTCACTTTGCTCTTTAGTGGATCACCACTTAGCCAACAAATTTGGGGATCTTTTGGAAGGAATACTGGCTATCTAACCTATGTTTCGTTACTTTCAATATTACTGGCCATGATTTGGGTTAGAAGTACGCAGTTTTACTCGAGGCTATCTTGGTTTTTTGTTCTTACAAGCATCCCCATGACCGTTTATTGTTTAATTCAGATAGCGGGACGAGATCCAATTCCTTGGAGTGAGTTTAATACCTTTGGCACTTTAGGTAACATCAATTTCCTTTCAGCATTTTTGGGTATGACTTCTATTGGAGCGCTGATTTTTGCACTTGATAGAGACTTAGCAGTTGTAAAGAGAGTTTCACTAATTGCATTGGCGATTCTAGATTTTTGGATTATTCTTTCAACAGGCTCAATCCAAGGTCCAATTATTTTTGCTGTTGGAATTGGGGTCTATCTCTTCATTTTTATTCTGGACTTAAAGCGAGCAAGGAATCTAGTACTGATCGCATTTTCGGCAATAACTTTGGTTATTGGATATTTTCTGGCAATCGCCTTAAGAAATATGGGACCTCTTGCCAGTTTTGTTTACCAGCCGTCAGTTGTTTTCCGTGGAGATTACATTCATGCAGGCTGGGAGATGACTTTAACCAAGCCGATATTCGGAGTTGGGATGGACTCCTATGGAGATTGGTACCGCGAAGCTCGAGGCGAGATTTCAACCCTTAGAACTGGACCTGACAGAGTTGCAAATACTGCTCATAATATTTTTCTAGACATCTCATCAAATGGCGGAGTTCTTCTTGGCGCAACATATGTCGCTCTAATAATTTTTGCGCTGTACTCTGGTATCAAAGTATTGGGCACGAACTTTCGATCAAATTCCTATTTCAGAGTGATTTTTGCAGTATGGGTTGCCTATCAGGTTCAAGCGTTTGTGAGCATAAATCAAATAGGAGTTGGTGTTTGGGGTTGGATGTTCTCGGGAGTATTGATTGGGATTTCGTTGCTAGTTAAAGAGGTTGATTCAAAGACTCCAGAGAAAAAGTATGCGGTGAGGCGCAGAGAGTCTCGCGCACAGAACATCAGCGCAAGACAACTGCTAGTTGGCGTACTTGGCTTAGCTATGGGAATGACCCTCTCGGCAATCCCCCTGAATACTGATATGCGTTATCGAGCAGCATCAGATAAAGGCAATCTAGTTGAGATGAGGGCGGCTACCTCACTTTTGGGCTCCACGGAATTTCATAGAGAGCTAGTTTTGGATTTTGCAATGCGGAATAATCTTGCTCCTGAAATTAAAGATTTGGCGGAAGAACTTGTTCGTGACTATCCTAGAAGCTTCTTTGGCTGGAGAGTGCTAAGCGTTGCTTCCTTAAATACGGAAGAGCAGCGCATTCAAGCCTTAGAACGAGCAAGGGCTCTGGACCCCTTCAATCCCGATCTGCGATAAGGTATTTTGTCCGATTTGTCAGAATATAGCGACAAAATCTCTTCGCCTTCGTAGAGGGGAGTAGAGGCGGCGACGGTCGACTCTGTAATACAAACCGGTATAGAAATAAGGGGCTCTTTAAGTGTCACTACGTAAGAAATCTGCCTCCGCAGGTCTGAAGGTCTGGACCGTAGCGGAGCTTGGTGCTTTCTACACAGAGCACCGTAGCGAGCTAATCGCCCACGCCTCACGAATCCTCAAAGATAGAGCTAAAGCTGAAGAAGTAATCCAAGATGCCCTAATCAAGGTCATGCTCGCCGCCCCTGAGCTTGAATCAACTAATCACGCACTTGGCTATATGCATAGAACAATAGAGAACCTCTGTATCGATATCTTCCGTATCGAGGGTCGTCGTCCAAACCTTGTGGTTTTAGATGGCGCCTCAGCAGAGCTTGAATCAACCTGGGTCGATAATGAAGATCATGTTGATGTAATTGCTGCTGCAGATGATGCTGCAATAGTTAGACAAGCGCTTGCAATGCTCTCACCTGCAGAGCGAGCAGCTCTTGTTATGTGGGAGATGGAAGGAAGATCAACTGCAGAAATTGCAGCAGAGCTTGGTATTAAAGAATCTGCTGTTAGACATACTGTCTCAAGAGCTAGAGCATCTCTGCGTAAGGTAATGAGCGAACTAATTGTTGATAAAGAGCGCGGTTTAACTGCCCTAGATATGCTCTCAACAACCTATAAGAAAGCAGCGCAGGTAGCTAAGAAATCAAGTAAAGCTGCTCTCTCACTAATTTTAGTTTTCTTTGCCTTCCTTGGATTTAATGCGATGCCAACAGATAACGATCTTCCTGTTATAACAACTCAGGAAAATACTTCTTCAAGTGAAACTACAAATGAAGTTGAAGCAGCAGCTCCTGCTGTTGAATCCTCAGCAACACCAGTGATTCCCCCAGCTGCAATTGCTAAGGCGCAAGCTGCTCTTGAAAATGCCAAGGCAACTAGCCTTAGTTTTACCGGTCTTGATAAAGCTGGAATTCCAACTGGATTTACCGTAACTGATTCAACTGGATCACTTGGCTCTCTATATATAACAAACCGTCCTCCAGTGCTCTCAGAGACAGAACTCAGCCTTTCTCAAGTTGCTAAGACGGATTCTGGGGCAGCTAACATCTTTATCTCCCAACAGCTAGTAAGTGACTCTCAGGGCTTTAGCTACCTACCCTCTATCTCCTATGGCAAGGATGGAGCCTGGGTCCCCCTAGTAACCAAGCTCACCTACCTCAATTCTGAGCGTATGCTCAGCGGGGATTACCTAGTCACAGCCATCATTAAAGTAGAATCTGAGGTTGAAACCCCCGTTGTGATCCCAGCGAGCGCTCAAGGCCGGGATCTACTCACAGCCCCACGGCAGGTAATTACTCTCCTGGTGCTGAACCCAGGAAAGACACAGATTTTATCTCAAGCAGTTTATGTAGTTGAAAAGGGAGTTAAGTAATGACTCCTCAATTTAAGTTTCTCCGCCGCGTCCGGATACACGGTGGGGAATGTGGTGCAGTAGCACGTGCATTGCATCACAAGGCAAAGACTTCGTCTTTGCCAGCCGTAAATGAGAACGTCTTATTTACGACTATTGAAAGGAATGAAATGTCAAAACTTATCTTCAAGCGCATCGCGCTTGTAGTTGTTGCGACGCTGGGACTCGGAGTACTTTCGGCGGGTCCGTCATCCTCTGCGATTGTGGGCAGTTCCGACACATTAGCGTTGTCGTCAACCACTGCCACTATTGCTGCGGGTGAAACAGCTTCCGTTACGGTAACACAAACCTTCGTTGGCGCCGCTACTGGTGATTCAATGACTGTTTCGATGGAAGATCAATCTGTTCCTGCTTCTGCCGACGGAACACTTGGCGTTTACGTAACTGATTCTTCAAATACTCAAGCAATCAGAACATCGAAGCAGACTGCAGGCGCCGGAGTTAACGGTAGCAATGAAATTGCACTTCTTTGCCGTTTGGCGAATGACTGCCAGGATGACTACTTTGGCCAAGCTGGAGATGCTGTAACAACAACAGTGCGAGGCATTTTGGTTGCTAGCAGTGCAGCCTCTGCTACTTACAGTTTCCGCCTTATGGCACCAACAGTTGCGGGAACGTACGTGTTTCGCGTCTATGCTGCCAACACAACTGGTACTCAGGCAATTGCCTCAGTTCCTCTAACTTGGACAGTTACCGTTACAGCTAATGCTTCAGATACAGCAACAACTGCATCAAAGTTCTGGCTAAATGGTTTAGCTGAGTACAGCGCAACTTCACGGGGAGCAGTAACTTCTTCAAATACCTACAAGGGTCTTGAGGTGGATTCAGCTCTCGTCGTATCTGCTGGTTCGTTAGGCTCATACGGTGCAGCTGGAACAATTTTCCCCGTTGTAATGAATTCGAGCGATACCAAAATTTCGACTCGAACCGGGGGACGAGTTCTTGAGTCCTTTACTGTAACAATTTCGGGCCCTGGCCAATTAGCGGTTAACTCCCGCTACGCCGGACTAGGCACCACATACAGTAAGCAAGTAACTATTGCTTATGATGAGACTGCTGTTGTCTATTCAGATGGCGTTGCAGGAACTGGAACCATAACTGGTTACATTGGAACTGCGTCAACATCCAACAAGGCATTGACTCAGGGAACTAAGAGCGTGGTCTTCACTGGACGTGCCACCACCTTCACGGTCACCGGTTATTCAGCTGCTATTCGTGGTGGAAGTACCGTCGCATACACGGGTGCTTCAGATTCAGCAACGGCCGCAGCTACAGCATTCCGCTTTACTGCAGCAGATGCAGCAGGCAATGCGGTAACTGCAGCAACATTGAGCACGGATAAAGGTGAAGGAGCGTTCTACGCCATTTCATCTGACACAGCTGTGTTGGCTAAGGGAGAAGCTGGAGCAACATATGCAGCTTCAGGTGATCGCCGAAGCCCAGCTCTTACTTGTTCGTATGACTCCACTTCATCTGTCAAGGGATATTGGTATTGCGAGGGTCGTGTGTATGACTCAGGCACCGTAACTGTGACAATCGTGGATTCACGTACTTTGACTGCAAGTGGCATTGTCACAACAGCAACTACCGATGCTGTTTATAAGTCGTCTGCATTCAGCATTACTTATGCTGGAGCTGGAAATACAGGCACCATAGCCTTCAATAAGACCAGCTACAACGTAGGTGAAGCAGCAACGCTAACGACTACTACTCTTGATGGAGCAGGGCGTAAGCCTGCAGATGGAACAGCGGCGTCAAATTTCACTAGCTTGTCGTGGAAGAACACCGCACCTGTATTTGGAGAGAACACCACTCTAAATGCCGCACAAGGATCCTTCACAAACCTCATCACTTACCTCGGTGTGGCAGTGTATTTCCAGGGCACAGATACAGCTCTGGTTTACATGCCAACTACAGCTGGTACATATACTCTCCAGGGTAAGACAGGTATTGAAACAGCTGTCAAGGATCTATTGACCATTACGATCTCAGATCCAACGCAGACTGCGATCAAGGCATCTGCTGACGCTGCCGTCGCTGCTGCTGACGCAGCTACTGATGCTGCTGCTGAGGCAATCGATGCTGCTAACGCAGCTACCGATGCCGCAAACCTAGCTGCAGAAGCTGCTGATGCCGCAACTGTCGCTGCTGAAGAAGCACGCGATGCTGCTGATGCTGCAACTGCTGCTGTTGAAGAGCTTGCAACTCAGGTTGCAACTCTGATGGCAGCCCTAAAGGCTCAAATTACAACTCTTGCCAACACTGTTGCCAAGATTGCTAAGAAGGTAAAGGCGTAAAGCTTTAACTTCTTCGACCGAAGCCCGGCTCCCGTAAGGGAGACCGGGCTTCGGTCTTTTAAGGGGCCACTATGATAAAGCAAATGCGTGTAGCAATTATTGGCCAGGGCTATGTAGGTCTAACAATTACCGAAGGCGCCCTTACGGCAGGACATCAAGTAATTGGTATTGATAGGTCGGCTGCTGTGATCGCTAGTCTGAAATCTGGAAAGTCTCACATTGAGGGAATTTCTGATTTAGTAATAGCTAATGGAGTTCGCTCTGGAGCCCTGCAAATTAGTGATACTTACGCCCCTGCATCTGGCGCAGATGCCATAGTAATTGCTGTTCCAACCCCGCTTGATGAAAAGGGGTCCGCAGCTCTATCACTTCTAATATCTGCTGCTAAATCACTTGGCGAAGTCCTAAAAAGCCCAAAATTAATTATAAATGAATCAACGTCTTATCCTGGAACTCTAAGAGAGGTCATAAAGCCAATAATTGATGGAGGTTCTAACCAATCTCATCTCTATGCCATCTCACCTGAGCGTGTGGATCCTGGCAATAAGAGCTATGGAGTTAAGAACACCCCAAGAGTTGTTGGAGGGCTATCAGATCAAGCCAGGGATGCTGCTGTTGCGTTCTATAAAACATTTTGTGATGAGGTAGTTCTAGTTTCATCTGCTGAGGTTGCAGAAGCTGCAAAGCTCTTTGAAAATACCTTTAGATTTATCAATATTGGTCTTGTAAATGAATTTTCAGAGATCATGAGCGCAATGGGAATTCCTGCAGATGAGGTCTTAAAGGCAGCAGGAAGTAAGCCATATGGTTTTATGCCATTTCATCCAAATGTGGGTATTGGTGGCCACTGCATCCCAGTAGATCCAATATATCTTCAAGAGCGAGCTAAAGAGTTTGGTATAACAAGTAAATATATTGCCCTCTCTGAAGAGATTAATCATCGGATGCCGAAGTATGTGGCAAAGCGTTTAATGGATGAGTATGGCGATATAAAGGGCAAGAAAGTGCTTGTAGTTGGTGTTTCCTATAAAGCTGATATCTCTGATACTAGAGAGAGCCCTGCCCAGCCCTTTATAGAGAGCCTTAGAGAATTTGGCGCTGAAGTTTCTTGGCATGATCCACTAGTTTCATCATGGAATGGTGAGAGCTCTAGCCTGGTTGCTGGAGCATATGACCTTGCAGTGGTATTAGTTGCTCACTCAAATCTATCTATGAGTGGATGGAAGGGCGGGCCAATCTTTACTACCAATTTCAATCCAAAATACCCCGATTGGAAGCCGCTGATTAGCGTTCAGCAAAAGAGCTAGGAAAGCTATGCGAGTCCTTCACATTATTGCTCGTATGAATGTTGGAGGAACGGCTACATATATTGCCAATTTGATTCACGGCCTTGAAAAACTAGGGGCAGGTAATCTACTTGTTATGGGCAATGTCCCAAAAGGTGAGGCAGAAGATTCAATTATTAATACCCTTAAATACCAGAGAATTGAAACACTATCTAGGGAGTTGAGCTTTACTAAAGATAGAAAAGCTAGGAAAGAGATTGAAAAAGTCATTGAGAGCTTTAAGCCAGATCTAATACACACCCACACCTTTAAAGCAGGGTTTTTAGTAAGGCTTAGAAAAAGGGATATTCCAGTAATTCACTCTTTTCATGGCCACCATCTCTATGATCCTGAGTTTGGATTTCTAAAGAGAAATGTTTTAAATATAATCGAAAGGCTACTTGCCCCAAGGGCGACAAGATTTATCACCATTGGAATGAAAGTAAGAGATGAACTACTAGAGGTAGGGATAGGAAGAGCTAAGCAGTATCTATCTATTGCCCCAGGAATTGCTCCTCTAGAGCTAGTTGGCGAGGCTAGCGTTCGAAAGAGATTTGGTTTTGGCCACGATGAAACTCTAGTTTTATGGCTAGGAAGATTTACTCAAGTAAAGCGCCCAGATAAAGTGATTGAGATTGCTCGTTCATTGCCAAAAATTAGATTTGTTATGGCAGGGGGTGGGGAGCTATTAGATAAAGTAAAGACAGATGCCCCACGAAATGTCACCTTTGTTGGCTTTCAAGATAAGAATGAGATGTGGTCTATAGCCGATATCGCTCTCTGCACCTCAGATAGTGAGGGAATGCCGCTATCTCTTATTGAGGCTCAGATGGCGGGGGTGCCTGTTGTTTCAAGGGATGTGGGATCAGTTTCTGAAATATTGGAAGATGGAGTTACTGGATATCTTGCAAGTAAAGATATTAAAGACTTGGCAGCCAAAATTGAGCTGGTTATTGAAGATCTGCAATCTGGGGCAAAGTTAGGTAAGGCTGCAAAACTTCGCGCTTTGCGGGAGTTTTCAAGCTCAGTAATGGCAGATGCTCACCTAGGGCTATATAAAGAAGTATTAGATAAGGTGTCACGGTGAAATTACTCATTACAGGTGGCGCTGGATTTATTGGCTCTCACTTAAGCTCAAGATTAATTGAGATGGGCCATTCTGTAATTGCTCTTGATGATCTATCAACAGGAAGCGCGCAAAATATTACTGGCCTAATGGGAAATCCAAGCTTTGAATTTGTCCAAAGCTCAATGCTTGATGAAAAGTTGGTTCATACCTTGATGAATAGAGTTGATGGCTGCATGCATCTAGGGGCAGCACTTGGGGTGCAGAGAATTCTTGAGCGGCCATATGAGTCATTGGTAGCCAATACTCATGGCAGCGAGATTGCCATTAAAGCTGCTGCAGAGCTTGGAAAGAGATTCTTTCTTGCCTCAACCTCAGAGCTCTATGGCAAAAATCCAAAACAGCCACTAACAGAGGAATCTGAGCGAGTGATTGGATCGCCACAATTAGTTCGCTGGGCATACTCTGAAGCAAAGGCAATTGATGAATCAATCGTTCAAATGTTTCACATGAGCCACTCTCTTAAATTTGTTACTGGAAGATTTTTTAATACTGTTGGTCCAAGGCAGAGCGGGGCCTATGGGATGGTTCTTCCAAGATTTGTCTCAGCTGCTATTAAGAATGAGCCCATCACGATCTATGGAGATGGCTTGCAATCAAGGGTCTTCTGCCATGTCTTAGATGCTGTTAACGCAGTTGTAAAGATCTTCTTTGATGATAAGGCCCTAGGCAACGCTTTTAATATCGGGGGCGAGGAGGAAATCTCCATTACAGATCTAGCAAAGAGGGTTATTACCCTGACTAATTCGAGCTCAAAGATTGAATACCTACCTTATTCCAAAGCTTATCCTGCTGGTTTTGAGGAAACTATGCGAAGAGTGCCCGATACCAGCAAGATACGTTCTATGACTGGATGGAAGAGCGAATTTAGCCTTGATGAGATTATTAAAGATATTGAAAAGTTCATTCACGCCAATTCTT
>Ga0194123_10005290_pt1 | contig 13932 bp, 11 predicted proteins | sample TA2MahsurfametaG_5_FD_155479 | JGI IMG/M metagenome (GOLD analysis project Ga0194123, IMG submission 155479) | Freshwater microbial communities from Lake Tanganyika, Tanzania - TA2015023 Mahale A surface | ecosystem: Environmental > Aquatic > Freshwater > Lake | place: Tanzania: Lake Tanganyika... | reverse complement strand
TTTGCCGGACCGTCCCGATTGGGATCCTCGCATCTGGAAACTCGTTGACAATCCGGCCTTTGGGGCGTAGCATCCGCCCCGGAGAGATGGCAGAGCGGCCGATTGCACCGGTCTTGAAAACCGGAGTACCCGCAAGGGTACCCAGGGTTCGAATCCCTGTCTCTCCGCTTTATCAATCGCACTCAGACAGCCGCAATCCTTGTCTAACGGCTTACGTTGACAGGGGTTGCGGCTGTCGGTGTTTTCGGGCTCGACCGGTTCATTCGTCGGTGGTCGGTCCTCAGCCGTCCTCACCGATTCGCAATGGTTGTCAGGAAAACCGGCAACCATTAGTGCAACCAAACTTTGCCCATTTGACCCCTTAACTGGACTACTGAATCTGAGGTCTAGAGGGTACTCTCCTAGGCTAGGTCGCTTTCTTACTCGAGATGAGGCGGGATACGTGGATGGCACGTCCTTGTATACGGGATATTTTGCATCGCGTGGAGTCGATCCACTAGGGCTTTCCAATTCCGATCCTATTGGAGACTGGAAAAGCTCCAGCTGCTCGGCGGAACAGCGGCGAAAAGCGCTCTGCGTCTCGAGCTTGGTATGAGTTTTGGCGACTTCACTAGTTTGCTGCAGGATATGTTGCAGAAACGGCTAATCCGAGAAGACCGAACCAAGATCAGAGTGTCGTTGGCAGGCGATTGATGCGTCAATACTGTGATATTGACACCTCGCAGGGCGAGAATTCATCAATCCCGTCAGGATGTTTGCATTTTGGTTGGACACGTCATCATCTCGTCGCCACATTGAGCCCTTCCGGACATGTGGTTGTGCAAGAAAGTCACAGTGATCAAGGGATCAGTTTCGTGTATTGAGGACTAAAGTATGGATTACGTCGACGAATTGAAGAACCATGAAGATCGATCGCTGCAGCAGACCAGATTGTCGCCATTGTGGTCGCTGTTGCTGGGCGCCTGTGTCTGTACGATGGTCGGAGCACAGATATACGGCCTCTACAGTGTGAGGAGTTTCGACCAACAGAAACTTGCATGGACAACGGAAGTTGCGTCACGTTCGGAAGTGGTTGCCGAAAATGATTCTCGGCTGGAAGCGTCAAAGAAGGAGATTGCTACGCTGGCAACGAAAGTCGCCTCCGCCCGGAGTGAGGCAGACAACGCAAATGAAGAGATGATTAAAGCAAAGGCAGAGCTTACCAAAGTTCAGGCACAGTTAGCGGACAAACAGATTGCTCTTCAGTCTGTTAAGGAGGCAGAGGATGCCGCTGTCGCTGCTTCAAAAACAGCAGTTGAGACAGAGAAGGCTGCGGCATTGAGATTGGGGCAACTGACATCGAGAGAAACTGAATTAAAAGTCGCGATCGCCAGTTTGGAGGCTGAGGAGGAGAAACTCGCCGGGGCTTTGGGGCAAACAAAGACGGCAACAGCCAAGGTTACCGTGGAACTTGAGGGAGTGGAAATGCAACTTCAGGACGCGGGAAAGAAGCTAAAGGAAGCTCGAGAGAGTCTCGCGGCTCGGCAAGGCGAATTGGAAAAAGCCACTGCAGAGATGGACAGCGCTGTCAAGAAGAACAGCGAAGCTTTGCAAAGTCGTGAAGTCGCATTGACTGAAAAGGCAATAGCGGAGCAGCACATTGCTCGGCTAAAGAGTGAAGAGCAAATGCTGAACACCAAGATCAAAGACCTACAGGCTGCGGAGAAGCAGGTCGTTCTTGATAAGGAAGAGATAGAAGCTGTGAAGTTGGAAAAGGACCAGTTGCAGACGGACCTTACGGCTTTGAACTCGCAGGTCGAGTCTGCAACTAAGCAACGAGACAGCTTACAAGAGAAGCTCAAAGAACTTCAGGCTTCCGTTGCCAAGACTAATGCTGACTTTGAATCCGTCGTCACGGAGCATGGAAAGGTACTCCGAAAGAAAGAAGCTTTGCTGAACGATATTGCCGCAGCGGATAAAACACTGAGCGACGTTACAGCGTCGGAAAAAGCTGCGAATTCATTGAAGGATTCTCTTGAGAAAGGCAACCAGCAACTGGTTCTGGAGAAAGCCAGACTCACAACGGACGTCAGCACCGCCAAGAAACAATTGGAGGACTTACTGATTCAGATTAAAGGCAAGACTGCGGAGTTAGAAACATTGAATGGCCCAAGTGAACCTCCTGAGAGCTCCAAGTAGCCACCCGACAGGAGTATGGCGTCCACTCAGGGATGGATTTGTTTTGTTGAGAACGTGGAGTGTTGATTTCAAGAGGTGCCTGCCGTGACTGACGTGTTGATTCCGTATTTGTTCTCGATCCTTGCTGCCCTCCTGATGCTGTTTATTGTGGGGCTCGCCTATTTGGAGATGCGCCGTCGTACAAAGGATTTCATTTCGAAGGAGGCAAAGCTGCCATTTGCGGTCAGATTGTTGACGCTGACAGCGGAGGTTGAGCATCTCACGGTGGTTCGAGACGAACTTCGTGATGATGCCGCCAATGCTCGGGAAATACTGAGCAAGGCGGATAACGCCCAGCAATGGTTGAATCAGAATCAGGCGTTGTGCGAGAAGATTAGTCAGTCTTTGCCAGCGATGGAGGCGAGAATCTCGCTTGCAAAGAGTGAGTTTGAAGAGGCATCAACGAAAGCTGAGCAGGCCAATATGATGCTTCTCGGACGGACAACGGAGGTGCGACAGGCCGAACAGGAATTGCAGGTCCAACAGCGAACACGCAAACTAGTTGACGACGAGATTGCGGACCGTCGTAGGACCCTCGATTCATTGCAGGGCGAAATTCGTGCAAAGCAAGAAGAATGGTCGCAACTGCAGGCTTCTCAGCAGACGCTGATGGGCGAGATTGGAGCCTTTACAACGAAGCGAGACTCTGCTGCTGAGGATTACGAGAAGTTTGAACGTGACCTTGACGCCATCGTGAAAGAATTAGAGCGAACAGAAGAACGGCACCGAGAGCTTAACGCGGACATAAGAGATAAGATGGATAGCCTGAGGCTCATGGACAAACAGGTTAAGCGTCTGGACGAAGAGCGGCAGAATATTGAACGCCTGATTGCGGCTGCGGAAAAGCGATGGGCGCAGGTGTCGCCAACTGTCGGAGCGGCCGATGGACAACGCCTTGCAGAACTTTGGTCCCCGTCACTGAAGAAGAGTCAGTTCACAAAAAGACCCAAGCTCAGCGCAAGCGGAGAGATGGCCAGCCTCGCTGCCATGCAGGAGTATATGGTGGCTGCGGGGCTGCAGTACCACGAACGTGTGCTATATCAGTTTCACACGTCGTTGAAAGTGGCGGAAATGTCTCCGCTGGTAGTACTCGCGGGAATTAGTGGTACAGGGAAAAGTGAACTGCCTCGGCGATATGCAGAAGGAATGGGCATGCATGTGCTGACACTTCCCGTCCAACCGCGATGGGACAGTCCTCAGGATATGTTTGGGTTCTATAACTACCTTGAGAATCGCTACCGAGCGACGGAATTGGCCAGAGCGCTGGTTCAGATGGACCGATTTGTTGACGAGAGAAAGGCCGAATGGAATTTTCCGCAGGAATGGAAGGAGCACAGTCTTCGCGACCGCATGTTGATTGTCTTGTTGGATGAAATGAATCTGGCCAGAGTGGAGTATTACTTCAGTGAATTCCTGAGCCGTCTGGAGACCAGAAGGGGAATCGATCGTTCCGATCCCGACCAACGGAGGAAAGCGGAAATCATGCTGGAGGTTGGAATTCAGACGATCAAGAAAGAAGGAGGAAAGGTCGAAGTTCAACAGCAGCCTACACTGCCAGTTTTTGTGGACAGAAACGTTTTATTCGTCGGCACCATGAATGAAGACGAGACGACGCAGACGCTTTCAGACAAAGTTGTCGACCGGGCAAATGTTCTGCGATTCGGGCGACCATCAAGTCTAAAGTCCAAAGCCAGTGACGAGTCTAACGAAGGCTCTAAGGCGTTTCTCGCCTACGAAGATTGGCAGTCATGGATAAAAAACTCAGATAACGACCTTTCACCGAGCATACGTTCCGATGTTACCGAATGGGTGCAGAAACTGAATCAGGCAATGCACCGGATAGGTCGCCCTTTTGCGCATCGAACCTATGGTGCGATGCTGTCATACGTCGCAAACTATCCGCAGCAGGACAACTTCAAATTAGCTGTTGCTGACCAAATCGAGATGAAAGTGATGCCGAAGCTCCGGGGCCTCGATCCGCATGATCCTCAGGTCGGTCAGGCCTTGGGTGAAATTCAGTCTGTGATCAGCAGCCTTGGCGATGAAAAGCTGCAAAGTGCAATTCAGGAGTCTCGAGGTGCGGAAAGCCACCAGTTTCTCTGGCATGGTGTTGATCGGGTGGAAAGCTCATGAGCGCCGAGACTGGTCCTGCACCCGGAATTACGTCCAATGCGTGGTCCACGAGTGGTGCGAAGGCCATGGAAATTCATGGCGGTCGGCCATTCGTCGTGTTGGGAGCTCACGCAGCACCCGTCGTTTGCGAGGGATCCCGGGATAGTTTACCTGCCTCTCACGAATGGATAGACCACCAGGGGCAGAAGTGGCAACGATATGAACTTCCGGGCACAGTATGTCAGGGCACATCAGAAAGTGTTCAAGAGACGTTAACCGTTCAAGCCAGGGGATTGGCTGAACCGAGGGAGCGACTCACTGCGACACTCTCGCACGAAATCCCGAAGATACCTCGCCAGAGAAATGCTATAACCGCCTCTGGAACGGATACAGAAAAACCACCGTCAGGGATCTGGACTGAATGCTCGCAAGTTGTCGATCGACTGATTGACTGCCATATCGATCTCATGTCAACAATTGCAGAAGTGGCTCAATCCAGAGATCGGTCTCTGGGAGAAACTTATGCCGCTGGAGATGTCTGTCTGACCCGCACAGCGGTAATCGCCCGCGAGTGGCATGTCTCTGCTGATTCATCAAACCCTCGAATGTCATTAATCGTCAAGCTGGCACGAGACATCGGTGAAACTCTGCAATCTGTTTGCAGAAACCCTCGGCGAGTTCTTCGCCGTGAACGCCAATTTCAGCGTCTTGACCGTGTGCGAGAAATCGACGGAGGTTGCCTTCGGTGGCTGGCAAGACAGCCAGGTGCGACGGTCGCGGAAAAGGCCGGCTCCCGCCAAGAATGCCTGGCGATAGCCCGAGTAGAGAACATCGACACACTTGAGAACCGCGTTGTGCGTGACTTGTTACTTCGAGCCAACCATGCATGCAAAAAGTATTTACGGGAACATCGCCAAGCCAGCTCTCACTTAAGAGTCGAGTCCGTTGCCAAGTTTCGCTCCCTGATCTCCGGGCTTCTGAAGAGTTCTCCCATATCAGAAGTCGCGGCATTGAGTGCGGTTCCCGAGCCCAACTACGTACTGCAGATGGACGGGCGATATTCCGTCTTATGGAATGCGTATCAGCTACTCGTGCGGCAGCAAATGCTTGAGGACAACGTCTGGCGTTGGCGACACCGGCTTTTCTCTGAGCATGTTCAGCTCGGTGTTATCAGCGTTCTGCAGGATATTTGCAACCCGGATCTCACGCACGGCGGTGACGTATTAATTCGGAACGAACAGAACGCTGGGCAGTTCATTGACGCTCGAACGGCAATTGGCCCCTGGATCGTTGCGGGAGCTGAGGCGGTTTCAATTGATCTTGTCCGAGGCGACCAACTGCATTTGCATCCGCTACTGCCAAAATCATTGAGTGAGATCGGACCGGACTTTGTGCTTGTGAAACGTATACGTAGAGAAATGCAACATTTCTTGTGTTGCTGGACGATGCTGGATTTTTGCGTTTCTCCAAACACAGTTCAGAATCAGTTTGGTCAGTTCGTGGAAGCAACTCGATTCTGCAGCCCCGAGTCGCATTGGTTGGGGATGTTCATTCAGCCAGTACTTCCAAATTCATCCGAGCATGCAGCAGCACGCGGGACGCGTCTTCCACAGGTCCCGACGGATGATTTGTCGGACACGATGAGAAACCTGCGTTTAGTTTTGCCAATTCAAGAGAACTTCAATCACTTCAGGGAGCACATTAGATGGGGCCTGAAGCTGACGTAGTGCCTGCCACAGAACAAGATTTACGTGAACCCACCGCCTGGGGTCTTTCGATCGAGGGTATGAGAGTGTCTCTCATCGAGCAGTCGAACTTTGTCACCGGAGGCAAACCGGCTGATCCTGTCGCACGTTTTCATACCCAGGATTCGATCTTACCTTCTCTGCTTCTTCCCCGTCTGCCGCGCGAGCGAATCCGTTTACAGTCCTCCAAACCGTTACATCCGCGAGGAGAGAATGATGTATGGCCTCCGGATTCCACACTCAACGACGACGATGATGGGCCGCGGATACCGACAGCACTGCTATGGCGTGGCATATCGGAAACACAACAGCGTTCATGGCGATGGAAGTCCACAGATGGGGCTTCAATATCCAGAACGCCAGCGTTTCTTCTCGCTCAATCCATTTGCGAGACTCTGCGATGTGGCTCCGCTAAACTGTCTGACCAGGTTATCGCTGTCGTTCCGAACAGCTTGCTCATGGCTTCACAACAACTCCTGCTGGATGAATGTTACCAGGCTGGGTTGAATGTCAGATTGCTTTGGCGCCCGGTTGCCGCGGCGCTTTCGTGGTGCCAGCAGTTTGCCGACACCCTGGAGAGCCCCGATCACCCTATCGACGGTGATGTTAGCAAGGGCCAACTGCTGTCGCTGCATATGGGACTCGATGAAATTGAGATCACCCTACTCGAACTTGTTCAGCGTACTGAGAACGGTCGTACCTGTCTTCTGCCTGCTCGTCGACGACCCAAACGCGAGAAAGAGCGAATCGCCTCGTTTGGAATGAGTTATTTGCTGGAGTGTGCCCGGAGATTCGTAAAAAGACCGACTGCCGCCGCAAATGCAATTTGGCAACGCCTCTGTGGTTCTGATCGTACTCGTCAATTTCTCAAGGAAGCGCAGGGAAAACCTGATGCACTTCTAGGGCAGACAATCAGATCACGAGCGGGTTCGACCGCCAACGCCACCAAGGTATCGATACCATGGTATCCTCAGCCTCGTCCGGGTTCATGTTTCGAAGACTGGCTAAGATCTCAGAGTGTGGATTTTTCTGCGGTATGCGGTGTTGTGCTTAGTGGCGAATTGGCCCCACTGTTAGTGAGCGAGAGCCTGCCGCTTTGGAAGCATTGTCTGCAGCTGCTGGGATGCACCAGCATTCCTCGACGATTGTTGCTGGAGGATTGCACGCCCGGGGCTCATGGAATTCTTGCCAAAGGAGCGGCAATTCACGGTCACAAGCTACTTTTGGGAGCGCCTTCATATCTCGATACGCTTCCACGGATTCAAACAGCACTCTCGGAAAACGGCGAACCAAAGTGGTTTGATCTCCTCAGTTCCACCGACGAATACGTTGACGGTGGACGGCTTTGGAAACGGCCAGAACCCTTAGGCGGAATGCACATTGCAAAAGACCAGTCTCAGTTGGAACTGGTACTTTCACATGAGGAGTTTCCGACGGTCCGAAAAGTATCTGTGAACTTTTGCGAACCTGCCAGCCGTAATATTTCTGTCGTCCTCGATGTCTCCATCCATCCTGCTCAAGGAAATGCGAGAGTTGAGGTCGTGCCACAGATCACCGATTCGACTTTCCACCGTCTGCCGATAGAGTGGAAATCCATGCGGGATGCTGACTTGACGGCCGAGAAGTGGATCAATAGCCAGCCGACAGCATTTCCTCCTCTAATGCCACGCGCTCCCAGTGATACCCATTGGCAATCCGCAAAAAAGTTAATCTGTCTTTATTTGGGCATCACAAGGGACACCCCGATTTTTTATCAATCTCAATCAGTTACTCTGCAGGAGATAACTGCTGCACTGAGCAAAAAAGATCAAAATCCGGTTGCACAGCCAAATGAAGAGGCGACCGCTACGGCTTTTTCCTCAGATGGCACTTTGGCGCGGCGAGACGAAAAAATTGTAGAGATGTTTATTGATCGTGCCAAAAAACAGCTCAGCAGCGGCACGGCATCCGTACGCGTCAGTAATGATGAGACAGCAGTAAGAGCACTGGGTTATACCTCAACAGCCGACGAAGCCTTTCAGGCTTATCTGGATAGGCGGATACGCAAAGTGGTCGGTAATCTTCAGGCTGCCGAGTTGATTGCATGTGGCCGCTGCCTTCGTTCTCCGGAGATTATCTCGCGATTTGCATCAGCGACTCTTAAGCGACTTTCGGAGTCTACTGACGGAGTAAACAATTGGCTGAAAGCGCTCGGAGAGATTCTGCGTTATCGTTATGCAGCCACGAAGGAAATTGATAGTCGCACATGCCTTGCACTGCTCGACAGGATTCTCACTGTTTTTGAGCGAGAATTGCAGAATAGGCGGTTTAATCAGATTTTTCGCAACAGCTGCATTTGCATCGTGTGCATTCTTCGCCGACGAATGTTCGACGCTGACTTTCTGGATATTGGAACGCCACCCCAGATCCGAGCTCATGACGTGTTCTTAAAGGCAATCGAAGATTTGAAGAGACAACGTCGAATCGCTGGCGGAACGATCAACATCTCTGCAGCACTTCAGGACATGCTTGACTGCATTGACAAACGTGGTCCCTCGTTGCTTCAGGCAGGCAATAGCATGCGAGCTATGGTAGATGATGACGATTGATTGGAAAAGGGTTGGAACTTGTTTGCGCATGCGTCTACTCGTATCTCAGATAATCTCCCATCGAATCGTAAATTGTGTCACGACCGATTGCTTCTGCGTCAGTCGGCGTTTCAGCTTCTCAATATGCCGATCCCGTTCCTTACCAATCTCGTCTTCGATCTCATCAAGTTCCCGTCGCTGTTTCTTCTTTTGACGCTCCAGCTTTTGCTGTTCTTCCTGTAATGCGAATTGCTCATCAACAGTCGCTGCTTTCCGGAGTCTTTTGCGGACATCTTCGATCAGCTTCTTTGTCTCCCGCAGCTGCATTTCCGCTAAAAGTTCTTTGTCCTTGGCCCAGAGTTCGATTCGTTCGCATTCCTCAAGGAAGTACCTGTTCCCTGTTTCGAGGGATTTTGTAACGGCCGCTTGCCGATGCTGATCAGCTTCTGCCTGCAATCGCGACGCTGTTGACGCATCGGGACTCACTGTCCCAACTACCAAACCGTCACAGAAAAACATCTTTTCACAGGTCTCCTGGTCCAATGACCTCCCATCGTCAGAAACACCAGAGAACAAGAGGCATTCCTGGTGGTCAAAAGCATCCATGACCAACAACTGAAGCGTGAGCCAACCACTTTGTCCTTTCAAGGTTTCCACGAGCGCCAGGCGGCGTTGATAGTCGGATATGTTGAATCGTACATGCGCTGTTGGGGTTGAAGCCTGTCGACCTGCTTCAAGAACCCATTCGCCAAGTGCATGTGTCATCCGATAAAGAAATTCAGGCGATGTTTGGTCACGATCTTTTGAAATCAGCTGGTAGCGTCCCTCCTTGGCACTGCTGACGGGCGAAGCATGAAGATCAAATGAGAATTCGTTATCATTAAAAACTGCATTCGTTTGAAGCATCACCTTTGTGATTACCCAGAAGAGGCTTTGAATGCGATCGAGGTTAGCCTTTTCAGAGCTTTCGAGTTCTTTGAGCCGTAAATGCACATCTTGGTCAAAATGTTCAAGAAGCTTCTTTCTTGCATTCTGAATCCCCTGCTCGATTTGAGGCTTTAGTTCTTCCTGCAGTTTCCTGAAAGCTTCGTCTATCAATTCCGGTGTGCGACATCGACGATAGATTTCAAGTATTCGCTTCTCAAAATCGACTCCTTCTTCAATCGATCCAAGCACTTCGTCCGAGGCTCCAAATATCCCGTCGAATAACCTCAGTTTGTCATTTAGCAGTTCCAGAACGCGTTCATCGGCTCGGTTTCTTTCGTTCAGGAAGTTGATGACAACAACATCGTGCTGCTGGCCATATCGATGACACCTCCCAATTCGTTGTTCGATTCGCTGAGGATTCCAGGGAATGTCATAATTGACCACCAGAGAGCAGAACTGCAGGTTGATACCTTCAGCCGCAGCTTCTGTTGCCAGCATAATGGTGGCATGATCGCGAAAATGCTCGACGAGTGCCGTGCGTGAATCAACCAGTCGGGAGCCACTGACTCGACCTGTCCCTTGATTGGCAACAATCCAGCTGTCGATGATGGCCTTTACTTCTGGTCCTGAATTTGTACCGTTAAACAGCACGACTTTTCCCGCGTAGCCGTTCGCTTCAAGAAAGTTCTTCACGAAGTCCTGTGTTCTCCGAGACTCTGTAAAAATCAATGCCTTCTGCTTGGCTCCCACCTTTTGCATCTGCTGCAAACCCTTTTGGAGTGCCTCCAGCAGCTTCCGGCATTTCGCATCGACGGAAATCGCTCTGGCCCACTCTGCATAGCGAGTGAGCTCTTCGATTTCCAAATTCAGCTTTCGTCGGTCCTCAGCACTGAATTCGTCATTTGTAGCCGGCAAAGATGTGCCCGCGGAATTGCGATCGGATGACTCTTGGTAGCTGTATCGAAGATCCGGGTCGTCAATCAGATCGTCTACGCCTTCGTCCGGTCGAGCAATTCCCGATTTCATTTGAAGAAGACGATCCTTCATCTTCTCGAGCGTCTGCGCAACCGCAGCTGGCGATGAAGCCAACAGCTTCCAAGTCAGCATTTCGATCAGCGCTCGCCCCTGTCGACGAATCGCAAATAGATCGTCTCTCTGAAGAAACGCTGATACAGCCTCATACAATCGATGTTCGTCATCACTGGGCCTGAAGCGAAATGTCATTGACTGACGAGCGCGATAATTGATGTATTCAAGTACGTTGCGTCTGAGCGTGCGTTTTACGAAGGGGCGAAGTCGGTTTCGAAGACCGTCAAGATCTCCATTGCGATGGAGGTAATGCTCCTTGAACGAATCCACATCACCAAAAATCTCAGGGGACAGTACTGTCGCAAGCCCGAATAATTCCAGAAGCGAGTTTTGAAATGGCGTTGCCGTCATCAGAATTTTCCGGCGACCGGAGAAGGCCGAAGCAATATTCTGAGCTCTCGTAGCATTGGGGCGATAAACATTTCGCAGCTTGTGAGCCTCATCAAGGACCACTGTATCAAATGGAATCAATCGCAAGTCGTCAGCACGAGCGCTGGCGAATTCATACGACATGATTGCGATGCGGTCTCGCTGTTCCAGTACCTCTCGCGATTGTGCATCAATCACTACGTTTGGGAGGTTGAACTTCTCTGTCAGCTCCAGACTCCACTGTTTCCGCAGACTTGCAGGACAAACCACAAGCAAGCGACGCCGACGTTCGGCCCACATTTGACAAAGAACAAGCCCAGCTTCAATCGTCTTCCCCAGCCCCACCTCGTCGGCCAGAACAACCCCAGATGACAGAGGGTTGCGTAAAGCAAACAACGCTGCGTCAACTTGATGCGGGTTGAGCTTCACACATGCATTGAATAATGCAGTACCAACGCCGCTTCCTCGGTAATGGCGCGTGAGCTCATGAGCAAAATAGCGTGCATGATACGGTGTTGTCATGAATATCGCGTCGTGAGCGTTGTAATAAAAGATGGTGAGCATGTCACCGATGTGACACACTTGTGAAGTACGAACCCGTATGCTGTGGCGGAAGGAGTGAGACCGTGAACGTGCAATGGTTCAGCATTCATGGCGAGTCTACCAGCGTCCGAGACCAGGATTCATTGCCAGCTTGCAAATATGGGGGATTTTGCAGTGAGAGGAGTTGATAAGCAAACTCCAGAAAGGGCTCACGAGAACACCTGCCTAATGCCATCGAAATTCTTCGAGGAAGTTGTTGACAGCCCATGTCAACATGATAAATTTACGGTTCGCATCACCGAAGCCGCTGTGTGCGGTGGAACCCGGATCGCCAACTCCGTAGTGCTGGTTTGAGAGGCTTCTGAGGCACGCCTTGCCCGAGCTACTCGCCCCCGACGTTGCGACCTTTGCCGGCTGGTAATTTTCGCTTTTCGTTTCGGGACGGTGTGCTGCGCTGAGCGTCCGCGCGTAAGCCTCTGATGTGAATAGGAGGGCTCACTCATGAGCACCGTCGAAGCCGTCGGCAAAACTCTTTCGCATCTCCGCTTCACTGAGCATGGCGCACTACCCGTCTTCGATTTTGGTCAGATGTAGATTTTCCAGAAGCGGATGATTTTCCGTATCTGGAAAATCGAAGAGAACAGGAACATCGGCTTCTACTTTCCAATTATGGCATATTTTCCAGATGTGCCCAATCTGTTTCATAGGTGCTGCGGGCCTGAGCCGGCTGGAGTCCGGCGTCGGCCAGTTCACGGTCGCGTGTCCCGGCGGCTTGCTGCAGGGCTTTGTTCTGAGTGGCTGCGGCGTCGGCCATGCCAACTTCAAAATCCCGCCGCGCGTCCAGCACGCCGCGACTGCCCAACAAGTGGTCGATAATGGCCCCGTTGATGTTCTCCGACCATGACGCGCGGCCGTAATTCAGCCGCTCGGCGTTTTTCGTGTCGGTAATGTATTCGGCCGACCGGTCCGCCTTCTCGGCCAGAGCCTCCCAGAACGCATTGCCGATCACCTGGCCAAACGGATTGGCCTGAGACACGGTGCCGATCTGTGTCGGTTCAACGCCAATTAAACGCAAAATCCAGCACCTCACCGGTCTGGCGATGCAGACGAACTGTCGCTGACACACTCTTCATGTGTGCATTGCTGCAAACCTCCATTGTCAGCACATCCTCGTAAATGATCGGATCGCCGATCCAGGGATATCCTTTTTCAGCGACCGCCTCTCTGGCAATGCTAACAGCCTTGGAGACGGAAATGCCCCCTGCGTCGCATCTTAGCAACCGCCGAAGCCCCAAACGGAGCGTAAGGGCATGTTCAATTCCGTCGGTGATGATGGTGAGCATACTAATTCGTCTCAAAGATCTCGAAAACGACGTAGATCAATACGCCAGTTCCACCTGCAATGAATCCAAGTTTGGTGATGCGACGATAATCCCTGACCAACTGCTGGTAGTTGCTGCCTCCCAATTCACGAATGCCGTGGGTCCAACCGATTTGTATCGCTTCCCAGCGCATTCCGCGAAGCTTCATTTCCATGAAGGCTTCTGCAATCGCCTCGTTGAGAAATTTGCCCGTGCGAGTTTGCGTTGCGGACTGCCATCAATCCACCCAGACATGGTGGGAAGAGGAAAGCGGTGGTTTACTGGAAAATTTGGACATCGTTGGAACCAAAAGGATGATGCCGCCCCAAGAAACGACGCCCCCGAGAGCTCGGCACCAATACGGGCACCTCGGATGTGATCTTTTTTCGTAACACAAAATGAGTTAGCGGTTGCGTAAAATCCAAACCGGTCTTGAAAACCGGAGTGCCCGCAAGGGTACCCAGGGTTCGAATCCCTGTCTCTCCGCTTCCGATAGTCGCTCAAAACACAGCGTTTATCCCAGAAACCCCGAGAATCCTCGGGGTTTCTTTGCGTTTGCGGCCCTAGGATTCCGTCAAATCCGCCCGGTCACGTTTTGCACTTCGCGACGTGCAAACCGATGCAGAAGGATGCAAATTCCAGCGAGCCTGCCGGCACCAATACGGGCACCTCGGCACCACTGACGGCACCCTTTCATTGTCGTTTCTGATGATGATTGCCGGACGACCGGCCCGAGACACCGGTGTGGTATGATCACAACCGCCTCTCTGCCGCAGACAGTACCTGCGTGTTTCTGATGTGGAGGGACTGGCTGAGGCTTTTGGCGGGCCGGGTTTGCCGCGAACGGGTATACCGCGGCTGGAGGCTGTCGAGGATAACCCGTGGCGAATGCGTGAGTTTGTGCTGATTGACGAGAACGGCAATCTGGTGCGGATTGGCAGGCCGATTCAGTGCCAGGTTTGACAGCGTTGCTTGCTCGCGTGACGGATTTCGGCGGGGTAG
>Ga0194123_10005286_pt1 | contig 13941 bp, 6 predicted proteins | sample TA2MahsurfametaG_5_FD_155479 | JGI IMG/M metagenome (GOLD analysis project Ga0194123, IMG submission 155479) | Freshwater microbial communities from Lake Tanganyika, Tanzania - TA2015023 Mahale A surface | ecosystem: Environmental > Aquatic > Freshwater > Lake | place: Tanzania: Lake Tanganyika... | reverse complement strand
ATGTCGCAGCATCTTCTGATATGACCCTGACCCAAACAGAGTATGTTCCCATGAATGCAAACACATCTTTTTTGATGAACCCTTTTATAGCATACGGAACGTTTGATTTGAATCGATGGAAAGGGTTTCGGCCGATTTTCGAAAAGGTGAGTAATATGAAAACGGTTCAGACGGTTCAGACGGGTGGTGAAGATGAATTTTTACGAAGACAGTTGTTAAAAAATCAGCAACAAGCTCGATACTCGTCTCCTGCATATGCGCTACCCCGGTCTTATGCTTATGGGCCTTATGATTATGGGCCTTATTCTTATGCTCAAGAAGGTCGAAACCTTTATGGTTATGATGGGCTAATAAGGCCGTATGATGAAAGACGGCTGCAATATGATCCATTACTATACAACAGACGAATGGGTGAAGATTATTATGACCAAAATCCAACAGTCAAAATTCAAAGCAGAGTTATCGAAAGAACAACTAACAGGTCAGATAAATTGAAAGAGGATAGAATGCGAGTGGTAGAACCGATGAATAAGCTCAAAAGAATAGTACTTTGGTTGTGCGATTTTCTAGAAGGTAAGATGCTTATGGTAAAATCGTTTATAACGAAGAATCATGTTGTTTTGACGCTTCCCACTCAAAATCAACTAACCAGTGCAAAGTCAGGCACCGAACTATTATATAAACTGTGTCAAAACTATTTTCATACAGAAATGGTGATGAGAAAATGGGACCTTCAGTACACGTACAAATATAGTCCAACTGAAACTGGTATATTCGTATACAATTCCAAGACAAGCGACTTGCCAAAAGAGACAACGAATATGGTGTATGTTTCAATGAAAGCCATTTACAATTTGGCAAATGACGTTGGTAGTCAGAACGACAATACAACTATATCTATATTTGAAGGTGACAAGGATATTATCCTTGAAGTGTTTAAAGTTTTCAAACTGATAAGTGGTGGAATTATATCTCCCACATCTAAAGAATTCAATGAGATACGGGCTCAACTGGTTAGTAAAACAGTTCCGCCGCACTTGCAGTCAGTTATATCTGCAACAAAACGAAAAAAAAATGTTGAAGCTAATGTGAATTTTCTAATCAACTTATTTTTTTCACCGAATAATTTATTTTTTGCAAGAGGGAGTATTCCTTATTACATTTATTCAACTCAAAGAAACTGTACAATTTACACAATAATAAAACAGCCGACATATGACGATGACAGTTATTTAACATGCTTGAAGTTATTTTTACAAACGCAACAGGATTTTAAGAATCAGAGTAAAGATAAAGCAAGTAACTTTCGGGTGGGTTGTGCTGTAAAAAAGAAATTAATTAACGATAACTTTTCAGCAGTTTGGGATAATTTTTGGAACGACCTTATTGAATCTGAAGAACAAGTCAATCTTGACAACCAACTTGTAGCAGATGTTAATTTTGAAAAAGGTTCAAGTGAACGTGAAGAAGAAAAAAGTAAAGAAACAAGTAATGATAAACTAACGCAAGAAGTGTGTTTAGAGTTAGCAACAAAAGCAAATGATAATGGGGAATTAATGTACAATTTTCCAGTAGGATGGGATATTTCAAAGTATTATCCAGTAAAATACAACTATGTGTATTACAACATTAACGAGAGTGAAAACTATAAGTTTAATAATGAATATTTTTATAATTTTATTTACCCATCCTCATATCCTACAGTAAGTAGTGGTAGTAGTATTTATCAAGGTTTAAATTGTATCAAGTATCATATAAATGGAGATGGAACAAATCCGCTTTTATTTTTGGGCTTATCCACGGGTGTCTACATTTTTGATTTGAAAAGGTATAAGTTGACAAAATTCATTGTGACGAATAGGGAAGTACTTTGTATGGATATTTTAACTATAACTCAAGGGGGGAACGGAAACAGTAGTAGTTATATGTTGATTGGCGGAACGTTTAGTCAAGTAGCCACTTTTTTGAATGATAAAGAATATAAAAAAAAATCTGGTGTAAACGGTGGAATAGCGATGATTGACTTGAAAACATATGAAGTTATAACCATCGCCAATATCGCCACCGTCTTAAGCTCAGGCGTTCAAGTACAAAAAGTGTGTATATGTAAAGATAAAAAAATAGTTAAAGCAAAAGGTGTAAAAGGTGGAGTACAAACTCAAAGCACTGAAGGATATGTTGCAATAGTTGGAGGTATTTTTAATATTGAAATAATAAGTCCTAATAATACTGGTACTGGTATTGATAACGAAGAGTTAAAAAATATTGGGTGCATAGTCATAAAACAAAAAGATGATGGTACAAGTTATGAAGCGAGTTTAATTGCAGTAGATAGCAGAGTTGCAAGAATGAATACAAGTGGTGTAAATGCAGAAAGTATCACATCGATTGTGTGTCAAGACAGTAGTGGTAGTAGTGGTGATAGTACCTCTGATAGTACCTCTGAAACAGTATTTTTTATAGGTGGAAACAGTATGGACAAATATACTAATTTTGACCAAAAAACAAGTGAACCTACCTTATCTAGTTGTAATGGAATTGTAAAATTGACATTGAAATCTGAATTTAATAGTAGTGACGGAATGTATAACCAAGTGGGCGTGATTGAGTCCGTGTCTGTAAATAGCACCAACCAAATTATATTTGTATCGTTTGAAACTGTAATAATAAATTCAATAAATTATTTATTTTGTTTAACGACATCGGCTGATGCTGTTATAAGACTGAATATATTCAACTTGGAATTAAAGTCGCAGCCTCAATCTCAAATGTCAGTATATTCATATTCAGATGTTCCGTATACATTACCAAGGGGAATGAAAAATTTACATAGTCAAACACTGTTACAAACAAAAGACGGTGATAAAAATATACTCATTATGAGCCTAACATTCACGTCATCTAGTTCATCAACCACCTTTAGTAGTCAAACGTTTACATGTAATGTGGTCAACTTGAATGATAGAGCAGCACCTACAATAGTTGAAAGCGTGTCTAATAATAATTTACCACACGATTTTTCAATTACAGATATGGTTTACCTGAAGGATACTAGAGAAGTATACATTGCAAAAAATGACCTGAAAAAAGATGATAATATTTTGTCAGTTCGTTCCAACTATCAGAAAATTGGCGAATGGAAAATGAAAGACGGTGGAGGTGAAGAGACTGATAAGATTGCTCATTTTATTGAAAAATCGTCAGTTGAGTTGATGAATATATTTCAATCGAATCCTTCCATAGTACTGTTTCTTCAAAATATTGATTTTCGAAATTTTCAAAGTTTCGGCAACATCGATGAGTTTAAAAAAAAGTTAGTTGCAATAAATACCACGATAAGAAGTTTGGCAGGATCGTTACAATTAACTTTTGACGATTTTGAATCACCGTGTGTTGATATATGTACAAAAGTAAAAAATATTGTGCAATTTATAAATCTCTTCACATTAAAAAGTGGTGTATCAAACATTTTAGAAACTGTCAATAAATTTGTAAATAACCTTTTATTTATATTACTTTACACTGGGTGTAATAATTTAGTGAATACTCTTTGTGATAATTATCAAGCATGTTTAACTGCATTTGTAAACGGGGCGCCAACAGATTGGACAACTAAGTTTGAAACTTCATTTATACCAATAAAATTTATTGTTGATTTCATAAAAAAAATAGGAAAAAAAGCAATTCAATTTGATATATTAGATGATTTTAAGGTGTGTAGTAATCCGAAGACGAATACAGGCATTGCATATTTGGTGTATAATTATAATGTCAATCTTAATGATGAAATAACACCAAAGTATCAAGATAATATTAAAAATAAGATATATGAATTTGGGGAAAATTCTTCCTCTTCTATAAGTGATAAGTTTTATGAAACGAATGTCATTGATAAGATGGGAAACACACATACCGAAATCAGTTATTGTAGTTTTTATAAATTTAAAAGGTTAAAAAAAGGGAGTACTACACTTTTTGGAGAGATTGGAAATAATGACTCGGAAACAATTTACGTGAGTATGAATATTGATAAAACAGAAGAAACTTTTAGTAGTGTCGAGGTATTTGATTTTTTGAATAACATTCGAGAATACTTTGGTAAGTTGAAGGTTGGGGGGAGTCCATTTGTTGACGTGGGAATAAGCGGTCCAATAAAACGAATAATATTTGGTGGTGACTTTGGTTGTAACTTGCTGAGTGACGTGGAAGTGTGCAAGAAATTTAAGGCAAAACAGATGAAAGTGTATACAATTGAAGACAATGATAACGTAATGACTGCTCAAGAAGAAGAAAAGAGTAAAGAAAAAACGAATCATCTGTTTGTGGTTGATGTTGACTTAGAGAAGCAAGTAAAACAGTTTGGAGGTGGCAATGAAAATGAAGATGAGAGTCAAGAAAGTCAAAATAAAAAGCGGATTTTTATTGGAGCTCCGATTGAAAGTAACAAGTGGGTTAGTAGTAATAAAAGAAAAACGCGTCGTAAACTTCCGTTTTTGATGTCGTCTTCATAGTTTACAGTTGGTTTGAGTAGTTAACTAGTTCACGTTTGTATATTCACGTATTCGTATATTCGCATATTCATATATTCGTATATTATTTAGATTAAAAATAATATACTTATAGTAGGTAAGAGGTAACAAAGGCAACGCGTTTATGAGCAACAAGTTAGATGGAAATGGAACAGTAACAGTTGTAACAGCGTATTATTGTGTAAAGTCAAAACATGAGCCAAAACAATATGATGTGTGGATAAAAAATTTGCTGTTGCATGTTGGTCGAAATTGTAAGATGGTAATTTTCACTTCTCCGGAGTTGGTTGAATATATAAATGCGGTGTGTGAAAAGAACACATTGGGTGCATCTTTCACGGTGATAAGTATAAAAATGAAGGAGTTTAAGTTATTGAAACGATATCCGCTGAAAATGTGGGTTCAACATTATGCGATGGATCCGCAAAAATCGACGGGTCGAACGATAGAGTGTTACTTAATATGGAATTCCAAGTTGATATTTTTGAAGGAAGCAATGGAGCGGAATATATATGGTAGTGACAAGTATGTTTGGATAGACATTGGTAGTTACAGAACGACAGATCCTGAATCGAATCAAATGTTACTGGAACATTTTCCGAGGTATGAAAACGTGTCAAATAATGACAAGGTGGATATTGTCTTGATCAATCCATTTTCTTCTGAAGAAATGAATCAAGTAATATTTTACAATTCGGTGCACTTGGGAGGAATGTTTGGAGGAAATATAAAGGCAATAAATCGTTTATATAGACAATTTTACAAGGCACTAGATGTATATTTATGCGGAAGGTGTTTTGCTGGTTGTGATCAGCAAATATTGTCAACGTGTTATGTGCATTATCCGGAAATGTTCAATTTGATTATTCCAGACAGTAAAAAAGGCGACGTCTGGTTTTACTTGTATCATTATTGGAGCTGTTTACAAAATATGTAAATTAAAAAGTAAAAATAAAAAAAAACATTAGTGATTTTTTATTTTTTTTTATTTTTATTTCAAAGTGTTACATAAGTGACGTGTGACGTGTGTGACGTGGCACGTACTTACCAGCCATCAAACCAGTCATCAGAGTCGTAATCCGTGCGGGCATTAGGATTTTCTTCAATGATGAACTGAAATTTTTTCAAGTTTTTCAAGAAAGCTGGTGAAACGTACCAACGAATCGGGGCTTTTTTTCCGAGTGTTTTGAAGTCTTTGACGTTGCAGATGCCGGTTTCGCCACGTTTGACTCCATGAACTTCATATTTCGGCGTTTTTTTGATGCCATAATCGGCTAACGCGGAGGCAGAACCTGACAGACCGCGACAGCCGTCAGGGCGTGGCGCAAATGTTTTACCTGGCCACATGTTTGCTTTTGTGGACATGCTCCAAAGTGCTGCTTCAGGAGTGTATTGATGGAGTAGCGATTGCCAATGGTATGTCCAGTAGAGTTTGGCAGCTTCAATGTAGACTTTTTCGAATTCTTCGACGGTTTTGCATTTGCACAATTCGTCTGCGCGGTTGTGAAACAACGATGCCAGAAAGTCAGGATGTATATTTCTTATTGTCGAGTTCCACGGAACCAAGTAGCCGTAATCGGATGGATGAACAAAGGTTGGGTGAAGAGTAGAAATTCGGGTTTCCTCATCAACCTGGTAGTATGGCTTGTAGACTTTTATAAACCCAAGAGCTTTTTCTTCCGGCGTAATGGAGGTCATGTTTGGAACAATGTGCCAGTTCACTCTTTGTCTCCATGCCTGAACTTTTTCAGAATGAATTTGATTAGAGTACTTGTGATTTTCATTGTATTCATTTTTCTGCCATTCTTGCATGTCCTCGCTATTTTTGAAGATGGGAGCGACAGTTGGAGCGTCGGGTCGAATCAGTGAAACATGCGCTGGATAAGAATTTGGGTCGTCATCGTGTTGATGTTGAGGTTGAACACGTTCGATTGATTCGACTGCTTCTGCTGCTGTTGGCTGTGGTGTATCTTTTTCTTTTTGTTTCGGTTGTGGTTGTTTTTCGGGAACACCGTTGCCACTGGCAGTTTTTTTTGTTCGGTCTTTTGTTGGGTGTAGAATGAATATATCGCCTTGTTGTTGAGTTGAAGCAGAAACAACAGGAACAACCGCAGCAACAGCAGATTTTTTTACAACTGAAGCCCAAGATGTCATTGAAGTGTAGTGGTTTGTCCGAGAATTGATAAATTTAAATATATATATATAAAAATCAATTTATATTTTTTTCAATAAAATATTATAAAAATTTATAAAAAAATTAATCAGAACAAATAGATTCGAGAAGATTTAAATCGAGATCCGGCATTTCGGTGTGACATTCCCAAAAGAATTTGCAAAATGACCAATTTACGCGATGATTTGTAGCATATAAGGAATCTGGGTCGCACCGTTTTAAAAGCTTGTCTGCAATTTTGGGCGGAAGCAGATGCAGGCTCGGGCGCGGAAGCACGTAACAAAGTTGAACGACGTCGCGAATAGGGTTGGGTGCTTTAACCTCAAGGAAATTGTAAAATTTGGAATCTGGAATAAATTGAAGCAAGTCTTTCAGGAGTGGCGGGTAGTGATAGTTGTAAGACCATCGCCAGTCGACGCAGCCGCTTGAATAATATTTAAATGTCCATTCCATACCTTCGAGGTAATTTGTGCATATTTTCTTGCATTCAGATGCTGTAATTTTGATATGAAATAGTGTTTCATAGTATCGGAGTTCCCAGTTACTTGTGAATGGATTGATATATTTTTCCTTGTTTCGATATTTGATGGGACACATGTTAAGTTCATCAATGCTGGACGGCAGTTCATCGTTAGACCATTCGCTAACAATGTCTGAAATTTCGGTCAACGATGAGCTCATGGAGTTGTTATTGTTATGAAGGTGTTGTTGTTGTTGGAAGCGGTCGCGTTTTTTATATTCTTGACGAAGGAGTGAGTCTTCGTTATTCGCGAGATATTCGACAAATACTTTATAGTTGGTCCAATTTATATTTGTGTTATTCTGCTGTGTCAAGCAAATAAGGTATTCGCCTGGATTACACCCGATGGTTTTACGGTAAGCTTCAAGGAGCGTGTCAATACCGGTGGTTCGAATGTTGACCGCTGGAAAGTGGGGCATGAAGTCATTTCCGAGCATGAAACAGATAAAAATATAGTCAAACATTCTGCATTTTTCACTTTGAAACTCTATTTTTTCGGTTACTTGTCCGCAGTGGTCGTGCATACAGTTCATGTATTTAATGATGGATTGCGCAAGGTCGGGAATATCGACAAAGTATTGGCACGTTTCGTCGAGTGTTCTATCGACCGATTTCAGAAATTCGGGTGTTTCGCGATATAAGAATATGCGTTCAGAAATGTGCAAATGATTGAGGCACAGCATAATGAGGTCGGCATCGAGTCCATAAATGATGGTGGTTTGATTTTTGTGCGCGTCGGGAAAGTTGCGAATGTGTTGGAAAATTTTATGTTCGCCTTCGCCAGATTCGCAGCTGGAAGAAACGATGACTTTAGGGTTGGATTTAAAATGCGCGGTAACGAGCGTGTGAAGTTTATTCATGAACGTGGTTCCAGGGGTGATGGAACTAGTATTCCAAACTGCAGATGTGTCTGGGTTTTGATTTACTGCATTCGTAATTTTATTTGCATTTTTACAAGGTTTTGTTGCATTATATTTATCGATGCGTTTTTGCAAATCGCCGGTGAGCCACGACTTGTAGCGACGTTCGCGTTGTTGGTTCAATTTTGCAACAGGTGCAACGCCGTCAAAAGCAATAATAATTTTTTCTTTAGGTTGAAACATGTCAATATAAGTTTGTATTTTATTGCAAACGGCAAGAATAATTTCGGCTTCATATACATCAATATTTTTTGTTCCGATGACAGTTTCGTACACGGCATTATAAATGATGCCATTGCAGTCTGCATAAAAGTTATCAACGCTGGGTCCAAGCAAGGCAATTTTTTTGAGAATGGATGGGTGGCGTTTGACAATGTGTAAAAAGTAAGAAGGTATTCCCATTTTGTATGACGAGTGGTAGAGTGAGTGAAAATTAAGATGTACGATGGACGGTGGACAGACTATAGTATATCTCTCGCATTCTTTAATAACATTTATGTATATTATTTATAGACATAACGTAATAAATGCAATATATATAATATAAGTAGTATATACATAAATAAATAAAACATAAGTTAAAATAAAATAAAAATAAAAAAATGAAACCTAAAAATTTAAAAATGAAAAATGATTTATGTGATTCATTTTCGGATAAAACGAGTATCAGTGGAAGTGGGAGTGGAAGTGGAAGTGGTGCCTTGGTTGCAACGACTGAAGTGTCGTGTATGTTGTTACAGGTAGAAAGGTTAAGAGAAATGATTCAGAGAACGATTCTTGCGCAACACCAGTATAAAATAGTTGATATTTTGAGCGCAAATGATATTAATTTGTCAGTGAATTATTTAGAAAAAATATATAAAAATTTGGATATGATAGAGGCGGGGTTACACTGTGGTTCAAGCAAAACTGTGTTGGAGTTGAGGTATGAAATTAAAATGGTTATGAGCGAGTTGTCATCGGTGTTTAGAAATTATGGCACACAGTCAATAAGCGACTTGCTTGAAGTTACAATTGGGAGCGAGTTTATAAAAAATGCGTCAGGGGCGTCATCGGCGGCATTGGTAATGGCGGCATTGGTAATAGATTGGGATAATAAAAAATACGAGGTGTTGAAGATGTATTTTCATCCGATATATTTCAAAGTGTTGCCATGGAAAAATGATAAGAAGAGTGCAACGAGTGAAAAACTGATACAAAAGAATCGAATTGTTGAAGATTTTTTGATTGTAGAAAAGTCATTAAATTTAGATTGTTTTGATTTGGCAAGAACAAACAAGAATTTCACGAGTCGTGTGTTTGGGATAAAGGTTGCAGTGCATAATTATAGTGAACAGAAGACGCTGATAATAAATGGATTAGTGGACAATGTATTATTGGATTGTATTTCTTGCGAGTATGTTACAAATAGGATTTCGCATTTGTGGAAAAATGTGCCGAATGATCCGGAATTTATGGCAGAATCGTTTACAAAGTATATAAAGTCGTTATCGTTGAAGGATATTTTAGTATTTTCAAATGAAGAGTTGTATTCGAAATATATATCGAGTGTTGGCGCAGTTCAGTTGTTAAAACAAAAACAAACGTCGCAACTTGTCAAGGAGTTTATAAACACGGATTTATTTTCTCAACGAACCATGCTTATTCAGCTATTGTTGAAGTCGAACGAAAATGAATACAAGTATTTGTCGTATTTGTTGTATGACATGTTATCGAATGAAATAAATCCGCAAGTGGATTCGAATGAGCAAACTGTCTTGTTTAACAGTTTACCGTGGAATATGAAATATTATTTCAAAGATGCGATGAAACAGACAGTTTCGCACACGAATGCTATTTCAAAGTATGATAGTGGCAGTATTCCTTTAGAACAACAGATCTGCCTGTTGAAAACGACGGATGCGGTAAAGGATAAGGCGATGATAAAATTGCGCGAAATTAAATCCAAGTCGGATGACACGACGACAAAGGCGCGTCAGTATTTGGAGGGATTGCTGAAAATACCGTTTGGGACATATTTGAGAGAAAAAATATTAGATGAAATATCGGTGGTAAAGGAACTCTATTTGCGAATGTGTAATTGTGATAAAAGTATAAGTTGTCTTATTCATGATGAAGAGAAGGAAAAGGTGGAAAAGGTGGAAAAGGTTACGATACTTGAAATAAAAAATAATTGTATAAAAATAAATAATAAAATAGATGAGATTGGGTTAAAGTATTTGAATAAGTTTATACTGGATTTAGTGGGGGGTCACAAGAAAGATGTATTGTTGAGCATATTAAGTAAAGTCATGATGTTTATGAAGAAACATAAAATGAAAATTGGAGTAACGGGAGGGAAGACGGTTGAGCATATAAAAGAAAATATTGAATGTTTTGTGAGACATATATTCAAAACATCATTAATGAAGATGAAAATAAAAATGGAAAATTGTGAAAGTGATAGTGAGAATGAACAAGAAGATGAGTATGATATATTTTTCAAAGAGTTGGCGAATGAATATTTATTGGAGAGTAAAAGTGAGTCGTCGCTGACGCCTGTGCCGCCGACAATGTTTATGCGGAATTTTGCATGTCAAAATAAAAGTATTGAAAAACGGATGAAAGGTGTGGGTAACTATATGACGACTGTGTCTGAAACGTTGGATGCGGCGGTACACGGTCATCTTCAAGCGAAGCGTCAAATTGAGCGTATAGTGGGTCAGTGGATTAGCGGCGAGTCAACGGGGTATTGTTTTGGGTTTGAGGGTCCTCCTGGCGTGGGTAAAACCAGTTTGGCGAAATATGGATTGGCGAATTGTTTAAAGAATGAAAATGGAGAGAGTCGACCGTTTGCATTTATAGCGATGGGTGGTTCGAGCAATGGCAGCACATTAGAGGGGCACAATTACACGTATGTGGGTTCAATGTGGGGTAAGATTGTGGACGTGTTGATGGAAAAAAAGTGCATGAATCCGATTATATTTATCGATGAATTGGACAAGATAAGTAATACGGATCATGGTCGCGAAATTGTGGGTATACTGACGCATTTGATTGATTCGACGCAAAATGATTGTTTTCAAGACAAGTATTTCAGTGGGATTGATTTAGATTTGTCAAAGGCGCTTTTCATATTTTCATACAATGATCCAGGTGTTGTGGATAAAATATTATTGGATAGGATACATCGAGTTAAGTTTAAACACATCACATTAGATGAGAAGTTGGTGATTTGCAAAAAGTATTTGCTTCCGGAGCTTTACAAGAAGATGGGGTTGGAGAATGGCGTGGTTGAGTTGTCTGAAGAGAATCTTGTGTTTATAATTGAAAAGTACACGTGTGAGCCTGGTGTGAGAAAGTTGAAAGAGTTATTGTTTGAGATTATTGGAGAGATTAATCTTGAATGTATAAAAATTAAAACAGGTCACAACGACGGCGCTGAATCCGCGTCCTTATGTCTTCCCATTGTGATAACAAATGACGAAATAAAAATGAAATATTTGCGCGAGCGCCATGAAATTCGTGTTCAGCAGATAAGCACGCATTCAAAGGTGGGTATTATCAATGGTTTATGGGCGAATGCGGTCGGTCGTGGCGGGATAATACCGATAGAGGCACATTTTTTTCCGTGCGATCGTTTTTTTGATTTGAAGTTGACGGGAATGCAGGGTGATGTAATGAAAGAGAGCATGAACGTGGCGAAAACGTTGGCCTGGTCGTTGTTGACCGAAGATGAAATGACGCGAAATTTGGAGATGTTTGCGAAAACGAAAATGCAGGGCATTCACATTCATTGTCCGGAAGGCGCCACACCGAAGGATGGTCCGTCCGCCGGAACGGCGATAACGTGTGTTTTGTACAGTTTATTAACGAATAAAAAAATAGATAATCGTATAGCAATAACAGGTGAGATTAATTTGCAGGGACATGTTACAGCGATTGGTGGTCTGGATTTGAAGATAATGGGCGGGATAAGTGGAGGTGTAACAACCTTCATTTTTCCTAAAGATAATAAGAAAGACTATGATGAATTCATGGAAAAAAATGGGACAAAAGATGAAATAAAGTCGATTGTATTTATTCAGGTTTCATCAATTCAAGAAGTGTTGGGTATGATTTTTTGTTAAGAGCGCGACGGTTAGTGACTATATCGGCTTTTGCTGCGTTCTTTACTCCTACTCTTACTACGTCCTTTACTCCTGCTGCGTCCTTTACTCATGCTGCGATTTTTTTTACGACCTCCAGTGACTGTGCTTATTTGTGTTGGCGATTGTGAGTTGTTGTTGTTGCTATTTTTTTTAGATGAGACGCCGGGAGTATCCGCCGGCGGCGGTTCTGAGGTTGAGGTTGCTGCACCCATTTCGTAAAATTGATATCTAATTATATATTATATGTTATATAATTTTATTTTCTAAATAAAATAAAATAAAAAATAATTATTTTATTTATAAATTATATAAAATAATAAAACGCACGAGTCATGTTTGAGATTTTATTTAAATTATATCATAAAAAAGGCACGTTTCATATTTTTTTAACATCGTTTATAGCATTTGCATTTTTGAATATTATTGAAAATGTAATTCATTATAATATTGGAAAAATGTCAAGTAGGAAATTAATAATTACAAATCCATCGAATGAAGACTGGAAAAAAATAATAATAACAATGTTTATATTTGCACTTTTACAAGGCGTATTAACAATGTATCTCTATTGATATTTTTATTTTTTTTTATTTTTATTTTTCATGGTTTTATTTGTGTCTTCAGATTTCCCCGCGCAGAAACATGGATGCAATTTCGGGCGTTGAAGTGTCGAATCCGGCCAGGTTGAGTGTTCTCCTGTCGGTTGGGTCCACAATGGTGAAGCAGTTTCCGGTCATTCCGATGACAATCAGTTTCGTGTCCGTTCCCATCATTTGTCGGTACCTGACGAGCGCTGACTGTGGGTGTTCATTGGGCGCGTAGGTTTCATTGTCGGTGAGAACAATGAACGCATCAAACTTCAGGTTGTGTTTGATTGCGTGCAAGATGGGGAGAACACAGTCAGTGCTGCTGAAAGTCATTCCATTTGTGGCGGCGAGGCCTTCATCAATTGTCATTCCGCGTCGCAACTGGTTTCGCGAGGAAGGTCCGCTCATGTCAGTCAAACCAGCAGAGAATCCGACAACACTCACATTTTTCTCTGTTTCAAGGTAGAGGAGCGCCATTGCAATGGATGCATCACGGCAAGTGAGCACTTTTGAACCGAGAACCGCCGAGCTCATGCTCCCGCTGACATCGACTGCAACCATGATGGATTGACCGGTTGGGGTGATGGTGCCGTACGATAGCCGGAACAGCTGAGTGAATGCATTTGAGATGAAGGAGTTTGGAACCCATGAAAGAGAGCCGAGGTCGCCGTGTCCGTTCTTGTACACCTTCGATGCGACGAGGACTTTGATGGGGTGAATGCGCGCCTTGAGAATTGCTTTTTGGTCGGTCATGCGTGCGACAATTTCCTTGTACTTGTCACCGGCAACTCCATTTTGTGTCATTTTTCCCAAATTTCGCAAAAGAGCTTCCAGGGGCATTGTTTCAAGCAGTGTTGCCCAGATTTCCCTGCTTGCAAACAGGGCGGTTGGAATGTGTTCGCGAGCAAGGTGACCAGAGCGGATGATAGCACATGCAAGTGCAACATTTGGCGATTCACCTGCACCTGCTTCATGGACTGCATGCAAGTGTTTGAGGAGGTGTGCGACTTGTTGAAGTTGCGTGAGCTCTTCATGTTGTCTCTTTCCACTCTTCTTTGCACCGCCTCCCCCCTCTTCTTCGT
>Ga0194123_10005279_pt1 | contig 13946 bp, 31 predicted proteins | sample TA2MahsurfametaG_5_FD_155479 | JGI IMG/M metagenome (GOLD analysis project Ga0194123, IMG submission 155479) | Freshwater microbial communities from Lake Tanganyika, Tanzania - TA2015023 Mahale A surface | ecosystem: Environmental > Aquatic > Freshwater > Lake | place: Tanzania: Lake Tanganyika... | reverse complement strand
TATTATGACTAAGATGACTAATATCAAATATCAACCACCTTCAGATGAGCCAGTGAAATTAAAGTCTAGTGTTGGTGTTAGCAATCCAAAGTCAGTTACAATACCTGTTGCTGGTGTATTAACATCACAAGGACTTGTATTAGATATTCCTGATAGTGATAAATTAAAAGAGTTAATTAAGTTAAAGTCAAATCTGTCTGTATTGACTGTAGAAACTGGACCAATATCATATACCGATAAATTTAAGATTAATGTATCAGTAAATGGCAATAGTATTGGTAAAATTAATATTTTAGATGGTAGAACAATTGAAACTGATTTATCTATTTCTCATGATTTTAATATGAGTATAGGAATAGGTAAACAGTCATTAACAAATGATTTAAATACATCTTTATTTGGATATCCAAAAAATATTAAACTATCGTTAAGTAAAGTTAAAGACAAAAACTTTAAATTATTGATAAGAAGTTTAACATTTACGGTTATTTAATAAATTATAGAATAACGTCAGCTTGTTTATAAGACATTTTTACAATACCTTCTATCTGGATTAATAAACATAGAATTGGTTGGATCAATACTTATAACATAGATGATAAAAAAAAAGATAGGGTTGTAATTGTATCTAGCTATGGTAATCCATTAGCCATCAATGTTTGGTTGAAATATTATGAAAAATAGGTGTAACGATTCGCGTTACAAAGCCGCGACTTAGTTAATGAACAGCCACGTTCCAAAAGAGATTATAGATAAATATCCTAATTTTGTTTTTAAAGGTAAAACATTTACCATAAAAGACAGACTAGTGATTCGCGCAGATAATCCTTCTACTGGGATTGGTTATTATTATTCTTTTGAAGAGGATTTTTTTTGGTTTAGAAAAGCTGAAATGCCAGATTGGAAATTACCTAAAATAAATAATTAAAATCAGATAAATCAGACATTGCGCCGTTTTGTATCTTATATATCAGACACTATCAGTATGAAAAAAAAGAACTCTGAATTGAGTCAATTAATTTTTCGGCTCCAAAAATTTCAAGATTGGCGGCGGGGTAAAATTGATTTTGAAAAATATAAGCTGAACCCCAAACAAATTGGCCTTGACATTGATGCTGCAATTGCTATTCTCAAGGAAATCGAGAGTAGGTTTATCAACAAAAAATAGAATAAAAAAGATATATGCAAGTAAATTTAATTTTTGAACGTAGTGAAAATAATAATGGTTATGCCACTTATATCGTCAAAGATCAATCAAATCGCCGTAATTTACTGTTAAATGGATTAGCAATTACCGAATGGTCTGAAATTAGCGACGGTTTTCTAGTGCATTATCAAAAAAAAGATAAACCAAAAACTAGCGTTTGGAAACACACTGGCAATCTAACAACCTTTAACGATTACGAACTTTGTAAACAAAGTTTAATTAAAACAATCGTTGAAAACCTAAAGCAAATTTATTTTTAAAGAAATTTGTTCTGAAGGTTATTTAGTATACGAAGAAAATCAAGAGTAGGTTTATTAAGAAGGATTGATATGAGCGACACACCAAGAACAGACGCAGCTTACAAAATGACCGAAAAATATGGATTCTATGAATTGTTTAATGAGTGCAGCAAATTAGAAAGAGAACTAAATGCTTTCCATACTTGCATTTCGGCTGTCATGCCGCCAGATTTCAAAGACTGGCACCAAAATTCCAAGCAGGAATGGCCCCAAATCGCGGCAGAAGTAATTAAGAATCTGCGAATTGATCGTGATAAAGGATGGGAAATAGCTGCTAAGAAAAGAGTAGATATTGATTAATATGAAAACAAAATCTTTACTGATTAAACTTTATTCACTACACAGTAAAGACAATGATTTGAGTAAATTTTGCGCCTTTTTGATTGAGAAAAGATTAAAAAAGAAATAAACACATGAAAGTAAAAGAATTGATTGAAAAATTATCCCAATTAGATCCTGAATTAATGGTTGTAGTTCATGGATATGAAGGCGGAGTAAATAATATAGATAAATGTATATTGTGCGATATTGAATTGAATGTTAATACTGAATGGTATTATGGTAAACACGAAGTTTTATTAAATAAAGATAAGCCGACAAAGGAAGATTCTATTATTATTAAAGGAGTTCAGTTGATTTAAAATATAAATGAATTTACTTTCTAGGGTTTTAATGGTTGTTGCTTTTATTATTTTAATTAGTAGTTTTATAAGGATACTTATTTATGAATAAATTGTACAAGATACTTCGTAAGCAAACAGTAGCGTCACTCAATGAAGATTTCACTCTTGATTGCATGGGATCAAAAACTACTTACAAAAAAGGTACAACCTTTAATGTAAAGAAAATGGATCACCGGGGAGTAATTATTGTGTTAGGCCATGGACTCAGCGAACTTATCCCAAGAGAATTGTTTGGTAAATATACTTGCTCATGGGTGGAAGTATACAAGAATGGCGATTCAACCATTCATAAAAACAAAAGCAAAGACGTAACAAAAGAATGGAACGAACATTGGAATAGTATTATTAACAAAGAAAAATTGAGAGGGCAGCGGGAAGAAGAGATGTATAATAAATTAAAAATAAAAGATCTTAAAAAACTTATTAAATTCGTAAAAAGCGGCGAAGCTGAGAAAGAATTAGCTTCTTTAGAAAAGTAATTTTATGAGTAAATTTTTATTTTATGTATTATTGATTGGCGTTGTATATGCAAACACAATAACTGAAATCAAAGTTTATTTCGTTATTTCCAGTAGATCAGGAGACAGAACGATTGAAAAAGTTTATTTGATGAAAGAAAACGCGCAAAAGTATTGTAATATGTACAAAGATAGTCATAATTATTTAATAGAAGAACACAAACTCTCAGAGTAGGAGCATAGAGTGTGCCAAGTCACCTTAGAGAGGTGATTTTTATTTATTTTTAGGGCTTGAATGAGGTTTTGGATCTGCCATGATGGCATCCGCAACGCGAAATCGTGCTTATGGAAATAAAATCTGTTGTTCGTAAAGTTGTAATTACTATCAATGATATCGATCACATTGTTGAAGAAGTGTCTTTTACTAAATCAATTTCTTCAGCCATAGATCGTGGTTACATTAAAACTGAAAAAGATGTCCTTAAATTGATTGAAAGAAGTTGTGAAGTACAGTTTTAAATTGAAAGGAAATAAATATGATTATTACTTGCGGATGTTGCGATAATGTCAAGTTTTTTGGCAAGCGATTTGCTGTTCGCTGCAACGATTATATCGAAACTTTGCCCTTGTGGAAGCGGCTAGTGCAGGTTATTCTGCGTGTCCACCGTGAGAACGGTTCTGGACAGCACCAGATTCCGCAGTGGAAAGTAAAGATTCTTTCTAAAATAATTAAACCTGCGCCGCAGGATGCAAATTGGATTTGGATTAATACAAAATAACTAAATTAAACTCTATGATCATTATTGATAAATTGTTCTTGGCTAAATGGCCTGACGGTTCATGCTCTGTACTTGATGCAAAAGACAAAGCCGAATTGTACGATAAATTAGATAGAGAAAGCGATCCTGATTTCGCTACTCTTTTTGAGATTAAGTTCCATGAGGAGTATGGTTTTCATTTGAAATTTGAAGTTGGCAAACAGCGTGATGAAATTTTTGTTGATACAGAAGTGGAGCAAGAGTACGTTGAACCCGCAAAACTCAAGAAAACTAAATTCCCAAAAGATATCTTTGTTAAATATCTTGCAAGAGTAACGGGCAAACCCTTGACAAAAATAAAAACCATACCGGATGAAAAAATCAAAGAAATCAAAGATGGATTAGGTAATAGTTAATTTTAAATAAATGAATACTCAAACTCTTATTGATATTGAGTTGGATGGTATTGACATGGAGGATGCTCCAGATTTTGTTGACGCATTCATTGTCTCCGCATACTCTACTGAGCTACATAGACACTTGACTCAAGATGAGTTAGATAAATTAAATAGAGAACACAGTGATTTCGTTCACGATTGCGTGATGAAACAGGTTTATTGATATGAAAACTGAACTTATGAAATCCGTCGCTGACAGGGTAATCCAGCGCATCCTCGGCAGAGGGGCGATTGAGCCTAGTTTTTTTGATGGTCTGGGGGCTGGGCTGCGTGTCGCCGGTCACGCAGAAATTGCTGACGCATTGGCTGACTGGGAGCACCAGTCGCCAGACGAGTTGGCGACGACAATCAATCGTTGGTTTGGGGATCCCGTGCTAAATCCTGACCTTTCGCTAATTATATGAAAAGAATTGAACTTTGGGACAGTTTCAATAATGTTTTAATTAGCAAGCACAACACTTTAGAAAATACAATTTCTGCTCAAAAGAAACACTTAAAGAAAGTTTAAAAAGCTAATGGTCAGAATAGTTATCTTACTTATGAATTTAAGAGCAGTTGTTCGTTAATAATTCCAGACGACTATAAACCTTAATCGCACAATACACTAACCCGGTGTATCGCGCAGTAATTAATTTACTATCAGTAAAATTAAATGAAGTTCATCCCTATTGACGACATCGATACTCAAGAGAAAGTAATTCCTAACGGTTTCAAGCTAATCATTTATGAGAAAGGCACAAAACCAGAGGAAGGCTCTATCTTGTATAGCTTTGATGAAATCAATGAGTGGAAAAGTAAATTCAATAACCCTGCGATTGGATTTATAAATGTATTTAGGTAATATAATTAATGGAGTTTTTATTATTTGTTTAGCTATTCTGATATTTATAGGCTATCTGGTTCTTGCTGATGGTGAATAAAATTTAGCCTAAAAGATTTTAAAAAAACCCTTGACGATCCAAAGAATTTCGAAGACACTGGAGCTTGCAAGGATAAATGCGACTGTAAACCATGAAGAAAAATTACGCTTTTGAAATTGACTTGCCAGTTAAAACATCAGAAATTCTTACAGATCAAGAACTGACAGAGATAAAAGAATACTTGAATAGATATATTTGCGAAACATTCGATATCTGTAACGCAAACATTAAAATCATAACCAAAATAACTAACAATTAATATGCCAAACTGGTGTTGCAATACTATTCGTGTTGAAGGTCCAAAAGCTGATGTTGAAAAGTTTTTGGAAGCAGTACGCGGTGACGAAAAATTTCCCCATTTTAATTTTAATGGCGTCATACCGATGCCAGAAGAATTGATTAACAAGCAAGCGCCTAATGTTGATGCAGAATTAGCCGCCAAATTCAATGAAAAGTATGGAGCTAGTGATTGGTATTCTTGGGCATTAAATAATTGGGGCACAAAGTGGAATTGCACTGCTTGCGATGATTGGGATATTGATGATCTGAAAAATGGTGAAATTGCTGCCAGTATCAATGTTGATACAGCTTGGTCACCACCTACAGAGTTTCTAATCAATGTTAGTAAAATTTATCGTTCTTTAATTTTCAGCAATGAATTTTATGAACAAGGCAATTGTTTTATTGGTAGTTGTACTATTCTAAATGGTTATTTTGAGTCTAATTTGCAACCAGATTGGGATAGCGAAGCTGGTATCGAAATGAGAAAAGACTTTGGTATTTATGAAGAGGAAGAGTCTGAAGAATAAAAATCAAATGTAAAAGTATCAAAATACCATTCTTCAAAAGATAAGAATCTTTCCTCTTCATCACAACCGCAGCATTTAGCTATAAATCTTTCACGAATACTATATTCGGTTTGGCAATATAAACAAACCATATATAATTTTATTCTTATAAAATTACAATTTAGTTACAAACAAATAACAAAACATAAAAGCTTGAGCTTTTGTTTTGGTAAGTATATAATAGAATATGACTTACCAGCAAGCAGCTTTCGTTAGAAATTTAGTGAAAGAGAGGCATCCTTTAAGTAAGGTAGCTGAAATGTTTGTGAATAGATTTGGTTCTACTGATATTCTTCCTATTAAAGGAAAAAGATATAGTTTTTCAAATCTAGAAGGTGAAGATCTTAGAAGCACTGCCCAGTCAATATTAAACGAAAAATTTTAAATGGAAAAAGATTTATACATGAAGGACAAGTATTTTGTCCAATCTGATGATTTGAAGTATGATGGCAAAAATCTTATTATACCTAGCTATTGGGTAGATAATCTTTGCGATTACATTACAAATACTGACATTCATGATTTATCTGACGCAGATAAAGAAGACTACAAACTATTTAAACTTTTTCTTTACGATGTGCAAGAATTTAAAAATAGAGGCAATTAAATGAAAATCGCTATCACTGGCGGCTGCGGATTCATTGGGTCTTCATTGGTTCGTTATTTAAATGATAAGAAATTCTATAATATAGACATTTGCGAACCTGTTTCGTCATATCAGTCTCTTTGGAGAAATTTAATTGATTTAAGATATAATAAAATTATTTCTCCTGATGCTTTATTGAATGTATTAACTCATGAGTATGATGTAATTATTCATCTGGGGGCTAATTCTGATACTAGACAAGAAGCGAATCCAGATAATTGGGATAATAATATCACTTTCTCAAAAAATCTAATAGATAAAATCAATTCCTGTCATGTTGATAACAAGCCTTTCTTTATTTTTGCTTCTTCTGCTGCTGTTTATGGCAAGGAAACAGAAAACTTCAGGGAATCGATCAATGCAAAGCCTACTAATTTTTATGGTTTTACTAAATTAGATGTAGAAAAATACATTCTAAATCTTAGTGATAATAAAAATTTCTACTCTCTCAGATTTTTTAATGTTTATGGAGGCAGAGAGTTTCACAAGGAACAAAATGGGATTTCAAGCCCAATTTTTAAGTGGTTAAATCAACAAGAATCTAAAATAACTCTCTTCCAGAGCGAGAATCCTAGCTTTAAGAATTCTCAAATGAGAAGAGATTTTATTTATGTTTATGATGTTTGTGATATTATTTATCATTGCATTCATCATGCTCCATGCGTTGGAGGAATTTATAACGTAGGAACTGGCGAGGCTAAATCATGGGAGCAAGTCGCTAAAGCTGTTTTTGATGCTAAAAAGATTGCTGGAACAGTAAGTTTTGATAATATGCCCAATTCTATTCGAAATCACTATCAATACTATACATGTTCAAATAATAACTCTCTAAGAAATGTATTAAATTACAAAAAAGACTTTACAAGCCTTGCAGAGGGTGTCAAACTTGCATATGAAGAGATGAAGTCTCTGTATTAATTTATGTCAGAAGAAATAATAAAATCTCCACATAAAGCTCTAAAAAAAGCTTTTCCTAAAATATTCAGTAAAGATTTTTATTTTGAATGTGATGAGGGATGGAGTGATTTATTATTTGAATTATGCCGCAAAATACAAGATCATTGCAATGAAGGCAAATGCCAACAAGTTGTAGCTTTGCAAGTTAAAGAAAAGTTTGCGACCCTTCGTTTTTATCACTCAGGTGGCGATGAATATGTATATAAACTTATTGACGAAGCTGAAGCGAAATCTGCTGATACTTGTGAAGTAACTGGTGGATATGGTATACTTCATAGAAAAGGTTATTTTTATAAAACTCTTTGTAAGGAAACTGGAGTACTTATGGAATTTAAAGAAGTAAAGTCTAGGAAACTATTTCAAAAATAATTTATGGGAATGTTTGACGATATAAGATGTAAATATACACTACCTATGCCAGAAAACCCTCAAGGGTACACTGGCAGTCAAGAGTTTCAAACTAAACATCTTGATTGTTTGATGAATTACTATGAGATTCGTGAAGATGGTTCTCTTTGGGTAGAGAGAAGAGAACTGGAATTCATAGAAGGAAATCTAAAAGACAAAACTTTTGCTGAAAGATTTGGTCAAATCAAGACTGTTAAGAAATGGTTCGAGCAAGTAAATATTACAACAACTATAGTAATGTATCATTATGCAGAATATGATGATAAAGAATTTGATTATGATATTGAATATTCTGTAGAGTTTATTAAAGGTGTGCTAAGTACAGTCAAATTAGTTTCTTTCAATGCTATCAATAATGAGAAAAGAAAGATTCTCCATGAAAAGCATGAGAAACGGCAGGCAGAATGGTATGCATATACCCAGACAAGAAGGTACAGGTACTTTTGGAAGTACGTTAATAAATTTTTGCGCTTGACTCTACGCAAGATCAATGATACTTTTGGCTTCATACAACATAAGATAAATCAAATAAACACCAATTTTGGCTTATGAATATAAGTGAATTTGAACGTACTAGGCCATTAGTAATAATGAGAAAAATTACAGATTTGATTCTGTTAATTAAACAAGAAGAAGTGGAGACTGAGATCTTATATAAAGATAGAATTAGAAGTTTAAATGAAATTCATGATCTTTTGGTAGATATGAAAAACAGTTTTAAAAAGGGAGAATAATAGTAAATATATATTAATTATTACTAATATGATTATTGAATGCTGTGGGTGTCACAAGAAGGAAGACTTTAAGGATACAAAGAAAGCTTGGATGTCGGGTTGGAACTTTGTGACAGATAAATTCAGCAATCAACAGGTTATTTGTGACTCTTGCAACGTGCAAGATGCTCTTCAGGTGGTATATAACAAAGCAAAAAATGATGCTTTCTTTAATATATCAATTGGCTCTAAATAGTATTTATTACAATTTAGAATAATGCATTCTTCTAGATATAGAAATACCCCCTATTTGGGGGCTAAAATTAACTACTTTTTTGTGTGTTTTTTAAGGGTAAAAAAGAGCAGTATTTTTAATAAAAATTAAAGGTGATTTTATTTACATAAGTACTTAATAATAAAAGGTTTATACTATGGTGCTAGTATAGTAAAAATATTATTAATTAATTAGTATAAAGTATATATAGATATATAGAGTAAATAAAAAGAAAATAATAGTATTAAATAGTAATTATTTGGAACTACGACATTTTTCTCGCAAAAATATCATCTCATTAAAAATCATCAAAAACCCCAATAAAATGGCACTTTTTTGAAATTTTATTGCACTGACAGCGCACAAAAATTAAAATAAATTTATGTCATATTGTGGTTAGATGAGTTAAATAAGAGTATTCTGACAGGTAGTTTTGTTTACTTTTCTCTAGGGGTAAATATAAAAAAACTCTATTAAAACACTAAAAAATCTAATACTAAATATATAGTATATACTTACTAAATAATAGTAAATAATAAGTAATTAGAGTTTATTTGGGATTGTTTTAAATAATACTATAGTAGAATAAAATGAAATCAAAAATTAAGAAACTAGACTCAAATAAAGTTATTGAGTTTGTTTATTGTAGTAGTGATAAGATTAGGTGGCGCAAAATTAATGTGATTGAAGAGAACTCTAAGTATCTTGGCGGGTTTGATCTTGAGGACAGCAATCATTTTAAGCTTTTCAAGAAGAAAAATATCTTGGGCGGCAAGATGTTCGTGCTGGAAGAAACCGAAAAAGACTCTTGACCTGCGCTAAAAACTCCTCTAAGCTGCGGGCTCACACTTGAACTCTTGATCTAATACTTATATGGGACTCGACTCGATGCTGTATATTCGTCGTACACTTGGATATTTTCCGGGCGATGATAAGCTTAAAAGTTTAATTCAAAAATCAATTACCAGTAATACTTACATTGAAGAATCAAGCATTGAGATTAAGTATTGTGTTGGATATTGGTGCAAATGCTATTCTATTGATCAGTGGTTTGTTGGCGAGGGCACGCCAGAAGGAAATCGTGACGGCGGCGTTGTGATTCCTCTGTATAAATTAAGTGAGCTAAAAGATATTTGTATAGAGATACTTAGAGATAAATCAAAAGCCAAAGACTTATTACCGCAATCGTCTTCGGATTCTGATCAAACTTATATGTTTAGTGTTTTAGAAACAATCAGGATTCTAAATGGTATACTAGGTGACGCTTCATTATATCCAACAGAAACAAAATTCATTTTTAAAAATAGTTGGTAATTAATTATATATGCAGTTAAATGAAAACACACAACCCACATTATTTATTATTTATGTTTTATTACTTGGAATATTATTTGTAAACTTGCCGGTCGGTATATTTTTCTTGTTTTTAGCTGCAATTTTTCTTTACAAAAAGCTCTCCGGTGGATAGTATATTAGTGCATATGACACTAAACAATGCTCTAAATAACACCTCCGGTCGATTCACTACTCTAGTGGTCGGAAACAAGAACGATAATCAATCTTATTGCGCCCAAATTATCTCGGCGTCCGATAAGACTGTATCATTCCGAGACGTTAACTCTGATACTAACCGCCGGGTTCCGGCCAGTAAGATTCTCTCGGTTAAGTCCGGGCGCACATCTTATTCGCGAGCCTGAAGTAATTAACATATCTGTTGTCAAGCCACCGGTGAAAGCCGGTGGTTTTTTTGTTTTTACCGGCGCGAATTTTAAATAAAGTTTAATTAAATAATACCTAAATACACTAGAGAGAGATATATATATACAAATAATGCCAGCTAAAATAAGAAATAATGCCCCATATCTATTGAAATAATGTCTTATATTTTTGTAAATAATGCCTGATATTTATTGAAATAATGCCTGATAAAATCATAAATAATGCCCGAATTATTGCTAAATAAGTAAAGTTAATTGTAAGTATTTTTTGAGTTGGCACTGGACTTGCTCGCAGCAAGATTTATGCCAAGTTTTTTTTCGCGCTTGGGGGGTTGGGGGGCCCCCCTACCCCCCGCCCATAAAAAAAAATCGAGCTGGCACGCTTCTTGCGTACCAACTCGATGAGATTCTAAGCTAGGGGGCAGCTTAGTTGTTGACGAGCTTCTTAAACTCAGCCTCGATTAGGGTCGCCCTGTTCAGGACGTGCAAGCTGCCCTTGTTGATGCGCTGAGCCAATTCATAGCTGGTAGGCTCGACCTGATGAGTGGTGAACTCGGTAATGGCATTGTAAAGGGTCCAGAGGTTCCGATCCTTGTCCTCGGTGCGCTTGGGGCCATTCCACAAAATCTTGACCTTGTCAACGTTCCTGTCGGCAATAACCTTTCGCTTCTGAAGCGAGTCAAGGATAGTGTTCCCTTGTTCGTTGTTGATAGTAAACTCAGCAAGACGTCCGAAGACGTCAGTCGACTTGCCGAAGGCTTCAATCGAACCCTTGACAACGTCCACCAGCTTGGCCACATCCAGATTGTCGCTGTGCTTCTGAGTGATAGAATACTCGTCTTGCAAAGTCTTGAGGCCATTGAGACAGGCCAAGCGCAAGACACCCATCTCAAAAGACACGCGGCAAGAGCGGTCAAAAGAGTTGTTCAGGGTCAGGCGCAACCCAAGGTCGTCGCCCACCTTGGGCAATCTCACCAGATGGTTTTTGAAATCGTATTGAACGTACACGCGAGCACCATCACGCATGACGTGCTCCTTGCGTTCAAAATCGCCAAGGCCATTGTCGGCAAAGGCATTCTCTACAGTGTCGAGCAGAGTCTGGTTCTGGACCAGACTGTATCGGTCAGTGCAGATGCCCAGCACCTGCTTAGTGTCGGTGCGGCGATTGCCCAGCCAGCCGCTGTCATTGCCCTCGGGGGTGAGGAGCTTCACGGTTTCCACGGTGTAATCAAGGGAGTTGCTCATTTTTGGTTTTTGTTTGGTTAATTGTCGAACTGCAAGCAAGACCTTATCAGAAGGGATTTCAGTGGCAAACTCTTTTTTCATTTTTTTCAGAGTCATCACTGAGCTTCCGAGATACTAATTCAGAGCGACCGTCAAGCTTTTTTTGTAAAAAAAAATTTTTTCACCCTTGGGGGGTAGGGGGGTCCCCCTACCCCCTAATCACAGAAAAAAATTTCATTAGCATTGGCACAGCAGTTGCTCCGCATTTCGCCACATATTTTAACTTCGCCTTGCACTTGAAGGGACAATGCATAGACTAGCTGAACCATGAGCGACGAACTTGAACTGATCAAAGCAGTAAAAAAACGAATCGAAGAAGTGTATGAAATCGCAGAGCAGAAATTTGAAACAAAACTTGCTAGACCAACAATAACTTTCAAAGTCAAAGGAAAAGTAGCGGGTCGCGCTTATCATAATCAAAATCGAATTGATCTCAACAAAACTCTTCTAATTGAAAACAGAGAGAGTTTCATTTCTAATACTCCGGGGCATGAAGCAGCACACTTGATTGCTCGTCAAGTTTTTGGTAACAATATTAAACCTCATGGCGTTGTGTGGAAGCACGTCATGAAAGAAATTGGACAAAACCCTACTCGTTGTCACACTTATGAAGTAAAAACTCCTTACATTTATCTTTGCAAATGTGAGAAAGTAAAGTATCTTTCTACAAGACTACATAATTCTGTTCAAAAAGGAACTCATCGGGTTACTTGTACTGATTGCAACACAAAACTTATTTGGGAAAAGCTAACTAATTAATTATATGGAAACTCGTAATCTAGTCACTATTAAGTATTATGTTGAAAACGTTTACGGCGTGCGTAGAGAAAAGTTCGCCGACAAATCGCAGCAAGATGTATTCTTGAAGTTGACAGGCCGCAAGACTCTTGATAGTGTATCACGAGAATTGATTCGTGACTTTACAGGTGGTGCTGTCACTTTTGAGCAAATCTTGCCAGCATGATTCTTATTTTTTTAATAGGTATTATTCTTTTATTTATGTATCTTGAGAAGAAGGAGTAAGTTATGATTCTTATTTTTGTTGTTGTTATTTTTATTATTGCAGCGATTAACAAGTAATTTTTATGAGCGAAATTCAATTCAAATCTCGAATCACAAACCGTCATGATGTGAGCTTGGAAGGAATCTATTTTTTAGATATCCCTGATGGCACATATAAAATGATCAATGATGCATTCAAGAAATGGGAGGTACGCAGAGGTTTTATTTCTGAAGACAAACAGAAATTAGGTCTTCGCGGTCGCGCATATAGTTACGGACAATTCGCTAATAAAAAGAAACAAGAGCAACAAAAAACAGTCAAGAAAAAAGCTCCAAAGAAAACTTGCAAAGTTATTTCAAAGAAAAAGAAATAACAAATAACTCATGTCAGGTTTACGGTTATCCTTGAAACCGTTTTTTTTCTTAGTTAGGGGGTAGGGGCCCCCCCTACCCCCAAGGCGCAAAAAAAATCTTTTGCCGCTCGGCATAGTAATTGCTTCGGCAAGCAACTCGTGTGCCGAACTATCTTCAACTTTTTTTCTAAACCGCTTGACTCATTTAGTAAATCTTTGTAATTTCTTGGCCATGAAGTTCGACCTCTCTAAGAAGCTCGTCCGCTACTACTCTCGTCCTGATGTAAACCGCGAGTTCCTCGCCTTTGATATATCTGATTGGGATGAGGTTAATGAAATTCGCCGCAAGGTTCTGACCTTTGGTGGACGTGATTTCGTTTTCAGCGCGTGGGACTCTGACAAGCTCGAATGCTATTTTTATCGTTTTCTGAATCAGCCTTTAACTATTGCAACTGTGAAATGATTTATGGAATATACTCTCTACTATTTAGATCAGCAAGGTGAAGAATGGGAAATCACCTTAGAAGTAGAATACGAAACTAGTAATGATGGCATTGGGCCATATGAGTTTTGGGGATTTAGGGGATTTGATAAAGGGAACTTGTGTGTCGATATTAGCAAAATCTCATACGATAAAGATGGATTGTCTCAAGAAGAAATAGATTTAATTGAGAAACAAATACAAAAAGAAATGGAAGACATTCACGCCGCTTGTCTTCAGGACATTGAAGATATAAAATCAGCTAGAGAAGAATCAGATTACGATATTAGAAAAGAATCAGAAGAATAAAATTATGAATACACTTAAAGCTGAAAACTATTTGCCAGTTGCGCGTCTTGCAAAGGAAATGAGATTTACTTTTTCCGTCCTTTGAATGGTGGTTTGAACATTGCAAAAATTAATTGATATGACATACAAAGAATTGCTAGAAATGTTGAGCAAATTAAATCAAGAACAGT
>Ga0194123_10005272_pt1 | contig 13964 bp, 13 predicted proteins | sample TA2MahsurfametaG_5_FD_155479 | JGI IMG/M metagenome (GOLD analysis project Ga0194123, IMG submission 155479) | Freshwater microbial communities from Lake Tanganyika, Tanzania - TA2015023 Mahale A surface | ecosystem: Environmental > Aquatic > Freshwater > Lake | place: Tanzania: Lake Tanganyika... | reverse complement strand
AAACGCCACACCAGCAAAGGTACGGCGCTTTAACTTGGTTGCGGGGGCCTGCAACCCCCTTTGCCGAACTAAATTGACAATCCCGAACCGCTGACGAGATCGCTTATTTGTCCAACCTTCTTTTTATATATCAGTGATTTGATATTTTAATAATATAGTTTCAGGGACCGGTCATTGCATCCCAAGATGCATTATGCGGCGGGATGTGGTTGTACTACTTAAAAATAATTTACCCATTTACAAGACTTCTTTATCGGCGACTCAACGGCTTACTGTCGAATCACTGGTTTTAATTAGGCATAGGCATAACGCCGAAAAGGTCACATCGGAATGCCAACGTAGACCTTTTTTAAAAACATGATTGCCGCCAAAACGAGATAAAGTATTGTAAAGGAGTTAGCAGATCTGGTTGCCTAGGCGGCAAGTCCTTTAAGAATATTGCCCTGCACCCTTCTTATTTACCCGTGATTTTGTGTTTGACTGGGATGGTTTCGGGGACTTACAAGCGCATGCAAAGGGTGTGATGAGGGCGGTCTGTACCGCCTCATCATCGGTTCTTGTTTGCTTCTTGCGTTGTGTGGATCGATGCTGCCCCAGAACACGGCATTCAGGCCGTTTGGAGACGCTGTGCTTAGCAACAACAAACTCCACGCACCCAAGGCAACGCGCGGAGCTTAGAAGTTTTGCTTACGCTGCCCTTCGGGTCCCCTCGCTGCTTTCTTTAGGATGAGCTTTTTAATGGTGAGATCGGAGACTGCTCGAAGAAGCCGATGGTTATCGGCCTCGAGCTCTTTCAGGCGCTTGACTTCATCGCCCTTCATGCCGTCATACTCAGAACGCCATCTGTAATATTTTACTATCACGCCTATCGATGGGATCGCTTCTGCAACGGGCGTCCCTTGCCCTGCTGGAACCTCGACCTGCCGTAACTTGGCTGCAATCTCGTTTGGCTTGTGTCTCCTCTTCCCCATTACTCCGCCCTCAATCGATGCAAAAGTCACTAAACAGGCAGGGTCACTGTTCAGTGGCAAGAATGAGCCCCTAAGAACCAAACACATCAATATTTTCCAGCAGCGTATGAAGAAAAACTACATTTGCAATTAATGGTCAATAGTTGAAAAAATTTTGTAAATAATTAAACTCCTTGACTGACTTGATGAAAAAATCATTGGAGTTGAATATGTATCTGAAAAAGATGAATTTAAACGGCAAAAATGCCGTTGTAACTGGTGGTGGACGTGGAATTGGCCTCGCATGTGTAGAAGCTCTATCGGAGGCTGGAGCTCATGTGATTATTGCTGATTTCGATGAGAAATCTGCAGAATCAGGCCAACAAGAGATGATGCGCAAGGGTATCAAAGTTGAAATAGAATTACTTGACGTTACCAATTCAAAGCAGGTCACTTCTAAGGCAGAAAAATTAATAAATAAATTCGGACATATTGATATTTTGATCAATAATGCCGGAATTGCACGATCTGAAACACCAGCCGAGTCAGTAAGCGACGAGCATTGGCTGAATGTGATTGACGTTAACTTAAACGGCTTGTTTTGGTGTTGTCGATCTTTCGGAAAATTTATGTTAGAAAAGAAATCCGGTTCAATCGTAAACATTGGATCAATGTCAGGGATCATCGTGAACAAACCACAAGAGCAAGCTTATTATAATGCTTCAAAAGCTGCAGTCCATCATTTAACCAAATCATTAGGTGCTGAATGGGCGACACGGGGCGTTCGTGTTAATGCTGTTGCTCCAACATATATCAATACACCTTTGACTGCATTTGCAAAATCAAATGAAAAAATGTTCAATACTTGGCTTGAAATGACGCCGATGGGCAGATTAGGTGAACCGGATGAAATAGCATCCGTTGTATTATTTCTTGCGTCCGATGCATCGAGTCTTCTAACTGGATCAATTATTGTTGCGGACGGTGGATATACTTGTTGGTAAATATTTTCAAAGTGAAGATTTCAGATTATGAAAGGATAGATTGATGAAACTTGCAATTGCCGGTGACAGTGCCGGATCTCCTCTTGTAAACACTCTAGAGTCACACATTCGTGCTTCTGGGATTCATGAAATTGATAACCTTAGCACTACGGGCTTTTATGCTGACTTAGCGGCCAATGTTGCAAAGTTAGTCATTGATAGAAAATATGATCGGGCAATTTTATGCTGCGGCACAGGGATCGGCGTTTGTGTTTCAGCAAACAAAATTCCTGGTATTAGAGCTGCATTAACCCACGATACGTATTCAGCTGAACGTGCAGCAAAATCTAATAATGCACAAATCATTACTTTGGGTGCGCGTGTCATAGGACCTGAGTTAGCAAAGACAATCGTCGATACTTGGCTTTCATCCGAGTTTGATCCAAAAGGATCATCAGCCGCTAATGTCGAAGCAATCAATAAACTAGATCAGCGATAATCGATTAATAAAGAAAGGATCATTTTAATTAATCATTCTTAAAAAGATTTTTATTCATCTATTTTACGGGAATCATCACATAACTATAAAATTCATGAAGACTTACAATTATAAAAATTACGGGATAATAAGACTTTTTATTAATCCTATTTCATTATCGGCATGTTTCTTAAAAGCGCTTGGTGCCTCCATTAAGGAAAATTTATTTGTTACCATTGAGTCAACATCTACACGTTTATTAACAACCAATTCAACCGCACGGGGATAAACATTCCCCATTCGTCTCGAAAATTTTATTTTAAGGCCTCGGCGGCGGGCTTCTGCAGCCGGTAGTGTATATTGGTCACCATCCGGAATTCCAACAATAATTATTCTTCCTCCAATCTCGGATGCCAAAACTGCATCTTTGAAACCAAAAGGTGAATTTGTTGCTTCAATAACTAGGGGAGCACCGTTTTTGAATAAAGTATTAGAAATATTTTCAGTCGAATTAGCACTAATATTCGCTCCCAGTTTAATTGCCATGTTGCGTCGATGTTCTAGAGGGTCAATTGCAATTATTGAACCCACGCCAGATACTCGTAATACTTGGATAATCAACAATCCAATTGGCCCGCATCCAAGCACAGCAACCGTTTCGAGTAATTTCGGCTTCGCAAGGTCAACTGCGTGTATTGCGACGCCCAACGGTTCTAGCATAACGCCTTGAGCGGGTGTCATTGATTGTGGAATAGGCACAATTTGTGATATCGGAACAGATATCCGCTCCGTCATCGCACCGTTGAAGGGCGGAGCTCCAATAAACTCAACATTTGGACAAAGATTTGGATAGCCTTTCTTACATTGATTACATTCTTCACAGGATTTATTAGGGTCAACGGAGACTAGGTTTCCACGTTTAAGGCCAAGAAAAGGAATGTCATCTTCGAGCCATCCTGAAAATTCATGGCCAGGTACAAATGGTGATCTAATTTGAGCTCCACCGATTCCTCCATCTTTATAATAATGGAGATCACTCCCACACAATCCAACCGCAGCCACTCTCACCACGCAGTGTTTTTCTTTTAAAGTCTCTAAATTTAGTTTTCCGATACGGGCGTCAAAGGCCGAGTGTAAAAATAATGCGTCCATGATATTTTATCCATCGGATTCGAATGTGATATTTTAGTTATAGTACATACATAAATTGAGATGTTTAAATCTATAAAAAATTCTTTCAAATTTTTTGAAAAATTTACAGTCAAATTAATAGCTTGCTTAAAAAATCACTCATGAAGTGATCAATTACAATTTTTTATTTAATGCATAAATTTTGACCAAGGCATTCTCAGAGTTTCATTATAACAAATTGCTTTGACGATAGCATTCGATAAAGGCATTTCATTTCGAGAGAGCCGACCATCCGACCACATTAATTCTAGTTGGGGACCTATTGCCTTTGCTAATTCAGCGCCTTCAATTGTATCCTTTTCCATATGACCTGCCTTTGCCTCCTCGTAAGTTAAGCCGAGGCCTAATAATCTACCCATTCGTGAATTTCGTCCTGCTAGGCAGGTAACATAAAGATCTCCAACTCCAGCCAAGCCATTAACAGTTTCTGCGCGGCCCCCAATTGCCACTGTTAAGGCTTTTAGTTCATTTAACGACTGAGTAAATAAGCCGGCCGCAAGATTATACATCTTTGCCAAGTTTTCCGTATTGCTGGAATTTTCAAAGTGCCCTTGAGCCCATCCCACACCAATTGCGAAAAAATTTTTAAATGCGGCGCAAACTTCAACACCTATAATATCTAAAGATGGTCGCGCATGATAGTAAGAAGCGCTCAGAAGTTTAATTGCTTTTTCAATTAATTTGGTATCTCCTCCAGCGATAATTGTCATTGTATCACGCAATACAGCTAGCTCACCTGCAATACATGGCCCGCCGATTCCGAGTACCGGTACAGAAAATCCGAGCCTTTTTTGAAGGACTTCCGAGACAATAGAAGGAAAAATTTTTATCTCTCCGTCGTGAACCCGTAGGCCTTTAGTAATCATGACGATCGGTACAGGGCGAGTTAAGTTTTCTGCAAGTCGATCGATTGCCCAATCAACACCTGCCGACGACACTCCCAATATCACCATATCAGCTGTGTTTAATGAAAGTTCCCGTAGATTCGAAAATTGATAAGCATTCACAGTTTCTGGAAGTTTAATGTTTAACTTCAAATGGTGACCGTTGCCCTGAATAGAACGGATAATCATCTCATCAAGATGAGTGCCCACCAAGTCCACTTGTTGGCCCACTGAGTTGAGGGGCATCGCCATTGCGGAACCCATGACTCCCGCACCAAGAATGACTACTCTAGGCATGTGATTAATCCAAATCTAGAAATTAAATTAGTTAATACGTTTCCCTGAGGCCGCTTCAAAGATATGTACATACGAGATAACTGGCTCGAGGTTAACTGTTTCTCCCCGTGTAATCGAAAGCCTTTCATTTGAAGTAAAGCAAACTTCTTGACCGCCAACATCGCAATAAATGTGAGTTTCAGGTCCTGTTGGCTCAATTGCAGTTATACGCCCCTTTATCCGACCATTTGCTGTCATTTTTAAGTGTTCTGGTCGTATTCCAAACAATATAGAAGCTCCAGAAGTTAAATTTGAATTTTCCGGCAAAGAAAGACATGTTCCATCAAATATTTTTGCTTCTAATTTTCCATTATTTTTAACAACTTCCGAATTCAGAATATTTATCATTGGGGATCCAACGAATTCAGCCACAGCCCGAGTTTCAGGACGATCATAAATCTCTAAGGGACTACCCTTTTGCTGTATGACACCGTCTCGCATGACAACAATCACATCGGCCATCGTCATGGCTTCTATTTGATCATGGGTAACATATATCGTTGTTGTTTTTAGTCGTTGGTGCAACTCTTTGATCTCAGTACGCATCTGAACACGTAGTTTTGCGTCAAGATTTGATAAGGGCTCATCAAATAAAAACACCGATGGATCGCGAACAATTGCACGGCCCATCGCAACACGTTGACGTTGCCCCCCTGATAGTTGACGCGGAAAGCGATCCAACAGCTTAGTTAAATTTAAAATAGAAGCTGCCCATTCTACCTTTTTACGAATTTCTTCAATTGGGATTTTCTTTAAAGTCATTGAAAATGCCATATTATCAAAAACATTCATATGCGCATAAAGAGCATAATTTTGGAAGACCATCGAGATGTCACGATCTTTAGGATGGACGTTGTTGACAAGTCGATCACCTATGAAAATATCTCCTGATGTAACGGTCTCAAGACCTGCTATCATTCTCAGTAAAGTGGATTTACCACAACCGGATGGGCCCAATAAAACTACAAACGTACCATCCTCAATATCAAGATCAAGCCCGTAAATGATTTCAACGTCACCATAAGATTTCTTTGCATTCTTGATCTTTACATGTGCCATCTTGTTTATCCCTATTTCAGAGTAAATTCGTTGTGTGGGAGGGTGAGAGTATTGCATCCACAATTTCTATAAAACCAGCAGCGCCGCGGTTAGTGGCAATATAATTTGGAAGAACTTCAATTTGATCTAAAAAATCGATTACGTTTGCTACTCCGCAACTAATAGGAAAATATTTAAACATAGGAGCATCATTAGGACTGTCGCCACAATAAACATATTCTGATTTATGATCATCTAAAGATATATTCATAAATTCATTTGCAAAAATCTGAGTCATCGCAAGTTTATCATATTTTCCAAACCAGCCATTTACATGAATTGACGATATCTTGGCCGTAGCACCTTCTTCTGCAAATATATTTGCTATCTTTTCTATTGCTTCACGAGGCAATTTTTGAACATCCTCGGCAAAATCGATTGCTAAATCGCTCTCTCGATATATCTGATCTGAAGCAACTGCAGCACCCTTCACTTCAGCAAGAATACGAGCCTCTACGTGCTTCAACCGTTCCCGACTTGCACGCCTTTCCTCAATCGGTTGAATAAACCTTCTAACCATTTGCTTATTTTGGTGATCATATTGAAAATAGAATGCACCATTTTCACCAATAACAGCCGAAACGGGCCAGAAGCGGGCAATCATATCACACCATCCAGCTGGCCGACCCGTTATAGCAAGAGTGATTAAACCAGCCCGACTTAGTCTTTCTAAAGCTGCATAAGAGGATGCCGGCAACCTTCCATCCGTAGTAATTGTATCATCTATATCGGTGAATAAACCAACCAACCGAGACCGGATTGCCTGCGACATTTCATGGAGGGGCCTCATAGACCCTCCTCTTCCAAAAATTGATCGAGAATCAATAAGTCATCAGCCAAATCAAGAAACGACCATCTTCCGCGAATTTCACGCGCATATTTTATAGCATTACGAAATATTTTTCGATCAAGCCCAAGGCCATCAGCGTCGATTGGCCCGCCTGAGGCTGCTAATGCTTCAGTCATTTTATCGGGATGAATAGCAAAACTATTTAGTTCGCATCTTAATGCCGGCCAGAGCTCGTGCAATTTTTGATTTAAATTTTTAACGCCATCGGAGTCGAGTGCTTTTTTTTGACATTCAGAAATACAAAATCTTCCTATTTGACTTCCGTATCTTTTTAAAATGGCACTCTCATCGATTCCCATCGGTTTCAATTCTGGTAATGTTTCCATTGCCAATATTTTTTGCTGTAATCGGGCAATTATGATTGACGCAATTCCAACCTGTTGTCCATGGAGAGAACCAGGGTGAAATTTCCCGGCAAACATATCAATCCAATGAGATACTTGATGCTCTCCCATCGAACCATGGTTTGACACACCCGTAAAACAAACGCCTAAGCCACAGAGGGTTAAAACTCGATGAAGATGACCAACGGCATTTACTTCACCACTTGCTAGACCCGCAGATGAGCCTAACATATTATTTTCATCATCTTTTTGTAAAATATATGGAGTTGAGGAATAAAAAGTATCAAATAAGCGATGTGAAGCCCACCAATCGATCTGCGCAGTGGAACGACATAAACAATCCCCTAATCCAGCAGCACTCAGATAATTTGGCGCCGCGGCAGAAATCGAAAGATCGAGAAAAATTCCACGAGGGGCGTGAGAAGTTACAGATGTTTTAAAACCACTTTTAAGAGTAACTGATGCGGTGGATGCCGCATATCCATTCATTGATGCTGCTGTTCCAAAAGTGACAAATGGTTTTCCATCTAGATATGTCGCATGTTTACAAAGATCTGAGACAACTCCCGAGCCAACTGCGACAACACCATCATCATGCCGGGTTAATTTTCGCACATATTCAATTGTACTTTCATCACAACTTAAATCCTCAGCCGGGAGTACAATCTCATCAACTGTTGAGATTGATCGCAATGAACGCGCAACTCTGCTACCCATAGCGTCTATCGTATTTGTATCTGATACAATTGCTAGCCGTTTACCTAATTTTAGAGGTGAGACAAGGTCAGCTTCCTGTCCATCAAGGTTTTCAGAAAGATATATTGTTTTAAATGGTACACTTGCACTCCGCCCGGTAAATGGGTCTACCCAACGTCCGGCAACGACATCAGACAAAAGATAATTCCAATCCTTCATTTGGCAGAATTTCTCGAAAATTCGATTAGTCGTTTATTCCAGCCTGATACTTGAGGCCATAAATCAATATATATTTTTAGTAATTCATTATATCGCAAATTTTGTTTTTTTCTCGGACGGAAGGTCTTTATGGGCTCACTAGACATTACTGCCGAGGCTTCTGCAATTTTTGAGAACCATTTAGCACCTTTCGCTGCAGCCATCGCTGCACCTAGAGCTGATGCTTCTAATGTATCAATACGCTTGACATCTCGTCCAGATGCATCAGCAATTATTTGGCACCATAATTCTGAACTTGATCCACCACCAACAACAGCGTAATGATCAATTTTATTCATTTGATCGTCTACACAATTTGTCATCATCGTTTGCTCTAATGCCATGGCTTCAAGTAATGCACGGTAGATATCACCACGCGTGTGGTAATTTGATAATCCAGCAATAATTCCACGAGCTGATGTATCCCAATACGGTGTCATACAGCCTGACCAATAGGGCACAAGTATTAGACCGTTAGCACCGATAGGAGCTATTTCTGCTTCTTGTTCCAATATTTTTAAAATATTTTTTTGCTTTTTGATATCAACGTTGAAAAGTTTTTCAATCATCCAGTTAATTAGATATGTGCCGGTCCTGATCGCAGTTTCAAACACATATCCTTCCTCTGCAACCGCCATTTGAGTACGCCAGGCTGGATCGGTAGAATATTTTAAACCATAACTCCCAGATACAACCGCTGTTCCCAGATTTAGATAGGCGCGACCAGGGTTGAAAATATTTACGCCAGTTCCCGCGCATTGGCCATCACCGCCGCCAGCTACTACCAAGGTCCCCGCACGCAAGCCTGTGAGTTTTGCTGCGCGTGCCGTCACTTCCCCGAGTGCTTCGCCCGGACGAAATAATTCGGGCAACTGACTACGCCGAAGTTTCGCAGCGTCTAATATTAAATCCGACCAATCAGAGTGTTTCATGTCGACAAGACCCATTGGATCAGCCGACGCTATCGAAGTATTCCAATTATCCGTTAAATAATGGACAAGCACACCGTGCACTTCTGCTGTTCGAGCCATTTTATCCCACATATTTGGCTCGTTTGCAGAAAACCATCTACACCTGTAAAGACAGGGAGTAACATCTGGTGGCTTTCCTGTTATTTGATGTATCTTTTTTTCGCCTAATTCTTGCGATAAAAGAGCAACCTCTGCATGGGATCGCTCGTCAAGCCAAAGTGAACCCGGTCTCAATGGTTTATTTTTAATATCGAACTGAGCAAAAGTTTCGCGTTGATTTGAGATTGCGATCGCTGCAATTCGTTCGGACGATATTTTTTTGAAAATTAGATTAAGCGACTGATTTAAAGCAATAATCCAATCCTCAACCTTTTGTTCAAACCATAGTGGGCGCGGATTAGAAATTGAAATTGAAGTCCGACCTTCTGCAATCACTTTACCATTTCGGTCAAAAGCAATGGCTTTAGTCGAGGACGTTGAACTATCTATTCCGATAACCAGATCGCGCATGATTATATTTATTAAAAAATAACCGGATGCCGTAAAACGACGGCATCCGGTTTTTTCTTAAATAACTCCTATCAAAAAAACCGAAAATTAGGAGTTGTCTGGATGTCACAATCCGGCGTCAGCGACAGCCTTGTCAATGACCTTTGCAACTGTATCCATGCACTTCTTGGCATCTCCTCCAAAATCTTGACCAGTAAGAAGTTTCCCAAGATTGACAGGGATTTCATTATTAGAGAATCCTGCCCAAAGCGGCATATCAGGTTCAGAGGCCATAAGATTATCAATGGTCGCTTTTACAACCGGCAAGTGTCGCGTTGTTCCAGGTCCTGGCTTCGCTTTATCCAAGATACGGGGATCACTATATGATGAAGTACGCACTGGTGCAAAACCACCAATGGTCGTGCAACGAGCAACAACATCCTTTGAACACGCCCATTGCATGAAGATCCATGCTGCGTCAAGATTCTTTGAATACTTGGAAAGACCAAGCACTGAAGCGCCCTGATGACCGTAATTTGGAATTTCACCAAAGCCTGCCTTATCTACTGGGCGTAACGCTTTACCCGTAACTGGTGTGACTGGCGTCCAAAGACCTTTGGTTTTTGATTCGGCGGAGTCAACGCCGGGCATATATTCAGCCCAGCTGTTAACAATACCTACTTGTCCCGCAACCATCATTGCGCCTTGACCATCCCAAGTTGAATTAACCGACTCTGGCGGAGCCACTTTTGCCCACTCCTGATAAAGTTTTAAACCGCGAACACCGGCTTCATCATTACCCGTGAACTTCTTATCAGCTCCAAAAATCGAACCACCCTCATTCCAAATCATTTGCGTCCAGTCACAATTCAATGAATAGTGACCCGATTTCGCTTGCAGGCCTGTGCCATAAATTCCGTTAGCCTTCTCAGCCTCAAAGATAATTTTTGCAGCCTTGGTAAAATCATCTACGGTTTTTGGAGGGGAAAGCTTATGTTTGTCCCACAGATCCTGACGATACATCGTTATAAAGATTGGCACGTCAAACGGAATCCCAACCCATTTACCTTTATATTCCGCGAGACCCTTTGCAAGGCCAGGTGAGAAATCATCCCAGTCAAAATTAGGCATCGCAAGATCTGGCTTCTTCTTATAATATTCTTTCGGCTCTACGGTATCTTCAGCGAAGGTTGAAATCCATGACTGATCTAAGTAATAGAGGTCATAAGAGCCAAGTTGACCTTGAACATCGAGTGTTGCTTTTGCGAGAACCTGTTCGAGTGGAACGATTTCAATTTCAACATTGATGCCCGTCGGATCGATAAACTCTTTTTTGATTTTATCTAGAACGACTGTCGGAGGAGTTGCTTCGGATGTGTAGCGGATTGTTGTTCCCTTGAATTTCGACCCTACATCCTTGAGCCATTTAGTTACACTAGCGTCTTGAGCTAAAGCTTCTGTACCAATCAGGCTTGTATCGCCGTAAAAACCACGAGTGTTTCCAAGTAGCCCAGCATTAAAGGCTGAAAAGCCAATACCGGCAAGTCCTACCTTTTTCAGAAACTCACGTTTGCTGATTCGGCGCGTGGAATAGGCTCGAGCTAAATCAATGATATGCGTCTTTCTATCGTGCTCTTTAAAACTCATAATAAGTCTCCCTAGGTTAAGAGCTTGGTTACTCGTCCATTTCCTCACTCTTTAAGAGATCCTAAAGTGAGGCCTCGGACCAGATGACGTTGTACTAGAATAATAAAAATAAATCCCGGTATAACACCCGCCATGCCAAGTGCCGAGATAAATCCCCATTCATTACCAGTAGAAGTTACAAAAGTTGAGATTTTTACTGGAACAGTTCGGATATCTGTTGTCAACATCAAAGAGATCAGAAATTCAGTCCAAGCAAAAACAAAACACAAAACAGCACATGCCGCAACGCCCCCCTTTACCATTGGCAATACAATCCTCCAGAACGCTTGCCATTGCGTCGCTCCATCAATCATTGCCGCTTCATCGACATCTTTTGGAATATCGTCGAAAAATGACTTCATTAATAAAAGCACAATTGGTAGATTCATTAAGGCGTAGATCAAAATCAATCCAAGATATCCGAGAAAAATATTATTGACGTCTCTCATTCCAAAATCGCGATAAATTAAAACCAAAGGAACAACAATCGCCACTGGTGGCATAAATCGTTGCCCTAGAACCCAGTTCAGATAGCTTACCCTGCCTCGAAATGGAATACGTGAGAGTGCATACGAAGCAAATACGGCAACGCCAACAGATATTAGAGTTGCGCCGAGGGCTATAATGATAGAATCAAATAGTGATTGTCGAGAGTCATAGGAGCCAGCCCCCGCATTTCCGACGGAAAAGCCCTTTTCCTCGACTTCGGACAATCTTGATTGACCAAAAACAGTCACTCTATAATTGTCGAAAGTGGGCTCAAAATTGACCCAGTTAATGCCGTCTTTATCGAAAATAGCATAATCGGGCTTAATAGATGTTAAAGACCACCAAAATAGCGGAAACATAAATAGTAAAACGACAGCAATAGCGAAAGTGTCGCGAATAAATATGGATGAACGCGATTGCATCATTTTACAATCTCACTCGAAAGATTTTCATGAATAAGGTTGAAGTAAGAATAATCAATATTAAAGTTACTAATGCAATCGTCGAGGAATAATTAAAAACACCCTTCGTGAAAGCTTCCTGTGTTGCGTAGGTTGGCAAGGTTAGAGTTGCAGTGCCTGGGCCCCTCGCAGTCATTACGTGGATATAATCAACCATTCGAAAAATATCGATCCCTCGTATTAAAAGAGCAATTGCAATTACTTTTGACATCATAGGGAGCGTTAAGCGAACGAACATTTGCCACGAATTTGCACCATCAATCGCTGCTGCTTCAAAGGGTTCCTTGGGTAGAGAACGTAAACCAGCAAGCATGATCAGTACCATGAAGGGCGTCCACTGCCAAACATCCGCAAGAATAACGCCCATCATAGCTAGTGGAAGTATTTTAACGGTCTCACCCAGAAGAGTCAAAGAGAAGGGTGCTGATCCATTTGCGAGTATTGGAGGCTGAGCCGGGTCTAGAACGCCCAAAGCAAACAAACCATGAGCCAGAACGCCGAAGGATCCATTTAACATTAACAGAAAGATCATTGCAGTGACAGCTGGTGGCATCACAAGTGGTAGTGTCATGATTGCACGAAGTATACTGTACCCGCGCCTGTCAGTGTCCAGCAGAAGCGCAATCGATAAGCCAAGTATCATCTGCAATGTCAAAGCAACAAACGTGTAAACAAATGTATTTACCAACGCGGCAATCATATTTGGATCAACAAATATTTTTGTCCAATTAAATAGCGGGTCAAATACCATCTGACGACGCCCGGCAGGTACACGATGAAGTGACAACCAAATTGCATAGAGCAAAGGATAAATACCAAATACAATCATGAGCGCTGAGGCTGGGAGAAGCCAAGGTAAAGGATGCTCGCTCGTCATCCAACTCGTCGATAGAAACCGACTTATTTTTTTATCCGTCACACTCATCTAACGATTACCTGGTAAAAAATTTAAACGCTTTAATTGATTATTTTTTAATTTACCCAAAGTGACGTTCTATTGTCAAAGTGACGCTCTATTGAGCCTAAGTCAAGTAAAATACCAAAACGCCAAAAAAATATTTAGGATTTATGCAATGGCTAAGGTAGCTAAAAAAACATTTTAGATCAAATGGTTAGAGAGAGGCGAAAAAGTCGGCTGCTTCCAGGTATTCAGGTCGAGCTGATCAAGTAATTTGATTTAGGCGCAAGCGCTCGAGCCTCAGCCGAGTTGGTGGGTCTAAATCGTGATACAGCGACGCTCTATTTTCATAAGCTTCCTGAGATCATTGCCAGACAAATATTAATCGAGTCACCGCTCTCTGCTGGCGAGATCAAAGTCGACGAGAGCTACTTCGGGGAAGTTCGAAAGGGCAATCCAGGACGAGGCGCCGCAGGAAAAGTACCTGTCTTCGGTCTTCTGAAGCGTGGTGGTCGCGTGTACACAGTGATGATCAATGACGCTAAAGCCCATATGTTACTTGGTATTATAAAATACCGTATAAAGCTTGATAGCATTGTTTATGCCGACAGCTTGCGATCTTACGACGTCCTCGACATCTCGGAATTTCATCATGTGCGGATCAAGCATTCCGAGACATTCGTCGATGAGAAAAATCGCATCAACGGAATTGAAACCTTTTGGAACCAGGCAAAACGATTTTTGCGCCGTTACAACGGCATTCCGAAAGCTCACTTCCATCCGTTTCTAAAAGAAGAGTAGCGCTTTAATTACCGCAAAGCGCGCAACCTGTCGGCTACAATCCTTAAAAGGACTAGTCTCGATAAACTGTAACCTTAATCCAGGCTAACTCTAAAAATTAT
>Ga0194123_10005268_pt1 | contig 13973 bp, 17 predicted proteins | sample TA2MahsurfametaG_5_FD_155479 | JGI IMG/M metagenome (GOLD analysis project Ga0194123, IMG submission 155479) | Freshwater microbial communities from Lake Tanganyika, Tanzania - TA2015023 Mahale A surface | ecosystem: Environmental > Aquatic > Freshwater > Lake | place: Tanzania: Lake Tanganyika... | reverse complement strand
TGGTGGTACTGGTCGACAGTCTGTCTTACCTAAGTCGTCGCCTGATGTCGCGATAGAAAATTTATCTTGCGACTTCAATCAGAATTTCATTGCGTCGCCGCCAGGGTAGGGTGAAGGGATCGTTGTAGCGGGCCACTTGTGGGCTGCCAACAATTTGCAGCTGCTTTGTCTGCGCCCAGGACTTTAATTTTGCGGTTGCCTCAGCAATTGCAGCTTCAGTGGTCCAGCCACTGAATTGAATTGCAACAACATCGTGCTCACCAATACGCCGAAGGTTGACCTCTGAATTATTGGGCTGGGGAAGCGACTCAAGTTTTTCTGCACTGGGCATCACAAAATGCAGACGCCAGCCACCCTCTTTGGGCTCTACCGTAACCGGCGCAGTCATCGCGATTTTCTTGCTGCCCCCGTTTTGCACTGTGTTATCGCCAAAGATGTAGCCCGCGACCCGCCGAAAGCCGGTCCGGCTGGCCGCATCAAAGCTCCCCTCTAGCGTGGTCTCCGCTACAACGAAACCGGAATAGCGGCGATGCTCGAAAGGCGGCTCGTTCAGGAGGGTTTGATAGTTGGGTTCTTCAATTGCCATGACAGAGCCTGCGGCGATCACCAAGATAAGTACAGCCAGTCGGCGGAACAGTTTGCTGAGTAAAGCCTTCATCATAAGAGTTCTTCGATGTGAACTAGCGATTTTTCTCAACGTTTGATCGTCCGCCGTCGATATGCAGGATCTCGCCCGTCATCCAGGCCGAATCATCCGATAAGAGAAACGCAGCCGCTTTGGCCATTTCCATCGCATGGCCGAGCCGTGGCAGGGGATGCATGGCACCAATCGTTTCCGCCATTTTTGGGTTTTTCGTCATGGACTCCGCAAGCGGTGTATCGGTGAGGCTTGGGGCAATCGCATTCACACGCACTTTCGGCGCAAGCTCGGCTGCAATTGAGCGCGTTAAGCCTTCTACCGCTGCTTTTGCTGTACCGATCGCGCTGTGATTCGAAAACCCCCGCGATGCGGCGACTGAAGAAAACAGCACAACCGCACCTTGGTGCTGGGCAAGTATTGGTGCGGCCGCCTGAATCGCGATAAATGCTCCGATCGTATTGATCTCAAGGCTGTTTCGTAGGTCCTCTGCAGTGGTTCGGGCGAGGGGCTTGATATCAATTGTGCCAACGCAGTAAGCCATTCCATGAAGGCCTTGTGCGCCCGCTATGGCGATGGCATCGCGAATGCTCTGATGATCTCGTACATCAACCGTTAGGACCTGCTCCTTGGCGAGGGCCGTCTGCTGACTTTTTTCTGGCTTTGATGTGGTGACAATAACTTGGTGACCCTGTGCCGCCAATACGTCGGAGAGCGCGCCACCGATTCCTCCGATACCGCCAAAAATTAAAAAGTTTTTCCGGGCATTCATGTTGATGACTTTCTGCGTTGCAATTTCTGCAGCGTGGGCCGCAGTTTTAGAAAAATTCGATAACTGGCTTCCAGCAGGCTGGGCACCCCCGGAGTGCGACAGAGTCGGGCCAGCCATCGCCAGCCAGGCAGTGCTGCCCAGACCTCGATGAATGCCCGGGCCCCGCTGACCATTTCCCCATCGGGCCGTTGCACATGAAAGCGTTTTAAGAGTGTCTCTCGTGGAAGTGGAAGGCTGAGGCCGCCAGACGCCTGCGCGACATCCAGCCAATCAATTGCCTGCTGTCGATCGGCCCGCTGATACAGCGCAATCTCTTTGCTGCAGGCAGGGCAGGCGCCATCGAAAAAAACTCTAAGCCGCATCATGATGGACTCGGGGTGTGGCAGGCTTTTTGCGGCATGCATCCGAGCAATATTTCACGCTCTCCCAGTTCTTGGCCCATGCCTTTCGCCAGACCATGGCCCGGCCGCAGGCCTGGCAGGGCTTGCTGGGCAGGAAGGACTTGTTGCCGCGAAACGATTCCCTTGGCATTGTGAATTCGCATTAAAAATCAATAAGTTAGGCAGGACAGCCGGCCAACGTGGGGCCAGGGCGGCGCCCACTAAGTCGGATTGTCCTTGAATTATCCATTGTGCGGGGAGTTGCCCCCGGTTTCCCGTCGAGTCCGATTAGTGAAACGATCGAATGGACCGGGAGATCTCGGGGGGATTGGCAGGCAGGGTTCTATACAGGCAATATAATAGCGCCCGTTATCTAAACTATTTTTTGAGTAAAAAACACAATGACCATGACATTTCAGCGTTACCACGCAGCAATGTTGCTGAAGTACAGCGGCATCAGTTTTATCGCCGGTGCAGTCAATCACGGATTCTTTAGCGGCGAGCGCTCCCTATGGACAGCCGCAGTCGGCATGATGCTGTTTGTGATTGGCGCTGTCATGGAGCATCGAATGTCAGATTCGCAAGAGCAGGGCCTGTCGCAGGGGCTGCTACGTGCCCTGATCATTGGCGCTTTTCTTTCTGTCGGATTGGGTTTTTTTACCGGCGGACTACAGCACTTCCCTGACTCTCCTGCGCGTAGCGCTTGGGTCGTGCCGTTGGGATTTTTTGTTTCGGTCGTTGCTTTTGCTTTCGATACATCGCACAAGTGGAGAGCCAGCAGCCTGGTCTACTCAGTCGCACTCGGTATTTTTGTATCAACTGCAAGTTATGGCGCATGGCGCTGGCTAGAGCAAAACCCAGACTTTCTGGGGGTCCATGCCCACGGCCATCATAGCGAAAAGGGCAGCAATACTTCCTTAACGGCACTGAAGGTAGACCGCACTCTTGAAATTAAAATGGACGATACATTTCGATTTACGCCGGACAGTGTGGCGGTAAATGCTGGCGAGACTCTAAAACTTGTTGTTCGAAACATCGGCAAGATGCCCCATGAGCTTGTCTTGGGGTCCGAGTTAGAAATTCAGAATCACGCGAAGTTGATGAAAACCGGTGTCGCGCACGATGAACATCACGCATCAGGGGCGGCCATCACGGTGGCACCCGGCGCGACAGGGGAGTTGGTGATTCGTTTTGCTGCTTCGGGCTCCTTTGAGATGGCCTGTTTGATCCCCGGGCACTACGAGGCTGGAATGCGTGGCGTGGTGAAAGTGGCAATGGCGCCGGCGTCAGCACAAAAGCCAGGGCATGACCACGGCAGTCACAAGCACTAATCCCTAAGCGCGCTTAAAGACAACTTTCGAGAACTGTATGGAGATTCGTACCGTTAGTGAAACCGACCGTGATCAGTGGTTGCCGCTATGGCATGGCTATCAAAAGTTTTACAAGACTACGATCGATGAGAGCGTCACCGCGATAACATGGAAGCGTTTTTTGAACCCATCCGAGCCGGTTCATTGTGCGGTGGCAGAAGATGGCCAACAGCTGGTAGGAATCGTGCACTTTATCTTTCATCGTAGCTGCTGGACTGAAGGCGACTATGTCTACTTGCAGGATTTGTTTGTTGATCCCAATATTCGTGGCAAAGGTGTTGGCCGCGCGCTGATTGAGCATGTGGTGGCTCGGGCGCGGGAAGCAGGCGCTTCACGTGTTTGGTGGCTGACACATGAGTCAAACAGTGAGGCGATGCTGCTGTATGACCGAATCGCTGAAAAAAGCGGATTTGTGCAGTATCGAACGCTGCTCTGATCGAGCTGAGTTTAACGGCCCAACATTAGGCCCATATTATGACCAGGGCCTGGTCGTGCGATGTCGCGTTTCTTGACATTGACCGAGCAGTATCCGGTATTGTCCAAAATCTTGGACAGTCTTAAACTACCGTCGATCGCTATAAGGAGGAATTATGTTACTGACAGCCGTACTGACCCCAGCGGAGGAGGGCGGCTTCGTTGCCCTCAATCCTGAGACGGGCACGACTACCCAAGGGGAAACCGTCGAAGAGGCTGTGAAGAATCTCAAAGAGGCGACAGAGCTCTTTCTTGCAGAATTTCCTGGTCATCAAATGCCGCACCCTTTGGTTACGACCTTCGAAGTAGCGCATGCCTAAATTTCCCGGGCTGTCTGGTGCTGACCTTATGACGGCGCTAGAAAAGCTTGGGTTTACAAAAGCTCGCCAATCCGGGAGTCACGTAATTATGCGCCGAGGGTCTGCGGGGTGCGTAGTCCCAAAGCATAAAGAATTAAAAGTTGGAACTGTTAATGGGATACTGCGGCAGGCCGGTGTTTCTGCTGACGAATTAAAGTCAGTCTTATAAAAAGACAACTGGCTTGCTTATCCCGAGCGCTACGATGCTCATGTCGCATGAGCATATCTTAACGAAAGCGCTGAAAGCCTTTGTTTATCTCGGTGTTTTCTTTAGCTGATTTAAAAAACTTTGTAATTTCGCAATGCTCTGTCGCAGAGCATAATTTTCAGAGCAAAGATCGTCAAGATAACGCTTTGATTTTTCTACAAAAATTTGAATTGGTGGACGCGCCAAGTTTCGAACTTGGGACCCCCGCCGTGTGAAGACATCAAGCGGAATAATTTCTCAATATATTTCAACGACTTACGCTTTCAAAAATAGAGCAGTAGCACAGAAGTAGCATAGTTCTAGGCGTAGGCGGTGCGAAAAAGTGGGGTCACGCTTTGCTCTAACTGCGACTCTAGCGACATTGATTTAGAAAAAACCCGACACTGCCAGAGCAGGCCCTGATCAGGCAGTGTCGTGTAACCCGACACTTCGAGGGCAGGGTCTCAGTCGGCCAGGCATCTTTGCTATACCCCGGCGCTAATACCTTCGAATCCTTATCCCGCCACCAAACCCCCCAAAACCTGCTTCTTTTGATTCAAACGACGGGTTTTTGGGCCGCAAGGGCCTTTCTCTGCCTCTCGGCCTCCCTCTGTCGCCTCTGCCGCTCTCGTTCCCGCTTAAGGCTGTCTTGGGCGGTTGCGACCTGCTTTCGTAATGCGAAAACCCTGGCTTGTTCCGGGTTCATGGGCTTTGTCGGCGGCTTAAGCACTACCTCGAAGATTCTCACTTTTGCTTCCCCTCTAGCGATATTTACCGCTCGGGCGCATAGGCGGGTTTTACACAGGCCTTGGCCGCACCCGCTGTAAAAAATCCTGACAGGTAAAAAATCCTGACATGTAAGGAAAATTTACATGTCAGGAAGTCTTACGGTGTAAATCTTTCTTACTTCTCAAATCCATCACGAAGTGCAGTGCTTGCTGCTTCAATTTGAGCGTCTAGCTCACCGGCGTCGACAGCAGATTTAATCGTTTCAAGCGTCCTAATGAGTTCTGCAGGACCAGCGATTTCAACTGCCCCTTTGCCCTTTGAAAGCTCTAAAACCTTTGCCCCATAGCGAACACTCAAACATACGCGGCCACTATCTGCGACAAACCACCAAGGCTTTACTCGCTTTGGGACCTCAATTTCGCGACGTACACCCGTTTCCGGATCTCGCACGCTACGCATTCTGGTTGGGGAAAACGCCTCGCCTTTTGACTGTGCCTTAGCGAGTTGAAGTTGCTCCCACAGCTTTAGCGATAGCTTATTGCGCCTATGCAGGACTGGTGGTTGTTTGGCTGGCTTTTTTGCAGCAACGATTTTCAATGTATTAAGAATGCTCATGTAGAACTCCTTTCTTTGAGTGTTGAGTGAGCACACTTAAGTTATGACCGAACTCCGGACGCTGTCGATCGGAAAAAGGTCGCTTTCACTGCGTAATCATTGTTGTCTACGGAAAAATCACATCTTTTGCCGGAATTACAACGGTTTCATTTGGTCTTGATAAATAAATGTATGAAAGAACAGCTTGTGAATCAGTGGCTAAAAAGCCACGGGCTTAGACCGCAAAATTTCGCCCTTATAGCGCTTGAGCAAGCTCGAGCTATCCTGGTTGCTACAGGGCTACTGCAGCAGCGTGTAGGGCTTATAAGCGCGCAGCAGACACAGGTGCTTGAACGCTTTGCCCTGCAAACGAAAACAAAGGCGGGCAGGGCCCAGATTACGCAAGACCAGTGTTTTGCGGTTCTCAATATCGGTAAACAGGCAAATCGGAAGCTTTTCAAACAGAACAGGCAGCTTAAAAGGCAAGAGCGGCAGGCACCGCAGAGATAAGCCACTCTCAAACAGGGCAAAAACTTGGGGGGTAATAAGGAAACGGCTAATGACCCCGAACATCGCGTAAGTAGGCCTTAGGCGAAAGCGCAACAAGATGTGGGCCGCAGGATTCCTGTAAGGCAAGCCAATGCCGAAACGGGTCGGGAGTTTTAATACATACGTCTCCCAGAAATCTTTCTAAGGTCGTTGCAAGGCGTACTGAATCAGTCAGTTAAGCGGGCAGCGCAGGCGACGGAGATAGCGTCATTTGTCACAATGTCGCTATAGCCGTCGTTTGGCCCCAGAATCAATCGAGAAAGAAAATAAGTGATGAGCGACAGCGAAATCACAGATGAACGCAGTTCATCTCCTCAGACTAAAGTTTAACCCTCTTAATAACACTCAGTTTTTGCTCTAATGTGTACCCGACAGTGCCGTATGAATCAAACTCAGATTTGCCGCTTGAGTGACCAGTAATGGATTCCGCAAGCTTTACCGGGATATCACCACAGGCTTTTAGACGATCAATAAACGCGTGTCTAAACATATGACTGCGCCATTTAAGCTCTTTTAGATTTTTGTTCATGATTGCTGAACATGACCCATTGCCGTTAAATTTGGCGTACTGAGGAACCAGCCATTTACTTCGCATGTCTTTGGCTTCTTGATCTAAGATCCTCGCAGCCCGTAGTGATTCCCCTACCAATGGAATAGCGCGAACGCTGGATACGGTTTTGCGGTCAGTGAGTTCATTGGGGCGGATCCATAGATGGGGGATTTTATGTCCCAGTATCAAGTCCTCTCGCTTTGCAAATAGTGGTTCGGATAGCCTACAGCCAGTGTTCAGCTGGATTAGACCTACGTATCCATTAGGGCGATCAAGCTCGATCAGTCTTTGCTTGACAGCTAACGTGAGTTCGGTAGTAATTGTTGGCATATACCGCTTGAATTTCCCTTCATTGGGGATACTCAGGCTCCGAAACGGGCTTAGCCGATCAATGCTGAGATAGCGAAACGCCACGTTGAGCATGGCATTAAAGCAATTGATATGCTTTCGGACCGAAGTAGGATTGAGTCCTTTTGCGAGTTGGGCATCCCTGTATAAGGCAGCGTGGTAATGCTTGAGCTCATCGAGGTGGACATCCCCAAACTGAGTTTTAAAGATTTCAAAATGCCGTCTTGCGTCTGCGGCAAATTTCCGCCGTCTTGAACCTCCGCTTTCTTGCATGTAGATGTTAAAGGCCGTGGTGATCGTTGGGCGTAGTCCGCCAGATTGCTTGGCAAAGTAGTCGCTCAATAGTTCGGCAAGAAAGGATTCGTCAAACTCTGCGCCTGCCACAGAGACGCGTTTGGTTTCGACTAGCTCGAATTCTGGACTTTCATTTTTGTACTCGATTAACTTGTATTTCATGTGTGCTCCTATTGTGTATGGGCACACGTAAATTTATGACCGAGACTGCCGTTTGGGCTACTGCTTAATGGCCAGGGGTCAAAAATCACCGGGTTGAAAAAGTAAGTACTTCTTACATAAAAATAGTACCAGTAAGTTTTTTTATGAAAGGAGAAGTGAGATGGACTTGACGCCAGAGATCTCTCAGGTTAAACGGATCAACAATGAGTTAACTGAGAAACCATGTCGGGTAAGGGCTTGGCGATTGTGAACTCGAGCAAGGCAGTTCGGCCAGCCAGATCCGTACTTCCATGACGCGTCATGTTGGCCATGAGGTAGCGCAAGCCCAAAGAAGCATGGATGTACTTGGCGTTTAGGGTACAAAAGACGATGGAGGGCCTTAAAGGCTCTGTGTAAGACATGGCCCTATTATCGCGTTAGCACCCTCAAACTGCAGAATTTGAATACACCCAACGCAAACCGAGGCTAAACTCTCTTCACTACTCTGAAATTGCCAGCCGTGAGCACCATGCTTCTATGTTGAGGGACGTATGAATGGACAATGACATCAGCCAGCTGAGACGTATTTTGCGATCAGCCAAAACCATCGCAGTCGTCGGTTTATCTGCGCAATGGAATCGCCCCAGTTTTTTTGCTGCCAAGTACATGCAAGCTCATGGCTACTCCATCATTCCAGTCAATCCAAGGTACGCTGAAACAGCCAATTCGCCAGGCGAAAACATCCTGAATGAAAAGTGCTATGCCAGCCTGCTGGACATACCGGTGCAAGTTGACATTGTTGATGTCTTTAGAAAAACAGAAGATGTTTTACCTTTTGCCCAAGAAGCGCTTCAAATAGGCGCGCAGTGTTTCTGGCAACAATTAGGCGTTGAAAACGCGCAGGCAGACGCTATGGTTCGAATGGCTGGACTTCAATCAGTGACCAACCGCTGCGTCAAAATTGAACATGCACGTCTTTTTGGCGGTCTCAACTGGGTTGGGGTCAATACAGGCATCATTTCAGCAAAAAGACCCATTTAGGCACGAACCATGAGCGACCATCACTTCAAACCCGAAACCTTGGCCATTCATGCAGGCCAAATTCCGGATGCAGCCACTGGCGCACGCGCCCTACCCATCTACCAAACCAGCAGTTTTGTGTTTGACAGCGCAGATCATGCCGCATCACTTTTCAACCTTCAAACCTTTGGCAATATTTATTCGCGGCTAAGCAATCCTACCGTGGCTGTATTGGAAGAGCGCGTCGCGGCCCTTGAGGGAGGTCGAGCTGCTGTGGCGTCCGCATCGGGCATGGCCGCAGAATCAATGGCCTTGATGACACTTTTGCAAGCAGGTGACCATGTGGTCGCTGCAGGTGCGCTTTACGGTGGTTCCGTCACTTTACTGTCTGTCAATTTAAGAAAGTTTGGCATCTCCTGCACATTTGTCGATGGCAGTTCTGCAGATGAATTTGCCGCAGCTGTCCAGCCCAATACACGAGCCATTTACGCTGAGAGCCTCGGCAACCCAAGCATATTGGTTTTGGACATAGCAGCCATTGCCGAAGTTGCGCATGCACATGGCTTGCCATTGATCATTGACAACACAGTGCCTAGCCCATTTCTATGCAACCCGATTGCGCATGGGGCCGACATCGTGGTTCACTCTGCCACTAAATACTTGGCCGGCCATGGCACCACCTTAGGCGGGGTCATTGTGGAAAGTGGCAAATTTCCCTGGGACAACGGCAAATTTCCAGGCATGACCGAGCCTTCACTCGGCTACCACGGTGTTAAGTTTTTTGAAACGTTTGGCGACTTTGGATTCACCATGAGATGCCGCATGGAAAATTTGCGCGTTTATGGCGCTTCACTGAGCGCAACCAATGCGTGGCAAATTTTGCAAGGTGTAGAAACCTTGCCCTTGCGAATGGAAAGACATTGCGCCAACGCCATGGCCGTCGCACAGTTTTTAAAACATGACGCTCGGATTGCTTGGATCAATTACCCAGGACTTGAAGACCATCCGCAACACGCTTTGATGAAAAAACAAATGCGAGGCGCTTCAGGGCTATTGGCGTTTGGCGTTAAGGGCGGCTTAGACCAGGGCGTTAAGTTCATCGAGTCTGCCAAATTCATGAGTCACCTGGTGAATATTGGAGATACGCGAACCCTCATCAACCACCCTGCAAGCACCACACACCGTCAACTCGATGAAGCCCAACAATTGGCCGCTGGCGTAGGTCCAGACATGATTCGAATTTCAGTCGGGCTTGAACACATTGACGACATTCTGTGGGACATTGATCAAGCCCTCAACGTCGCCACTCGTTAACTCCTCCAGAGGATGACCCATGACCAACATTTTTGATCAAGATTTAGACAAAAATTCTGTCAATTACACGCCCTTGTCGCCCGTTAGTTTTGTTGAGCGAAGTGCAGAAATTTTTGGTGATCTACCTTCTGTAGTTCACGGTAACAGGCGTTATACATGGGCTCAGACAAGAGAGCGTTCTGCGCGTTTAGCGACTGCTTTGAAAAGCTTAGGCATTGGACGAGGCACAACCGTCAGCGCCATGCTTCCCAACACCCCCGAAATGGTTGAAGCGCACTATGCAGTACCCGCTTTAAATGCCGTGCTCAACACTTTGAATACGCGCCTAGACGCAGCCTTGCAGAGCGCGTAACCAAACCGGCCAATGATCGGCATCTATGGGTGCGCATCGGGGATATCTGTCGATCAAAGAGAAACCCAAATAGCCTTCTGCCGATCTCAGCCTCAAATTGGTATCGAGGGGTTCAGGAAGGGCGATTCCCCAAGCCTTACAAGCTCGGGCGCAGCAGCCTCTGGAGGCTTGATGACATCAAGCGCTTGGTAGACCTGCAAGACGAAATCGGCGCCCAATAGGCGCTATCTATGGTTCTTTTGAGGCCTGTGGATAACCATGGTAAACCGTGGCAAAAGAGCCACAAAAAATCACATAAAACACGCTTTTGTCGCGGTATTTGTTCGGTTTTCTGTTCGGAGAAGCGCGGTTGCTGTGGATATCTCGCTATTGCAGCAAATCGAATGAAACGTCTACTTTGTTTGGTTTTAAAAGATGAGTTCACTAAGACATTTGAAGTTTATGCATGTCAGTGAATCTGCTCCCTTGCACTTGTTAATGAGGAGTAGACCAAATGAACCACTAACGCTTTGTACTCAAGAGTCTCGATAAATCCTTTGGTTCCGCCCCTCTTACAGATGGGTGCGCATGGACCACAGTTCAGGGAACATGACGGTGTCCAGCATCTTGCGAAGATAGGTCACGCCATGTGTACCGCCTGTGCCGCGCTTGAAACCGATCACACGCTCGACGGTCGTGACATGCCGGAAGCGCCATAAACGGAAGGCGTCTTCCAAATCGGTGAGCTCTTCACCGAGTTGATACAAATCCCACTGCTCGCCCGACGCACGGTACACCCCCAGCCACGCCTCCTCCACCTCAGGCCGAGCTCGATAGGGCTCGTGCCAGTTCCTCTGAAGTACCGAAGCCGGCAGGGTCCAGCCGCGCCGTCCCAACAGCCGCAGACACTCATCGTAGAGTGAAGGAGCGTTGTAGGCCTGTTGAACATACGCGTAAAGATCGGGGCGATATTCATGCGGCTTGAGCATGACCGGGTTTTTATTGCCCATGACGAACTCAATGCAGCGATATTGCCAACTCTGAAAGCCACTGGATTGGGCCAGATAGGGCCGAATGGCACTGTATTCGGGCGGGGTCATGGTGGCCAATACATCCCAGGCGTGGACCAGCTGCTCCATGATCCTGCTCACCCGGGCGAGCTTCTTGAAGGCCTCGGGCAAGCGGTCGGCTGCGATGTCGGCTACTGCACTGCGCAGTTCGTACAGCATCAACTTCATCCACAACTCGCTGGTTTGGTGCTGAACGATAAACAGCATTTCATTGTGCTCAGGCGAGAGCGGGTGCTGGGCATTGAGAATGGCGTCGAGGTGCAAATAGTCGCCATAGCTCATGCGCGAGGCAACGTCGAGTTCGGCCTCACTTGTTGGGGAAGCCGCACTTAAGGCAGGCCGCTTGACAGCGCCCGTGGCGTCGTGATGAAAGGGGCAGTCGCTCATGGGAACCTCCACTCAGGTGACCGCGTGTTGACGAGCATAGCGGGCCTCGCGCCAGACGCCGCTTGCAACAACGGCGTGCAGGCGGTCGACTGCATGCCAGACATCCTCATGGGACAGATACAAGGGACAAAAGCCAAATCGCAGGATGTCGGGGTAGGCTTGACCGTCTCCGGCCCGAAAGTCGCCAATCACACCCCGATCGATCAGGGCCTGAACGATGGCGTAGGCGCCCTCTGAGGTACTCAGGCTTACCTGGGAACCACGCCGGCTGCTTTCGACGGGCGTGAGGACCTCAAAGCCGTGACCCTGCAGGCGCTCATGGATCAACTGCATAAACAGATCCGTCAGGGAGAGGGACTTGGACCGCAGGGCCGACATCCCACCCAGGGGCATCGCGGCGAGGAAGGTATCCAGACCGGCATCCAGGGCCACCAGGCTGAGAATCGGCTGAGTTCCACACTGGTACCGTCCGATGCCAGGCGCCGGGCGGTAGTCGGGCGTGAAGCGAAACGGCGCCTCGTGCCCCCACCAGCCCGACAAGGGCTGCCAACACCGGTCAGTGTGCCGGGGATGTACCCAGACAAAGGCCGGCGCGCCGGGGCCACCATTGAGGTACTTATAGCCGCAGCCCACCGCAAAATCAGCATCAGCCTCGTGCAGATCGACCGGCACGGCCCCAGCGCTGTGCGCCAAATCCCAGACGCACAGAGCCCCCTGCGCGTGAGCCCGGGCGGTCCACTGCGCCATGTCGTGCATCGAGCCGGTGCGGTAATTGACATGCGTGAGCATGAGCACGGCCACCTGGTCGTCCAGGGCGTGATCGAGCTCATCGGATTCGACCAAACGAAGAACAAGGCCGCGCTCGGCGCACAGCGACTGGGCGATGTAGAGATCCGTCGGGAAGTTGCTGCGTTCGCTCAGCATCACCTTTTTTTCGGGCGCGCCTTCGGTGCTGATCTGTAAGGCCGCCCAAAGCGCCTTGTAGAGGTTGATCGAAGTGCTGTCGACCGCCAACACCTCGCCTGGCTCAGCGCCAATGAGGCCGGCGATCTTGTCGCCCACCCGACGGGGCAATTCGAACCAGCCGGCGCTATTCCAGCTCTTGATGAGATCACGGCCCCAATGCAGCCGGATCGTCTCTTCGATACGCTGGGCGGTGGCGCGGGGCAAGGCGCCCAGGGAGTTGCCGTCGAGGTAAATCAAACCGGGCGCAAGTTCAAAGAGCTTGCGCAGCACGCACAGGGGATCGTTTTGGTCGAGGGCCTGACAGGCGGCCAAGGTCATGGAGGATTTCATCTTGGGAATAAAAAATCAGAGGCAGCGCAAAACAGCGCGTACTGGACTGGCATCGGCCCGCATCCAGCGCAAAGGCAAGGCGATCAGTTCATAGTCGCCTTCGGGCACATCGTCGAGATACAAGTTTTCCAGCACCCGCAAATCGCGTCGCCGTAGCGCTTGGTGACTGGGCAGATCCTTGCTGTCAACCGGGTCGACGCTGGCGCTGTCAAGACCGACCAACAACACACCGCGATCGGCCAGCTCTTCGATTAGCGTGGCCTCGAGCGCGCGAAACCTCGGATCGAATCGCTGGAGAGGAAAACAGGGGTAGGTTCGAATCAGCACACGGGGGGGCAGCCGGTCCAGTGCATGCGCGAGGTCGGACAAACCAACCAGCGCCTGGCCGTGCAGCGCATGAATGACCCTGCACGGCCCGATGTACGGCTCCAGTGGGAGTTCCCCCACTGCCCTACCACCGGGGTCGTAATGCAGGGGGCCATCGGCATGCGCGCCCACATGGCCCGACAGAGTCACTGCTGCCACATTGACCGGGCTGCCCCGGCTTATTTGCCAACTCCATTGCTGAGCGTAGGAGGTATCGCCCTCAAAAACCGGCGACCCTGGTTCGACGGGCGGAGAAATATCCCAAAGTTTTTGCATGCGGCTAAATTAGCATCGCCGGCAGGGCCGTGGTGTCGGTTATTTCCAACAGAGGTTCCGATCCAAGCCCAGGCGCTGCATAAAAACACAATCATCGACCTCAAGTGCCCCTCACCGAGCCCCCTGAAATAGAGGGCCGTAACCGGCGCAAAATACGAATATGCTCGACCGCGTTTTTATGCTCGGCGCCACCGGAACCATCGGCCGAGCCACGGTGCGCGCTCTTCGGCGCCGCGGTCATGAGGTGGTCTGTATGCTGCGGCCGGCCTCTTCGGGCCGAGACGATCGTGAGGCGCCGTGGGCGGCTTGGTCTTAGAAGCGCAGGGTGACTACCAATGGATGTGGTGGGCAGACATTGCTTTGTCTGCCATGGCAGCCCTGATTAACTTGCCCATCAAAGAAGCGCCTATTGTGAAATTACAAGCAGCTTGAAGCTTCAACGCTGCGGCATGTCTTTCACAGAAAAGCCTAGGCTGATGGTGGCGTCTTCTGGAATAGGCGGCATGGTGCTGTGCCAGCGCTCCCATTC
>Ga0194123_10005267_pt1 | contig 13974 bp, 12 predicted proteins | sample TA2MahsurfametaG_5_FD_155479 | JGI IMG/M metagenome (GOLD analysis project Ga0194123, IMG submission 155479) | Freshwater microbial communities from Lake Tanganyika, Tanzania - TA2015023 Mahale A surface | ecosystem: Environmental > Aquatic > Freshwater > Lake | place: Tanzania: Lake Tanganyika... | reverse complement strand
TTCTGCGTCAGACGGGCATTGGCGTGTGTATGCATGGGGCGTGAGGTCTCGGTTGGGCGGTGACACCTCAACCGGTAGCGACCTCACACCTCATTGGCTACTGAACAACCTGCTGAGACAGAACAGACGCTAGGGTAAATCCAGTCCATCATGAATTCTTTGAGGCCGTTTTTAAGATCTAAAGACATGAAAGCAGTAATTTTGGCTGGTGGTCTTGGTACTAGAATCTCCGAAGAAACTACGCTTAAGCCGAAGCCAATGGTCGAAATTGGTGGTAAGCCCATTCTCTGGCACATTATGAAAGTCTATTCTGCCCATGGCATCAATAGCTTCGTCATCTGCTGTGGCTACAAGGGCTATGTGATCAAGGAATATTTCGCTAATTATTTCTTGCATATGTCCGATGTCACATTGAACCTTGCAAACAATGAAATGCAAGTGCACCAAAACAATGCTGAGTCATGGCGTGTCACGCTGGTTGACACGGGTGAAAGTACAATGACTGGTGGTCGCCTGCTTCGGGTGCGTGACTATCTAGACGATGAAGACTTCTGCTTTACTTATGGCGATGGTGTCGGCGACATCAATATCAGCGCCACCGTCGTGCAGCACCAGTCATCAGGCCTGAAGGCCACATTGACGGCCGTGCAGCCACCTGGACGTTTCGGCTCGCTCAACCTTGAGGGACAACGGATTGCCAGCTTCCAAGAAAAGCCTGTCGGCGATGGTGGGTGGATCAATGGTGGTTTTTTCGTCTGTTCTCCGAGTGTGCTGGATTACATCCGGGACGACGAAACTACTTGGGAACGTGATCCTCTTGAGAGGCTGGCAGCCGAAGGCCAGCTGGGAGCTTATCTGCACCATGGCTATTGGCACGCGATGGACACGCTCCGAGACAAGGTCCACCTGGAAGAGCTTTGGAGAAGCGGTAATGCTGCCTGGAAGATCTGGAAATGAATGTATCGTTCTGGCGCGGCAAGCGTGTATTTCTGACAGGCCATACCGGCTTCAAGGGAAGTTGGCTGTCCTTGTGGTTGCAGCACATGGGTGCCGAGACCATCGGCTTCGCCTTGGAAAGCCCCAGTGACCCCAGCCTCTACGAGGTAGCAAAAGTCGCCGTAAATATGACTTCTCTGCATGCTGATATTCGGCATCTCGATGTAATCAGTGCTGCCATAGCGCAGTACCAGCCCGAGATCGTCATCCACATGGCTGCTCAGTCTTTGGTGCGGCTGTCCTTCCGTCTGCCAGCTGACACTTACGCAATAAATGTGATGGGTTCGGTCAACCTCCTGGAATCGGTTAGACACTGCCCCAGCGTGAAGGCGGTCGTCATGGTCACCAGCGACAAGTGCTACGAGAACCGCGAATGGCCCTGGGGGTATCGTGAGAACGAGGCCATGGGTGGTTATGACCCTTACTCCAACAGCAAGGGGTGCAGCGAATTGGTTACGGCTGCTTACCGGCAGTCATTCTTCGGTCCAGACGGTCATCCCGCACATGTGGCCACCGCCCGTGCAGGGAATGTGATCGGCGGTGGCGACTGGGCACTAGACCGTCTCATCCCCGACATGGTGCGTGCTACCCAACAGGGTCTGCCTGTTCTCGTGCGTAACCCGGATGCGATCCGCCCCTGGCAACACGTGCTCGAACCCCTCTCGGGCTATCTCACTCTCGCCGAAAAGCTTTACTGTGGAGATAGTGCGCTATGCGAAGGCTGGAACTTCGGCCCGTGCGATGTTGATGTCAAGTCCGTGCGTTGGATCGCCGAGCACTTCACCAATTTGTGGGGCAATGGTGCTAGCTGGGTGCAAGATCATGGCAACCATCCACATGAGGCGCACTACCTAAAGCTCGATTGCTCCAAGGCCCGCAGCGTCCTCGGCTGGTCTCCACGTTGGTCACTGGAACAAGCACTGGATTACATCGTCACATGGCATCGCGCCCACCAACAAGGTGACGACATGCGCAGTATCACCCTCGACCAAATAGATTCCTATCTCGCGACGAATCCTTTATGAATTGCCGCCACTGTCAATACCCCCTCAAAACTCTGTTTCTAGATTTGGGCTTCGCCCCACCCTCGAACGCTTACTTGAGCTGCGACTCACTGCAACAGCCGGAAACCCATTTCCCCCTGAAACTGTTCGTCTGTGATCAATGCTGGCTGGTTCAAACAGAAGACTATGCGGCAGCCGATGCCCTGTTCAGCGACGACTATGCTTATTTCTCGTCGGTATCAAAGAGTTGGCTGGCACACGCCAAGCGCTACACCGAAGCGATGACGCAACGTTTGGACCTAGGTGCCAACAGCTTTGTTATCGAGATTGCCTCCAACGACGGCTACCTACTGCGCAACTTTCTGGAAACAGGCATCCCTTGCCTTGGCATCGAACCGACTAACAGTACCGCTGACGCCGCAGAAAAGTTAGGAATACCAGTCCTTCGTCAATTCTTTAGTGAATCTCTGGCCAAGCGTCTTGTCAGCGATGGTCCCCAGGCCGATCTGATCGCCGCAAATAACGTCTATGCTCATGTACCAGACATTAATGACTTCACCAAGGGTCTGAAGGTTGCACTTAAGCCTGGTGGTACCATTACCCTGGAATTCCCACATCTGATGAGGCTGCTCGAGTTCACGCAATTCGACACTGTCTACCACGAACATTATTCCTACTTGTCCCTGTACACGGTCTGCCAGATATTTGATAACGCTGAGTTGCGCGTATTTGACGTAGAAGAGATCCCTACTCACGGCGGAAGTATACGTGTCTTTGGGGCCCATGCCGATGACAAACGCGAAACCACTTCTGCTGTTACGGCGCTACTATCCGAGGAAAATCAGCGCGGCATGCGTCAAGTCAAGACTTACGTTGATTTCCAGCAGCAAGCAGAGCGCATCAAGGACGATCTGCTGATATTCCTGATCGAACAAAAACGTCAAGGCAAGCATCTGGCGGCATACGGAGCGGCAGCCAAGGGTTGTACTTTATTAAACTTCGCAGGCGTTAAGACCGACCTGTTGCCCTACGTCTGCGATGCCGCCCCTTCCAAGCAAGACAAGTATCTACCGGGCACCCATGTTCCGATTCTTTCTCCAGATGTAATCCAGGAGCGCAAGCCCGACGTTGTTGTCATACTCCCGTGGAACATTCGCGAAGAAGTCATGCAGCAGTTGGCATTTATTAGAGAATGGGGAGGAGTGTTCGTCACTGCCGTGCCGCACATTGAGGTGTTTTGATGCGCTTTACGCATACACCTTTGGCTGGCGCATTTATCATTGATATAGAACGACTTGAGGATTCAAGAGGTTTTTTTGCTCGGACATACTGTAATCAGGAATTTGAGGCTCATGGCATTTTTCATTTTCCCGTACAGTCTAATTTATCGTTCAATGCCATGCGGGGCACCCTGCGTGGTATGCATTTTCAACGTCCCCCGCATGCAGAAGCGAAGCTGGTGCGCTGTACGGCAGGCCGGATCTTCGATGTCATTGTCGACATACGCGAAGATTCGCCCACCCTGCACCAGTGGTTTGGGATAGAGCTGAGCAATGCATCGAGGCGGGCTCTATATATTCCAGAAGGTTTTGCCCATGGGTTCCAAACCCTTGCCGACGCCAGCGAGGTCTTCTACGAAATGTTCAATATGTTCAAGCCTGAGTATTGCGGCGGCCTGCGCTGGGACGATCCACTACTTGGGATCAAATGGCCTCTTGAAGTTGTATCCATTTCAGAAAGAGACCAGTCTTATCCCTTGCTGGCAACGCAACTATGAAAGACATTCTGTTGATTGGCGCGACCGGCCAGTTGGGTAGCAGTTTGCTGGCTGGCGCTTCTGCCGGGCGAATTCACGCACCTAACCGTGATTCACTTGACGTCACCGATCCGCAGTCGCTCCTTCGCTGCATCGAGATCTACCAGCCTCGCATCATCATTAATACCGCCGCCTTCCACAACCTACCTCAGTGTGAAGAACAGGCTGACCAAGCCATGGAAATTAATTGCATTGCTGTCTATCGACTTGCCCGATTGTGTGCTTCGTGCAACATCCGATTGGTGACCTTCAGCACGGACTATGTCTTTGACGGAGGCCAAAGCACGCCATACGTCGAAACTGATATACCGGCGCCATTGCAGCTCTACGGCATCTCCCGGCTCGCCGGCGAGCACGCCGCTCTCGCGGCCGCGCCACGGCACGCGTATGTTGTGCGTACCTGTGGACTTTATGGCGAGCGAGGCGCGGTTTCGAAAGGTGGGAACTTCGTCGACAAGCGTGTGGCCGACGCCCTGCAGACTGATAAGCTGGATGTGTCGAGTGATCAGACTGTTATTCCAACCTACAGTGCGGACCTCGCCGAAGCAGTCATCGCCCTCATCGACCGAGAGGGTGCCGAGTCTGGAATTTACCACCTGGTAAATCAGGGCCAATGCACTTGGGCCGAATTCACGTCAGCCATTTACGAAGCTTGCGGCCTGACCACGGTCGTGAATCCGGTTGACCGAAGCGGGTCGTCGGAAGATATGCGACGTCCTAGCTATTCTGTCATCGCCAACACCCGCGCAGCTGCGCTTGGCATCGTTCTTCCTCACTGGCGCGATGCATTGATGCGATACTTGACCAGCAAAGGCTTTCGAAAAACCACGGACTAATCCCCTCGTATTAACCACATTGACCACAGTGACTCCCACTTGTCCATACTGCCGCGGAGCCACCAAGCTGCGCTTCGTCAGTCAGGATTACAACCGACGCATCTCTGATGAATACTTTAGACATTATCTGTGTAAACAATGTGCGTTGCTGTTTATCCATCCGTTGCCCGACGATCTAGAGCGGTACTATCCTCATGACTACTACTACGTACCTGACTCGGTTGACTTTCTTGATGAGAACTATAAACAAGAAAAATACAAGATAGACATCGTCCAACGTTTTAAGACCTCAGGTCGTCTACTTGAAATCGGACCGTCGTTGGGGACCTTTTCCTACGCCGCCAAACAGGCTGGATTTGAGGTCAATACCATAGAGATGAGCACGGAGTGCAGCAAGTACCTTAACAACGTGGTGAAAATCCCAACAGTCAATACGGCTGACACAGACTACGCTTTGCTCTCCCTTGGGCCTTTTGATGTGATTGCTCTCTGGCATGTGATTGAACATCTTGTGAATCCTTGGACGACTATTGAACACATTGCTAAAAGCCTCAATCCAGGCGGCATCTTCATCTTGGCCGCACCTAACCCCGAGGCGTTTCAGTTCAAGCTCATCGGCAGGCGTTGGCCGCACGTTGATGCGCCGCGACATCTGTACTTGATTCCCCAAGAAGTGCTGATTGATTGCACCCGTAAGTATGGGCTGACACTGGAGTTCTCTACCACCGACGACGAAGGGGCGCGCGGCTGGAACACCTTTGGGTGGGAATACTGGCTGGCTAATATTAGCCTTGATCCGAAACGCAAGGCGTTCATGCACCGCATAGGGAAGCAGCTTGCCCGATTGCTGCGCTGCTGGGATCAGAAGGAAGGCCGTGGGAGCGCCTATACCCTTGTATTCAGGAAGGCAGCATCATGAAGTTCTCGGTGCTGTTACCGACGCGGAACCGACTTGATCTGCTGCGTTTAGCTATCGAGACCGTACGTCATCAGGACTATGACGATTGGGAAATCATCGTTTCAGACAATGCGTCGGATGATGATATACCCGGTTTGGTCGACTCCCTAGCAGACGAACGCATCCACTACGTACGCTCGGACAGACTGATTCCTGTCACTGACAATTGGAACCTGGCCCTTGCTCATTGCAACGGGGACTACATCATCATGTTGGGTGATGACGATGGCCTCCTGCCTGGCTATTTTACATCGCTGCGTCGCCTGATCGTAGCTCATGATAACCCCGAAGTGCTTTATACATGCGCTTTGCTCTATGCCTATCCTGGTGTGCTTGCCAGCTCGCCAGACGGCGTTCTGATTAGCTACGAGACCCGTAGCATTTTTAAAGACAACAGGCAGCCCTTCCTCTTAAATAAGACCGAGGCGCGCAAGTACGTCAATGCCTCACTTGATTTCCGGGTGGAATTCGACTATAATATGCAATTCTTTTTGGTGAGCAGAAGGGCGGTTGACCGCCTGCAAGCCTTCGGCTCTTTCTTTCAGTCACCTTATCCAGATTATTACGCATCGAACGTACTTCTGTTCCTGGCAGACAGCATTCTGATCGTACCTACACCGATGGTCTCAATCGGCATCAGCCCTAAGTCATTTGGTTATTATTACTTCAATGACAAAGAGTCCATAGGAACGGATTTCCTGAACAATAAGCACTTTGATCCCTTCTTGGCCCATCTTGAACCACTGTTATTGAAGGGCAAAGACATGAATACCTTTTGGCTCATGGCCATGGAAGCGGTAGCCTTGCGCTTAGGCTTAAAAGTGAATTATTCCCGCTATCGCGAACTGCAGATTCGATTCGTCTTTGCCAATGCGCTGCGCAACAATCGTCATAGGGTATCGCGTATTGCATCCTTGCATAAAGAGACAACATGGTATGAAAGATTCCGATTTATTTGGCCATGGATATGGGCAACTATATTCACCAATGACGACAAACGAAAGCACATGGCTGACGATATTATCTATGATGGCAGATCGCACCCTACAGATGAGATGCCATTTCTGCCTGGGCGTTTCGAGAATATATTAGATGTGTATAATTCCTTTGCAGTAGATAGGGCCTAACATTAATGCGCTATTTTCGCGCACACCTCAATTGTTTTGTTGCTTTCAAACTACGTATCCCGACGCACTGATTGTCACAGTGACTCAACGATATGGCCTGTAAGCACCTAAAATATTTATATTCCCAGGCCTCGTTACATCCATTGGATCCGATGAGTACCAGCTTGCCCAGTCTCGCTGTTGTCTATCTCAATCGCTGTCAGACAATATCTGAGCGACTAGCTCGTGAGTGTTTCATTAAATCCTATCTACGCTTCCGCCCGATTGTACACCATCATCTGTACATTGTGAACAAGGGATTTGAAGCTGAAGAACTACCGGCGCAATACCAATTCTTCCAGCCCTTGTCCTGTACCTTCATAGACATTAACGATGAAGGCTTCGATTTGTCTGCTTATCGCAAAGCCGCACTTGAGATTGACGCCCCCATTATCTTCTTCATGAACACCTATTCAGAACCTTTGCATCCTCGTTGGCTGGACATCGCTTATGAGACATTCACATCAGACAAGCATGTTGGTCTCGTGGGTTTGAGTGCCAACCTAGAAACGCACTTCCCCTTCTGGCCAGGATTTCCAAAGTACCCGAACTACCACATTCGGACAAATGGTTTCATGATCACCAAGCAAACATATATTGAAGTGTATGATAATAGAATCATGGAAAGCAAGTTACACGCGTATCAATTCGAAGCCGGAGTGTGTTCTCTGACTAGAACGATTCAAGCTTCAGGACTTCACGCTCTGGTGGTGGGGAAAAAGGGTGCGGTTTCTTCGCGAAAGCTGTGGCGTGCTTGCATCTTCCGTTCCGGCAATCAAGGTAATTTGATGCTTGCTGACAACCAAACCAGAATATATCAACATTCATCGATGCTTGTCAAGGCCGGATATTGGCTGCGTAGCTACACCCTGATCGCTCACTTCCATCCATCAGAGCGTCTGACTATCAGGCTACAAGCATTGACCAAATGCATTCGTTCTCGTCTTCGATCCCTGTTTCGATGACGGCCTGGCGGCCAAACCAATTTAATTCTTAAATCCATGGGTGTGAAGCCTGCTGCATTTGCTGACCATCAGCAAAACGATCTCGCGATTCATCGACTGATCGTCTTGGTGCCTACCCACCTAGAGCGGCTCGATGAAGACCTGGCAGCCAACCTTCAACACAATGCAACCGAGCTGGCGGACTACACATTGGAGGTTATCTTGCCAGAAACCTGTAGTACCCTCTGGTATGAAGCTTTCTTTGCCAAATCTGCCATTTCTTGCACAGTGAGGCTCGTGGCGGCGCACTATTTCGGTAGTCCGGCAGCCGTCAACAAGATGGGCACAGATCCGGAGTTTTATCGGCTATACCGCAATTTTGAGTACATACTAATCTGCCATCTAGATGCCCTGATCTTCCGGGATCGCCTGAAGTTCTGGATGAATACAGGCTATGACTTCATTGGCGCACCGCTGTTTCTTCCCCCCAGCGGTCGTACCCATTTCTTGCAGCGCATGGCCCCCTTTGGTTGCAATGGAGGGTTAAGTCTGCGTCGAGTTGACAGTTGTTTGCGTGTCCTAGAAACTTTCAAGGCTGGCGTCGGTCTGCGGCGTTGCTGTCAGGCACTGTGGTTTCTTGCGCAGAATCGGCGCTGGCGGTTTATCCGGGTTCTGTTCTGGTTGTTGTGTGAATTGGCGCATGACTGGCGTGGCACTTGCCAGAAGTACAACATCTACGAGGATGTGTTTTTTACCGTTATTGCCCCTTTGTGTGGTGTTCCTATTGACATTCCACCCAGCAAGATAGCTCTGACCTTCGCATGTGAAGTGAACTATGCCCTGATGCAAAAGGAAGTGCTTAGGCTTGTTCCACCTCTAGGCATTCATGGATACGACAAATATGTCGATGCCGACTACTTGGATTATGTTCGCGGATTCTTTTCACGCAAAGCCCATTACTACGATAGCCAACCACCCCTCAATACGCCACTGGTTTCAGTTGTCATGTCTGTCAAGAACCTCTTCACTTCCGAGCGTGTGGAGACTTTCGATCAGGCTATCCAGTCGGTACTTGTGCAAACGTATGAGCGCGTTGAAATCGTACTCCTTGACGGGGGATCAACGGACGGGACTTATCCCATGTTGCTAGAAAGGTATGGTCACTTGGACAATATCGTCTTATATCGTAAGGCTGATCGGACTGTATGGGAAGGTATCAACAATGGTATTGAATTCGCAACCGGGGACTTGATCTCTGTCATGAATTCCGACGACTATTTCTGCACCCCTGATGCCTTGACATTGCTTGTGCGAAAGATGTCGGCCACTAATGCCGACATGGCTTTCGGCGATACCAATTTGGTGACTCAAGAAGGTATGGTCCCATTTCCAACACATCTGCCTTCCGTCCTGTATTGCTTCGGCGTAGTGCATCAATCGACGCTTATCAAGCGAAGTGTAATCCTGACCATCTCGCCGTTTACACGTGGTCACATCACAGCCGAAAACTTTTTGTTCGTGGCCATTCTTATGGGTGGGTTTCAGGTGGTTTCGGTCCCGAAGACCTTAGTGCACTATCGTGTTGGTGGCTTGAGTTCGGAACTTTACGGCGGCAAGAATACTGAGAGGACCGCGCAAGACTACATCCGCTACATGAAGACTCTTACTTCCATCGGCAACTACCTGCTCGATGAAGAAATCCGACTTTTGCACGGCTTTAGTGGCCTGCGGCTGGTCGGGCCAGTTCGATTCTGCTTAATGATCTTCAAGATTGATGATCTCCGGCTACGGTCACTGCTGCTGGCCGGGCTCTGGAACATCTTTACTCTGCGCGCCAAGCATTCCTCGAGGCGGACTCTCCGGGAACTGGCAGGGCTCTGCAGTAATCTGACTCTGCGCGCCATACACTCCGTGAAGAGCATCGTCCTGCTGCTCACCAAGAAGACAATTCGCGCTTTGTCAAGATAAGGTACTTAGCTCCCTCTGGAGAGCATGTAGATATTCTTAGTACGTAAGAAACGGTCTCTCTAGACAAGTAGTCTTAATTATGCAGAATATGCCCAATGTCAGTGTCTGTATTCCTACCTATAATGGAGCCCGCTATCTTCCGGGAGCTATTGACTCAGTCCTAGCGCAGACATATCAAGACTTTGAAATCGTCATTGTCGACAATGCCTCGGAGGATTCCTCAGTTGAACTGTTAATGCAATTGGCTAAGCGTTCCGACAAGATTCGTTTTTTTCGCAACACACGAAATCTTGGCCCTGCAAGTAACTTTAACCGGTGTGCTCAACTTGCGCGCGGTCAGTTCATCAAGTATCTGTGTGTTGATGATCTGTTGCTGCCTCATTGCCTCGCGTTTCTGATTCAGGGCCTGCAAGATCACCCGGAAGCGGTGTTGGCCTGCGGTGGACGCATCAGTATCACCGATGAAGGTAAAGCTTTCGGCCTGCGTCATTATGCTGCGCGAGATAGTATTTTCCATGGAAGCATCGTGGTTAGCCGATGCCTGCTCAGCTGCAATTACATTGGCGAGCCGAGCGCAGTTCTTTTCCGCAAGTCTGACATGCAATTCGGCTTTCGTGATGAACTGCCCCAATTGATGGACATGGAGTTGTGGTTGCGGATGTTGGAAAAAGGTGACTTGTTGAATATCGGGGCGCCGGTCTGTGCGATCCGTTTCCACGCAGGACAGATGACCCATGGAAACATACGTTCCGGCGCCCTTGTGAAGGACAACATACGTATATATACGGAACTTTCTGCCCGTGTCGACTTCCGTATCACGCCCATTCAGGCGCTACAGCACAAGCTACGCATGACATATCGCGTATGGGTCTCGCGACAATTTATTACAGCACAGGCAAGGCGAGATGTGCTCCGCCGCTTCGGCAGCCCTCTAGCCTACTACTTTATGCCTATAATATTCTCGTTGCTTTTGGCCAAGCGAAATTTCGTCATAAACTTTTGGAGACAGTATAGACATATCAACTGATCACCTGTATTGTATTGCTTGTGTTCAAAGACATCAGCACCCTTGAGATGGCGCTGCTGATAACTATATACGTTAGTATCTAGTGCTCGAAAACCTGGTCACCGATGGAGGATCGATCGATGGCATTAAGACATGGTTACTTGTTGCGTTTAGACCATTTCGACATTTTTAAACGAGCCAGGACCTCGAATTCTTATGCTATGACCAGATTCCTGATGCGTGCTAGCGACGATCTCATTCGCCTTTTCACCCCGACGATGCCTATCCCTGTACCTAAGTACTGCTTTGGGACTCTCGAACGAAACAACTGCTGAATCTGGATGCGCTGTTTCCCCATATCGTCGACTCTTGTACGGTTTGACTTGGATACCGGGAATCGGTCCAGGCTCAATGAGAATCCTCATCCAGCAACGCTGGGCAAGGAATGTCACCATTAAAGCCACCTCCATACAGCCAATTACAACATCCGCAAGCTCTAAATGTGTAGTCACATCATGTTGTTCAGCTGACAAGGGGTGTGAGGTCGTCATGGTCCGGGTGTCACCACCGTTCCATTGACCTCACAGACCATTCATACCCACCCCACTGCCCAACTGACAGCTGTCAGTCAGGAACGGCTCGTCCGCCGACAAATTCAGGTCGCTGAGCCCCTGGCTGAGTTGGCGGCTCAGACCGGGATCAGCCTGCGCACCGCCAACAAGTGGCTCTCTCGATACCGTTCCGGTGGTGTCGCTGCCTGGGTGGATTCACTCAGCGTTCGCCGCAACCAGCGGCGAACGCTTGACCCACAGCATCTGCAGCAGGCCGAGGACCTGCGTCATCAGCGCTGCACCCTCAGACGCATCTCCAGGCTGCTGGCGGCACCGCTCTCCACCGTGGGTTGAACCCTCAAGGCCTTGGGTCTGGGAGCTCTCAAATATCTTCAGCCGGCTGTGCCGTTACGCAGATACCAGTGGGCCCAACCCGGCGGCATGATCCATGTCGACATCTAGCCGTAGGCTTCCTCGAAGCAATGGCAGCTGGCCCGCTTTGAGCGGTTGAGCCACCGGATCACGGGAGATCGGCGGCTTGGCCGCTCTAGTGGTGCGGGCTACGAAAAGGCGCATGTGGCCATCCGATCGGTCAACGTGTCGTATTGACACTAACAATCCCACATCGGCCCCAAGGTAGAGAATTCGTTCCGGGTCATCAAACAGCAGATTGCCTTGCAAAAGACTCGACCGCGGGTTCCGCCAAGAACCTCTGCAGCGTCATGGGTCTTCCAGGATTGATGAATCTGCTCATTGCAGGGTGTCGCTTACTTGAGGTGGCTTGGGCAGTCAGATTGTTTGCCCGAACGCATTGATACAAGCACAAATACCACTCAGATCCTGGCGAGAACAAGCGGATGCAGTAATCGCGACATGATCCAAGAGTAAATTACGTTCAGAATGATTTGGCGATCCCGCCAGGCACGTAAACCCCTGCTGGCTAATGTTTCCTTAGTATATCTTCCACCCCCACTTGCAGAAGTACTTCCAAGCGCTGCATAGATTCACGGCCATCAGGCCAAGGTTACGGTAATTACCCCGGCCCCAATTGTGGATCACCTCCGCCAACGGCAGGTGCACACAATGGCCATCAAGGGCCAGGCTACGGGTGAGGTCGGCATCCTCCAGATACAGGAAGTACCGCTCATCGAAGCCGCCGGCACGGCGGAAGGCCTCACTCCGGATCACCATGCAACAACCACTCAGATAGGGCGCTTCGAACACGTCATGGTAGTCCTGATCACTCATGACGAACCATCGGTCGTAGCGTTTGAGCCAGTTAGGCTTTAGCCAATCAGGCACGAAACGGCGACTGAACAGTCCCAGCACTGTGGGGTGCTGCTTGCAAAGCTTCTGGGGAGAGCCGGTCTCATCGAGGATCTGCGGCACCGCTAGATTGACCTGCGGGTTCAGCTGCAACCAATCCAGCAGCCGCTCGAAGGTGCCGGGTTGCCAGAACAGGTCGGTATTAAGGACACCAATATAAGGAGGTAGTTTCCCCAGGCTTGCCACAAGCCTGTTTATAGCTCTACCATATCCTAAATTATCTTGGCGACGGAGGAATAGATCAGCGTCGGCAGCTACTTGATCCATTGGCTCGCCGGGCTGGTGGTCGTTCACCACTACTGCATAGCCCACGGAGGAGGAGAGCTCCGCCAGGCAGGCCCGCAGTTGCTCCACCTCCTGCGCCGATGGGTGGTAAGCCACGAGGAGGAGGAGCAGCTGACGTTTGGGGCTGCTGCTGGACTCCTGAGCCCTTAGAGCACCAATTGTGGAGCGCCGGGCAACTGGGGATCGGCACAAGGACAACCTCAGTGCGACCTGAAGCCGTGCAAGAGGTTGGAGACAATGCCGCACCACCGCCCCGCCGATGAAGCCGGCCCCGCCGGTCACCAGCACGCGCCGGCAGCGTTCGAGCAACAGCTCTGGCATCAGCGGGCGGAGATCTGCGGAGGTGGGCATTCTGTGGAGGCTATGCGGGCCAGCACCTGCCGCAGCGCTAAGCGCCAGTGCAGGGGCTCCAGCCCCAGGGCCGCACGGCTGCCGCTGCACTCCAGCAGCGAATAGGGGGGGCGGCGCGCAGGGGTGGGGTACTGGGAAGTGGTGAGCGGTTGCACCGGCGCCGCAGCGCTCAGCAACCCCAGCTCCACCCCCAGCTCACCAATGGCCACGGCGAAGTCGTACCAACTGGCGGCACCGGCATCACTCCAATGCAGGATCTGCGGCAGGGGGGCAGCGCCTGGATCAGCGCCCCGCTCCAGGGCGCGCCAGCAGGCGGCCGCCAGGGTGTGGGTGGCCGTGGGGCAGCCCACCTGATCCGCCACCACCCCCAGCTCCGGCTTCTCCCGGTGCAGACGCAGCAGCGTGAGGCAGAAATTGCGGCCCACCGGGCCATACACCCAGCTGGTGCGCAGCACCCGCCCTCCCGCGTAGCCCAGGGCTGCCGCCTCGCCGGCGGCTTTGCTGGCGCCGTAAACCTCCAATGGATCCACCGGCTGATCGGGGGTGTAGGGGCTGCCCTGGCGGCCGTTGAACACAAAGTCGGTGCTGAGCTGCAGTAGCTGGCCGCCGGTGGTGGCCAAGGCCTCCGCAAAGGCGGCCGGTGCTGCGGCATTCACCGCCTGGGCCAACCCGGGCTCTTGCTCAGCCCGATCCACGGCCGTATAGGCCCCGGCATTGAGCACCGCATCGGGCCGCAGCTCCAGCACCAGCGCGCGGCAGGCCAGAGG
>Ga0194123_10005264_pt1 | contig 13984 bp, 10 predicted proteins | sample TA2MahsurfametaG_5_FD_155479 | JGI IMG/M metagenome (GOLD analysis project Ga0194123, IMG submission 155479) | Freshwater microbial communities from Lake Tanganyika, Tanzania - TA2015023 Mahale A surface | ecosystem: Environmental > Aquatic > Freshwater > Lake | place: Tanzania: Lake Tanganyika... | reverse complement strand
CCATCATTGGCCATTGAAGCTCGATCTGACTCGTCAACATGCCACGTATAGAAACAATCTGTGCTGCCGCAATAGCTTTTGAGACCTTGAAGAATGTAAGAAGGATTATAGCTTGACACTTTCTCAAGTATATCTAGCAAATCTGAGATATCTGTTTGGGTTGGATTTGAAGCAAGAAGCTCGCGTTTAATAAAGGGAAATCCTGTTTCAAGCAACTCTCGCCAATATTCATGTGTTATATTTGTTCCTACCTTAAGCGTAGTAACAACTAATCCAGGCTGTTCTTGAGCAAGCTCTACTTGCCTCATAAAAGCTGTTAATGACTTATGTGCTATTTCCCTAAAACTAAAGGCAGCTCCAATCCTAAAGCCATGCTTGAGGAAGAATTGGGAGCCACCAACTTCGTAACGGTCAATAATCTTGTCCTTGAATCCTGGAACATTGTTGCTTATAAGCTTAACTGAATTCCAAAACTCGGAGAATTGTATACTATTCAAAATGCGTTGATTATAGACAATAAAGTAGCTCTGAATATGGTAATATCTATCGACCGAATCCGTTAAGCCGTACATATCAAATTCTGCTGCCTTGATCAAAATAGAGGTCAAATCATTTAATGGTCCAAATACCGAGTCGTTGGCAAGAATTAGCTGCCTTAGTTTAACCTTTTTAGATGATAAAAATTCAATGCCTGCCTTATAAGTGCCAAAATCGTACCCAATATTTTCTCGAGTCACAACACAAGCAGCTAGCCTCGTTAGCTGTTCTAGGGCATTCTCAGAAATACTTTTGCTCGTGCTAATAAAGCAAACCTCAAAGCCAAGTTCTTTTAGTTTTTCAATGGCAAATAAGACGTATTGAGCTACTTCATCATTGTGTGCGTAATGCGAATAAATACACCATTTGTATGTTGAAGTGAATGCATCTTCATGCAAGTGAAGAATATTCATTGTTTGAAGAAGGGGGGTTTGGGCTTAATTGTCAAAAGATTACTCTATTATAGGTCCATTGGACTAGTCTAGCGCCTATGCGGAGGTTCGCTCGCTTTCAAGGATGGTTAAAGTATCATTATGTATTAATGTAAGGCGTTCCTTTCTTAGTCACACTAGAAAAGCCATGGTATATCGTCAGTGAATTCTTAAGTAGATCGACGAGAATCCATTTTAGTCTCAATCCAAACAGCTGTAGCTCGCAGTGCATCCATCGCCCCAGTAGCAATAGGTACCCTTGTGAACCCGGGTGACCTGGATGGTTTGACCTACGTCTCAGAGGCTGATCTAATGCCCTGAAAGCCCAACCCCAGTGTACTTGGGTTGTGCGCAAACTCACGCACCCGGCTCATCTGCTGGCGTTGCAAGTGCTGGGCAGAACCGTTGCCCTGGGTTCAGCAATACTTTAACCAGAAGAACCGCGCTCAAGTTGGGTTCTTGCGACTTTGCACTACTGCTGATACTGGATGCCAGCACTGATGGAGCTGATTCCAGAGCTGGTTCCAAGATTTGCACAACTGATCGAGCTGGAGGGTGCCCTCATACTCGGCGCACATCGCCATTAACGATCGGAGGAGCGTGTTAGCTATCCAAACTTCTACAGGCCCAGGCTGCTTACAACCAAATTGATTGGCTTCGATCTCCAGATCCGGAAGAGGTACCCCCTTTGTCGGTCCAGGCCTTATGGGAGTTGGTGGATGTGGTCATGCTGCAGTTCCCTGTTGAGCTGCCTCCAGGGGCGTACGCCCCTGGAGGTCCGAGTGTTGCCTGGTTGAGTTGTACTCCCAGCTCCAACGATCGGCCAGGAGTTGCGCCTCCGGGGCTGTGGTGAACAGCTCAGTGTTCAGAAACTCATCGCAGAACCGGACGCTGAACGACTCCGCAAATCCGTTCTCCCAGGGCGATCCCGACCCGATGTAAGCCGTGCTTGTGGTGGTGCTGGCCTCACCCCAGTCCCGTAGAGGTTGGGCGATGAACCCCGGCCCGTTGTCCGATCGAATGGATGCCGGGGCCGGGTAGAAGCTGGTGAGCTCCTCGAATACGGCCACTACGTCCTTGGACTTGCAGCGCATGCCCACCGAATCGCCAGGCAGAAGCGATTGTGCTCGTCGATCACGTTCAGGAACTTGAGACTGCGGCCATCGGACCTGGCATCGAACTGGAAGTCCATAGCCCACAAATAATGGGGATGCTCAGCCCGGTGCCGCCGCACTAAGCCTTCAGCAGGCCTTGCCCGCTTTCGCTTCCTGGTAGTAGACCGCTTCAGGCATTCCTCGCGCCAAAGCCGTTGCACCCGGTTGTGATTGACGGACCAGCACTCCCGTCAGAACAGGCGGTAGGCCATGCTGCGGCCCCAGCGGACGTGCTCAGTAGCGGTCTAATTCGGGCGATGCCTGAGCTTGCCCTCCTCGATCAAGACGACCTTGCCGGGGTGACGTAGGGCGCTGAGAAGCTTGCCTACCAACAGGCAGACCTGACATTCAGAAGCCTGCTAACGCTCCTGCAGGAACGTAACGACCCTGCGGCGACGTTCAGGACTCAGAAGTTTCCATTCGCAAGATCCTTGAGCATCGCTTTCTCTAACTCAGCCTCTGCCAGCAGCTTCTTAAGACGTGCATTCCCCTTCTCCAGCTGAGTCAACCGCCTGGCCTCCTCGGCCTGCACACCGCAGTACTGCTCACTCCAGCGGTGGTAGGTCGGCAGAATCACCTCGATGACGCGGCAGACATTAGCAACGGTCTTGCACTTGGCCATCAGCTGCTCGGCGGTCTTGAGCTTGCGGATGATCTGCCCCACTGTATGCCTGGTGCCTTTCATGGTCGTCTCCTCGCCCTAGCCTGGCCGGATGTGGACTCTCATTCACCTTGGAGCGATTTCCAGGGTCCACTTCTGATGACTATTCATTATAAAGCGCCGCTCACCGTAAATCATGACGATTTGAATTCTGGCTTTGCACCACGATAAAGGACAAAGCTTGTTAAGCAGATACTTTCAGTGCTAATATCCACAGGTATACACAACCGAGTATCCCGCCCGGAAAAGCCATGGATACCAGCAGCGCACTTGACAAATGAGAAGGAGCTAGATGCATTAAATATTTAGCAACAAGGCAAGCCAAGCAATTAACTAGCCTCTATGACTAATCTTTTTTCCAAAAAAAGCATCGGAATCTATGAGCCGATTTACCTTAAGTCTCAGACACTCAGTAGCGAACTCGCAATCCCCTATGTGCATACTAGGAACAAAGAGTTTTCTTGCTGGCGTGAGTTTCGAATTCAGGTCGATATGTACCGCAGCCGTTTATTTGAAGCACATTGTCTAACCGGCCTCTTCTCTCCTAAGTTTTACCTAAAAACAAAGGTTCCAATTGAGGAGTTCATTAAATTCTGCACTGACAATTGTGACTCAGATGTTATTTTTATTAATCCATTTCCTCAGCTATCATATTTGAGCTTCAACATATGGATGCAAGCCGAAGCCTGTCACCCCGGCATTGTTAATGTAAGCAAGGGACTGTTGCTCGACGCAGGCGTAGATCTGGAAATTAAAACTACAGAGCGGCATAATAATAGAATATTAGCCTACAGCAACTTTTGGTGTGGTAACACCAGGTTCTGGGATTCTTATGTAGGTACTGTTCTTAATCCATTGGCAACCTTTATTGAAAGTAATCCAGATGCATCATCAGTTACAGCAGCTATGAAGGATACATTTCACACAGATTCCACTCCATATCTTCCTTTTATTACCGAAAGACTCTTTACGACTTTTCTTGCCCAGCGCGATGATCTCAGAATATGCAATTATCCACTAGACCCCATTCACTACTGTATCAACCAGCAAGAAGCCAATTTATTCCGCAGCCTTCGAGAACAGGTAGACAAAGCTGACATGTTGAGACACTATTCTGCATCGTTAAAGCAATCAATGAAATCAATTTGTGAGCAGGGAGCAAATGATGCAAAAGTGTATTTTCGGAAACACCCACATCCTCATACAGGCAAGCTTATTGAGTAAATAGTACTTGGTCTAAAGCCAAGCTGCTACTTGGATCTGTGGAAATCATACATTACAATCAATTCGATATAAATAGTGTGTATACACACATTGCGACACGCAAGGCTCGGTTCAAGATGATGTCCCAGAAGGCCTTATGAGTCTAAAGAAGTCTAGTTTTCGAATATTTTTAGTTAGCTTAAGTTCCCGAATTGATGCTTTTCTTTGTCAAGAGCTAAGCAGCATATCAATAGTGTAGGAATTCGTGAAAACATTGGGCATAATTTTAGATCACACAAAATAATAATTTGTCATCTCATTGTCAATGGCTGCTGACCAGAGTCAACCCTTGATCAGGAATGCCTCTGTTTTTAACCCGTAATTTAGCGTGGATCATATCCTAGACAATTCAGAGCGGTATGCAATATATAAAGATTGGCAAAGACGGTAGACAATTTATGCCATTTGCAGAGTAGTCTACTTAGAATTTGATTACCGCTCGCCTTGGGAAGCGCATAATTCGTTGAGTTCTGGAGATCTGTAAAGTTAGTAGAAGCTCTATCACTGACTTCAAGCAGCCTATTATCCAAAAAATGCAATCGTAGGAAGTCAGCCTTATATGAAGAGAGATTTTTGTCTTAGCGCCGCTTTTCGCTATAAACTCCATTCTAGGAACGCATTTTGAGGACTTCTTGCTAGAGCTCGACTACGCGCCTACTGCACCGAACTATTCGCTCAAAAAGTTTTCCGTGAGCTATAATCCTACTTATGCATATTGAGCGCAGCTTATAAGAATGAGTTTCCCATACATCAAGAGATCTCTTAATTGCTAATCGAACAAATATCTCTAACTGTCCTAAAGGGGCATGTAATGCTCACGTCCTTTCTGACTCAATAACTAACAGCCGATTATCATATCATGGAGGCATGGATTTTGTCTATGCAAGTCTGACTTTGAGCAAGATAGCATCTCACTAGGCCCCGAGGGCCGCATAAGTCTTCATCTAAAGCTTCCATTTTTGAATTTTGAGAGTCTTAGATTTAAGGACATTTAGTGTTATCAGCACTCGGACATCGTCAGCCACTTTGTCCAGCGTGAACATACAGACGGCTAATCGTTTCTTACTCCGGTTGGCTATGATCAGAGCCAATATGGATGAATAGAGTCAATTATATTCCATTTAGAGATTCGTGGTGGGCGAACGGTTTGCCTTAAGACATCGATTATCTATCTAGGGCATTCTGAACAAGGGCAAAGCATTTACCCTGTGATAGGTCTAAGTTATTTCTTGTGTTAGAATAGGTATAAACTGAACAGATTTGCACCTAAAGCGGCCCGGAGTTCTCCACATGAATCGGACTGAGCATCGTAAAAAGCTCTCGTTCGGGGACTTGTCCCAGCCATTTGGCAGCATATTCTCTGGTTAAAATCGCTGGATCAAGCTAGCTGAGATTATTAGGTAAGACTACCTAGAGGTTGAGTATGCGGCGCAATTCTGGAAGGGCTTTGGAAAATCAACAAAGATCTTTCAGATGGCAATTGATGCCGTGATCATCAAACCCCATCACCCCTCTTCCAGGAAAGTTGCCGCCGCTCAATTCCGATTCCTTTTTCAACCATGGGTCTTGATGGGGCAAAGCTATGTCTCGCTACAGCTAGGCTATTAAGGCTGACGTCAGGAGCCGTATGAGTCTGACCACGCGACAGAGACTGGCCCAGATCTCAGCAGATGCAAATTGTGCCACATGCGTTCTTGCCGGGGCTGCAAGCAAGAACAGAGGCCTGTGGGATCGCTCACTCTAAGTACAATGAGTAGTTTCTGTCGCAACCGATCTCGATCTGATCGTCTTCCTCAAGGCAATTCCTGATGCTCCCACAGGCAAATACGTAACCTTGTTGCCAGCTCAGCCCTAGCTGGCTTTGGAATGCTATGCGAGTCACAGACTGGGTTCTGGGCGTCTTGCCGAATTTCCTCCCGAACTAGTTGAAACGCATCTCGGAAACTAGTAATCACTATTTTGTCAACTAAGGGAACACCAGTACAACTCAACCTAGATACACGGCCTAGTCGGCAGCCCCACCCTCAAAGCCGAGCCGCAGCTCGTAGATGCAGCCGATCACGTGGCAGATCGGCTCGGAACGCCTCGATTAGTGATCGCCCGGCCCAGATTCACCAAAACTTGCAAATCCTCGAAGCGCAGGTGAATAACATAGAAAACCCCTGCCCCAACAGGGGTTCGTGGATGAATTACCTACAAACACCTTACTGACCCCATCAAGCAGGCGCCTTGCCTGCCCAATCTGCGGACGAACCAAAATGGAAACTGCCGGATCAGTTCTGAACTGATCAATCGCCAATACGGCAGCAGCCATGACCCTCAGCAGCACTTGAAGCCGGGCGACGTGATCGCTGGGACTGATGACCTGCAGTGGCCACTTACGGGCGACACCAGCGACGGCCGTGCTGCCACATTCACGCTGCACAAGCCAAGGCAGCAGGCCCAGCGCGCAGACCCGACCGGCAAGGTTTCCAGCTCGGTCTCCTAGCGGGCGATCAATACGAATCCGGCCTGAGACGACTGGCTGCCGATAACTACGGCGAACCCCAAAGCCGCGGCTTGGCCGTGCTCATGGCCTGCAGCTGACTCGGTGGCGGTGGTCAACTGCAATACGAAGCCAGCGCTTGATCTCGATTCAGTAGAGTGGTAGAATTTCAACAAAGTCAGCGTGTACATCTGCTTCCAATTACTGGGCAGCGAGCCTTACCGACGACTACCAACTCCTATGCCAAGCCATTGTAGCCGAGTACTTTTTCATAGATAAGACAAATGACTGATCAAGATGTTGCTTGGAATGTCACTCGATGGAATGACATGCATGACTGGCCAGAGAGCGGAGAAGAATGGTCAATATGCTGGGGAAGTTCATGGCACCAATGGCATATGACAATCTTCCCGAGAGTAATTAATTGCTTGCCAGCTAGAAATATTGTTTAAATCGCGCCGGGATGGGGGCGATGGACCCGCTTTCTACTGACGAATTGCTCAAGCTATCTTGGCTTTGACATTTCTGAAAAAGCGATAAATGAATGCCGACGGCGTTTTTGTTTTGATAAAAAGGCGGATTTTTGTTTAAACGATGGAAAGACTCTTGGAGCCGCAGATGACAAAAGTGTGGATTTTGTTTTTAGCATGGACTCATTAGTTCATGCGGAAGTCGATGTTTTGGAATCATATATCAAGGAATTTGACCGGGTTCTTTCGCAACGCGGCGCGGGCTTCATTCATCATTCGAACATGGGCGAACACTATCACAACTCCATCAGCAATCTTCACCAGAGGTCATCTAGTGTTAGCGCCGATGTCTTCAGAGACTTGTGTAGCAAATATAATTAAAAATGCATTGCACAGGAAAAAATTAACTGGGGCCAGCCGGAAACAAATGATTGTTTTTCCTTATTTACTCGCTTAGAATGCCTGGATGACAGGCAAACGGTAGTTATGGATAACAGGGATTTTCATTTAGAAATTGAAAACGCAGGACGCATTTTTAAAGCTTATAGTGTTTAACCTTAAATATGCCTACAAACTTTTTCGACGATCACACAACACCTGCATACACAAGGCTTTAGTAGCTGACTTGCTGTTTGAAGTCTAAGTGTGTAGTCCCACTGATTATTTGGTTTACAAGGGGGTCTGAGGGCGTCATGGTCCGAGTCTCACCTCCGTCCCACCTTGCTGAGAGCCTATGGGTATCGATCCCAATGACCGACTGATAGCCATCAATCATTCACAGCTTTTATGTCGAAACATTCAGGCCACTGAGCCTTGGCTGATCTGGCAGCTCATGCAGGAACCAGTCTGCGCACTGCTTAAAAGTGGCTGGAGTGCTATCGCTCTGGCGGCCGCACTGTCTTCAGCCTGGCCACACCCGCAGCTGTGGCACTTCTGCCCCACGACGACAACCCTGCGGTTCTGTGACCCCGTGCGGGGCTTGCTGCTGGGCAGCGGTAGCAATGACGAGCCGTTGGGGCTCATCAATACGCCCGGAATCGGGACTCAATCCTTCCCGGGGCAACTCCGACGCTGGCGGATCTGCTGGGCACCCAGGTCAGCGCGAATGGCGGTGAGCTGATAGTGGAGATCATCAACTCTAGCCATCGGATCGCTGGTCTTCCGATCAAGACAACACGCCATCTCACCGAAGGCAAGCATCTGCTGATGGATCCCAGCGCAGTAGCGACTGTGTTCTTTGGGGCAAGCCAGGTGCTGCTAGATGAGTTTAGTAATGGCAAGGCGCTGACCGGCGCCGCTGAGCTGTGCGTCTTTTCGTTCGCTGATCTGGCTTTGCCACGTCCTGCTCACATCGAGGTGGGTGCCTCCTGATCCAATCACGTTGTCCTGCCGGCATGCCAAAGGTGGTGGTCGGCTTTTCCTTCTTAGCCATGGCCCTTGAACCCATCGGCGGATGCGCCGAAATATCCGCATCCCAGCTTGGTGCCTGCTGCTGTTGGCGATTCCTATCATCGTGAGCCAGTGCGAGAGCATGCGTAAGCTGGAGCACTCTGCTCGCGTCATCACGCCGTGTTCACGTCGTCGGTTGGGAATGGCTCGAGCGTCCGCCGTCGAACTCCGACTTCCGCTACTTTTTCCTACAGGTGGGGGTGGCTGGCTGCTACCAACCCTCCATCCGGGATTGGACCATCGCACAGATTTTTGACGGAGCCTCCGATCTCGATCTGTTTATCTGCGACGACAAGACCCTACGTGACTCAATCGAGCACGCCAGTGGAAGTGTTTGAGCCTTCAATACGCCGGGACGCTTTACTCCGATGCTTTGGGTGTAGCCACTGATCAGGCCTGGTTCGCGACCAGCGAGGACCACGATGGAACTATGCTCCAAAGGCTGATTGAAGGGATCGATCTCGAGGATGTGCTCATCTAGGCGGATGCGCTCCACACATGGCGGCCTTTTTTGCAAGCGCACAAAGAAGGAAGCAGATTTCATCATAACGGCGAAAGTCAACCAAAAACACCTGCACCGGAAGATCGGCAATAAGCTGATTGGAAAGCGCCAAATCCAACATCCTCTTCATGGCGACCGATCACGAGATCGGCCATGGACCTTACATCCGCTGGACTTTCAGGCCGAAAGAAGCGCCGGAGCACATCAAGGCCAATTGGCATAGCACCAGCTGGATGGCAGAGTTGATCGCCACCGTGATCCGCGATGGCAAGACGATCAAGCCCACAACAGTATGGCCTCCGGCCTTCTGTGTCTACATCCCTAGCCTGAATGCCACCCCAGAAGCGATGCTGCGGAAGGCGAAACAGCGCAGGAGCATGGAAATCTGGAATTGGAACAGCGACACCCAGCTACGAGAAGACGATCACCGCTTCCGCGGTAATGGCGCCGGAGTGATAGCGACGCTGCGAACCGCAGCATCGAACCTGCTGCGTATTGATAGATACAGCCCAATCCACGAGGGCATGCATTCGGTGATGGATGACCTCAAGGTAATGCTGGCGATAGCGCGCGAGCAACCAGAGCCCATCACGCGACCAAACTTTCAATCAACCCTGGACGTAGCCCGCAGGGGCCCCACCTGGACATCGTCCTGCGGCTGGAGATCCCGCCCCCGGACGCATGCCGCCATAACGGCATCGTTGCGAGCTGCTCAACGCGGCGGCAGGGTTCGGGGATTGGGGAGAACTAGCTGCCCGTACGAAACATGAAGATCCTCAAATCGATGTCGCCAACGTGGGTGGCAAGGCTTCATGGCCGGTAACCGTTGGGGTCGCAGAGCAGGTCTTCAATACGCTCGTGGCACTGGGCGCACAGAAAGCAGCATCCAACTAGATCAGCTGCTGCAGGCCATGGCGGTCGATCTCAGTGATCAGCTCCCCGGCCAAGCTGTCATCGAGTTGCGGCTCCAGTGCTGAGGCGTCAGAATCCATCCTAGTTATGGGTCATCTGGTCTAGGGTTATACGTGAACTAGTAGAAATGGGCCTGCCCAGCCCTTCAACACCAGGCGTCGAGCCAGGTCTCTAATCTGCATACTCAACCCCGGCAAAACAGGGATTGAAGCCCCCTCGTGAATTACACCAACACAAGGGCGCGGCATGGGGCATAGCAAAATGATTCAACAAAAATGATGGACCACGTGGAAGGCCAAAGAGAAAAGTTAAGCGCAAAAACAAGAAGAGCTACTACATGCTGCATTCTTTTTGCGACAGCAGACTGGGATGAGCCCTACTGGACGAATAAACAGCACTGTGCAAAAGCCCTCGAGAACCTAGGGATCAAAGTGCTGTATGTTGAAAGCATTGGGCTTCGCAGCCCCAAAAAGAATAGCGCCAAAGACCTAAAGAGAATAATAAGGCGGATCAAGAAAGCCGCATACTCGTATTTGGTTGGGCCGCGTCAACGCAGCGAAGGAATCTACGTTGTCTCCCCATTAACCTTGCCCGGGATTGGGTCATCAATATTTAGGACAAAAGTCAACACATGGCTCTTAGACACTTTAGTGACAGCATCAGCTCGCAAGCTGGGATTTAGAAATGCACTTGTCTGGGCTTATCATCCCTTCATTGGAAACTGCTTAAACATGAAGCGAGCATCAAAAGCCTTGTATCATTGCGTGGACGATTTATCATCGGTTCCAGGGATCGAGCCAGAACCATTTGGGCTCGCAGAAACAAAATTCTTGAAGAGTGTTGACATTTGCTATGCAACCACTCCCGGTCTAATGAAACGATGCTCTGCATACAACTCGAGCACGTATTATCTTCCTAACGTAGTCGACATCGAACACTTCTCAAAACACGAAGAAGGCAAGCACGAGCTGCCTGATACGCTTAGGTCCATATCAGAACCAAGAATAGTCTATCATGGCGTTCTGTCAGACTTTAAGATAGATTTTCAGCTGTTACTTGAATGTGCAGAGCTGCGGCCTGACTGGAGCTTTATTGTCATCGGTGAGGAACGAGAAGGGCAACGCGATCCATTGGTTGAAAAACTTCGCACCCTTAAGAACACACATTTCTTAGGATATATACCATATAAAGACATGCCAAAATACCTCAGCTACATGAACGTGGGGATTCTGCCGTCGCTGATCAACCAGTACACAACGAGCATGTTTCCAATGAAGTTCTATGAATACATTGCATCCGGAATACCCGTGGTTTCTACCCCTCTAGATTTTACAAGATACATTGGAGAAGGCGGCTTGATAATCAGCGATAATGCTACGGGTTTTGTGAATGCAATAGGAGTTCAGCTTGAAAAAGGAAGGCTTTCGAAAAGAGAGTCTGAAAAGATAATTGGAGATAACACATGGAAGGCCAGAACCCTTAAGATGTTAAAGGCAGTTCAAGAAGAAACCGGTTGATCTCTTGACTTAGTTTAAAGAGGGTGATTATCCAAAAAACAATGGGGTAATGCAATTCTTCGAACTACTTGCATCACCAGCGCGGAATATGATAATATCAATAAATAAGATATCATACAAGACCACCTTTCCATGAACATCAATCATTTAAAATTAACTAGTGAAGCTGCTCTTGCGGAGCAGCCATTGCGATTACTTAAGGGGTTACTGTCAAAGTATGTAGTGTACCCATATGGAGAGGCCTGGGAAAAGCGGTTCATCAGGCCAAAACTACGATCTTTGCGTAAATATTACCTACAAAGTAATATTGAGAGAATTGATGCCACCAAGGCGAAGCTTTTTAAGCTGTTAGAATTCTCTAAACATAATGTGCCATATTACAAGGATCTCTTCACGGCCGTCAGGTTTGAGCCGGAGAAGATCTACTCAGATATTAGCTACATAAATGATATACCCTTACTGACCAAGGCCATAATCAGAGAACAAGGTGACAGGCTTCTCTCCCTTCCATTAAATGAGTGCCGCCACTATACCTGCAAGACAGGAGGCTCCACAGGCCAGTCTTGTGCAATTTACTATGATCTAGAAGCAGCCGATTATTCAGCAGCTGTCACCCTATACGCGCGCGAAAAGATAGGCAAGACAATGCTGGAGCCTGAACTACATTTCGCGTCTCGCTTTCCTGACCATCGAGATGCCGGCTGGCGGGACAAAGAGTTCTGGAAATGCTTATCTCTCAATCGGAGCAATATTTTTTTCAGCGGTCTAAACGATTGTGATCAAGAAGAGATCTGGCAGATAATTAAAAGGAGAAAGCCCCACCTTATACATGGGCACAGTTCAACAATCTACGCATTAGCTTGTTATGTTGGAATGACCTATGGTAGTGGAAGCGGTTATTTTAAGATCTTTGAATCGAGTGGGGAAACTCTCCAGCCATACATGCGCAGGAAGATTCAGGAGGTATTTAACTGCCAAGTAGTCAATCGATATGGGCTAGCAGAGGCGGGCGTGATTGCCTACCAATTTGATGACAGCTTAGATCAGATGCAGTTTCTTGAGTCGGAGTGCTGGCCAGAAGAACATGCCACCAATGGCCGGAGTGAACTGGTGATTACACCATTAAGAAACAAGCTGATGCCATTAGTTCGCTATACAACAGGAGATGAAGCATCAGTAATCCAAAATGATGCTGGGATGGCAATTCAAGGAGTTGTCGGGAGGATGCATGATATTGTTAGAATTAGCGGCCAACAAGTTCCAACTCATCACATCATGGATGTCTTGGATCACAGGGTTGGCGGCATTCAGGAGTTTCAGATTAATACATCTACTCAACCAATGACGCTACACTTAGTGTTAGAGCCCGAAGTCAATGCAGAACTTATTAAGCAGAAGATTGAAAGCATCTGGCCAAATGGCTTTAACATAGAATTTAGTGATCTATCTCAATTAGTCCGTGTTGGCGGGCGAAATAAGTTTCGTCATGTCGTTGGCCAATGATTATCGTCCTGGCCCCTGAGTCTGCCAAGCAGGCAGGTCTGCTTGTCACGGCTGCGCTAAGGAGATCTGCAACTTTTAGTCAAGTTGAGCTATTTTCTGGCGGCTTAATGCACGCCCAGACTTACGACTTGATCGTAGCCATTAATCCTGATGTAGAGGTTACTGAGCATCTAAGAAGAACGTTAAGTGGAAGATCTCCCATTAAGGTCATCCTGTTCGGTGCCCTAACCCAGGAACTCTTAGGTCTTTTCGATGTGAAGCACCGGGAATGGCCAAGTCAGCTAGTTGCTGCTGCCAATAGCGAGCACGCGCCAGCCGGAAACTATGCTGAAAGCAACGCTTTTGTCCAATATACACGCCTAGCTTCGAGTCTAGGAGCTCGGTCATGGCGAAGGCCACTAGAGAGATTTGATTTCGCGAATGAGTGGAATAACCTGGGCTATGGTGCTGTAAAAGCAGATCAATCGGACTGGGCAATAGCCATGCCTGTTCAAGCCAATGAATCAAGCTCCATAGCAGAGATTGCATCGCATGATTTCGCAGGTCTTGCATATTCAGCGCTAGCAGATCTAGATCATTCAAGCATCTTATGGTTTAATCGAGTCAATGGCCCCATAGACTCCTTTGAGTGGAGAATCATAGAGAACTTTCTTTCAAGCTGGAGAAAGTCGGATCTGCCGTGTATCCCTATTTTAAAAGAAGTCCCGCACGGGTACGATTGCTGCGTCACAATGCGATTAGATTGTGATGAAGATATCGAATCAGCTCGTGAACTGAGGCGTGAATACCACCAATTAGAAGTTCCTTTTTCTCTTGCTATTCACACTCGCAATCTTCAGGATCGTCGCCAGCATCAGTTGGTGGAGGAGATGGCTTGTGACGGAGAAAGCATTCTTTCTCATTCCGCCACTCACGCTAGCAACTGGGGGGGGAGCTATAGATCGGCAATTGAAGAAGCAAGCTATTCGGCACAGGCGCTCAAAAGGCTGACTGGACAATCCCCTAAATACGCCGTTTCCCCGTTTCATCAGACACCGAGCTTTGCCCTACAGGCTTTAGCAGACTGTGGTTATTCAGGATGTATCGGTGGGATCATCAGT